>Ga0326597_10000852_pt1 | contig 51810 bp, 42 predicted proteins | sample RVTome_12_FD_203789 | JGI IMG/M metagenome (GOLD analysis project Ga0326597, IMG submission 203789) | Soil microbial communities from uranium-contaminated site in the Upper Colorado River Basin, Wyoming, United States - RVT100D185 | ecosystem: Environmental > Terrestrial > Soil > Contaminated >... | reverse complement strand
CGCATCGGGGCTCCCGTCCTGGTGCTGGCCGGCGAGCTGGATCTGAGGTATAAAAAGATCGCCCGGGATACGGCCGGGCGGGTACCGCAGGCCCAGCTAGAGCTGGTGGCACAGGCCGGACATAACGTCCACGCGGAGAACCCCGCGGCTTTTGAAAACCTATTGAGGAGGTTCCTCGTTCGACAGGAACAACTAAACCATGGGAAAAATTAACTGGATCGAATCGGGAAAATACACGGACATCAAGTATCACAAGGCGGAACAAATCGCCAAGATCACCATCAACCGGCCGGAGGTACGAAACGCATTCCGCCCCCTCACCGTGGACGAGATGGGCCGGGCCCTGGAGGACGCCCGTTACGACGACCGCATCGGTGTCGTGATTCTTACCGGCGAGGGCAAAGAGGCCTTCTGCGCCGGAGGCGACCAGAAGATTCGCGGCCAGGCAGGGTACGCCGATCTTAAAGGGACGCAACGGTTGAACGTCCTCGACTTTCAACGGCAGATGCGGACCTGCCCGAAACCCATCATTGCCATGGTGTCGGGCTATGCCGTCGGCGGCGGCCATGTGCTCCACCTCATGTGCGACCTCACCGTGGCGGCGGACAACGCCATCTTCGGCCAGACGGGACCCAGAGTGGGGTCCTTCGACGGCGGTTACGGAGCCGCTTACATGGCGCGTATCGTAGGACAAAAAAAGGCGCGAGAGATTTGGTTCCTCTGCCGCCAGTACAATGCCTCCCAGGCGCTGGACATGGGCCTGATCAACGCGGTGGTCCCTTACGAAAAACTCGAAGAAGAAACCGTTCAATGGGCCCGCGAAATCCTCGCCAACTCGCCCATCGCGATACGCTGTCTCAAGGCGGCTATGAACGCCGACTGCGACGGACAAGCGGGACTTCAGGAGTTGGCAGGCAACGCCACCATGCTGTTCTACATGAGTGAAGAAGGCCAAGAGGGCAGGAACGCTTTTGTCGAAAAGCGGCGCCCCGACTTCTCCAAGTTCCCCCGTCGTCCTTGACCGATGAGTGCAATCGGAAAATGGATCCTGGCCGTCCGTCCCAAGACCCTGTGGGCCGGCGTGGCTCCCGTGGTGGTGGGAACGGCCATGGCCTATGAAGCCCACCTCCACCATTGGCCCTCCGCCTTCATAGCGCTCCTGTGCTCGCTGTTGATTCAAATCGGAACCAACCTGGCCAACGATTATTTCGATTGCCGGAAAGGGGCCGACACTCCTCAGCGGCAGGGCCCGCTTCGCGTAACCCAGGCCGGGGTCATACCGCCCCGGACCATGATTCTGGCGATCATCCTTGTGTTTGCCCTGGCTTGCCTGGGCGGGCTGGCGCTGATCTGGCGCGGGGGATGGCCCATTGTTCTGATCGGAAGCCTTTGTGTTCTGTCGGGAGTATTGTACACGGGCGGTCCTTATCCGCTGGGTTACATGGGACTGGGAGATCTCTTTGTCCTTATCTTTTTCGGACCCGTGGCGGTGGGCGGGACCTACTACGCTCAGGCCCTCGAAATTGAACCGGTGATTTTGCTTGCGGGCTTCGGGCCGGGGCTTCTAACCACCGCCATCCTGACCGTAAACAATCTCCGGGACCTTGAGGAGGACCGCTCCACGGGCAAGCGGACCCTGGCCGTGCGTCTGGGAAAGACCTTTACCCGATGGGAATACGGTCTCCTCGTTGTCCTTGGGGCTTCCATCCCGGTGTTGCTCTATTTCCGCACGGGGCAACACCTGAGCTCCCTGATCACCCTGGCGATCATTCCCCTGGCTTGGCCGGCCTTCAGGACCCTCGCCGCCCGAACCGACGGACCGTCGCTCAACCCTATCCTGGCCTCTACAGCAAGGCTGTTGCTTTTCTACAGCGCACTGTTCTCCGCCGGCTGGCTGCTATGAAAATCAGCGGTGTCGACGTTCTGCGTTACGAGCTACCCCTCATGGAGCCCGTGACCCTCAAGGGTCGTCAACTGGAGAAGCGCCGGGGGCTCCTTCTGGGCCTTTCCGAAGCATCCGGGCGAACCGGATGGGGTGAGATCGCGCCCCTCGCGGGTTTCAGCCGGGAGAGTTTCCAGCAAGCCGGCGAGCAGGCGCTCAAGGCCGCCGCGATACTCAGGACTACGGACCTGCCGGCCCACTGGGCACCCCTGGAATTCGGTCTGTCCTTTCTTCCCGCGTCCAAGGACTGGAGCCCCTCGGTGACCTTTGGTATCGAGCTGGCTCTTTGGAATTTATGGTTGCAGGTCCATGGGGATACCACAGACCGACCCGGACAGGGCCCATCCAACACCGTGCTTCTCAACGGCCTGTTGACGGGCGACGGGGCCCGGATCCTGCGGCAGGCTGGATTCATGGTCGAAGCCGGCTATAGCGCGGTCAAGATGAAGGTCGGCGATAAATCCATGGAGGAGGATATCCGGCTTACCTTGAAGGTTAGAGAGGCGATCGGTCCACGCACGGGCCTGAGACTGGACGCCAACCGCGCATGGAACCTGGACCAGGCGCTGGAGTTTGCCAGGGGCGTGAATGGTTCGGCAGTGGAATATATTGAAGAGCCCTTGGCCAAGGTCTCCGATCTCATCAAATACACCGATGCCTGTCATCTCCCTGTTGCCCTCGATGAGACCTTGCTTGAGTTTCCCCCGGAGCATTGGGAGGGATTCCCGGCCGTCAAAGCCATCGTTTTGAAGCCCACCCTCCTGGGAGGCCTCCATCGCACGCTGGCCCTGGCGCGCCGTGCCCGCCGTCTAGGAATTCTCCCCGTCGTGAGTTCGACCTTTGAATCGGGGATCGGCATTTTGGGATTGGCGCGTTTGGCCGCCCTTGCCTGTGCGGGCACCCCCGCAGGTTTGGACACCTATCGCTGGCTAGCCTCGGATGTTATCCGGCCCAGGATCGAAACCACGGACGGGCGAATCGATTTGAATTCCCTCGGAGCCACCAGCTACAGGATCAATTCATCGTCCCTGCAGGTTTTTGCGGATGCTTGAGTTCCGCTGTCCCCTCAGGGAAGCAGCCCTGCGGTCGGCTCAAAGACCCGCCGTGATCGGTCCCGACCAGACTCTTTCCTATGGGGACCTCGACCGGCGGGTTTCCGCGGCTGCATTCCAACTGAAGAAAAGCGGCTGCCGTGAAGGAGAACGGGTCGCCCTGTGGTTGCCCAATGGAACCGCATCCCTTGTTTTCATTCTCGCCCTATTCCGCATCCATGCCGTGGCCTGCTTGCTGAATACGCGCCTCCTATACGGCAACATAAGCCCTTTGCTCCAAGGCATCGGCTGCGGGAAGCTGATCGCGCTGCCGGACGCGGGCCTTGGGACCGCGCTGAACGAGGTCCAATGGCTGGACCCGGAGGCCATGCTTGCCGCACCCACTGAGACCCCCGGTCCATGGATCGATTACAGTTTCAACGCCGACCAGCCGGCAACGGTCATGTTCACCTCCGGGAGCCAGGGGACACCGAAGGCGGTCCTCCATTCCTACGCCAATCACTGGTACAGCGCCCATGGGGCCAATGAGAACGTCCGGTTGGAACCCGGGGATCGCTGGCTATTGGCGCTGCCCTTGTACCACGCGGGAGGCCTGGGCATCGTGTTCCGTTGCATGCTGCGTGGCGCCGCCCTGGTTTTGCCCGACCCCGCCGGCGCGACCGAACAGACTATTGACCGCTATGGCGTTACCCATATCTCCATGGTGCCCACCCAACTCTACCGGAGCCTCCGCGTTTGGAAAAAGGCTCATTCCACGGTAGGACTCAAGGCCGTGCTCCTGGGGGGGGCGCCCATCCCTCCGGCCCTGATCCGTGAGGGTCATGCGTTGGGGTTGCCGCTCTTTACGAGTTACGGCCTGACGGAAATGGCCTCACAGGTCACCACCACGGATTCCAAAACCCCGCTTGAGAAACTCACTACGGCGGGTAAGGTTCTCCCGTACCGGCGGGTCCAAATTCAACCCACCGGCGAGATTTCGGTGCAGGGGAAAACCCTCTTCCTGGGTTATTTGGAAGGGGATCGGGTCCTGCAAGCGGCGGACAGCCAAGGATGGTTTGCCACCGGCGATGTAGGGCAAATGGACGGCGAAGGCTATTTGACGATCCTTGGACGCCAGGACAACATGTTCATCTCGGGAGGAGAGAACATCCACCCGGAGGAGATCGAGAGGGTCCTGTGCGGCTTGGAGGGGGTCGAGCAGGCCATCGTGGTACCCGTCCCCGATGAGGAATTCGGTGAACGTCCTTTTGCTTTCGTCCAAGTGGCAGGCCAAGCCATCAACGCTAAGGATATGACCAAGGAGCTCAGTGCCTTACTACCCCGCTATAAGGTTCCCTTGGGGTTTCATCCCCTTCCCGACGGGGCACCACCTGAGGGATTGAAACCCCAACGCCGCCTTTTGAAACAGAGAGCACTCGACGCCCGCCGTGAGCGAAGTTCATGACCCCGGGAATAGTTTTCCCGACATTTTCCTCCCCCTGATCCTCCAACCCCCAAGTGCTACCGCAGGGGAGAAAACCGTGCGGGAATGACAATGGCGTTTTCTTGCCTGAGCATGAGCTCGCTCGTCCGGGGCGGCCAATTCGGTAGCTTCATGCTTTCTGCCCGGATCCTTGTCCTCTCCCCCATGTCCCGGTACGGCCAGACGTGGATGAACTGGTTGAGCGGGCCTATGGCCGTGTACCAACCGGCGGCAAGCGGGGAGAGCTTCACGCGGTCCGCGATAATCTTGCCCCACCGCTCAAGTACCGTGGGAATGGCTCCCGGCAAATAGGTGTAGGTGCGAATCTCGTAGATACCGCCGAGCTCCTTCTCCCCAAGGGGAGGAGAAAAAGGGGCGACCTGCAGGATCTTGTTTTCCTGGCTCAGGATCAGATCGCGGTTGTTCGGCGGCCACTTTCCGGTCTTTCGGGCTTCGGCCATGATGCGCTCCCGTTCTGCAAAATCCTTGTATGGCCAGACGTGAATCACCTGGTTGAGCTGCCCCACCTCGGAGTGCCAGAAAGCGCCCAGGGACGAAAGCTTCTGACGCTCCGGCAAGGCAGCCCCGAAGCGTTCTTCGAAGGTCGGAATGCTGTTGGGCTTCAGCGTGTAGGTGCGCATTTCTACGATCATCGTATCCCTCCTATTTCCAACGAATGCTAGATGGCATACTAATCCCGTCGCCTCTCCTGAATTGCCTGGTAAACTTGACTGGAGGTGATGGGTAACGCATACACCCGGAAACCGACTGCGTCGGCTACGGCGTTGGCAATAGCGGCAATCGGGCTGCAATTGGCCATTTCACCGATGGCTTTCGCACCGTAGGGCCCTGGTCCAACGTCGGTATGAACCAGTCTGGTATCCAGCATGGGAACGTCGGCAATCGTCGGAAGCTTGTAATCCCCCAGGTGCGTGGTTAGAACCCGCCCCTCTTCGATTTTCACCTCCTCCATCATCGCCATACCGATCCCTTGTACCAAGCCTCCCTCTATCTGTCCCTGGTGGGTCAAGGGATTGATGATGGTTCCAACATCATGAGCAGTCACAAATCGGGTGAGCCGGATTTGACCGGTTTCTGAGTCAACCTGGACCTCGGCAACTTGCGCGCAGTAACAGGTAACATCCCGCCTTCCCTTGACGTTCACGTTTGCTGTGACCCGCAAATAACCGTCTTGACCCTCGCGCTTGACGATGTCACCCATACTGACAGCCCGCCTGGGATCTTCCCGGGCCCAGAAATTTTCCCCCCGGTGAATAATTTCTTCCTCGGGGCATTCCAAAATATTGGCCGCATGCGCCGCCAACTGCGACTTTAGATCAGAGGACGCTTTGAGCACGGCGTTGCCCGCGATGTTGGTCACCCGCTGTGCCCCGGAACCGCAGTCCGTGGGGGCCGTATCCGTATCGCCCACGACCACCTTTACCCGGTCCACGGGCAACTCAAACTCCTTGGCCACAATTTGGCGCAAGGCCGTATGGGCTCCGACTCCCTGATCAAAAGTGGGGCTGATAATGGTGAGGGTCCCGTCAGAGCCCGCGATAAGCGTCGCGCCTGTAGGGCCGGCTCCCACGAGACGGTCGTAAATGGCCATGCCGCGCCCTGTGTGGGCGCCGCGTTTGGGCCGTTTCCAACCATACGCATCCAGGGCCGCCTGCAAGGTGGCCCGGGCCTTGATTTCCTCCTGGCGCTCTCCCACCGCATTTTCCTCACCGTTTTCAATGATGTTGTGGAGTCGAAATTCGGCGGGATCCATGCACAGCGCTTTTGCAATGAGATCGTTGTGCGACTCAACAGCGAAGTTGACCTGGGGCGCCCCCGGGGCGCGGTAAAACCCGCTCGGGACCGTGTTCGTGTAGACCTGGATGGCCTCAAAAAAGGTGTGATCGATTCGGTACGGCCCGCCTGCATGGGAGGCCCCGCCGATGGAGATGGTGACAACGGGCTTGAACGCGCCGTAGGCCCCGCTGCTGTGGATCGCGCGCAGCTTGCGCGCAACCAGTCGCCCGTCTTTTTTGACGCCGGTACGGACGGTGATGACCGACGGATGGGTAGGGTTGCCCGCCGTGAGCTCTTCGTTATAGGTCATGACGATTTTGACCGGCCGTTTTGCCTGCTTGGCGAGGAAAGCGGCGATGGGCAGATCCATGGCGTCTCCCTTGCCACCAAAGTCACCCCCCACATAAACCGGATTGATTCGAATCTTGCCCTCCGGGATTCCCATGGCCTTGGCCATCTGCTCGCGGATACTGAATGAGCTTTTGGTCGAGATCCAGACATCCAAACGACCGTCGGCACCCAAGGCCACGACACCCGCATGGGGCTCGATGTAACCGTGATGCCGGCCAGGCGTGCGAAAGGTGTGCTCGAGGACGAGGTCCGCCTCCCGAAAGCCTTGCTCGACATCGCCCTTTTGCCAGGTCACCCGCGTCAGCCCGTTGGGGACTTCCGGAATTGCCACCGACTCCAGCATGCCATCGTAGGAACTGACGTTTTCGTGCAGCCTGGGCGCATCCGGTTGCATGGCAGCCAGCGGGTCGGTGACGGCGGGCAGCACCTCGTATTCCACGTCGATGTGCTGGAGCGCCTCCTCGGCGCCGTCCGGTGTATCGGCCGCCACGGCTGCAACGCGGTCCCCCACAAACCGGACTTTGTCCCAACACAGGACCGGCATGTCCCTTAAACGCCGCCCCACCAGGTGCCCGGGGAATTCCTTCCCGGTGACGACGGCCCGGACCCCCTCCACCTTCCACGCCCGCGAGGCGTCGACACGGCGGATACGCGCGTGGGGATGGGGACTGCGCAGCACCTTGCCCCAAAGCATCCCGGGCAGCGCGACGTCCGCTGCATAAAGCGCGCGACCCGTAACCTTGTCGGGGCCTTCCGCTCTGACGATGGGAGCACCGATAGGCGAATGGTATACTGCCATAGGGATTTCTCCTCGATTTTGCGGCCTGAAGGGCGAGAGACACGAATATCGCTAAATGCGTGAAAATATCAAGCCGAATCCGCCCAAAGGCGATTTGCGAGTTACGGCAAAAACCAACCCCGCTGCTGCGGCGCCGTCAATGGGAAAGGATCTGATTCAGAAAGGATCGGGTCCGTTCGGACCGCGGTTGATCGAAGAACTCACGGGTGGTATTTTCCTCGGCGATTTCACCGCTATCCATGAACACCATGCGGTCGGCCATGGTGCGTGCGAAGCCCATCTCATGGGTGACGACGACCATAGTCATGCCCTCCTCCGCGAGGCTCACGATAACATCGAGCACCTCCTTGATCATCTCGGGGTCAAGGGCCGAGGTCGGCTCGTCGAAGAGCATGATTTTGGGGTTCATGCAGAGGCTGCGGGCAATAGCCACCCGCTGCTGCTGTCCCCCCGAGAGCTGCCCTGGATACTTCCCTGCCTGCTCTGGAATACGGACCCGTTCCAGGTACTTCATCGCGATGCTCTCGGCCTCGGAACGGGGGGTTTTGCGAACCCAAATGGGCGCCAGGCAGAGGTTTTCCAATACGGTGAGGTGCGGGAAGAGATTGAACTGCTGGAAAACCATGCCCACCTCGCGTCGAATTTGCTCGATATTTTTGAGATTATCGGTCAGCTCCACCCCATCAACGACGATCCGCCCCCCCTGGTGATCCTCCAACCGGTTGATGCAACGAATCATGGTGGATTTCCCCGACCCGGAAGGGCCGCAAACAACCACGCGTTCGGCGCGTCGAACGGTGAGGTTGATATCCTTGAGCACGTGGAATTCCCCGAACCACTTGTGCACACCTGCCATCTGGATCATGGGTTGATCTGAAGCCGCTGAGGGAGGTCTCGTCTCCGAATTTTTCATCTCACCAAGCCTCGGTTTTCCTTGTCGTCCACGCGGAACCTCCCTTCCAGGTGCACGCTGTAGCGCGACATCCCGAAGCAAAAGATCCAAAACACAAACCCGGCGAACACGTAGCCTTCCTTGGTATATCCCAGCCAGTTCGGATCCGTGGTGGCAGCCTGGACGATCCCCAGTAGATCAAACAGTCCGACAATCAGAACCAGGGTCGTGTCCTTGAACAATCCGATGAAGGTATTGACGATGCCGGGAATAACAACGCGCAGCGCCTGGGGCAAAACCACCAGCACCATCGACTTCCAGTAACCCAGACCCAGGGAGGCGGCCGCTTCGTACTGGCCGCCGGGAATGGCCTGGAGCCCGCCCCGGACGACCTCCGCCATGTAAGCGGCGGCAAACAATGTCACGCCTACCAAAGCGCGAAGCAGTTTGTCGAAATTCACCCCGGCGGGAAGAAACATGGGTAGCATGACCGAAGCCATAAACAGGATGGTGATGAGCGGCACACCGCGCACGAATTCAATAAAGGCGGTGGCGAGGGCACGGATCACCGGCAACTCGGAGCGCCGCCCCAGGGCCAGCACGATGCCCAGGGGAAAGGAGGCAACGATCCCCACCCCCGCCACGACCAGGGTCAACGTGAGCCCGCCCCACAGGGAGGTTTCCACACGGGGTAGCCCCGGGATGCCCCCTGCCAGCAGCAGGGTGGCAACGACGGGATAGACAAAAAGCAACAAAGCGGCGAGACCCAATTTCCTTTTGAACCCAGGCAAGAAAAGCGGGGCTCCCAGTGCCCCCGGGAGCAAAAAGGTCACATTGACCCGCCAGCGCTCCGGTTCGGGATAAAAGCCGTAGAGAAATTGTCCCATGCGCGCGCGGATGAACACCCAGCAGGCCCCCTCTGCGACGCAGTCCCCACGGGATTCACCCCTCCAGGTAGCCTCGACCAGGGCCCAGCGGATAAACGGCAAGACACTCCAGTAAACAATCCACAGGGCCAGCAGGGTTAACACAATCTGCAGAGGCGATGAGAACAAATTGCGTCGCATCCAGTGAATCAGAGTCACGGGGGAAGCCAAGATGGACGGAAAAGCTGCTGGCAGCCGCGAGTCCATGTCCTATCGCTCCACCAGCGCGACCCGCCGGTTGTACCGGTTCATCAGCAACGAGATTCCCAAACTGATCACGAGATAAACCCCCATCGTGATGGCGATGACCTCAACAGCCTGCCCCGTCTGATTGAGCACCGTACCCATAAAGACCGAGACAAGGTCGGGGTAAGCAATGGCCACGGCAAGGGACGAATTCTTGGTCAGATTCAGGTACTGGCTGGTCAGCGGGGGCACAATGACTCTGAGGGCCTGGGGGATGACGATCCGGCGCAGGGTCTGTGCGGGCTTGAGGCCCAGGGAATACGCGGCGTCGATCTGCCCCGGACCAACGGACTGGATGCCTGCTCGAACGATCTCCGCGATAAACGCCGCTGTGTAAGCGGAGAGAGCTAGTAAGAGAGCGATAAACTCGGGAATGACCACACACCCCCCCGTGAAGTTGAAACCCCGTAGCTCCGGGAACTGCCAGGTAACGGGCGCCCCGGCGATCCCGAAGGCGGCAAGTGGGCAACCCACTAGCAGGGCCGCGGAAATCGAGCGCACCGGCAGGGTCCGTCCCGTGGCATCGAAACGTCTCCGGTTCCAGCGCAGAAGGACCACCACTCCCCCCAGGGCGGCGATCAGAGCCCAGGGGACCGCAGCGAACCCCGGTTCCACAATTGGCGCCGGCACGTAGAGCCCCCGATTATTGAGGAAAATTGCCTCCCCCCAACCGAGACTTTGGCGCGGCGTAGGGAGGGGAATCAGGGTGGCGAAATACCAGAAAAAGAGCTGCAATAGAAGCGGCACATTGCGAACGATTTCAACGTACGCCACGGCGAGTCTTGCCACCAGCCAGTTACTGGACAATCGGGCCAGACCCACGCTGAAGCCGATGAGCGTGGAGAAGACGATGCCGACGGCCGAGACCAGAAGTGTGTTGAGCAGACCAACGACAAACGCCCTGCCGTAACTCGATGCTTCCGTGTAGTCGACCAGATGCATGATGATTCCGAAGCCGGCGGTGGACCCCAGAAAATCGAAGCCCGTGGCAATGCCGCGGCGCGCAAGGTTCTCCAAAGCGTTGTGGACGAGGAAGACGCTGAAGGCAATGACGCCGATGAGGGCCAGGGCCTGAAAAAGAAGAGCGCGATATCGACGGTCCTTCCAGATCACGGCTCGACTCGCGGAAAAGTATTGCAGGTTCTAGCCGCCATGATCGTGAACGCGGCGGTGAACGATCGACAACCGGAAAAAAACCTTCCGACCGGAGTCAATCCGGGAGATAATTTAACGGCGCTTTGATGCCTAACGGAATGGAGGGGCAAAGAGAATACCGCCCTTGTTCCATAGTTGGTTTAAGCCCCGCTCGATCTTCAGTGGCGTGTCCAGACCAACGTTTCGGGCATAGACTTCGCCGTAATTGCCGACCTGCTTGATTGCCTGGTAGGCCCAACCCTTGGCCAGCTTGAGCTTGGAACCCAGGTCCCCTTCGATGCCGAGCAAGCGCTTGACCTGCGGATCCGGGGAGCTCACTCGCATGGCATCCACATTGCGGGAAGTCACGCCCTTCTCTTCGGCCGCGATCAGGGCGTTCAACGTCCAACGCACAATGTCCCCCCACTGGTTGTCCCCATGTCGCACCACCGGCCCCAAAGGCTCCTTGGATATGATCTCCGGAAGAATGACATGGTCGTCGGAACGGGCTAGCTTGATTCGCTCGGCGGCCAGACCCGAGCGATCCGTGGTAAAGACATCGCAGCGGCCAGCGTCGTAGGCGGCCACCGCCTCGTCGGCGTTGCCGAAAACCACAGGACGGTACCGCATCTTGTTAGCGCGAAAATAGTCGCTCAGGTTGAGCTCCGTTGTTGTGCCCGTAATGACGCAGACACTGGCACCGTTCAGCTCCACCGCTCCCTTGATGTTGAGGCTTTTGCGGACCATAAAACCTTGGCCGTCATAAAAGATCACGCCGGCGAAATCCAGGCCGAGAGCCGTATCCCTCACGAAGGTCCAGGTCGTATTGCGCGACAGGACGTCGATTTCGCCGGATTGCAGCGCTGTAAATCGCTCCTTGGCCGATAGGGCCCTGAACTTGACCTTGGCCGCATCGGCGAAGATCGCCGCGGCGAGGGCACGGCACACGTCCACATCGATTCCCACCCAATGACCTTTATCGTCGGGATTGGAAAATCCGGGCAATCCCGGGTGGTGCACGCCGCATCGCACGAAGCCCTTGGCCTGGACAGTTTCCAGGGTGCTCGCCCCTTGGGCAAGACCACCCCACAGGATTAAACTCGCCGCGGCGCCGCGCAAGAGCTGGGCCAGTGGTTTCATTAAAGTTGTTCTTCTCCTACTGATCTTACATAGACCGGCAACCGCGAGCGACCGGCCCGCCATCCTCGCACGTGTGCACACCGGGAAAAACAGGCTTGGACTTCCGGATTCACCGGTGCTTCCACCGAGGCTTCCTCTTCGCCAAGAATGCCTGGACCCCTTCCTCGATGTCGTCGGTGTGGAGAAGCTCGTCGAGATACATCCGTTCCGACGTTTTGAGTGCCTCTTCAAGTCCTCCCATTCCCATGGCCCTCAATCCCCTGAGCGCAACGCCCAATACTGCGGCGCTCTTTGCCTTGAGATCCGTCAGCAGGGATTCCACCGCCTCGCACAGTTCATGGGCGCCGACCACGCGGTTAACCAGGCCGAACTGCATGGCCTCCTTGGCCGTGAGCCTGGTCCCTGTTAATATCAACTCCGCCGCCCGGTGATACCCTATCTGGGAAGGGAATCGGGCCAAGGCGACGGGGGGATAGCACCCCACATTGATCTCGGGGGTGGCAAAGACACTGTCGTCCGAGGCCACAACCAAATCGCAACTGCTGGCAAGTTCCCACCCTCCGCCGAGACACGCTCCCCTGACCTGGGCCACCGTGATCTGCCTGAGCGAAAAAAGCCGGCGAATGACCCCGTGAACGGCTTCAAGCATCTCGGGGACCCGCTCCCGTGTATGGTCCTTGACGTCAACCCCCGCGGAAAAGGCTCGTCCCCCTCCGCCGCGTAGGACGAGAAAATCCACTGCGGCGTCTCCCTGAACCCGCTCCAGAGTCGCGCCGAGCTCCTCGATCGTGGAGAGGTCCAAGACGTTCAGCGGAGGGCGATCTAGTGTGATCCAGGCTGTTCTCTCCGTCTGATCCAGCAAAACGCTCATATGAGAATCTCACCTAGCCCAATGGGATGAGCCTTTCAGCGGCAATTCTCCTCTCTTAATCGACCTTCCCGGCATTTACAAGTGCTTTTGCCGGGAAGGCGACCGGCCGATTTCGGCCCTCATTTTGGCCAAAATGAGCCTAATTGGACCGTCAATTCTCGGGCACGGCTACAAGTTTGCAGTTAATTCGAATAGTTAGCTACCGGGCCCCAATCTTGCGACGTTCCACCCCATGGTCCCCCTTTAAGGAAATATCGGGGAAACATGAATTGACAAAGAAGAGCTAAGTTTTATAAAATTAAATTAAATATCCGGAAGTTTACCGCTCCCATTACGTCTGTTCCCTAGCTATAAGGAGACGGCAGTGAAAACACGATTTTTCGTCATATGGGCACTGAGTTTCTGGCTCGCTTTATCTCTCATCCCACGACATGCAATGGCGTGGCCGGACGAATATGACGAAAGCCAGTCTCATCCGCTACGGGCAGCAGCCTATATCATCCACCCGGTGGGACGCGCCTTGGAAGTGCTCATCGCCAGGCCCATTCACTTTTTCTTGAGCAGCACGCCGCCCACGGAATGGCTTTTTGGGCACAATCCCCACCCACCGCTGTTCGAGCCGAAACCCATTACGGATGTCGGAATGTCACGCCGCTACAGTGGTTCTTCAACCAACTACACGGACCGTTCCGAGCGAATGGCTTCGGTCTCAAGGGAGCGCCGTGGTTCGGGCAGGGGCGGCCGGGATGCACAGGGCAGGGACCTCTATCGGGAAGGTGAAAGCGTGGTCGAGGACGGCTCTCAGAAGGTCATCATCAAGGAAATTCCTGTGGTCAGAACCGTTGTGAAAGAAGTCCCCAAGATCGTGGAAGTTCCCAAAATCGTCGAGGTGGAAAAGTTCGTGTTGCCCGACGTCGCCTTTCTTTTCGACTCGGACAAGCTGACCCCCCTGGGAAAAGGCAAGGTCTATCTGGCCGCCCAGGCACTTAAACAAAAATCAGATGTTGCCGTTGTGATCGAGGGTCATGCCGACCACATCGGCACCGACGACTACAACATGGCACTGGGGCTCCGCCGCGCGGAAACGGTAAAAAAGGAGCTGGAGAGCCTTGGAGTAGGGTCGGACAAAGTCTCCGTGGTAAGCGTCGGTGAAACCCATCCCCTAATCAATCAGGATACCGACTGGGCCCGGGCCGTAAACCGCCGGGTTGAAGTTAGGATCGACGGCAAATAACCGCACTTCGGATAAAAGTCAAAAGCCCAGCCGGTGGAAAAACGGCTGGGCTTTTTTTATTCCTTTGAAATCGGCTAAAAGAGTCCCATGGCCTATCAGTTGAAAGACTCCTATTACCGGCGGGCAAAACGGGAAGGCTATCGATCCCGGGCGGCATACAAGCTGCTGGAGCTCAATGAGAGTTTTCGCCTTATTCAATCCGGCGCTCGGGTCCTGGACCTGGGGGCCGCTCCCGGCGGGTGGCTCCAAGTGGCTGCCAGGATCGTAGGGCCTAGCGGCCGGGTCGTGGGTGTGGACCACCAAGCCATTGCACCCCTCGGGGAAGAACACGTTTTTCTCCTCCAGGGGGATATCCTTCAAGAAGAAACCCAGAGGCAAATGAGAGAGCTTTTAGGAGGGCAGGCGGATTGCGTTCTCTCCGACCTCTCCCCCAGACTCAGCGGCATCCACGATGCCGATGTCTATCGTTCTGTAGATCTTGCGAGAACCGCCTTTGGAATAGCTTGCCAGCTGCTTAAACTGGGTGGAGGCTTTCTGGTCAAGGCCTTCATAGGAGAGGAAACCGCGGCTTTGTTCAAAAGCCTCAAACCCTTCTTCGCATCCGTGCACCGGACCCGCTCCGAGGCGACCCGTAAGGCCTCATCGGAGATCTATTTGATCGGCAAGGGATTCCGGGGATCCGCCAAAAGCCAATCCTGATTCGTTGACGGTGGCAACCCGTGGTCCCCGTCGAATCGCCTTAAATTCACTCCACCGTGACGCTCTTAGCCAGGTTGCGCGGTTGGTCGACGTCGTTGCCGAGGTGCACCGCCATGGAATAGGCAAGCAACTGAAGAGGCACGGTCAACACCACAGGGGTAAGGAAATGGGATGCCTTGGGAACAACCAGCGTCCGGTAAGCCAGGTTATCAACGAATCGGGAGCCCTCATCGGTCACCGCAATGACCTTGCCCCCCCGGGACTCAACCTCCTTCAGATTTGCCAATGTTTTTTGATAGGAGCGGTCCCTGGGAAGAAGCACCACAACCGGCATCTCCTCTCCTACCAACGCTATGGGACCATGTTTCATCTCGCCTGCAGGATACCCCTCGGCATGGATGTACGAGATTTCCTTGAGTTTAAGTGCCCCTTCCAAGGCGATGGGGTAATTGATCCCCCGACCCAGATATAGAAAGTCCCGGACGCCGCAGAGTTCCCGGGTCATTTCGGAGACTGCTTGCTCGAGCCCGAGGGCCTGTTCTACCCAGTTGGGTAATCGCATGAGATCTTCCAAGAGACCTGTGGCCTGGGCGCGCTTTAAGGAACCGTTGCCCCTCCCAAGGGCTATGGCCAGCAGATACAGCGCGGTGATCTGCGCCGTAAAGGCCTTGGTGCTGGCAACGCTGATTTCCGGCCCGGCCTGGGTGTAAAACACCCCGTCGGACCTGCGGGCAAGGGAGGAGTCCACTACGTTGCACACCGAGAGGACCTTAGCCCTTCTTCCTCGGGCCAGATCAATAGCCGCCAGGGTATCGGCGGTTTCCCCCGATTGGCTCACGGGAATCAGTAGGGACTGGGAGTCGATGAGTGGGGTGCGGTAACGAAACTCCGAGCCGTAGTCTACTTCCGTAGAGATCTTGGCAATCTCTTCGAGGAGAAACTTACCCACAAGACAGGCGTGCCAGGCCGTTCCGCATGCCACGAGGTAAATTTTTTGAATTTGGGACAGCTTGGTCTTTTTGAATCCGATCCCCGCCAGGGAGACGTCTCCCCCTTTGAGGGAGATGCGGCCCCTGAATACATCCGTAATGACCCTGGGCTGTTCGTGGATTTCTTTCAGCATGAAATGACGGAATCCACCCTTTTGGGCCGTCACCGCATCCCATGTGATTTGCTTAAAAACCCTTTTCACGCTCTTGCCCGCCCCGTTCCACAACCGCAAGCCGTCTGCCCGCACCTCGGCGATCTCGCCGTCTTCCATAAAGGCCACCCTGCGCGTATGATCCAGGAGTGCGGGAATATCCGAGGCTACGAAGGTCTCCCCATCCCCGTGCCCGATGACAATCGGCGTGGAATTCTTCGCCACGATCAACCGATGAGGGTCCTTTTGGTGGAGAAACGCCAACGCGTAGGAGCCTTGGATTTTCTTGAGACTTCTTCGCACCGCGGTGAGAAAATCGGATCCCTTTTGGATCTCACCTTCTACCAGGTGGGCCACGATTTCGGTATCGGTTTCCGACGCAATCCTCGCCCCTCTCTTGATCAGATAATCCTTGAGCTCGAGGTAGTTTTCGATGATCCCGTTATGGACCACGACGACGCTGCCCGCGCGGTGGGGATGGGCGTTGGTCTCCGAGGGCCGCCCATGGGTGGCCCACCGGGTGTGGCCGATACCCAAGGTGCCTTTTAGCGGGCCATGGCGCAGCAGCGCCTCGAGGTTTCTTAATTTCCCCTCAGACCTGCGGATGGCGATTTCACCGTCGTTGAGCACGGCGATACCTGCCGAGTCGTAACCACGATATTCAAGCTTTTTCAGGCTCTCCAGGATAATCGGGGCCGCTTCCCTGGTGCCGATGTAAGCAACAATGCCGCACATAAACGTACTCTACTTCTTCCTGTGCATTTGCCTGAAACGTTCCACCCAGCCGCTCACATGTCTTTGGGCAACGCGACTCAACGCCAGGGCCCCCGCGGGAACGTTCCGGGTAATGGTCGACCCGGCTGCAATATACGCGTCGTCCTCGACCACAACGGGGGCCACCAACTGCGAGTTGCTGCCCACCTGGACCCGATCCCCAATGGTGGTACGGTGCTTGTCAAAACCATCATAATTGCAGGTGATGGTCCCCGCTCCGATGTTGCTTTCTTTCCCCACGGTAGTGTCGCCGATGTAACTCAAGTGGTTGGCCTTGGTCCCCTCCCCGACCGTTGAATTTTTCACCTCCACGAAGCTTCCGATATGAACGTTCGCACCGAGCACGGAGCCCGGACGCAGGTGGGCGAAGGGGCCCACTTGGCTCTTGTCTCCCAGATCGCTACCCAGAACCACGGTGGAAAACTTCACGTGAACCCCGCGGCCGATGCGGGAATCCACGACGTAGGCGTTGCCGTCGATCATGCAACCCTCGCCCAGGACGGTGCGACCCCGCAGATGCGTGTTGGGTCCGATGACGGTATCCTTCCCGATCTTGACCCCCTCTTCGATGTAAGTGGTCATCGGATCCTTAAGGGTCACCCCGGATTCCATGCACCGGCGGTTTATCTTTTCTTGCAAGGACCTTTCCATGATCGCGAGTTCCTCCCGTGTATTAATCCCCCGGATCTCCGCCGGGTCCTCGACGCGCACCGCCTCGATCCCCCTCCCCCCCCTCGCAGCTTCGCCTACGATGTCCGGTAAATAGTATTCTCCCTGACGATTCTGGTTCGTCAGTTTCTCGAGGGCGGGGAAGAGAAATCCGGGGTCCACCGCATACATGCCGGAATTGATCTCTTGAATCTTCTTTTCCGCGTCGCTGGCATCCTTTTCTTCCACCACGCTGAGGATTCGCCCCGCGGAGTCGCGCAGGATTCTGCCGTAACCGGTAGGATTATCAAGGAACGCGGTGAGAAGGGTCACCGACGACTTTCCTTGGCGGTGACGGTGCAACAAACGCTCCAGCGTCGTGGCCGTAACCAATGGGACGTCACCGCTGAGAATCAAAAGGTCTCCCGGAAAATCCGCCAGTGTTCCTTTGGCGCACAGAACGGCGTGTCCGGTCCCCAGTTGCTCTTTCTGAAGGATCCAAGCGACTCCTTCGCCGCTGCAGGCCCCCTCTACCTCGGGGGCGCCGTGCCCCACAACCACCGCGATCTTCGCCGGATTGAGGCTCCGGGCTACCCGCAGGGGATACTCGAGTAAGGGAGTACCCCCAAGGGAATGAATCACCTTAGGCCGGTCGGATCGCATGCGCTTGCCCCGGCCGGCAGCCAACAATAGAATTCCGAGCTGCTCCATGATCGTAGAGCCGAGTGGAGATTATAGCCGAACTGGGAAACCCAGCAAAGGGGCTACGTTTGAGGTACCCGCCGCGCCACCAGGCCCTCAAAGCCCCGGGGCCGAAACGAGATCACGCCCGTCCCTCACGGGCGGCGCCATCTAGGTCTTCTAAGCAGGCACGCACGCTTTGCATCAAAGAGCCGGGCTCGGGGAGTTCGCCGATAAGCAAGGCCGCACCGTTGACGATCACCGTCGTGGGGCCGATGCCGAAGAAAAGGGTCTTGAGAAAGACGCGAAGCGGGGGGCGATACCTTCGATAGTCTCGGATCAATGCGGGGATAAGGTAGAGCCCGTTTCGAGGGTCCACGACGTCGATTTCCACTTGGTCCCCGAATTCCCGCCGCAGGGCCGCATACAGGCGCCCCACGCGATGCATGACGGCTCGAGTGGCCGCGTACTCCGGCACCCTGCGGCTGCCATAGGCTTCGATTCCTTCGAGTGTCCCGGCGCAATTGCTGCAGGTCAGAATCTCAGGACTTTCCCGGACCAGTATGACTCGCGGCTTCATCCGGAGCCCCGCGCTCAGGCGGCGACCTGTTTTGCCGCGCCCGGCTCCCTCCATGTCAGGAACGCCTCGACAATCATAAAGACAGCACTAATGAGGATAACGGACCCTATAACAAACAGACCCCAGCTTGCTTTTGCCCAGTAGTCCCGCAGGTTAAAGAGCATAGCCCAGGTCGTTACGATGAGCAGAAAAACCATGGGAGCAACGGTATAGATGGTCGGCCTCATGAGTTTTCTGAGAAAGACGCTAATGACGAGGAGCGCCAGGCTGGCCAGCAACTGGTTCGTGGTCCCAAACAGAGGCCAGATGATCAACCCGCCCTTACCCTCCCCGTCATAGAGCGCCAGAAGAGCCGTGGTCGCGGCGGCAATGAGGGTGGCCACCCAGCCGAGTTTCAACACCGGCAGGTTGAGCATGTCGCCAACCTCTACGGTGACGTATTTTTGCAGCCTCAACCCTGTATCCATGGTGGTGGCGGCAAAACTCACCACCACCACGGCCGCAAAGGTCGCGCCAATGATCGGCGAGATACCGAAAGCCTTATCTAGAAAATAGCCGATCCCATGCACATAGGCCCCGACCATGGCCCCAAGGCTGCCCGCCGCCCCCCAAGACGCGTAGTGCTGGTTCCACGCGGCCACCGTGGTAAAACCTGCCGCGCAGGCGAGAATTGCCGAGACGGCTAAACCGCCCTCCCCAAGGGATCCCAAATATCCCACGGGCCGAGCATCGGTCTCTTTGTCGATCTGCTTTGATGTCGTCCCGGAAGAGACCACGCAGTGGAAGCCTGAGATTGCGCCGCAGGCGATGGTAATAAAAATAAACGGGATAATGGGAGGGGCCCCTGCTGGATTGAGCCGAAGCGCGGGAGCCACGATGGGCAACCCCCCCGCCGTAAACGTGCCGACGGCTACGGCAAGGAAAATCAGCGCCAAGCCGAAATAGAGCTGGTGCCCGTTTAGGTAGTCTCTAGGCTGCAACAGAACCCAAACCGGCAAAAGCGTGGAGACAAAGCCGTAGGCGACCAGAATCAAAACCCACGTGACGATTTCGCTTCCTATGGCCGGAGCCCGGTACTCCCATCCGTAGAGCCCCGACAAAACCACAAAGATGTACATTACAACGACCGCCGCGATGGAAGGCAGAAGGATCCCCGCTCGCCTGTACCGATAGATCAGCCAGCCCACCGCCAGAGCCAAGGGAATCTCCACAAAGATGGGAATCACCGAGGTGGGGAACCGCACAAAGAGCGACGCTATGACCAGCGCAAATACCGCATTGACCATCAGCACCAGAAAATAAATAACGATTAAAAACAAGGCTCTCGTTCGCCGGCTTATGAGGCTCGAGGTGAGGTCGCCGATGGATCTCCCCTGATGGCGGGAAGAAACCCAAATGCTGCCAAAATCATGGGCCCCCGAACCGAACACGGTGCCGATCACTACCCACAGAAAAGCCGGCACCCAACCCCAGATCATGGCTATGGCCGGCCCCACGATGGGAGCGGCGCCGGCGATGGAGACAAAATGGTGCCCCATGAGGATATGCTTGTTGGTCGGCACGTATTCGACACCGTCCTCCAACTCGTGGGCTGGCGTCTTGAAATCAGGGTCAAGCCTGTAAATCTTTTCAGCCAAGAACCTTGCGTAGTATCGGTAAGCCAGGTAGAAAATCACGACGGCGACAACCACCAGTGCCAATGCGGACATGGGCCATCCTCCTTAGATCGCTTGAGTCACTTGTTCCTCCAAAACAGTATGACAAAACCGCGCCCGCTGCGCCGCTTGGGCCGGTGCTCCATGGCCCGGCTTAAGCGCCGTCCAGGCAGGCCCCCCCGTAGGGGACGTTACCGTGCCCCCGTCCTGGGCCCGTGCCTTGACATTCGAGGCATTTACTGAAAATTCGGAGTTTAAACGGCCCCACGATGCCATGGCACCGAAAAAATGGCAAGGAGTTTAATGGTTTATTGTCTTGACAGTTTTCAATGAACTTGCTACAAACCGAAGCTCGGGGTTCGGGCGGGTGCAGCCTTTAAGGGGAGAGTCCCATGCAGGAAAAAGAAGAGGAACTCTTAAACAGCAGAGAAGTTGCCAGGATACTGGACATGAGTCCTGACACGATCAATGAGTTCGCACGCAAGAATCTCCTGCCCGGCTTCAAGAAGGGGAAACAGTGGCGCTTTCGTAAGAAGGACGTTTATTCCTTCACCAAGAAACAGGTCAGGGAGATCCAAGCGGCTTGATCCCTAGCACCAAGGGGTATCGGCGACTTGGGATGTGGGGATCATGGCTGAAACAGACGCGCACGAGAGCAAGCTTTATTCCGATCTCGCACCACTTTACGACAAAATATTCGGCAAGATCTTTTATTCCCGTCTCAACTACGTAATCAACACACTGCAACTTCCTCGCGGAGCCAAGGTGCTCGAACTCGGCGTCGGCACCGGCACGTCGTTTCCCGCCTACCCACTCCACTGTGAAGTAACCGGCGTGGACCTGGCTCCGGACATGCTCGCCCATGCCCGGTCAAAAATTCGCAAGAACGGCTGGACTCATTTGAAGGTCCTAAAAATGGACGCTCTGGCGCTGGATTTTACGGACGACAGCTTCGATTACGTCATGGCTTTTCACGTGGTAACGGTGGTGCCGGACCCGGTGCGGATGATGCAGGAAGCCAAGCGCGTGTGCCGGCCCGGCGGGAAGATCGTAATCGTGAATCACTTCACCAGCGAATCGCTGATTCTCGGCGGGTTAACTCAAGCTCTCGACCCATTGACCCGACGGCTCGGATGGCGAACGGATCTCAAGCTTACCCCGTTCATGCGCGCCGCCCAACTCAAGATTGAAAAAGTCTATAAGTTGTCGAAACTGTCCCTCTATACCGTTCTGGAAGGCTACAACGAAAAGAACGGCACCAAAAGCTATACCCTTCCCCTTCCCTTTGTGGTCTCCACCTCGGACGTCTCCCTAAGGCCCCCCATGGACCGTTAAGCGTTTTATCCCTTAAAGGCGCCCCGGGCCCCATTTTCAATCGGTGGGCTTGCCGGGTTCGTCTTTCTTCGATTCTTTAGCCTCTTCTCCCTCGTCCTCTCCGGCCTCACCACCGATCCCCTTCCTAAAGTCGCGGATGGCCTTTCCCAGGGTGCTGCCGATCTGCGGCAAGCGGCTGGGGCCGAAAATAACCAGCGCGATCACCAGGATAACCAAGAGCTCTTGAAAGCCCAGACCGAACATGGCTCCTCCTTGACTCCGACGCCAACAACCACCACCCCGGAGCATAGCAGAGCGGGGCCCGGTTTTTAATCCCTGGAGCCGGCCACGCAAATTTGCATATGCCCATGCCAACAGCTAAAAAGGCCAGGGTTCGGAAACGAGCACTATGAAAGCGCAGCCATTAACCCGGGATATGGTACGGGAGTTGTTACGGACGGCTCCCTCTGACCGCTTCCTGAAATTCTTCGGCAGAACCCACCCCGCCGACATCGCCCTGCTGTTCAAGGACCTGGAGCCGGCTGAGATCCAGCGTCTGTTCGACCTTCTGTTTTCCTCCGGACGGGCCGGTAAGGTGCTGAAAGAACTCCCCTCAGAGCTGTTGCCGGAAATCCTCATTCTCATTGAAGACGAGAAGCTTGCCAAGCTCTTGGTCTGGTTGGATCCCGACGACGAGATCAGGTTCATTGACAGCCTGCCCGAGGAGAGGAGCGATAGGATCCTCAGTCTGGTGGATCCCGAACGGAGCGCGCGGGTTCAACAGTTAATAAGCTATCCGGAAGGATCCGTCGGACGGATCATGACCACCGAATACCTCGCCCTTCCGCCGGAGACCACCGCCCAGGGGGCCATTGACAGGATCCGGGAGAGGGGCGAGCTGGAAACTTTTTTCTACCTTTACGTGATAGACAAGGACGGCAGGCTGTGCGGGGTCGTTCCCATCCGCAATCTCGTCATTGCGCCTCCGAACCGGACCCTGAAAGAGATGATGATTGCCGACCCTGTCCACGCTGAGGTCTCCATGGATCAGGAGGAGGCGGCGCGGCTCGTGTCCAAGTACGACCTCCTGGCGCTACCCATCGTGGACCAGGAGTGGCGCCTGGTGGGCATCGTGACGGTGGACGACGTCATCGACATCATCGACCAGGAATCCACCGAAGACATGTACAGGATGGCGGGTCTTGAAGGAGAGGACCGGGTATTTACTCCCGTGGGCCGCTCGGTCCGCTTGCGTCTTCCATGGACCCTTCTGAATCTGCTCACAGCGACCCTCGCCGCGTCAGTGGTGGGATTCTTCCAAAACACTCTGCAAGAGCTTATCGCCCTGGCCATATTCATGCCGATCGTGGCGGGAGTCGGAGGCAACGGCGCCACACAAACCGCCACCGTCATCGTCCGGGGCATCGCCCTGGGGGAAATCGAGTTCTCCTCCGCATGGCGCGCCATCGTCAAACAGGTCTCCGTAAACATATGCATCGCGATCGCCGCAGGTGTCGTGATCGCTCTGGTAACGACACTGGTCATGAAAAAAAGCCCCATGTTGGGGTTGGTGGTAGCACTGGCAATGATTATTAACCTGGGGCTCATCGCGGGCCTGGCCGGCGCCTTGATTCCCCTGACCCTGAAGTGGCTCAAACTCGATCCCGCTTTGGGATCCGGAATCATTGTCACCGGGCTCACCGACGCCTTTGGCTTTCTCTCGTTTTTGGGCCTGGCCACGATCTTCTTGAGTTACCTCACCTGAGTCCCCCGACCTCCACGACCCCTTCACGTCGTCTCCGGAAAACGAACACGACGCCGCCAACCAGGCTGTCCAGCACCACGACCGTGAACCAGAGCAGACTGAAGGCCAGGGCCTTTTCCGGGCTGATCTCGATCCGCTGGAGCATGAACAGGTAACCCCCTTCACGCAGCCCGATGCCGTTGAAACTGATGGGAATAGCGGCAAAAGCTCCCACCAAAGGGTAAAGAATAAACGCGTAGGACCAGGGAATCTCCAGGTCCAGGGACCAACCCAGAACGACGTGCAACGCAGCCTGGCCAAAGTGAATGACAAGGGAAAGGACCATGGTTTTGAGCACCACCTGGCGCTTGGAGAGATATGTTTGGATGGCGACCCTGAGGCCTTCCCCAAGAGGTTGCAATAACCTTTGGAAAAAACGATAGAACAAAGGAAGCAACAACCATCCCAGGAGAAGCCCCAGGGCCAGGCCGAAGGTGACATAACGGACGGGCGGAGGCAAGGCATAGCCCGGAAAAAGGATCAGCGCGCAAGCGGCAATCCAAATCAGCACGGCCATGCCCACGGCGCGGTCGGCAACCACCGTGCTCAAGGCAGTGGCCGTTCTCGTGATCCAGGTCTGCGACTGAGGACTGCTGCTGGCAAGGTAATATACGCGGCCGACGTCGCCTCCCACCGTACTGGGAGCAAAGAGATTGAAGAACATTCCAATCAAATAATAAACGATAAACTCTTTAAAGGGCCGGTCGAATCCTACGGGACGGGCAAGCAAGGCCCACCGAAAGGAGCTCACGATTTGACTGGCGAGATACAAGACCAGAACAACGAGGACATAGGCGGGACGGGTGGACCTGAGAACCCCGAGGAGTCCTTCCACGTCGATACGAGTGAAGAGATAGACCAGTAGCGCCAGGCTGACTGACCCTTTGAGGGTGATGAGCAAGGCGCGTTTCATGGCAAACAGATTTTTTTTCGTCTACGGTTCCCCAAAGAATGTCCAGTCCTCTCCCCGGCGCGGGGATTATCCTTCCAGCGGTGGAACAATCAGGACCTTCGAGTCTTTACCCAGACCTTCCACCAGCACCCGTCGCCCCACCACTTTTAGTCTCCCCTCGCTGAAGAGTTGGATGGCCCGAGGATAGATCTTGTGTTCCTCCTTCAAGATGCGCGCGCTCAGAGACGCCTCGGTATCGTCGGAATAAACCGGAACCACCGCCTGAATGATGATGGGCCCCTGATCGCACTCCTCGTTGACGAAGTGAACGGTGCACCCCGAGAAACGGGCGCCGTATTCCACCGCCTTGCGTTGCGCGTTCAGACCGGGGAACGCCGGGAGCAGCCCCGGATGGATGTTCATGATACGGTTGGAAAAGGCCCGGACAAAAACGGGGGATAGCAGGCGCATAAAGCCCGCCAGGACCACCAGTTCCACCTGACGCTCGCGAAGAAGATCGACCAGGGCCTGATCGAACGCCTCCCGCGTAGGAAACGGTCGGTGGTCGAGCACTCTGGCTTCGATGCCATGGTTGCGCGCCCGCACGAGACCGTAGGCGTCTTCACGGTTGCTGACAACCACGCGCACCGTCGCGTCGAGGCGGTCCCCCTCAATGGCATCGATGAGGGCCTGGAGGTTCGTACCGCCACCCGAGATGAGAATTCCCAGAGAAACTTTCCTTGCCATGGCGCTACGAGAGCAGGCTCACCCCCTTCCCTCCATTCTTGATCTCCCCAATAACGTAATAGGGCTGTTTTAATCTGCTCAGGGAGCGTCCCACGCCGTTCACCTGCCCCTTGCCCACGATGAGGATCATCCCCAGCCCGTTATTGAAAGTCTGGTCCATCTCACTCTGGGAGAGGTTCCCTAACCGTTGAATCAGGTCGAAGATGGCCGGCCTGGGCCAACTGTCGCGGGCGATCCAGGCCCGCTTTCCGGAGGGGAGAACCCTCGGCAGATTGCCCGGGATCCCTCCCCCCGTGATATGGGCGATGCCCTTGATCGGGTGGCTCCGGAGCAGGGCCCCGAGGACTTTGGCATAAATAATCGTCGGCTCGAGGAGTTCTTCGCCCAGGGTGCGACCCAGCTCGGCGATGCGATCGTCCAGCTTGAGTCCCTTCACATCGAGGAGCACCCGGCGGGCCAGCGAGAAACCGTTACTGTGAAGGCCGCTGGAGGGAAGGCCGATGAGGCAATCGCCTTTGGCAATGGACGCCGGCCTGGGAATCTTTTGCCTTTCCACCACCCCCACCGCAAATCCCGCCAGGTCGTATTCCCCGTCGGGGTAAAAGGAAGGCATTTCCGCGGTTTCGCCGCCGATGAGGGTGCATCCTGCGCGCCGGCATCCGTTGGCGATCCCCCGGATGACCTGGAGCGCGATCTTCGGCTTGAGCTTTCCCGTGGCGAAGTAATCGAGGAAAAAGAGCGGCTCGGCCCCCTGGGTAAGGACGTCGTTGACCCCCATGGCCACGAGATCGATGCCCACCGTGTGATGGACTCCCGTCATGAAACCGATCTTGAGCTTGGTTCCCACCCCGTCCGTGGAGGATACCAGCACGGGACGGCGGTATTTTTTCCGGGAGAGGTCAAAGAGGGCGCTGAATCCCCCCACACCGGAGAGCAGGCCGGGGCGGCGCGTCGGCCGGGCAATGCCGCGGATGGCTTTCACTAGCCGGTCCGCCGCCGTGATATCCACACCGGCGCGCTTATAGCTCATTTTCGATTTTACCGGCATACCAAATTCTACAATGTAAAGGTGTCGGGGGAGTTGATGCCTCTCGACAGGGCTGTGATAACGCAAATTTCAGCTCTTATTATAGTACAATTTGGAACGCCTTCGTAGGCGCAATTCCAAGTACCCGCCGATTTTCAGGGCTTGGCGGGCAATTTCCTCATCGCGGAACGGGATTTTACAAGATATCGTTGTCTTCAGAAGAGCTTAGCCCGGGCCGCCAGTTCTCAGTGTAACCCCTCCCCGACCTCATTTGTTCCACAAGTTTCCCTCGGGTGCAATTGCCGCTAATCACCCCCCGAGCCCGGAAGGTTTCCCTATGCATGCCAAGGCGATATAGTAGAAGCTGCCTGCCAAATTCAGCCTGATTGCCGGGTCGAGGGATATCGGTCGTGATTACCGAAGCCGACACCTGCCGAAAATACGTCCTCCCCAAGCTTATCGAGGCGGAATGGGATGAAGACCCGCATTCCTTCACCGAGCAAAAAACCTTTACCGATGGCCGGATCGTCGTAGCGGGCAACAAGATCAGGCGCCGGCCCCAGAAGCGGGCCGATTACCTGCTCCGTTTTACCCGCGATTTTATGATTGCCGTCGTCGAGGCCAAGGCGGCCTATAAAAAACCTGCCGACGGCCTTCAGCAGGCCAAGGATTACGCCGAAGTGCTGGGCCTCAAGTTCGCATATTCGACGAACGGCCATGGAATCGTGGAGTTCAACTTTCTTACGGGCAAGGAAAGAGCGCTGAACGCCTTCCCTTCACCGGATGAGCTCTGGACGGCCCTTCGCAAGGCCGATCCGCTTCCCGACAACACTGCGACCGAGCGCTTGCTCACTCCTGCCCATCACGTGAGCGGTATGAGCCCGCGTTATTATCAGGAGATCGCCATCAACCGGGCGGTCGAGACTATCCTCCAGGGCAAACGCAGGATCCTCCTGACCATGGCCACCGGGACCGGAAAGACGCTCGTTGCCTTCCAGATCTGCTGGAAGCTGTGGAACTCCCGCTGGAACCGCACGGGAGACTACCGCAGGCCCAAAATCCTGTATTTATCCGACCGGAACATCCTGGTTGACGACCCCAAAGACAAGATCTTCCCCCCTTTCGGCGACGCCCGGTGGAAAATCGAAAACGGGGAAATCAATAAGGGGCGGGAGATGTACTTCAGCATCTACCAGGCCATTGCCAAGGACGAACGGCGTCCCGGGCTGTACAAAGAGTACTCGCCTGATTTCTTCGACCTGATCATCGTTGACGAGTGCCACCGGGGGAGCGCCCGGGACGAAAGCAACTGGCGCGAGATCCTCCAGTACTTCAAGCCCGCCTTTCAGCTGGGTATGACGGCGACCCCGTTGCGGAAGGACAACCGGGCCACCTACCGGTATTTCGGCAACCCGGTCTACCAGTACAGCTTGAAGCAGGGCATCGATGACGGCTTCCTGGCGCCCTACCGCGTACATCGGGTCATTACTGAGTGGGACGCAGCCGGCTGGCGTCCCAGCCAGGGCGATCTGGACCGCTACGGCCGGGAAATACCCGACCAGGAGTACCGGACCCAGGACTTCGAGCGCATTGTAGCCCTGCGGGCCCGGACCCAGGCCATTGCCCGCCACCTCACCGACTTCTTCCACAGGACGGACCGTTTTGCCAAGACCATCGTCTTCTGCGTGGACCAGGAGCACGCCGACGAGATGAGGAGCGTTCTCAACAACCTGAATTCCGATCTCGTTCAGAAATACTCCGACTATGTTTGCCGCGTCACATCCGAGGAAGGCCCGGTCGGACGCGGTCACCTGGGGCGGTTCCAGGAGCTGGAGACGGCCACTCCGGTTATCCTGACTACATCGCAACTCCTGACTACCGGCGTGGACATACCGACCTGCAAGAACATCGTCCTGGCGCGTGTCGTTAACTCCATGACCGAGTTCAAACAGATCATCGGCCGCGGGACCCGGGTGCGTGACGATTACGGCAAGTTCTTTTTCAACATACTCGACTATACAGGGAGCGCTACCCGGCTTTTCGCCGACCCCGAATTCGACGGCGACCCGGCACTGATCACGGAAGAGAACATCGACGAGACGGGAGCCAGCAAGAGCTACGAGATCGTCGACGAGAAGCCCGAAGCTGCGGATCCCGAGGAGGTATGGGGCACCAGCCCTCAGATCTCCGACGATTCGGAGGGGGCAAGGCGAAAGTATTACTTCGATGAGGGGCAGGTAGAGATCGCCGCCCATCTGGTCTATGAGCTGGACGGCGACGGTAAACAGCTCCGAGTCGTCAAATACACCGATTACGCAGGCGATAAGGTGAGAACCCTCTACCCCTCGGCGGCAGACCTAAGGAAGAAATGGGCGGATCCCATACAAAGATCGGAAATCATCGACCGTCTTGAAGAACGCGGCATCAGCCTCGACGATCTAAGGTCGGCTACGAACCAGCTGGAGGCGGACCCCTTTGACCTCCTCTGCCACATCTCGTTCAACGCGCCGCTCCGCACCCGTCGCGAGCGGGCCGACCAGGTGAGAAAAGAGCAGAAAGACTTTTTTGCCAGGTACGGTCCCGAGGCCAGGGAGATACTGGACCAGCTGCTAGACAAATATGCCGAGCATGGGACCGCCCAGTTCTTAATCCCCGACGTACTGAAGCTCCCCCCGATCTCCGACCATGGCAATGTTGTTGAAATTGCAGCACATTTTGGGGGTGCCGAGCGCTTGAGGGAGGCCGTGAACGAGATCCAGAACCGGCTTTATGCGGCCTAGACTGCCAGCGCCCAATCTAAAATTTCACATCTCAAATCTCAAAATTTGTGATATGTAGTCCCCTGTCTGATTTTTGCGGTTTGAGATTTGAGATCTGCTATCTGAGATCCCCCAAAGGGGCCAATGAAGTATCGCCGGTTCGAAGACCTCCCCGTCTGGCAGGACGCGGCCACGCTCGCTGAAAAAGTTTACGAGTTTACAGAGGTCGAACCGTTCCAGCGTCATTACGGCTTGCGCGACCAATTGGAGCGGGCAACGCTCTCCATCTCGAATAACGTGGCCGAGGGCTTCGAACGGGGCACCACCAATGAGCTTCTCTCATTTCTCTACATCGCGCGAGGCTCCGCTGGCGAGGTCCGGTCCATGTTTCGCGTAATGGAGCGATGGAAGGCCTTTAGGAATTTCAAATCTCAGATTACAGATTTAAGAACGATGTCGGAGCGGATATCGAAGCAGCTTTACGGATGGATTGAAAGCCTAAAGAATTCCGGTATCACCGGTCAGCGCCACCTGGACGATAAGCGAAGGGCGCGAGATGCAGAGACAAAGGACCGCGAGGACTTTCTAGCCGAAATTCACCGCATTACCGAAACCGCCTCCCGAGAACGTACCAAATCCGCAAAGTAATTCGTCTTTGGACTTGCAGTCTGATGTTTGATATCCGATAACTGGTGTCGGATGCTGGTTCGTATCCCCAATCTGAAATTTGAAATTTGTCATCTTAGATTCCCGCAGGGATCTGAGATCTGAAATTTGTCAGTGCGGTTCGTTTCCGCTTTCTGAAATCTGAGATCTGAAATTTGAGCTTCCCGCAGGGACCATGGCTCGCGTTAGAAAACCCTCCCAGCCCCTCACCACGGCCCAGAAGCTCGGCAGCCTGATCAAGTCGGCGCGCGACATCATGCGGAAAGACAAGGGCCTGAACGGCGACCTGGACCGCCTGCCCATGCTGACGTGGATTATGTTTCTCAAGTTCCTGGACGATATGGAACAGATCCGGGAGCAGGAGGCGAAAATGCGGGGTGAGCGCTTCCGCCGGGCCATCGAGTCTCCGTACCGCTGGCGCGACTGGGCGGCCAAGGAAGACGGCATCACCGGGGACGAGCTCATCTCCTTCGTCAACAACGACGAAGCCGTACGGCCCGACGGGAAGAAAGGCCCGGGCCTGTTCGCCTATCTTCGCGGTCTCCAGGGGGCCAACGGCGGCGACCGCCGCGACGTCGTCGCCACCGTCTTCAAGGGCACCGTCAACCGCATGATCAACGGCTATCTCCTGCGGGACGTCATCAACAAGCTGAACGGCATCCACTTCAACTCCTCGGACGAGATCCACACCCTGGGCCATTTCTACGAGTCTATGCTGAAGGAGATGCGCGATTCCGCCGGCGACTCCGGCGAGTTCTACACGCCGCGCCCCGTCGTCCGTTTCATGGTCGAGGTGATGAACCCTCGCCTCGGCGAAACGGTCCTGGACCCCGCCTGCGGCACAGGGGGCTTCCTAGTTGAGGCATACAGCCACCTCGAGAAGCAGTGCAAAACCGTCCAGGACCGAAAGACCCTACAGCGGAAAAGCATCCTCGGCGCCGACGCCAAGCCCCTCCCCTACCTCCTCTGCCAGATGAATCTCCTCCTCCATGGCCTGGAGTCTCCCCAGATCGATCCCGGAAACAGCCTCCGCTACCCCCTCCGAGAGATCGGGGAAAAAGACCGCGTGGATATCATCCTCACCAACCCACCGTTCGGCGGCGAGGAAGAACGCGGCATCCTGAGTAATTTCCCCGAGGACAAGCAGACCTCCGAAACGGCCCTGCTTTTCCTCCAGCTCATCATGCGAAAGCTCCGCCGCCCAGGCTCTCCCTCTGGGAGAGAGCCTGTCCTGAGCCTGTCGAAGGAACGGGGTGAAGGTAATATCACCGGTGGCCGCGCCGCCATGGTCGTCCCCAACGGCACCCTCTTCGGCGACGGTATTTGCGCTCGCGTAAAAGAGGAGCTGCTTAAAGATTTCAACCTCCACACCATCGTCCGCCTCCCCAACGGCGTCTTCGCCCCTTACACCTCCATCCCAACCAACCTTCTCTTCTTCGACCGCTCCGGTCCCACGAAATATATCTGGTACTACGAACACCCCCTCCCCGAAGGCCGCAAGCAGTACACCAAGACCATGCCCTTGCAGTACGAAGAATTCGCACCATGCCTCTCCTGGTGGAATGCTCGGAAGAAGACCGACCTCGCCTGGAAAGTTCCGGCCAAGGACATCCTGAAGTACGACGAAAAGGGCAGCCTCTTATCTGTTAATCTCGACATCAAAAACCCAAACGGCAAAGTAGACTTCGAGCACCTCCCCCCCGAACAACTCGCCGACGATATCCTAAAGAAAGAACAGCGCATCATAGAAATCATGACAGAGATCAAACAAATCCTGAACCGTCCCGAGCCATGAGCAAGTCCTGGCCATTGACCCCCCTGGGAGACCTAATTCGACACAGGAAAGAATTTATCCAGATCGACGACCTAGAAATTTATAAGCGAGTGCGGGTACAATTGCATGCTAAGGGCATCGTGTTAAGAGACACTATTGCAGGGGCTGAGATCAGAACGAAAACCCAGCAGGTCTGTCGGGCCGGAGAATTTCTCGTCGCCGAGATCGACGCGAAAGTGGGGGGCTTCGGCGTAGTCCCCGACGAACTGGAAGGCAGTATAGTGAGCAGTCATTATTTTCTCTTTGAAATCAATCATGACAAACTTGACCGCCGCTTTTTGGATTATTTTGCACGCACACCGTATTTTCGCGATCAGGTCACGGCACGTGGGTCTACCAATTACGCAGCCATAAGATCCCATCACGTAGTGCGGTATAAGATCCCCCTCCCTCCCCTGCCCGAGCAGCGGCGGATTGTGGCCCGGATCGAGGAACTAGCCGCCAAAATCGACGAGGTTCAACGGCTTCATCAAGATGTAGCATTAGAATGCGTTACAATGTGTCGTTCGTTGATCTTTAGTAAAACCAACGGGTGTTCGCACTTAATTTCGATGGGAGAATTACTTCGCATACGAAAACCTGACGTTGTAGTCGATCTCCAGGAAACCTATCATTTTGCAGGTGTCTTTTGCTTCGGAGGAGGTGTATTTAAAGGGCCACGAAAGACAGGAATGGACTTCGTGTACCCTCGCTTGACCCGTCTGCGAACAGGAAATTTCGTTTATCCTAAATTGATGGCGTGGGAGGGAGCGCTCGGGGTTGTCCCCAATGAATGCGATGGTCTCGTTGTGTCGCCGGAGTTCCCCGTATTCGAAGTCAATCAAAATCGTGTGTTGCCCGAGACGCTTGATACCTACTTCCGCACTCCGGCAATTTGGCCCCTGCTAGCTGAGATTAGCACCGGAACCAATGTTAGGCGGAGACGACTTCATCCAGCTACTTTCCTAAAATTCAAGATACGATTGCCCCCGATGGCCGCGCAACAAAAACTCTGCCAGGTAAAGGAAAAGACCAAAATCATAAAGAGTTTGCAAGTCACTGCCGCAGCTGAGCTCGATTCGCTTTTCCTTACTATCCTTAACAACGCATTTAACGGTAACCGTTAAACCCATGAACGCGGCGTGTTGCAAGACATCTCGCCAGAACCTTCCGGAACTTAAGATCAGCAACGAAAAGTGAAAATGCTTTATCATCATACATTTGATGCAGGCACGCATCGACGTCAGAATGATGCCGCCTGAGAACAAATGTCTGGATACAGAGTGGGAGGATAAGACCCGATGCTAACAAAGATTGCGATTGTCAATTTCAAGAAATTCGGCAAAGATGAAATTGAGCTAGGGAATCCCGTAGTCTTCATTGGTCCAAATAACTCTGGAAAGACATCAGCACTCCAGGCACTTGCTCTCTGGGAGGTTGGGCTTAAACGTTGGAACGAGAAACGAAGAGGCAAGACGGCACCCGAGAAACGGCCGGGCGTTACAATCAATCGGCGCGACTTGGTTGCAATCCCGGTTCCCGATGCCAATCTCCTTTGGCGTGATCTTCATGTCAGAGACGTGCGGAGAATCAACGGCAAGCATGAAACAAAGAATATCCGAATTGACATAATTGTAGAGGGAATCACCGATGATAGAGAGTGGAAATGTGGCTTAGAGTTTGACTACGCGAATGAGGAATCGTTTTATTGTCGACCACTTCGGCTTTCCGAAGGTAAAAATCCCGAGAGGATGCACATCCCAGACGAAGCAGCTAGAGTCCAAGTTGCCTTCTTACCGCCAATGTCTGGTTTATCGGCCAATGAAACTCGTCTCGACCCCGGCGCTATTAACGTGCGAGTCGGTGAGGGAAGGACAGCTGAGGTGCTTCGCAATCTGTGCTATAAGATCTATTCAGACAAGCGGGAATACTGGAATCAGTTGGTAGCCCAGATCCGGTCCCTTTTTGGATCGGAAATAGACGTGCCTGAATATGTTCGCGAACGTGGGGAAATCAGAATGCGCTACAACGAAGGCAGTGTATCTTTTGACCTGTCTTCGTCCGGTAGGGGCCTTCAGCAAACGCTGCTCCTGCTGTCTTATATGTACGCAAATTTAGGAACCGTTCTGTTGTTAGACGAACCAGACGCTCATCTAGAAATTCTCCGGCAAAGACAGATTTATCAACTTATCGTTGAAGTAGCTCAAAAGAACGGCAACCAAGTCATCGCGGCAAGTCACTCGGAAATTTTACTCAACGAAGCTGCTGAAAGAGATGTTGTCATCGCTTTTGTAGGAAAGCCACATAGAATTAACGACCGTGGAAGTCAAGTACAAAAAGCATTAAGAGAAATTGGATTTGAACATTACTATCAAGCTGAGCACACTGGCTGGGTGCTTTATCTTGAAGGCTCAACGGATTTGGCGATTCTACGCGCTTTTGCAGAAAAGCTCAACCACAAACGAGCGATCGAGGCACTGGAACGACCTTTTGTTCACTACGTAGGCAATCAGCCTAGCGAAGCGCGGAAACATTTCCATGGGCTTCGTGAGGCTGTACCAAGTCTTCGCGGAATAGCAATTTTTGACCGTACTGAACAGGACCTACCTGATGATCTGGGGGCAAGCGGCATGACATGGAAACGTCGAGAGATTGAAAACTACCTTTGTTACCCGGAAACACTTAAGGCCTATGCCGAGGCCGGCGTTCAGGAGGTGACTCCTGGGCCGCTCTTCTCCGCGAGTGAATCTACTCGACGGGTTCACGCCATGCAAGAAGCAATTATGGAAATTGAACAAGCGCTACAAACTCTCGGCAAAAGTGCCCCGTGGGATCCAAATTGCAAGGTGAATGATGATTTTCTTGCGCCTCTGTTTGACAAATACTTCAAAAAACTGAAACTTCCAAACATCATGGCAAAGAAAAACTTTCACGAATTGGCTCATCTTGTTCCAGTACAAAAGATTGATCCGGAGGTGAAGGACAAACTTGATGCTATCGTTACAATTGAGAAATCAGCAATACCTCGGACTCGATAAAATGCGAGAGGCTACATACTTGTAACTTTCAGGCAGATTACGAAAAGGTTTATTAACCCGGTCTACCATCAAACACACAAACTACAGACTTGAGTAGGAAGAGTCTTCAAAGGGCATTGGTTGTGATTCATTCATAAATCTTGTCGCATCTAGAAAATAAGTCCGGAGTCGTGAGGCAAATCACGAAGTTCAGGACATTGACGCGGTCTCGTCGTCGCGCTTCAAGGCTTCCAGGGCCATCTTGGCGGCCTGTTGCTCGGACTGTTTTTTATTCTTCCCCTCGCCCCGGCCAAGGATCTTCCCGCCGACGGCGATCTCCGTGACGAAGCGTTTCTCATGGCTGGGGCCGGTTTCCTCCACCAGGGTGTAGGCCGGCGGGGCGTGAAACAGCATCTGGCTTATCTCCTGGAGCCGGGTCTTGTGGTCCCTGAGCCCCAGCCTTCGATGCCTGATTTCCCTCGTGAAGTGCCTTTCCACCACGCGGTGGGCGGCCTCATAGCCTCCGTCCCAATAGATCCCCCCGAGCACGGCTTCAAAGGCCGCGGCCAGAATGGACTCCTTCGTTCTGCCGCCGCTGCGCTCCTCGCCTTTGCCCAACCGGAGGAGTTCCCCGAGCTGCAGGCTCTCGGCCTTTTCCGCCAGGGTCACCGCGTTTACCAGGGATGCGCGCATGCGGGAGAGATCTCCCTCTTTCTTATCCGGGAACCGGCGCATCAACAGGTCGCTGACGGCGAGGTTCAAGACCGCATCCCCGAGAAACTCCAGGGTTTCGTTATGGTTGGTCCCGTGGCGGCGCTCGTAGGAGACATGCGTCAGACAACGTTGCAGCAACGAGGGGTCGGAGAAGGAATAACCCAACTCCTCCTGCAGCTGCTGCAATGACGGCGTGTCTCCGACCACGGCCTAGTGGGTCTCCACCGCGCGGCCCCGCAACCGCGCCCCCTCCACCCCTTCCAGGACCACGTCCACCTCTTGATTCACGTCTGCGGCGCGACCGGAAAACAGCACCGGGAGATAGTTCCGGCTGTAGCCCTTGTAGAGCCCCTGGCCTTGTTCCATCGCCTGCTCCACCAGAACAGGGACCCGACGCCCCATAAACCGGCGGTGAAACGCCTGTCTCTTCCTGGCGCCGAGCTCGCGCACCCCTTGAGCCCTCTGCTTCCTGACCGCTGCGGGAACCTGTCCCGGTAGCCCCGCGGCCAACGTGCCCTTTCGCGGCGAATAGGGAAACACGTGGAAATAGGTCAGGGGGAGCCGGCGGAGAAATTCCAAGGATCGTTCGAAATCCCCGTCGCTCTCGCCGGGAAACCCGACGATGATATCGGATCCCAGGGCCGCATCGGGCAGCAACTCGCGAACCCGCCCCATGAGGTCCGCGTAATAGCCCGTGCTGTAATTGCGCCGCATGCGTTTGAGCGTTCCGTCCTCTCCCGCCTGCAAACAGACGTGAAGGTGGGGACAGAGGACCGCCGAGTGGGCCATCAGTTGAAGCAGGGGTTCCGTCACCTCCCGGGGATCCAGGGAGCTCAAACGTAGCCTCGGAATCAGGCCGCTACCGGCAATTCTTCGCAGCAGTCGGGTCAAATCGCTTCTCGGCGCTAAATCATGCCCGTAGGACCCCAGATGGATGCCGGTCAGCACCAGTTCCTTGAACCCCTCTTCAGCCAACAGCTGCACCTGGCTGAGGACCTCGTCTTCGGAAACACTGCGGCTTCGCCCGCGAGCTATGGGTATAATACAATAGGTGCACGAGTAGTTGCAGCCTTCCTCGACCTTCAAGAACGCCCGCGTGCGCTCGGGAAGCCCCCGCGCCCCAACGACTCTAACCCCCCGCTCTTCCGCGGGACGACCCACCGAGATCTCCGGCCCGCGCGCCGCAGGCGGGTCCGGTTGGCCCACGAACCGGACCAATTCGTCCAGACGATTGAGTCCCACGACATAATCGACGCCCGTCACGGCCGCGACTTCCCGGGGGCTCACCTGCGCATAGCAACCGGTGACCAGAACCCGCGCTACCGGATTCAGCTTCTTGGCGCGCCGCACAAGCTTGCGTCCCTCCCAATCGGCGCGATCGGTTACGGTGCACGTATTGATGATGTAAAGATCCGCTCCCTCCTCAAACGGGACAAAAGAATGTCGTTCCGATTGCAGGCGTTCCCGGATTACCGCAGAGTCGTACTGGTTGACCTTGCAGCCAAGGGTTGCGATAGCGATGCGCATGTGAGGATCCGGCGCGAGCGCCCTTTTTGACTCGCTAGAGGGCGCTTTCTATCCAGCCTCCTCCCAGAACCTTTTCCCCGCGGTAAAAGACCGCGGCCTGGCCGGGGCTTACCGGCGCGCAGACCCCTTGGAATCGGACTTCAGATCTCCGCTCCCCCAGAGGCCGCACTTGACAGGGAATGGGGGCCGAACGATACCGCACCTGCACCTCCGCCACAATCTGGTCCTGCTCGGGAGGTTCAAACCAGTTGACCGAGTGGGTCAGGTGTCCCGCGCACCCCAGGTCTTCGCGCTTGCCCACTATCACCTGTTTGGATTTTTCCTCTATCCCCAGGACGTACAAGGGATGAGACGCGGAGACCCCCAGGCCCTTGCGCTGACCGACGGTAAATCGATGGATGCCACTGTGGGACCCCAGGGACTTTCCCCATCGATCCACGATCTCACCTTCCAAGGATTGTCCTCGACCCGCATAGGATTCTACCAGGGACCGATGGTCGCCGAAACAGATATCCTGGCTCTCGGGACGCTCCGCCACCGGCAGTCCAAGTTCACGGGCCCGCTTGCGAACCTCGCCTTTGCGCCATTCACCGAGGGGAAACAACGTGTGGGCGAGCTGTTCCTGGGACAGGCCGAAAAGAAAGTAGGACTGATCTTTATCGCGGTCCCGCCCGCGCAGCAGCGAGTAACGCCCGCACGCGGCATCTTGCACGATGCGCGCATAGTGGCCTGTGGCTACGTGCTCGGCCTGTTGCTTCCTTGCCCAATCGAGAAGAAACCCCAGTTTGAAGTCTCGATTGCAGGACACACACGGGTTGGGCGTTTTTCCGCTCAGATAGCTCAGCGCGAAGGGCTTGACCACCGATTCGAGAAAAAGCGCGCGCAAGTCCAACAGGGAATAAGGTATCCCTAAAAGGGAAGCGACCTCCTTGGCTCCTTCGTAGTTGGAACAGACCCGCTCATCGTTTCGACCCCCATCCCACATCCGGAGGGACACTCCGGAAACCTCATAGCCCTTTTCAATCAGCAGGCTTGCGGCAACGGAGCTATCAACTCCCCCGCTCATGGCCATAACAACTTTTTTCTTCGTCTTTGCCATTGGCAATTCAGTTCCCCGTGTTTTTAAGGAGCTCTTTGACCTTGCGAAGCACCTCGATATCTTCGGCATGGCGCTCCTCCAGTCCCCCCTGGCGAGAGCTCAGCTCGTTGACCCTTTTCTCCAGACGCTGCACGTACTCGGCAAGGCCCGCGATGGCCTTGGCCACGGGATCCGGCAGCCTCTGATGGTCCAGGTCGATGAATTGGGCCCCGGGATCCCGATGCACGCCGGCCCCTTCCACCACCCTTCCCGGAATGCCCACCACGGTGGAATCCGGGGGAACCGGATTGACGACCACCGATCCCGATCCGATCCTGCTGTTACGGCCGATGGTGACCGGGCCCAGAATGGTCGCCCCCGCTCCGATGATGACGCAATCCTCAACCGTTGGATGGCGTTTCTCTTTTCTCAGGCTGATACCGCCCAGGGTGACCCCCTGGTAGATGGTCACGTCGTTGCCGATCTCGGCGGTCTCTCCGATAACCACCCCCATGCCGTGGTCGATAAAAAATCGAGAACCGATTTTCGCCCCCGGATGGATCTCGATTCCGGTTAAGAATCGGCCGAGATGGCTAAGCACGCGGCCGGGAACCTTGAGCCCCTTAACCCAGAGAAAATGGGCGAGGCGATAAAAGAGCAACGCGTGAACGCCCGGGTAACTGAGAATGACCTCCCAGACGTTACGCGCCGCGGGGTCCCGCTGAAAGACGACCTGAATGTCTTCCTTGAGGGTGTGCCACATGACGTTGGACCTGGCCGGAAAAACTCACAGGAACAGCCCGCCCGCGGCGTTTCCTAACGACGCGAGCTCTTGGCGCTTTTCTTCTTACGGTCCTTGTAGAGCTTGTAATTAATGCTATCGACCAAGGCCTGCCAGCTGGCCTCAATCACGTTCTGAGAGACCCCAACGGTACCCCATTCATCGTGCTTGTCCCGCGACTCGATCAGGACTCGCACGGCCGCTCCCGTCCCATGGCCGGAGGAGAGGACCCGAACCTTATAATCGACCAGCTCCACTTCCTTGAGCGACGGGTAAAACTTGTTCAGGGCCTTGCGCAGCGCCTGGTCAATGGCGTTCACCGGTCCGTTGCCCATGGCGGCGGCATGCTCTACGTCTCCATCCACCTCCACAATGATCGTGGCCTCGGAGATCGGAGCCTCGTCTTCCTTGCGTTTTTCATCAATGACCCGAAAACCCACGAGGCTGAAGTTTTTTTTCTTTTTTCCCAGGGCCTCCTGAATAAGCAGCTCGAAGGAGGCCTCTGCCGCCTCGAACTCGTAGCCCTGGCTCTCCATTTCCTTGATGCGGCGCAAGATCTGCGGCACCGCAAGCTCGTTGGAGGTCAGGTCAATGCCGTATTCCTTCCCCTTGTAAAGGATGTTGCTTCGTCCCGCCAGGTCCGAGACCAGGACCCTTTGGCGGTTTCCCACGATGGCGGGATCGATATGCTCATAGGTTAAACGGTTCTTGACGATACCCGAGACGTGCAGGCCGCCCTTGTGGGCGAAGGCCCCGTCGCCGACGTACGGCTGGTGCTTGTTCGGCATGATATTGGCCAGCTCATAAAAAACATGGGAGACGTCCCTCAGTTTCTTGAGCTGTTCCATTTCGATGCATTTCTTGCCCAACTTGAGCTGCAAATTGGGAATCAGGGAGCAAAGGTTCAGGTTGCCGCAGCGCTCGCCGAAGCCATTGACGGTGCCCTGGACCTGGCGCACCCCCATTTCCACTGCGACCAGGGTATTGGCCACCGCCAATTCGCCGTCGTTGTGGCAGTGAATCCCCAAGTGGGCTCTCACGACGCCAAGAACGCTGGAGATGCCTTTTTGAATATCCCCGGGGAGGCTGCCGCCGTTGGTATCGCAGAGCACGATCCAGTCGGCGCCCCCCTCCTCCGCCGCCAGCAAGCACTGCACCGCATATTCGGGGTTGGAGCGGTACCCGTCAAAGAAGTGTTCCGCGTCGAAGACCACCTCGTCCACCCGCCCCTTCATGTAGGCGATGGAATCCGCGATGAGCTCCAGATTGGCCTTTTTACTGATCCTCAGATCGTCCTGGACGTGCAGGTCCCAGGTTTTCCCCACCAGGGTCACCACCGGGGTATCCGCCTCCAGGATCACCTTGAGATTCAGGTCCTGGGAAGGCTTGGCCGAGGACTTGCGCGTGGTGCCGAAGGCGGCGATTCTAGCTCCCTTCAGCTTTTGTTTTTTGATGACCTTGAAGAAGTCCGCGTCCCTGGGGTTAGAGCCGGGGTAACCCCCTTCGATATAATCGACGCCCAAATCCGCGAGCAGGATCGCAATGCGCACCTTGTCATCAAGGGAAAATGAGATATCCTCCGCCTGGCACCCGTCCCTGAGGGTCGTGTCATAGATCAAAACGTCTTTCACTTAGCTCCCCGATTTTCCAAAAAAAGTATCGTGCAGCAGCCGCACCGCCTTGTGGGCGTATTTTTCCCGAATCACCACGGAAATCGTAATTTCGGAGGTGGAGATCATCTCCACGTTGATCCCCTCCTTGGCCAGAGCCCGGAACATTGCCGCCGCCACCCCGGCCTGGGTCCGCATCGCGCGTCCGATAATGGAAACTTTGGCGACGTCGGGGTCGCAACGAACATCCGTGGCATGGATCTTGGGCCGGGTTGCTTCAACCAGTTGTTCGGCCTTTTTGTACTCGTCCTTGGGAACGGTGAAGCTCACGTCCGTAAAGCCGCCTTCGCTCGCGTTTTGCACGATCATGTCCACGACGATGCCCGCCTCGGACAACGGGGTAAAGATCTGCGCCGCCAGCCCCGGTTGATCCGGAACATGGGTGAGGGTGATTTTGGCCTGCTCCTTGTCGCTGGCCACCCTGGATACGATGAGCTCCGCCTCTTTATGCTCCTTAACCACTCTTGTTCCCTCCCATGGAGTAAACCCCGATCGCAGGTGCAGCGGGATGTTTCCCTTCATGGCAAAATCCACCGCGTTGATATGCAAGGCCTTGACCCCGAGGCTGATCATTTCCATCATCTCCTCATAGGAGACGTAGTCCAGCTTTTTCGCCGTAGGACAGACCTTGGGATCCGCTGTGTAAATCCCATCCACCTGAGTATATATCTCGCAAACATCCGCCTTCAAGGCGGTGGCCAGGGCCACCGCCGTGGTGTCCGACCCGCCCCGTCCCAGGGTCGTGATATTACCCCCCGCATCGATGCCCTGGAAGCCCACCACGACCCCTATTTCTCCCTTTTTGAGCGACCTTTTGAGATTCTGGGCGTCAACCTTCTGAATCTTGGCCCGGCCATAGGCATTGTCCGTCAGGATGCGGATCTGATACCCCAGCCAGGAACGGGCCTTATAACCCATGGATCGGATGGCCAAGGCCAGCATCGCCGCGGAGACCTGCTCCCCCGCCGAAAGAAGCACGTCTTGCTCCCGTCCGTCGGGTTCCTTGGCCATGGCCCGAGCAAGGCCAAGCAAGCGGTCCGTTTCGCCTTCCATGGCGGAAATAACGACCACCACTTGATTGCCCATTTCATGGGTTGCTATGACGCGGTCCGAAATATCCTTGATTCTTTTGGGGCTCCCCGCGACCGTGCCCCCGTATTTTTGAACGATTAAAGCCATTTCTTGTTACGACGACCTGCCTTTTCTTGTTAATTGATTGATGATTGCCATATAGCGGTTTCCACTGGCGGTAAAGCCCAGACGTCGCCGGGACCCTCCCTGGTGGTCAAAGACAATGTGCAAATAGTCCTCCGGCTCTAATCCCGGCATTCGCTCCACCCACTCGATAACGCTCACACCTTCGCAATAGAGTATTTCCCTGAGATTCAACTCTTCTATCTCAAGGGCGCCCGAGATCCGGTAAAGATCGATGTGATATAGGGGGACCCGACCCTCATGCTCATTGATTAAAGTGAAGGTGGGGCTGCGCACCCAAGCTTCTCTATCCACCCCCAGGCCCTTGGCCAGTCCCCTCACAAAGCAGGTCTTCCCGCTGCCCAGCTCACCGCTCAGACCGATAATTTCCCCCCCCACCAGCAGCTTGCCCAATTTTCGTCCCCACCCTTGTGTCTGGGCGGTAGTACGAGACAGGACATAAAAGGACTCCATGTGGGATCGCTACCCCTTGCCTCGTCAAGAGTGATTCGCTGCTTCGCCGGCGCTCCGCCCCGCGCGTGACCCTGCGCCGCCAAGTCAAGAGGAGAACGAATGCAAGATTAGAAAATCACCGGGCCGACGATTCAGGACCCTCCTTCAGCCGCTTGATTCCTGCGGGAAGACCCTCCACGATGTCTGTGGCGATCATGCCCGCTTCTCCCCGCTCCCCAGCCACCCGGTCCCCCACAAACCCATGAAGGTAAACACCCAGTTTGAGGGCGTCTTCATCCCCAAGGCCCTGGGCCAACATACCAGCAACAACGCCCGCAAGCACGTCCCCCATGCCCCCACTGGCCATCCCCGGGTTGCCCGTCGGATTAATATACACCTTGCCGTCCACGGTCGCGATAACGCTCCTGGCCCCCTTGAGAACCACGTGGCACCGGTGCCCAACGGCAAAGGCCCGGGCCACGGCCACCCGGTCGGCGTTGACCGTCGCCGTATCCGACCCGATGAGACGGGCCATTTCCCCGGGGTGCGGCGTCAGCAGCGGCGGCCTTTTGGCGGCTTTCAACCGCCCCGGGTCCTCTGCCAGTAAAGTCAGCCCGTCTGCGTCAATAAGCCAGGGAATATCAAGGTTTCTGAGTAACCACCAAAGGGCCCCTCTGGCCCCGTCCTTCAAGCCGATGCCGGGTCCGAACAGGAGAGCGCTCTTTCTGTCAAGCAACCGTCTCCATTCCTCGTCGCCGGGCGCCTCCAGATCGTCCCCGGTAGCCCCCCCGAGCGACTCCGTCATGGATTCCACCAGCGCGCCGGCAAAAATGCCGTTCAGGGAACGCGGGGCCGCGAGGGTCACCAAGCCGGTTCCCGCGCGCATGGCTCCACGACAGGCAAGAATGGCCGCGCCGGTTTTGCCGCGGGACCCCGCCACGACCAGGAGGTGGCCATAGTGACCCTTGTGGGTGTCGGGGTCGCGGGGACGTACCAGCCAGCGGACTTCCTTTCTTTCCAGTAGCTCCGTCGGCGGAGAGACCTCCGCAACCGCTTTGGGTTCGATGCCGATGTCGACCACGGCGAGCTCCCCTACGTAAGCCGGTCCGGGATGCACCAGCTGCCCCAGCTTGGGGTAGCCGAAAGTTACCGTGGACTCTGCCTGGACAGCCACCCCCAGGGGTCTTCCAAGGTCCGTATCGAGACCTGAAGGCATGTCCACCGCCACGATGGGAAGCCCGCAGGCGTTCATGGCCTCGATGACGTCCGCATAGAGGCCCCGCACCTCCTTGCCAAGCCCGGTGCCGAGGATCGCGTCGACCAGGATTCCATGGTCCTTGAACTTCCCGGACAATGGAGCTAGGTCACGGCCCTCAAGGCAGGTTACTTTTCCCCGGATCTTGAGGTAGGCCTTCAGGTTTTCAGCGGCATCCGAAGACAGGTCTTCCCTGGGGGCGAGAAGAACCACCTCGCAGGGAATTCTTTTTTTTTTAAGGTGGCGGGCTACGACCAGGCCGTCCCCCCCGTTGTTCCCGCGCCCCGCCACCACGAGGACCCCTTTTTTAACCGCCTTGGAATAACGCTCGATCAGGTACCGGGAAAGCCCTTCCCCGGCCCGCTCCATGAGCGTCAGGCTCGGCACCCCGTACTTTTCAATGGTGAGGCGGTCGAGCTCCCGCATTTCCTTCGCCGTTACGACCAGCATTTTCGTTTACCTGGACACTTGGGGTTGGACCTCTATAGCGCGAAAGGCCCCCCGACAGCGGCCCCGACCACCACCCTTTCCACGGGGGGTGGGCTTTCAAGGGGTCACCGAGAGAAGGGATTTCATCTCCCTCACCGCTTGCTCCATTCCCGCCATGAGGGCTCGAGCGACAATGCTGTGGCCGATATTGAGTTCCACGATGCCGGGGATGGACGCGATGGGTACGACGTTGTCATAGTTTAGGCCGTGGCCGCCGTGGACCTCCAGCCCCAGCCCCTGGGCCAGACCCACCGCATCTTTCACCTTTTGCAGCTCGGCGGCGACGCCCTCGCCGGCCAGGCAGTAGCTCCCCGTGTGGATCTCGACGCCGTGAGCGCCAACCTCCCGGCTCAATTCGACCTGTTCTTCATCCGGATCGATGAAAAGGCTTACGCGGATTCCCGCCCCCTGCAGCTCCGCCACCGCTCCTTTCACTTTCGTGCGGTGGGCAACAACGTCGAGGCCCCCTTCGGTGGTCAGTTCCTCACGCCGCTCCGGAACAAAACAGACGTCATCCGGCTTGAATCTCAGGGCCAGGCGGACCATTTCAGGAGTCACGGCCATCTCCAGATTCAGCTTCGTGGCCACCGCCCGTACGAGCGCCTCCACGTCCCGTTCCTGGATGTGGCGGCGGTCCTCCCTCAAATGCACGGTGATACCGTCCGCCCCGCCTTTCTCGGCAAGGCGGGCGGCCTCCACGGGATCCGGAATATGGATCTTTCGGGCCTCGCGCAGCGTGGCCACGTGATCCACGTTGACTCCAAGGCGAATCATTTGGCGCATCCCAATTCGTTCCGAATGGTCTCCGCCAGCTCATTGGCCATGCGGTGAATCCCCGATTCGTTTTCCCCTTCCAGCATGATCCGGGCGACGGGCTCGGTGCCGGAATAGCGAACCAGGACCCTGCCGCGGCCCCCCAATTTCCGCTCCACCTCGGTGATCCTCCCTTGCACTCCGGGGATACTGGAGAATGACCTCTTTTCCCGGACGGGCACATTGACCAGCACCTGGGGGAACTTGGTCATCACACGCTTGAGCTCTCCCAGAGACTTGCCCGTCTCCATCATGATGGCAAGGACCTGCAGGGCCGTGAGACAGCCGTCACCGGTCGTATTGTGTTCCAAAAAAACCACATGACCGGACTGTTCTCCCCCCAGGTCATGGCCTCCCCTGAGCATCTGTTCGACCACGTATCGGTCCCCGACATCGGTGCGCACCAGATCCAACCCGGTTTCCTTGAGAGCGATCTCGAGGCCGATGTTGCTCATGACGGTGGCCACGACAGCACCAGAAGGAAGATCGCCTCTGCGTTTCATTTCCCCCGCACAGATGGCCAGGACCTCGTCCCCATCTACGATCTCGCCCTTTTCGTCCAGAAAGATGGCCCGATCGCCGTCGCCGTCCAGCAATACGGCCACATGAGCGCCCCTTTCCAGGAGCGCCTCGCGGGCCATCTCCGGATGCAGGGACCCGCAACCGTCGTTGATATTCTCCCCATCCGGATGGACCCCCACGGGAATGACCTCGGCGCCCAACTCGCTAAAGACCTCCGGCGCCAACCGGTATGCGGCGCCGTGAGCGCAGTCCACCACCATCTTCAACCCGTCCAGGGAGAGATGGCGCGGGAAGCCCATCTTCAGGTAGATGACCGTTCTTCCCACTGCGTCCGAAATTCGAAAGGCCTTGCCGACCTGCGAGGCCGTGGGCCGGTACCGGTCGATCTCCCCGCCAAGAATCAGCCTCTCGATCATTTCCTCAATGGCGTCGGGCAACTTGAATCCGTCCCGGGAGAAAAACTTGATTCCGTTATCCGTGAACGGATTATGGGAAGCCGAGATCACCACCCCCGCGTCGGCTCGCATGCTGCGCGTCAAAAAGGCGACGCCCGGGGTCGGCAGGGGACCCACCAGAAGCACGTCCACTCCCATGGAGCAGATTCCGGAGGCCAGCGCCGTCTCGATCATGTAACCCGAAAGTCGGGTATCTTTGCCGATAAGGATCCTCGGCCGGTGTCCCCTGGCAACGGGGGCATCGGAAACGCGGAACACATGGGCAAGAGCGCGGCCCAGCTTCAGGGCCGTTTCAGAGGTCATGGGCTCCAGATTGGCCACTCCTCTGACCCCGTCGGTGCCGAACAACTTTCGCTGATTTTCCGTTTCTTTCATGGTGCAGACAATGGCCCCGCCACCTGCTGTCAGGGGGCGTTTTCCTTCCTCGCCGCGGGGACGCCAAAACGGATCCCGTCCACCACCCTGAGTGCCCGTACCGTCTCTTTCACGTCGTGGACACGCACCATGTTGCTTCCCCCAAAGGAAGCCGCAACCGCCGCGGCCAGGCTCCCCTCCAACCGCTCCTCCGGATTCAGTTGCAGGACCATGCCGATAAACGCTTTTCGTGACGGCCCCACGAGGATGGGCCTGTCCAGGGACCTGAGCTCCCCCAGGCGCCGCAGCAGGGTCAAGTTGTGATCGAGGTTTTTACCGAAGCCGATCCCCGGATCGACAACGATCCTGTCCGGTGCCACGCCCCCGGCCATGGCCGCTTCCACGCGCTCCCGTAAAAACGCCGCGACCTCTTTCAGGATGTCGCGATACTGGGGCTGAACCTGCATGGTCCTCGGCCGGCCCTGCATATGCATGAGGACCACGGGAACCTCCTCCCTAGCGGCCAACGATACCATCTCGGGATCAAACCTCAAAGCGCTGACGTCGTTGATCACGTCCGCTCCCTCGTCGATGGCCCGCCGGGCCACCTCCGCCTTTGTGCTGTCGATGGACAGAGGCACAGATACCGCGCGACGCAGTCCCCGCACGATGGGAACGATACGTTTTATTTCCTCTTGGACCGAAACCTCATTGGCCCCAGGCCGGGTGGACTCACCCCCGATATCGATGATATCGGCCCCCTGGGCGGCCAGTTCAATGCCATGGGCAATGGCCGCCTGCAAATCCATAAATTTTCCTCCGTCCGAGAAGGAATCCGGCGTAACGTTGAGAATTCCCATGACGGCCGTTCTCCGGCGCATGTCCACAGTGCCGTGGCGGGTGGGAAGAGTCCAACCCACGTCACTTGTGGAACCTGAATGGCTTTCCAGAGGCAAATTCATTGTGTGAGACACCGATCCCTGAAACGAGGCCGCTCTCCCTGGGGATCCGCGGGAAACCTTCAGGCCATCAGAAAAAGGGGTAGTTAATGGAATGAGGCTGGGCGACCCAACCCTCGGCAGGCGGATCTACGCGTTGGCCGTCGCGGAGTCCATGGAAAAGGGCGACCCGTTGTTCCCGCCGAACTCCCGGACCAGGGCATCGATCTCCGACCCGTCCAGGACCTCCTTCTCGAGAAGTCTTTGAGCCAATTTGTGAAGGAGCTCGATGTTGTTCGTCAGGATATCCTTGGCCCTCTGGTAGTTCTCCTGGATGATCCGGCGGATCTCGGCGTCAATGGCAACGGCCGTATTCTCGGAATAGTCCTGTTGCTGGGTAAAATCCCGTCCTAGAAAGATCTGTTCTTCTTTCTTTCCGAAGGTCATGGGCCCCAGCTTTTCGCTCATCCCCCACTCACACACCATCCGGTGCGCAATTTCCGTGGCCCTTTCGATGTCGTTTCCCGCGCCGGTGGTCATATGCTCCAGCACCAGCTCCTCCGCTACCCGGCCGCCGAACAGGATGGTGATGTTGTTCAGCAGGTAATCCCTGGGGTAAGTGTGCTTTTCATCGATGGGAAGCTGCTGTGTCAAACCGAGGGCCATCCCTCGGGGAATAATCGTTACCTTATGGATCGGGTCCGTCCCCGGTATGAGCTTGGCTACCAGAGCGTGCCCCGCTTCATGATAGGCCGTGTTGCGCTTCTCCTCTTCGCTGATGATCATGCTCTTGCGCTCGGAACCCATCATGACTTTGTCCTTGGCCAGTTCAAAGTCGACCATGTTGACGCTTTCCTTGTTGCTGCGGGCCGCCAGGAGGGCCGCTTCGTTAACCAGGTTTTCAAGATCGGCCCCGGCAAATCCCGGTGTGCCCCGCGCCAAGACCTTGACGTCCACGTCGCTGGCCACGGGAACTTTCCGGATGTGCACCGCCAGTATCCCCTCTCTCCCCTTGACGTCCGGGGGGGGGACAATGACGCGACGATCGAAACGGCCCGGTCTGAGAAGCGCCGGATCCAGCACATCCGGGCGATTGGTGGCGGCAATGAGGATCACGCCTTCATTGGTTTCAAAGCCGTCCATCTCGACCAGCAGCTGGTTCAGAGTCTGCTCCCGCTCGTCGTGCCCGCCGCCGAGGCCGGCGCCCCGCTGCCTTCCCACGGCGTCGATTTCATCGATAAAAATGATGCAGGGCGCATTTTTCTTTCCTTGAACGAAAAGATCGCGGACCCTGGAAGCACCCACCCCGACAAACATTTCGACGAAGTCCGACCCGCTGATGCTGAAAAAGGGCACCCCGGCCTCACCGGCGATGGCCCGGGCCAGCAGGGTCTTGCCGGTGCCCGGCGGGCCCACCAGCAGACACCCCTTGGGAATCCGCCCCCCCAGTTTGGTAAACTTCTTGGGGTCCTTTAAGAATGCGATCACCTCTTCCAGCTCGTCCTTCGCTTCCTCCACCCCCGCCACGTCATTGAAAGTGACCTTGGACTGGTTTTCGGTGAGCAGCCGGGCCCGGCTCTTGCCAAAAGACATGGCCTTGCCGCCACCTACCTGCATCTGGCGCATGAAAAAGATCCAAACGCCGATCAGCAAGAGCATGGGGAACCAGTTGACCAGAAGGACCACGTACCACGGCGACTCGTCCTCGGGCTTGGCGGCGATGCGAATCTTACGGGCCCGCAAAGTCTTGACCAGGTCGGGATCGTTGGGAGCAAAAGTCTTGAAGCGCTCGCCGTTCTGGTACTTGCCCTGGATGCTCTGCCCCTGGATTGTTACCTCCTGGATCTCGCCTTTTTCCACGGCGGCCCAAAAGTCGCTGAAGACGACCTCTGGATCCTTGCTGTGCTGTCGCGTGAAAACGTTGAACAGCAGGAGGAACATCAGGCCCAAGACCAGCCACAGGGCCAGGTTTTTCGACGTCTGATTCAAATAAAAAACCCCTTATATATTATAAATATTCGCTCTTAGATTTACCACAGGGAAATCTTGAGATCAACAAATCCACGCGAACTAAAACCTCAATCTTCTTAAATACCTACGCAAGAAGGCCCTCAAGCTTGAGGGTCCCCGCCGCCGGGTCCTTGCCCGGCGTTGCCCCAATGCGGCCATGGAGACACACAAAATCCGGGCCTAAACTCGGCGCGACCCATCTCCGGCCGCAATCTTGACCTTCAGGATCTCCCGGGTCCGTGGCCCTGTTTTGGCGAACTCGCTCCGTCCCAGGCGGGGAATCCATAGAATCTCCTCTCCCGCCAGAACCAGGGGAAAGGTCCTGCGCTGGGAGAGCGGGACCTTTTTCTCGATGAAGAGGTCTTTGACTTTTTTGTGCCCGTGCATTCCCAGCGGACGAAATCTATCCCCGGCTCGAAAGTTGCGCACAAGAAGGGTTTCCGGCAGGAGACCGGCATCAAAAAAGGCTTCGATTTCACTTTCCGGAAACGGCCTACCCGAAGGGTAAGGAAGCCCCTCACTGTGCAGTTCCACTCCAGCTTCGGTGACCGTCACCCTACCCCCGCGGGGTAGAAAATACTGGTAGGGCACGGGGACAGGCTTTGCACGCCTGCTCCTCTGGAGCCATAGCTGATCGTATTCCCTGCAAAGCTCCCACCCGCCGGGAAACGATAAGCGACCCTGAACGCGGCCGTCAAAAATAAATTTCAGGGCTGTTTCAACATCCTCAAAGCCAACGTTCAAAAGGTTGCCTGCGTGGTTCCTGAACCAGGATCGGAGGAGCCGCCGCTGCATGGCCTTGCCCTCTTTGAGCAAGGCATCTCGCATGAGACGCTCGCCGGGGCGGAGCCCATCCAGCCAACGGCGCGCCACCTCGTCCAAAGTCTTCTCTTCCTCGCGCCAGAGCTCGGCGAGATGGCCCAAGCGCTCCGTCAACCCCACGCCAACCCGGTCTTCGAGACGCGGCAACAGCCGATGGCGAATCCAGTTTCGCAAATAACGGCAGTCCAGATTCGTCCCATCGCTTCGATAGGCGCGTTTTTCTCGCGCCAGGTATGCCGCGATCTCGTCCCGGGACACTTCTATCAACGGGCGCACAAGCCACGGGCCGCCGCCCTCCGGGGGGAGGGGTACGAGCTCGCGTAGCGGAGGCATCCCACCCAACCCCTTTCTCCCGCTGCCGCGAAGGAGCCACATGAGAATGGTCTCCGCCTGGTCGTCCCTGGTATGGGCCGTGGCGACTTTATTATAGCCCCCCTCAGCGGCCACACGGGCAAAAAACTCGTATCGTTCCCGTCGGCCAAGCGCTTCGAGGTTCCCACCGGGACCGGTGGACTGCATACGGGGCAGGTTGACCTCTTTGAGATAAAACGGCACTCCTGCTTCCTTGGCCAACTGCTCGACGAATCGCGCGTCCCCGAGCCCTTCCGCGCCGCGAATTCCGTGAACCACGTGAGCCACGCCCAACCGCCACCCCTTCTCTCTCTGCATCCCCTGCAACAAGTGGAACAGCGCGACGGAGTCCGGTCCCCCTGAGACGCCGAGGAGGATTCGGTCTCCCCGCTCGACCATCCCGTATTTTGCAATGGTCTCGTTGACTTTGACTGAAAGGCTCATGATTGAACCGCGGCGCTGGCTAGATTCTGCGCGCTTTGACAGCCCAACGCAAGCCCCACCCAACCCGATGAGGGTCGCTCCCCCCAAGCCTCTTCTCCCGGCTCCTCGGGAAGCGAGCCTTCGGTTCGACTGAGCTCACCGTCGAAGTCCGGCCGCCTGCAATAGGTCTCTACCTCGAGGGCTTCGGCCTGTCCTCGACCCTGAGGCTCGGACCGAAGGGAGCTCAGCCGAACGGCCACCACCCAACTCTCTCCAACGGTGCCAATACCCAGCGCAGCACCTCCCGTGTTCTTCCCCTTTGATGCGTCCGGCCTTCAGTCTCCCTCCCCTCGGCAAGGCGCCTCGCGCCTTGGAGCATTGGAGCAGTGGAAAGTAGAGAATCGGACCGAAGCAGCTGCGACAATGCGCTCCATTGATCTACTCGTCTATTGTTCGATAATTTCTCATGGCCGCCAGCTGTAATCCGATACTAGAGGTTGAAGGGGACGTGGTTCAAATCCTCGCTTCGCTCGCAATGGCGGATAACAGGGTCCAGACCTCAGATTCCTAATTTGAGATCTTCCATTTGCCATCCCGCAGGGCTTGCACATCCGCAACCGTGGTTCCCTGGCAATAAAAATTCCCCTTCAGAACCGCAAACGCTCACCGTAGCCCGTCAGTTCCACGTAGCCGAGCCCCGCCACCGGTTTGTCCAGGTAGCGGCCCCGGACCCGGACCGCCCCCTCCCAGTAAGTGACCCGGGTGCTTTTGCGAGTGTCGAGCTCCTGCTGGGGGAAAAAGGGAACGACCTCGAGCTCCGCCCCCTCGGAGGGGATGCGGATGTTCCAGCCCATGGGATAGGTGGCGCCGCTGCGGGGGCTCGACCACTGTCCAAGGGCTTCGACACGGAACGAATCGCGCGAAAGTCCCCTGGCCTTCCCGCTTTCATCAACCAGGGTGCCGCTGGAAACGGGATCCATGGAGCCATCCTTGCGCCGCATCAGGTAGAGCATCACTTCCCGGTTGTTATCGAGTTGCAAGCTGAACCAGTCCCACCCCACCTGGTCCTCGCCCAGCTGGTCGCTGCCGAACTCGTGATCCATCCAGCTTTGCCCCTGCACCTTCTCCCTGCGCCCGGACTCCTGCAGGGTTCCCCGGGTCTTCATCCTGGTGAGAGAATAGTAATAGGACGCCCTCCCCGCCGCCTCCCCTTTCCGGCTTAGCCCGTATAAGCCATGCAGGACGGGCGGCTTTTCCGCCGTCAGGCTGAGTTCCAAGATACGGTCACCGTCGTGGATGGTGATTTCGTGCTTCCCGTTGCGCATCTCAACCTTCCAGCCCTCGTTCCAAACCAGATAGCGGTCCTCGCGCGCTCCCGCCTTGCCGCCATAGCCGCGGTTGACCCGGTCGCGGTAGGTGAAGCTCTGCGCATCTATATCCGACAATGCGAAGTGCGCCATGTAGAGGTCGGTAAAATGCGGGGAACGGTCCGCTTCCTGATCCTGGCGGTCCCGTAACCCGAAGCGAAAAAACGTAACCTGGTAGCCGTAGGATTTTCCTCCCTCCGCCGACAGGTGGCCGGTGTAGTACCACCACTCGGTCCTGAAGCCGGGGTGGGAGAAATGATCTCGAGGGAACGCAAAGTCCCTCGGTTCCAGGGCCTGCCGGTAGCTAAAAGAAGAACATAGGAAAAGCACGGCCAGGAACGGGGGAACCATCCAATGGCAGCGCGACGGCATCATGGCCATCCCAGAATAACAGATTTTGCGCCCTGTAACCTCATGGAAGGCCCACGTGGTAAAGAAATCAGAGGGCTCCGAGGGGAGAGAGCCTGAAGGCCGGGCGCAGTGAACGTTTACCCCGTGGAGTATTATCCACAGCTGAGAGGAATGGACTCG
>Ga0326597_10000851_pt1 | contig 51905 bp, 57 predicted proteins | sample RVTome_12_FD_203789 | JGI IMG/M metagenome (GOLD analysis project Ga0326597, IMG submission 203789) | Soil microbial communities from uranium-contaminated site in the Upper Colorado River Basin, Wyoming, United States - RVT100D185 | ecosystem: Environmental > Terrestrial > Soil > Contaminated >... | reverse complement strand
CTGGTCGGCTCGTCGGGCGCCATCCTCAGCTACATCATGTGCAAGGGCATGAACCGCTCGATCTTCAACGTGCTGCTCGGCGGCTTCGGCGGCGAGACCGCCGGGCCCGGGGCGGGCGCCGGCGCCGGCGACCGCACGGTGAAGTCGGGCGCCGCCGACGACGCCGCGTTCCTGATGAAGAACGCGTCCAAGGTGATCGTCGTGCCCGGCTACGGCATGGCGGTGGCGCAGGCCCAGCACGCGTTGCGCGAGATGGCGGACCTGCTGAAGGCGGCAGGGGTCGACGTCTCCTACGCCATCCATCCGGTGGCGGGGCGCATGCCCGGCCACATGAACGTGCTGCTGGCCGAGGCCAACGTGCCCTACGACGAGGTGTTCGAGCTCGAGGCAATCAACCACGAATTCTCGACCGCCGACGTGGTCTACGTGATCGGCGCCAACGACGTCACCAACCCGGCCGCCAAGACCGATTCCACGAGCCCGATCTACGGCATGCCGGTGCTCGACGTCGACAAGGCGAAGACGGTGCTGTTCGTGAAGCGCTCGCTGGCGTCGGGCTACGCCGGCATCGACAACGAGCTGTTCTTCCGCGCCAACACCATGATGCTGTTCGGCGACGCCAAGAAGATGACGGAAGAGATCGTGCAGGCGCTCGGCCACTGAACGGGCCGCGCGCGGGTCTCGGATAACGGGGATTTGCCGAAAACGGCCGGAAAACCGGCGGGCAGGGGAGGCGTAAGGGCTAGAAGCCTTCCCGCTCGAGGCGCTTGCGCTCCAGCTTGCGGGCGCGGCGGATGGCCTCGGCTTTCTCGCGGGCCTTGCGCTCCGAAGGCTTCTCGTAGGAGCGCCTGAGCTTCATTTCGCGGAAGATGCCTTCGCGCTGCATCTTCTTCTTCAGGGCCTTCAGCGCCTGATCGACGTTGTTGTCGCGGACAGTGACTTGCACCGGTCTTTATCTCTCTCCATGTTAAAGGCCGGAAACTAAAACAGTTTCCGAGTTGGGGTGGGCCTTCTATCATATCCCCGGGGGCTTGGGAAGGCCCGAGTCCGGCCAAAGTTTACGCAAGGGTTTCAAGGCCATGGCTATCCTCAGGATCGCCCGCATGGGGCACCCGGTGCTGATGCGCGAGGCCGAGCCGGTGGCCGACCCGAAAGCGCCGGAAATCCGCCGCCTGATCGCCGACATGGTCGACACCATGGCCGACGCGCCGGGCATCGGGCTGGCCGCCCCGCAGGTTCACGTGCCGAAGCGGCTGGTGATCTTCCACATTCCCGAATCCCGCGCCCGCGTCGCGGCAAGCGCCCGCGCCGACGACCAGGGCGGGCCGGCGCCCGACGACGTCGAGGCGGTGCCGATGACGGTGCTGATCAACCCGATGATCGAGCCGTTGAGCGACGAAATGGAGCCCGGCGTCGAGGGCTGCCTGTCGCTGCCCGGCATGATCGGCATGGTGCCGCGCTACACGCGAATCCGCTACACAGGGCTCGCCACCGACGGCTCGACGATCGAGCGCGAGGCGTCGGGCTACCACGCCCGCGTGGTGCAGCACGAATGCGACCACCTCGACGGCATCCTTTATCCGATGCGGATGGACGACCTCACCACATTCGGCTTCGTCGACGAGATGGGCCGACCCGAGCTGCCCCTCGGCGACCGCGTGCGACGGAGGGAGAGCAGCGGCGATGACTGACGATATTCGCGCCACCCGCGACCGAATCCTGATTGCCGCCCTGCCGCACGTCGCCTTCGACGGCTGGACGCGGAAGGCGCTGGCGGCCGGGGTCGCCGACGCGGGCCTCGGCCCCGACATGGCGCTGCGGTCGTTCCCCGACGGCATCCCGGAGCTGGTCGACCATTTTGCCGATTGGGCCGACCGGCGCATGCTGGCGGAGCTGAAGCGGAAGGACGCCGCCAAGATGCGCATCCGCGACCGCATCGCCGCCGGGGTGCGCGCGCGCCTCGAGGTGCTGGCGGCGCACCGCGAGGCGGTGCGGCGGGTGCTGGCCTTCCTGGCGCTGCCGCCGAACGCGCCGCTGGCGGCGCGGCTGCTGTGGCGCACCGTCGACGCCATGTGGTACGCCGCCGGCGACAACGCCACCGATTTCAACTACTACACCAAGCGCGGCCTGCTGGCGGCCGTCTACACGACGACGGTGCTGTGCTGGCTTACGGATTCTTCGGAGGACTTCGCCGATACCTGGGCGTTCCTCGACCGCCGCATCGCCGACGTGATGAAGGTGCCGGCCTACAAGGCGAAGCTCAAGGACGCGCTCGGCCGGCTGCCGCGGCCGTCGCGGTTGCTGCGCCGGGCCCGCGGCTGACACCTGACGCCGCCTATTCGACCCACAAACCGTGCTGCTTGTGCCAATCCTCCATGCCGACGGTGTAGGGGCCGGACTGGCGTTCGATGGCGTCGCCCTCGTGCAGGACCACCCACGGGGCCGCCGTGGCGAGGAAATAATCGACGTGCGCCGGCGGCTTCGGCAGCGGCGTGTCGATCGCCGAGGCGAACGGATGCAGATGGTCCGGCCAGCGCGCGTCGAACAGCCACAACGGCGAGCCGCAGCGCCGGCAGAAGCTCCGCGCGGCCGGGCTCGGCGAGCCGTCGTCGAGGCGGGCGTGAAATTCGGTGATGTCGTCGCGGCCGTCCACGGTCAGGGTCTTGGCCAGGCCGAGCAGGAAGATACCGAAACCGCCCGAGCCGGCGGTCTTGCGGCATATCGAGCAATAGCAGCGGGCATACGGGTAGGGCGTGTGGGACTGAAGCGAAAACCTGACGGCACGGCAATAGCAGGAACCTTCGAGCAGCATGGCAACGGTCCTTTCCCGCCGGGGGACCCGGGCCGGCGTCTCCCAGGCTGGCATGATAACGCCACCTCGCCTATGATGACACCCCCAGGGAGCATGCCGTGAGCACGGTTCCAAGCTGATGATGGAACACAGCGCCACCACCGCGAACAGACCGGCCGCCCCGCCGCTCGGCGGCGCGGCGAGCATGCCCAACGGGCCGCGCTTCGACCTCGCCGACCACTTCCTGATGTGCTCCAAGCTCGGCCGCTACCTCACCGTCTCGGATGGCAGCCGCTTCGTCATCACCGACGATTTCCGCGACGCGCCCGTCCAGCACGAAGCCGCCGCCGTCGCCTCGATCTACTCCAAGGACGTCCTGGTCGCCCAGGCGGCGCTACTGCCGCTGGGCGCGCCGGTGCACAAGATGTCGGCGCAGCGGCGCGACAAATACGAGCGCCTGTTCCACCTGATCGAGGAGCAGGCGCTGAGCGAGGTGGTCCGCCGCTCGGCGCGCGACGTGCTGAGGGCCGGCTTCCGCAACGCCGAAATCCGGGCGCTCGAGGCCGAGCTCGGCGACACCCTGAGCCCGGCGCGCGTCCGCTATCGGCAGTTCCTCGAGGTGGTCAAGCAACTGATGGACCGCAAGGTCACCGCCGGGCCGTTCCTCGAAGAGTTCCGGGACTTCACCCAGGTGGTGGCCGGCAAGCTCGACTTCGGCATCTACAGCTTCTGCCTCGACCGCATCTTCGGCAGCCTGCGCATCCCGATAAAGGTGAAGAAACTGCTGGTGCTCGAAATCCTGCGCTACCCGCCGATCATCCGCCGCGAGCTGCTCACCAACGTGCTCGCCTACCGCGGCCAGGCCCGCGATCTGATCGAGTTCGTCCGCTACATGGTTGCGACCGAACTCGGCAAGAACGCCGCCATCGAGATCGAGCTGCTGGAAGCCTTCAAGCTGCAGCGGCTGTCGATGTCGGACATCCAGGTCAGCCTGATGGCGAGGCCGCGGCGCGCCTGAGCCGTAGCCAACGCGGCCGGGCCCCGTCAGCGGCCGAGCTTCGCCACCGTCCGGTTCTGCTTGTTGCGGAAAGCGTCCAGCCGCTTGGCGATCCTGGCGTCGCCGAGCGCCAGGATGGCGGCGGCCAGCAACGCCGCGTTCTTGGCGCCGGCCGCGCCGACGGCGAGCGTTCCGACCGGCACGCCGCCCGGCATCTGCGCCATCGACAGCAGGCTGTCGAGACCGCCCGTCGCGGTCGGCATCGGCACGCCGAGCACCGGCAACGCCGTCCGCGCCGCGATCACGCCCGGCAGCGCCGCCGCCATGCCGGCGCCGGCGATGATCACCTTGAGGCCGCGGCCGCGCGCCTTGACGGCGTAGGCGTCGACCTGATCGGGGTTGCGGTGCGCCGACAGCGCGTGCGCCTCGAAGGAGATGCCGAGCGCCTTGAGCGTCTCGGCGGCGCCGCGCATGACGGCCCAATCGGACTTGCTGCCCATGACGATACCGACCGCCGGCCCGGCCCTGCGGGCGACTCTGCGACTTCTGCCTGCCATGGGAGCTCTCCTCGGTTGTGCGCCGCCCGTCGGGAAAGCGGGCAATTATAGGAATCCGGCGGTCGCGCGCAAGCGCCGTAAGGAATCGTTAACCATATTCCATGCTATAATTCAGGGTGGGGAACTCCCGAGCGGGAGAAACCCCGAGGGTTGAAGGATATTCCGCATGGATGTGAACCGGGCGGACGCCGTCACCCCCGTCGGCACCGGCGGCGGCCCCAAGCAGGAGCGCAAGCGCGACTCCGAAGACGAAAAGCACGACAAGAACGGCAAAACCGAGCAGCCGCAACCGGCGCACTCGCCGTGGGCCGGCACCGAGGCGTTCGCCGTCGATGGCATGCTTGCCGCCGGAATGACGCCGGAAATCCAGAAGATCGTCGACGGCCTGGTGCGCCAGATCGAGCCGCTCAGGGCCGAGGTCGAGCGCGCCCGCGGCCGCGAGGCGCATTTCAAGGAACTGGCCGAGAAGCACTCGTTCCTGCCGGTGCCGGGGCGGCGCGAGTTCCTGCGCGAGCTCGCCCACGTGCTCAACAACATGGATCACCTGACGCTGCCGCCGAACCTGGTGGTGTTGCACGTCGCCAACGCCGACGCATTGCGCCGCCGCGATGGCCGCCAGGCCCTCGACGGGCTGTTGAACCACGTCTGCCAGGTGCTCGACCGCATGCTGCATCCGACCGACGTCGTCGGCAGTCTCGGCGGCAACGATTTCGGCGTCATCCTGCTGGTCGGCAATGCCGAAAGCGCCCGCGCCAAGGCGCGCGAGATGGCGGACGCGATCGGCAACGCGCCGTTTGCCGGCGGCGGCGGCGATTTCCCCATCGAGGCCGTCGCCGGGGTGGCGACGCTGGCATCGGCGTTGAGCGCCGAAGCCGCGATGGCGGCCGCCGACCGCGCCCTGGTCGATCGCCTGCAAGGGCCGGCGTCCGAGGATTGACGCGGACTGGCCGGGCCTGACGGGGGCTCGCGGGGGTCTCAATGCAGAATTCGCGGCGGCCGACCGGCCGTGCAATCCGGGGTGCCCGGACCGGCGCCGATCAGGCGATGATGTCCGGCAGCAGATCGTTCTCGATCTTTTTGATTTTATCCTTGAGCGACAGTTTGCGTTTTTTCAGGCGCTGGATTTCCAACTGGTTGAACGGCCGCGAGTCCTCCAGACGGGCGATCTTGCCGTCCAGCCGACGGTGTTCCTTCTTCAGCTGCGACAGCCTCTTCCTGAGGGCCTGGGTTTCGTCCATCGGTCCCGGCATCGGTTGAAGAATTTGAAATTATATCAGAATCCCGGCATCGACGGGTAGCAAACGCGGCCTCCCGGCGTCGCCGGCCGCGACCCTGGCGGAGCCGCGGGCGATGGGCCGAAACGGTGGATTTTTGCCCCCCGGTTGCCTATGATGGGAGGGTCGCAATCCGTGGACTATGGAGGAGATACACCATGAGCCTGGAGGAGAGGATCGAGGCTTTGAAAACAAAACATCAAGCTCTTGAACACGCGATCGAAGAAGAAACCAACCGACCTCACCCCGACGATTACGAAATCGCCAGTCTCAAAAAACAGAAGCTCCGAATCAAAGACGAACTCGCCACCATCGTGAAGCAGTAACCGCCGATCCGGCGAATTGATCCGGCCCGCGCGGCCGGGCGGACGTTCAAAAACCTGGGTTTTCCGCGCCTCTCCCCTCGGGCGACGGCGTTGCGCGCCGAATGCGACCCGGCCCCAGGCGTCACAAATCCTTCGCGATATCACGCAATTTGAATTTCTGGATCTTGCCGGTTGCGGTTTTCGGCAGCGGCCCGAACACCACCGTTTTCGGCGCCTTGTAGTGCGCCATGTTGTCGCGGCAGAACGCGATGATCTCGTCGGTGCTCACCGCGCCGGCCTGCTCCTTCAACTCGACAAAGGCGCACGGAGTCTCGCCCCATTTGTCGTCGGGGCGCGCCACTACCGCGGCGGTCAGCACGGCGGGATGACGGTACAGCACGCTTTCGACCTCGATTGACGAGATATTCTCGCCGCCCGAGATGATGATGTCCTTGGACCGGTCCTTGAGCTGCAGATAGCCGTCCGGGTGCATCACGCCGAGATCGCCCGAATGGAACCAGCCGCCGGCGAGGCCGCCGTCGGTGGCTTTCTTGTTCTTGAGATACCCCTTCATGACGATGTTGCCCCGGAACATCACCTCGCCCATGGTTTCGCCGTCCGCCGGCACCGGCTTCATGGTTTCCGGATCCATCACCGTCAGCGCCTGCAGCATGTGGTAGTTGACGCCCTGGCGCGACTTCAGTTGCGCCTGTTCCTCGATCGGCCGCCGGGTCCAGTCGTCGTGCCAGGCGCAGATCACCGCCGGCCCGTAGGTTTCGGTCAGGCCGTAAACGTGGGTGACGTTGAAACCCTGACGTTGCATCGCCTCCAACGTGCTGGCCGGCGGCGGCGCCGCGGCGGTCATCACGTTGACCGTGTGGGCGAACTCGCGCCGCTCGTCGGGTTTGGCGTTGATGACGTAGTTGAGGACGATCGGCGCGCCGCAGAAATGCGTCACGCCGTGGTCGGCGATGGCGTTGTAGATGTTGGCGGCGTTGACCCGGCGCAGGCAGACGTTGGTGCCGGCCACGGCGGCGACCGTCCACGGGAAGCACCAACCGTTGCAGTGGAACATCGGCAGCGTCCATAGGTACACCGGGTGGTGCGCCATGTTCCAGCCGACGATGTTGCTGACGGCGTTGAGATAGGCGCCGCGGTGGTGATAGACGACGCCCTTCGGGTCGCCGGTGGTGCCCGACGTGTAGTTGAGCGAGATCGCCATCCACTCGTCCTCGGGCGGCCGCCAATCGAAGTCCGGGTCGCCTTCGGCCAGCAGCGCCTCGTAATCCTTCTCGCCCAGCCGTTCGTGGCTGACGTCGTTGCCGGCCTCGCCGTCGTCGATGTCGATCACCGGGATGTCGCGGCCGAACGCCCGCAACGCCTCTTTGACGGTGGCCGAGAACTCGGTGTCGGTGATCAGGAACTTGGCCTCGGCGTGCCGCAGCGAGAACGCGATGGTCGGCGCGTCCAGCCGCACGTTGAGGGTGTTCAGCACGGCGCCGGTCATCGGCACGCCGAACGCGGCCTCGTACATTTCCGGCGTATTGGAACCCATGATGGCGACGGTGTCACCATCGCCGATGCCGCGGCGGCTGAGCGCGCTCGCGAGCCGGCGGCTGCGCGCGTAGGTTTCTTTCCAGGTGAAGCGCTTGCCGCCGTGGATCACCGACGGGTGGTCCGGATACACCGCCGCCGTGCGCTGGATGAAGCTGAGCGGCGTCAGCGGCGTGTAATTGGCGGTATTTTTTTCGAGATCCTTGTCGTAGATGCTGTCCGCGCCCATGGCCGCCGAGTTCCTTTGAAATCGTTGGGATATTCCCGTCCAGAGTGCCATAAACCGGCTTTGCAAAAAATCCCGATTTAGCCCAAAATTCGAGATCTCGAGACGGCCCGCGTCGGAGGGCGAATTAGGCGACCGGCGCCAAAACCAAGCGGTAACGGGGAGGTAATCGGAAATCATGGCAAACGCTTACGACACGGCGTATCGGCAGTCCCTGGAAGATCCTGACGGGTTCTGGGGCGCGGTCGCGGCGGACATCAAATGGGTCAAGAAGTGGGACAAGGTCCTCGACTCGTCGCGAAAGCCCTTTTACCGCTGGTTTACGGGCGGCCGGCTCAACACCTGCTATAACGCCCTCGACCGCCACGTCGAGGAAGGCCGCGCCGACCAGGTGGCGCTGATCTACGATTCGCCGGTCACCGGCAACACGGTCAAGAAATTCACCTACCGCCAGCTCCGCGACGACGTCGCCCGGTTCGCCGGCGCGTTGGTCAAATACGGCGTCGGCAAGGGCGACCGCGTCATCATCTACATGCCGATGGTGCCCGAGGCCGCCATCGCCATGCTGGCGTGCGCGCGCCTCGGCGCCATCCATTCGGTGGTATTCGGCGGCTTCGCCGCCAACGAGCTCGCCATCCGCATCAACGACGCCAAGCCGAAGCTGATGGTGTCGGCCTCGTGCGGCGTCGAGGTCAACCGGGTCATCGAGTACATGCCGCTGTTGAACGGCGGCATCAAGCTCGCCAAGCACAAGCCCGAGAAGTGCATCATCCTGCAGCGTCCACAGGCCAAGGCGGAGCTGACCGAGGGTCGCGACATCGACTGGCAGGATGCCATAAAGGACGCGAAGCCCGCCGACTGCGTCACCGTCGAGGCGACAGACCCGCTCTATATCCTCTATACGTCGGGCACCACCGGCGAGCCGAAGGGCGTGGTGCGCGACAACGGCGGCCACGCGGTGGCATTGAAATGGTCGATGAAATACATCTACGGCGTCGAGCCGGGCGACGTCTACTGGGCGGCATCCGACGTCGGCTGGGTGGTCGGCCATTCCTACATCGTCTATGCGCCGCTGCTGCACGGCTGCACCAGCGTCCTCTACGAGGGTAAGCCCGTCGGAACCCCCGATGCCGGCGCCTTCTGGCGCGTCATCAGCCAGCACAAGGTCAAGGTGCTGTTCACGGCGCCGACGGCGTTCCGCGCCATCAAGCGCGACGATCCGGACGGCAAGCTGATGAAGAAATACGACCTGTCGAACTTCAAGTACCTGTTTCTGGCCGGCGAGCGCACCGATCCGGACACCCTGCACTGGGCCGAAAGCAAGATCGGCGTGCCGGTGATCGACCACTGGTGGCAGACCGAGACCGGCTGGGCGATCGCCGCCAACTGCGTCGGCCTGCACGAGTTTCCGGTCAAGCCGGGCTCGCCGACGAAGGCGGCGCCGGGCTACGACGTGCAGGTCCTGGATGCCAGGGCGAAGCCGGTGAAAACCGGCGACATCGGCGCCATCTGCGTCAAGCTGCCGTTGCCGCCGTCGTGCCTGCCGACGCTGTGGAACGCCGACGACCGCTACATCAAATCGTATCTCGAGGAGTTTCCTGGCTACTACAAGACCGCGGATGCCGGCTACAAGGACGCGGAAGACTACCTGTTCATCATGGCCCGCACCGACGACATCATCAACGTCGCCGGGCATCGGCTCTCGACCGGCGGCATGGAGGAGGTGCTGTCGTCGCACCCCGACGTCGCCGAGTGCGCCGTCATCGGCGTCGCCGACCAGTTGAAGGGGCAGTTGCCGATCGGCTTCCTGGTGCTCAAGGCGGGCGTCAAGAAGCAGCCGCAGGACATCGTCAAGGATGTCGTCGGCATGGTCCGCGACCGCATCGGCCCGGTCGCCGCCTTCAAGCAGGCAACCGTCGTCGACCGGCTGCCGAAGACGCGCTCGGGCAAGATCCTGCGCGGCACCATGCAGAAGATCGCCGACAACGAGCAATTCAAGGTGCCCGCCACCATCGACGACCCGGCGATCCTCGACGAGATCACCACGGCCCTGGAAGGGATCGGTTACGCCGGGGCGCGCAAGAACTGAAGCAAGCCGGCCCCGGGCGCCGGCCCGCGGTCCGCCGAACGATCGGCCGGCGCCGCGTCCGGCGCGCCGCCCGTCGCGCCTAGGGGGTCTTGAACATCTCGTAGAGGATCAGCAGCACCAGCTCGATGACGATCAGGATGACGATGTACCACTCGACGCGGAGCGAGCGCCGGTTCTGCAGCAGATCGAGCGACGTCGCCGCGGTGCGCGAGATCAAATCGAGCTTGCGGTCGAGCGCGCGGGCGCGGTCGTTGAGCTCGTATTCGTCCTGCAGCCGCGCATAGAGGCGCTCCAGCTCCGGGTGGTCCCACAGCAGATCCGGCTTCTCCGCCACCTCGACCCGGCCGACCATCTTGTGCTGCATCAGCAACACATCGCCAATCTGGCGCAGCAGCGCGCGGCCTTCGCGCCCGGTGTGGCCGCGCCGGCCGATCGACCGCGCCAGCGGCTCGATGCGGTCGAACACCGAGGCCACCTGCTTTTCGTAGGACGCCAGCACCACGCTCTTGGCCAGCACGGTGGCGACGATCTGCAGCCGTTCGACCGTGATCTCGGAAAGATAGATGATGCCGCCGGCATCGACCGGCCCCTCGTCGCCGGGGCGCACCGCTATCGTCGCCGTCTCGACGTCGTGCTCGCCGTGGGGCTCGGTAATCGAGGCGCGCAGCGCCTCGATGAAGGCCGCTTCGTCGTCGGCGCTCAGGTTGAACAGGACGACCGCCCCGTAGCGCAGGACCGCCGCCGCCCGCTCCTTGCCGGCCCGCACCAGCATCGGCGCCGTCGCCAGCCGATCGGCCTGGCCGAAGGCGCGAACGTCGATGCGCTCGCCGATCAGCAAGGCGCGAACCGGGATGGACTTGGACTTGGTAAGCAGATTCTTGATCATGGCCGTGGTCGCGCGCTGGGCGGCGGCATTGTTTGCGGGCGGTCGTCGCCGGGGCTGACGGAGGCCAGTCTGTCGTCAGCCGCCGGCCGAAGGTCCTCCCTGGCCGTCCCGGTGCGGGGAGTCGGCTTCGGGCGTCGCCGCCGGTGCATCGGACGCCGGTGATTCGGGCGCCGTCTCGGCGGGTGATTGCGGCGCTGGCGATTGCGGCGCGGAGAGTTCCGGCACGGGCGCCGGCGGCGCCGGCAACGATGGCGCCGGTGGCGTCGCGGTCAGCGCCTTCGGCGCTTCGGTCGGAGCGCCTGTGTTTTCCGGCGATGGCGTCGTCGGCGCCGGCGCGGCGGCGGCCGCTGCCGCCTCGGCGGCGGCCGCTTCGGCCGCCAGCTTCTCGGCGCGCGCCTTGGCTTTGGCCTCGCGGATCGCCTTGTTGCGAGCGCGGGTCCGCGCCACCGTCACCGCCTTGTCGAGATCGGTGGCCGAGCACAGCCCGAGGCCGACCGGATTCTGCGGCTTGATGTTGGTCATGTTCCAATGGGTGCGCTGGCGGATGGCGTTGATCGTCGGCTTGGTGGTGCCGATCAGCTTCGAGATTTGCGCGTCGGCCAGTTCCGGGTGGTTGCGCAGCAGCCAGGCGACGGCGTCGGGCCGGTCCTGGCGCTTCGACACCGGCGTGTAGCGGGCGCCCTTGGCGCGCGCCTTCGGCTGCGGGATGGTCGGCTTAAGCATCTTCAGGCGCGAATTCGGGTCGCCGGCGCAACGATCGATTTCCTCCTGGCTCAGCTCGCCGGCGGTGAGCGGATCGAGACCTTGCATCCCAGTCGCCACCTCGCCGTCGGCGATGGCCTGCACCTCGAGCGGATGCAGGCCGCAGAAATCGGCGATCTGATCGAACGACAGGGCGGTATTTTCAACCAGCCAAACAGCCGTCGCCTTTGGCATCAGGGGATGCGGCATCTTGTTGTTCCTGTTCCGAAAAACCGGCGGTTTTCCGCCGGTGGGCGGAAACCTTGAAATTGGCCCCTTTTATAGCCTCCGGCCGCCCGCCGGGTCAAACACGCCCGTACGCGGTCATGGGATGAGGACAATCTTTCCGATATGGCGGCTCGATTCCATCAACCGATGGGCCTCGGCCGCCTCGGCCAGTGGGAAGGTGGCGTGGATCACCGGCTTGATCTCGCCGCCGGCAATCAGCGGCCATGCGTGCTCGCGTAGGGCCCGCGCGATCTCGCCCTTGCGCTCGATCGATTGCGGCCTAAGCGTCGCCCCGGTGAGGGTCAGCCGCTTCAGCATCACCGGCATGAAGTTGACCTCGGCGGTCGAACCGCCGAGGAAAGCGATCGAGACGTGGCGGCCATCGACGGCCATTGCCTTGATGTTGCGCGGGATGTAGTCGCCACCGACCATGTCGAGCACGACGTCGACGCCGCGGCCGTCGGTGAATTCCTTGGCCGCCACGACGAAGTCCTCGTCGCGATAGTTGACCGCGCGCTCGGCGCCGAGTTCCTCGCACACCCGGCATTTCTCGGTGCTGCCGGCGGTGGCGATCACCCTGGAGCCGCGCTTGGCGGCAAGCTGGATCGCCGTGGTGCCGATGCCGCTGGAGCCGCCGTGCACCAGCAGCGTTTCGCCGGGCTTCAGGTGTGCGCGGTCGTAGATGTTGCTCCACACGGTGAAGAACGTCTCCGGCAGCGCCGCCGCCTCGACCATGCCGAGCTTGCCCGGGATCGGCAGGCACTGCGGCGTCGGCGCGGCGACGTATTCGGCGTATCCGCCGCCGGCGACCAGCGCGCACAGCGCGTCGCCGAGCTTCCAGTCGGTGACGCCGGCGCCGAGCGCCGCCACCTCGCCCGCGACCTCGAGGCCGGGAATGTCGGTGACGCCGGGCGGCGGCGCGTAGCGGCCCGTGCGCTGCGACACGTCGGGACGGTTGACGCCGGCGGCGTGGATTCGGATCAGAACCTCGCCGGCGGCGGCCTTCGGCACCGGCCGGCGGGTCGGTTTCAGCACCTCGGGGCCGCCGGGCTCGACGATCTCGACGCAGTTCATGGTCTCGGGAACGGTCGGCTTCGGCATCGCGCTCTCGCTTGTTGGTGGGCGCCCGTCAATAGTATGTTGCGCGGATGGTGACAAGCCCCGTCGCGCGAGCCCGGCGCGGGCGAGGAAAGGGAGGGCGAACCGTGGATATCGACGACCTGGAGCCGCAGAAGCAGAAACCGGCGCCCAAGAACCTCGAGATACTGTCCATCGCGGCGCTCAAGGAATACATCGGCGAGTTGGAAGCCGAGATCGCCCGCGTCCGCGAAACCATCGCCGCCAAGGAGAAGGCGCGCGACGGCGCCGACAAGTTCTTCAAGTCCTGAACGGGATGCCGCCCGCCGCGGCGGCCTTACGGTGCGGCCGGCGGCCGCGGCCGCCGCTTGGCCATGAACAGCAGCCAGCCGACCGGGCCCAGGAACAGCACCATCACCAGCCATCCGACCCGCGGGCTGAACGGGCAGCGCGTTTCCTTGGCCGCCCGCCATGGGCCCAGCGCCGGCGAAAGCGCCACATGCAGCAGCGGCAACAGGAAGCTGAGGATGATCAGCCAGGCGACGACCGTGGCGCTCACCGGCAGGGTCCTTCCATGGTGGCGGGCGGCGGCCGAGCATAGCACGGAACGCCGGCGCGATCATCGCCGGTCGGGCCGTCGGTCCGATTGCACCGACAATTTTCCTGCCATTAAGAAATAATTAAGGGCTGCCGGTTAGCATGCCGTGTTGGATGATCGCAAAGGTCATCCATTCAACTTCGACGCCTCCCTGTTGAACTCGCCGCCCCCTTCGGGGGCGGCGCTTTTTATCCGCCACCGGCATTCCCGACCTAGGTATTGCTTCCGCCGTCGTCCACACCGCTCGCCGCTTGACCGGCGGGTGCGGCCTTGGGTAAGGTCATCGACGCAAAAAGTTCGCAGGCGAGTTTGACAGGTTGAGGCTTTAAGAATCCAACGGGGGCTGCCGATTGCCGGCGGCCCCCAAAAATTTTGACGCCGGAAACGTCGACAACCACCGTTGTGCCGCGACATGACCCAGGACCCTATCGAGACCCGCGACCGGTACCGCCATTACCTCGGCATCCAGACCCGCTGGTCGGACAACGACATTTACGGCCACGTCAACAACGTGACCTATTATTCGTATTTCGACACGGTGGTGAACTGCTTCCTGATTGCCGAGGGCGGGCTCGACATCCGGGACGGCGGGATCATCGGGGTCGCCGTCGAGACCATGTGCCGTTTCAGGAAGCCGATCGCCTACCCGGAGGCGATCGAGGCCGGCCTGCGGGTCGGCAAGCTCGGCAATTCCTCGGTCCGCTACGAGATCGGCATCTTCCGCGCGGGCGAGGACGAGGCGGCGGCGTCCGGCCATTTCGTCCACGTGTTCGTCGACCGCGACACCAACGCGCCGGTGCCGATCCCGGCGCCGATCCGCGAGGCGCTGGAGCGGATCAAGGCGGAAGCGCCCGGCAACAAGGGAAGATCGAAGCGATGAGCGACCCGAGCAAGCAAAGCCGCGACGATTTTCCCTATCGGATGTCGATCCCGACCCGCTGGGGCGACAACGACATGCTCGGTCACGTCAACAACGTGCTGTTCTACCGCTATTTCGAGGCGGTGGTGGTGCGCTTCCAAATGCAGGAGGCGGGCGTCGACTGGATCAACGACCGCATTTCGCCGCAGGCGGTGGAGACGATGTGCCGGTTCCATCGGCCGCTCAGCTTTCCCGAGACCGTGGAAGCCGGGCTCAAGGTCGAGCGCATCGGCAACTCCAGCGTCACCTTCGCCGTTGCGCTGTTCGGCGAGGGGCACAAAACGCCGGCGGCGACCGGGCATTTCATTCACGTCTTCGTCGATTCCGAAACCCTGAAATCGCGCCCGATTCCGGCCGAGACGCGCCGCGCGTACGAAAAATTCCGCTAACGGGATTAAACACGGCGATCGTCGTCGATCGGTCTCGGGGCGGGAAGGGCGCGCGAAAAGGCTGCGCCTCGTATGCTTGCGGCTACTTCGCGGTTTGCGCTGCCTGCTGTGGCGATTGCGGTTGCGCCGGCGCGAAATTGCGGGCTTGCCCCTGCGTCCCGGCCGCCGCCGGAGCCTGAGCCGCCGCCTCGTTCCACACCACCTCGTAGAGGATGACGTCGTCGCCGAATCCCTTCATCGGGAAACCGCCCTTGTTGATGAACTTGTATTGCTTGCCGGCGCAGATTCCGCGCACGATCTCCGAGACGAAGATCTGGTCGGCCTTGGCCTTGTCGACGATACGCGCCGACAGCTGCACCGTGGTGCCGAACAGGTCGTTGTCCTCGGCGATCGGCTCGCCGGCGTTGATGCCGATCTTCAGGTGCAGCGGCAAATTCGGGTTGTTCTGGTTGTGGACTGCGACCTCGCGCTGCATCTGGATGGCGGCGTCGACTCCGTCGGAGGTCTTGGCGAATGACGCCATGATGCCGTCGCCGGTGTGCTTGATCTCCTTGCCGGCGCAGGCGCTCAACGCCTCGCGGACGACGCGGTTGTGGGCGCGCACGACCTGCTGGGCGCCGGCGTCGCCGAGCGACTGGGTCATCGCCGTCGAGCCGGCGATGTCGGTGAACAGCACGGTCACCGGGCCGGCCTGGGCTTCGCGCTGCTTCGGCTTGTTCCATTCGGCGAGCGCGGATTCCAGGAGCTTCGGCGCGGCGGTCTCGTCGGTGGAATAGATGTTCAGCGCGTTGCGCCCGGCCTGGAACATCTGCATGTAGCGGGCGTCCGCCATCAGGTATTCCTCGTAACGGTCGGCGAACGACGCCGCATGGGACTTCTTGAAACCCATGACCTGCACGGCCTCGCCGAGAATCCGCGACCGCGACAGCAGATCCAAGCCCTTGTTCTGGGACAGCACCTCGCAAGCGCCGGCGAGGAACAGGTTGACCCCGAACTTGTTGAAGTTGTCCAGCTTCTTCTTGTCGATGGCGCCGCCCAGGCCCTTCGAGAGGAAGTTCATCACATACGCCTTCTGCTGCTGCGCTTGCGGCGACAGCGCCGGCGGTTCCGCCTCGGCGGCGGGCTTGGCATGGGTCTGGGCGTCGAGGACGACGCCGCGGGCGGCGGACTTTTCCTCCTCGGCCGGCTTCTCCTTGTCCTTGTTGAGCTCGGCCTGCAGGCGTTCGCTGACCGCCTGATCCTCGACCGCCTTGGCGGTCTCGTCGAGCTTGTACTCGCCGACGCCCTTCATCGCGTCGTCGAGGCGGTCGAGCGCGTCCGTCGACGGCTTCGGCTGAGCGCCGGCCGGTGCCGCCGGCTTTTTCGCCGCCGCCTTTTGCGCGACCGGCTTCGCCGTGGCCTTACCCGCGAACAACCCGCTGCGGCGGCGGGACGTATCCAGGCTTTCGCCTTTCATCACCGTGACCGCCATGCCGGTGGCGCTGATCAGGAAGGTAAAGATGAAAACGCCGATCAACATGTTGGATTCGGCGTTGCCGACGATGCGCACCCCGAACAGCTTGGAGCCGCCGAGAAATTCGGACGCCATCCACGCGAACATCGCCGACAGGCAGAGGCTGAACAACACCACCAGCAACAACTTGACGACGATGGTGGTCAGCGACGAGCCTCTTTTCTTTCTGCCTTTTTTGCCGCGCTTGGGCGCGGCGCGCGCCGGCGCGGCGTCGAAGTCGTCGCCTTCGTCGCCTTCGTCATCGTGCTCCCGGAGCCAGGTCTCTTTCGCCTCCATCGACCCCGAGTGACCGCCCGAGACCTTTTCGGCCTCCTGGGTGACGGTGCTCTTCATGCCGGCGCTCTTGTAGACGATGAACTCGTTGTGGAAGCCCTGGTCGGTGTCGTAGACCTCCTTGACGACCTTCACCGCCTCGACGTTGGGCAACTGGTCGAGCTGCTTGGCTTCCTCTACGGCGCCGTCTTTTTGATGGCCGGCGAAGCGGGCGTGGATGCTCCACCGCCCGGCTTGCTGGACCTGCACCTCGTAGTTGACTTGCTGGACCATCGGTCCCCCGACCAACACCAAAACGCAACGGGCCGCGCACCACAGCTCGCGACCAACCTCGAAAAATTAGCGGACGCGTCAGGATGCCGTCGGCAACCGACGCAGAATCCTCCGAGGTTAGATCGTTATCGCTAAACACCACAGCTTATCAAAAGCTTAATTCGCGGGCAAATTAACGGTTGAGAGCGACCGCGAGACCGCCCTTGAAGTTCCGCGGTTTTGCGCCGGTTCGCCGCATTAACCAAAAAAGGGCGCGGCGCCGCAACCGGTGCGGCGCGTAAGCGGCGGTTGTATCTGATGCGGTCGATTAACCGGCGGTTGTCGCCGGGCGGGCCTAGCTCTTCAGGCCGAAGTCCTTGAACCGCTTCTTGAATTTTGCCAATTGGCCGCCGCTGTCGACCAGCCGGTGGACGCCGGTCCAGGCGGGGTGGGTTTTCGGGTCGATGTCGAGCCGCAGCGTCTCGCCGGCGTTGCCCCAGGTCGAGCGCGTCGTGTAGGTGGTGCCGTCGGTCATCTGCACCGTGATCTCGTGGTATTCGGGGTGGATGTCTTTTTTCATCGGTTCCGGGGCTCCGCGTCGAAGGCGCCCTATATAAGCGAACGCGGCCGCCCGTTCAAGGCCATCGAGAGACGCCGTCGCCACCCCCTTCGATGGCCCCGGAATCCCTTGCCGCCGGCCGGTCCAGGGATTTCAGCGCGGCCAAGCCGAGGCCGACCACCACCACCATCACCGCGGCGCCGGCGAAATACGGCCAGTCGCGCCCAAGCGTCTCGAACAATACGCCGGCCCAGGCGGGCCCGAGAAACCGGGCCATCGTCGCCGCCGACCGGCTGACGCCCATGATGCCGCCCTGCTGGTCGTCGCCGACCTGCAACGAGATCAGGCTCGACAGCGACGGCGAGATGACGCTGAAGCCGTAGCCGGCGACCGCCATCGCCACCAGCAACAGCGGCAGACCGTGGCTGAACGGGATCAGCAGCACGCCGACGGCCAGCGCGGCGGCGCCCTGGATGATCAGCCGCGCCTCGCCGAACCGCCTCGACAGCGGCCCGATCAGGCCGCCCTGAATGGCAGCGCTGAGCAGCCCGACGAAGGCGAACAGATATCCGTTCTGCTCCGGGCCCCAACCGAACTGACGCCGCGACCACATGGCGAACGTCGATTCCAGCCCGGCGAACACGAAGGTGGCGAGAAACATCAACCCGATCAGCAACCCGACGTTCGGACGCTTCAGGGCGGCGCGGAACATCGCCAGCCGCGTCTGCCGCGGCGTTTCGGACAGGCGCCGGCGGATGTCGGCGGCGAGCGACTCCTTCAGCGTCGCCAGCGCCAGCAACAGCGCCGTCGTCGACATCGCCGCCGCGGCGAACGCCGGGGCGTGAAAATTGGCGTGCACCGGGTCGGGTCCGGCGAGCAGGCCGCCGATCGCCGGCCCGGCGATGAATCCGAGCCCGAAGGCGGCGCCGATCATCCCCATGCCCTTGGCGCGGTCCTCGCGGCGGGTGACGTCGGCGACATAGGCGAACGCGGTCGAGATGTTGCCGGCCATGAAGCCGCCGACGGCGCGGGCGGCGAACAGCATCCACAGGCTTTCGGCAAATCCCAGCCACAGATATGCCACCGCGGCGCCGGCGAGACTGACCAGCAGCACCGGCCGCCGTCCGACGCGGTCGCTCAGCCGTCCCCAGAACGGCGCCGCCAGAAACTGGGTGAACGAATAGGTCGCCATCAACAGCCCGACCGTCGCCGGCGTCGCCTGGTGGAACTCGCCGTAGAACGGCAGCAACGGGATGATGATCCCGAATCCGACGAGATCGATGAAAACGATGAAGAACAGGATCGGCATGGATGTCCGGTTTGGCGCGCCGCCGCTCGGCGCCGTCGCGGCGCCCGCGGCTGTGGCCTCAGCGTTCGGTCAATTTCAGCTCGATGCGCCGGTTGCGGCGCTTGGCGATCTCGTCGCCGCCGGTATCGAGCGGCTGGTACTCGCCGAAACCGGTGGCGGCGAGGCGGTCCGGCGGCAAGCCCTGGTCCATCAGGAACCGGATCACCGAGATGGCGCGCGCCGACGACAGCTCCCAGTTCGACGGGAAGCGCGGCGTGCTGATCGGGTCCTTGTCGGTGTGACCGTCGACGCGCAGCACCCAGTCGATATCGGCCGGAATCTTGGCGGCGAGTTGGCGCAGCGTCTGCGCCAGGCGCTTCAGCTGCGTCTTGCCGGCGTCGCCGATGTCGGCCGAGCCCTTGGCGAACAGCACTTCGGACTGGAACACGAAGCGGTCGCCGACGATGCGCACGTCCGGCTGGTCGCCGAGAACCTCGCGCAGGCGGCCGAAAAACTCCGAGCGGTAGCGGCTGAGCTGCTGCACCTTGCCGGCCAGCGCCGCGTTCAGGCGGGCGCCCAGGGTCTGAATTTCCACTTTTTGCGCGCGCGCCAGATTTTCCGACGCTTCCAGCGCCGCCGAGACCTTTTCGAGCGTCTGGCGAAGCGCCGCCATCTGCTTGTTCAACAGCGCCACCTGGGCGCGCGCGCTCTCAGAAATATCGCGCTCGGCCAGCAGCTTCTTGCCGGACTCCTCGAGCCTGCCGCCGAGCTCGGCGACCTTCGCCTGCAGCTCCTCGCGCAGCGCCTTCAGCGCCGCGATGTCCTGCTGCAGGCCGGCGAGTTCCTGCACCTGGGCGGCGATCTTCGCCTGGTCGGTTTCAATGGTCTTCAGCGCGCTCGCCAGCCTCTCTCCCGTCTCGTCGGCCTGGCGGCGCAACGCCGCGACCGTGGTCTTCAGATCGTCGCGCAGCGCCACCGAGATTTGCAGCTCCTGCGACAACTGCGCGATATTCTTGCGCAGATCGTCACCCGCCCGGCGTTCGAGCGACAACAGATCGGCCAGTTCGTTGACCTGGTTCTGCAGGCGAACGAGCGCCTGGTCGCGCCCCGACAGCGCCTGGCCGAGGAAGAACTGCGCCAGCACGAACACCATCAGCAGGAACATGATGACCATCAACAGCGTCGCCAGCGCGTCGACGAACCCGGGCCAGATATTGGTGGCCCGTTGTCTGCGCTCGGCGAGGGTGGCCATCGGTGGGAACTCGCCCCGGCGTCAGCGGTCGTCGCCGCCGGCGGCGATGGTGCGGGCGAGCAGCTTGATCTCGCTCCTGAGCTGTTGGATCAAGTCCTCGCGGCCGCTGCTCAGGTCGGCGGTGAGTCGCGTCAGGTGGACGTCGAGATTGCGGATATGGGAGCGTGTCGCGTCGTCTAAGCCGATCGACGAGCCGGCGGCCAACTGCGCCAGGATCGGCTTCATCTCCATCTGCGTCTCGGCCATGCTTTTCATGAGCGCCTGCTCGGTGCGCATGTGGTCGGTGAGGGTCTCCAGCTTGTTGCCGAGCGCCATCAGGTTGTTGCTGACGGAGATCCTGTTTTCCTCGCCGCGGGTGATCGTCCGCTGCAGGTTCTCCAGGCTTTCGGCCGTCTGCTCGAGCAGCGCCTGCACGTAGGCCGGGATCGGCTGGTCGCCTTCGGCGATGAGCGCGCCGGTGGCCAGCCGGGTCATGCTGGACAGCCATTCCTCGAGGTCGTTGTAGAAGCGATTCTGTGCCTGGTTGGCCTGCAAATCCAGGAAGCCCAGGGCCAGCGAGCCGGCGAGTCCGAACAGCGACGACGAAAACGCCGTTCCCATGCCCGCCATCGGCGCCTGCAGGCCGCGCTTGAGATCGGCGAACACCTTGGTCATGTCGCCGCCCTCGACGGCGAGGCCGCCGATCACGTCGCCGATCGAGCCGATGGTCTGCAGCAGCCCCCAGAAGGTGCCCAACAGGCCGAGGAAGATCAAAAGTCCGATAGTGTAGCGCGACAGATCGCGCGATTCGTCGAGCCGCGACAGGATGCCGTCGAGCAACGACCGCATCGCCAAGGTCGACAGGCTGAGACGGTCGCGGCGGTCGCCGACCATGGTCGCCATCGGCGCCAGCAGCTTCGGCTGAACGACATCCGACAGCGGCGCGCTTTGCTGCTGGAAGTTCTCGATCCAGGCGACTTCCGGATACAGCATCAGGACTTGGCGGAAATTGTAAATGATGCCGAGGATCAACACGCCGATGATCAATCCGTTCAACGGCGCGTTGGTCATGAACGCGCGGTGCAGCGGTCCGATCAACACGCCGCACAGCACGGCGACGGCGACCAGAAACACGGTCATCCGTATCAGATATTTTCGCGGCCGGGTCATGACGGCAACTTTCCTGGGAAATTACGCATGTTGATAGGCTGATCGGCGGGTTGCCGAAAACTCGCGATCGCGCGCGCCGTTCATCGTTCGGCGATGTTCACGTCGACCCTGTTGAGCGGCTCTTCGGTGGTTTTGTCGCCGAGCGCGCGGACGTCGATGCGGGTGCTGCGGACGCCTTTCTCGATCAGGAACGACCGCACCGACAGCGCCCGCGACAGCGACAAGCGTCGCGCCTTGCTGGGCGACAGATCCTTGCCGCCGGCATAGGCCAAAAGCTGCAATCGCGCGCCCTCGTTCTCCTTCAGTTGATTCGCCAGCGTCGTCAGCCCGTCCTTGGCCGCCTCCGGCAGCTTCGAGACGTCGGCGGCGAAAGCCACCTGCAGCGCGCGGCCTTCCTTCATGGCGGCGGCCGGCGGCATCGACGCCTGCTCGGTCTTGGCCGGCTGCGGCTTGGCGGCGGCCGGCGCGGCGGCGGTCTTGGCCGGCTCGGGCATCTTCTCGGGCTTGGCGGCGGGCGGCGGTCCGCCCTTGTCGGCCGGCGCGGCCGACATCGCCGGGGCCGGCGGCGGCGCGGTCAACGGCGCCGGCGGCGCGCTGGCGACGCTCGACTCGGCGGGCTTCGCCGGCGACGGCTTCTTGGCCGGCGCGGTCTTGCGGACCGGCGCGGCGGCGGCCTTCGTCCGCGTCGAAGACGGCGGCCTCAGGGTGATGCGCTCGGCGCCGGGCCCAACCGGGACCGCGACGTGCAACTGCGACATCGGATTGGTCGGCCCCGGCACCATCAGGCCGCCGGCGCCACGCGGTGCCGCCGCCATCGGCGACATCGACGCCGCCCCCGCGGCCATCGGCTGGCTCATCTCGCCGATGACGCTGAGGTCGACGGTGACGTTCTCGGTGTTGAGGTCGATCGCCTGCGCCCGCGCCGCATCGCCGTAGCACAGCACCGGCACGGTCGCGACCGCGAGCGCCAGCAGAATGCGGCGAACCGGCGTCGGCGGGGCGGCGAGGGGGATCATCGGGATCGGCTGTCCTTTCCGTGCCGGCGGCCCGACCATCGGCCGGCGGCAAGGTTGCCAATAATCGCTTGCGATTCAAGATAGCCAAGGGGCACGCCGCAGACAACCGGTTTACGGCGCTCGAGCGGCGGCGCACCGCCGCGGCGGCCGGCCCACGGCCTGCGCGCGGCCTGCCCGGGTCCGCCGTCACCGGCCGCAGGCGCGGCTCAGCGCCTGCTGGCGGCCAGTATCTTCAGCAGCGCCGCATGGGCGTGGTCGTTGGCGGCGACGATCTCGCCGGTCTCCAGCATGCGGTCACGGCCCTGAAAATCGCTGACGAATCCGCCGGCCTCGCGGACCAGCACGATTCCCGCCGCCACGTCCCACGGGTGCAGGCCCATCTCCCAGAATCCCTCGTAGCGGCCGGCGGCGACGTACGCCAGATCGAGCGCCGCCGAACCGAACCGCCGCACCCCCGCCGACACCGCCATCACCGCGCGCAGTTGCTGGAGGTAGCTGTCGTGGTCCTGCTTGCCGGCGAAAGGAATACCGGTGGCGAACAGCGACGCATCCGTTTCGCGGCGTCCCGACACCCGGATGCGGCGGCCGTTGAGATAGGCGCCCTGGCCGTTCTCGGCCCAGAACATCTGGTCGTTGACCGGCTCGTAGACGACGCCGGCGACAAGCCCGCCGTCGCGCTCCAGCCCGATCGACACCGAAAAATGCGCGATACCGTGCAGCAGGTTGGTGGTGCCGTCGAGCGGATCGACGATCCAACGATTGGAGGTGTCGGCGCCGGCGATCTCGCCCGATTCCTCGAGCAGGAAGCCGTACTTCGGCCGACCCTTGGTGAGCTCGCGGACGATCACCTGTTCCGCTTTGCGGTCGGCGGCGCTGACGAAATCGCCGGTGCCCTTGCGCGACACCTGCAGGTTCTCGATCTCGCCGAAGTCGCGGATCAGCCCGCGCGCCGCCTTGGTCGCGGCGGCGGCCATCACGTTCAGAAGGGCGGAGCGTTTGGCCATCAGATACCGTCGGGTCCCGTTATCCGTGGCCGCCGCGGCGGGCCGGCGGTTAATCCTTCGCCCGCTCGACGTAGGAGCTGTCGGCGGTGTTGACGACGATGCGGGTGCCCGCCTCGATATGCGGCGGCACCAGGCAACGGACGCCGTTCTCCAGCAGCGCCGGCTTGTAGGACGATGACGCGGTCTGCCGCTTCACCACCGCGTCGGCCTCGACGACCTTCAGGGTCACGGTGTCCGGAAGCTGGATGCCGATCGTCTCGCCGTCGTGGGCCTCGATGGTCACCATCATGCCGTCCTGCAGGAATTTCGCCTGATCCTCGTCGATCATATTGCTGTCGAGCGTGATCTGGTCGTAGGTCTCGCTGTCCATGAACGTGTATATGCCGCCGTCGGCAAACAGGAACTGGTAGTCCTTCTGGTCGAGGCGGACGCGCTCGACCGCCTCCGACGAGCGGAAGCGGTAATTGAGCTTGGTGCCGTCGCGCAGCTCCTTGAGCTCGACCTGAAGATAGGCGCCGCCCTTGCCGGGCTGGGTGTGCTGGATCTTCACCGCTCGCCACAATCTGCCCTCGTGTTCGATCACCATCCCCGGACGGATGGCATTACCGTTTATTTTCATTGTCATTTCGCCGTGTTTTGGGAGAACCGCAAGCGGCCGCGGCGCGGAAGCTAGCAGGTTGCCCGGCTCTTCGCAATCGCCGCCAAGCCGCCGCTTCAGCGGCTTTCGGCGATCGTCTCGTTAAAGGCTTTCACCGCCGCCGCCGCGCCGTCGGGGTGGTCCCAGACGCCGGAAACGACGGCGAGGAAATCGGCGCCGGCGGCGACCAGCGGCCGGCAGTTGTCGACGGTGATGCCGCCTATGGCGACCACCGGGACGACCATGATCTCGCTCCACCATTCGAGCAGGTCGAGGCCGGCTTTGGCTTTGGCGGCCTTGGTGCCGGTCGGGAAAAACGCCCCGAAGGCGACGTAGTCGGCGCCGCGCTCGGCCGCCTCGATCGCCAGGTGGCGGGAGTTGTGGGCGGTGATGCCGACGATGCCCTGCGGGCCGACCGCTTGGCGCGCGTCGGCATAGGAGGCGTCCTGCTGGCCGATGTGGACGCCGTCGCAGCCGGTGTCGCGGGCGAGATCCGGGCGGTCGTTCAGGATCAGCGGCACGCCGTGGGCGTCGCATACCGGCCTCAGCGCCGCGACGGCACGGCGCACGGCGTCGTCGTCGGCGCCTTTCAGGCGCAACTGCACCGCGGCGGCGTCGCCGGCGCTCAGCGCCGTCGCCAGCGTGCCGGCGAATGCCCGCGGCTCGATCGCCGGCGGCGTGATCAGATAAAGGCGGCAGGTATCGGCTTTCACCATCGGCGCTCCCCGGTCAATCGGCGGCGCGCAGCCACGCCCTGAGCGCGGCGTCGCGGTCCTCGGCGTCGAGCAGATCGAGCACCGGCGGATCGGCGTCGCCGTCGTCGAGGCGGGCGCCCGACTGCGCGGCGATGTCGGCGACGCGATCGCGTACCTCGCCGGCGACACTGAGCCGGATCACCTTCAACCCGTGGCGAAGCGCGCCCAGCGCCCGGCCGGAATCGGCGCCGCAATCGAACACCGCGGTGACGGCGACGCCCGGATGGTCGCGGCAGGCGGCGCGCACGATATCGCGGTAGACGGTGGCCCCGAGGTAACGGGCGGCGTCAGGCGCGCTCCTCAGCGTCAGCGAGGCGAGGCCGAGCTCGGCGGCCACCGCCACCGCGGCGCGCGCGTCCTCGAGGTCGTGGACGATCACCGGTCTATCCTTCATCGGCCCTCCTGGCCGCGCCCGGCGGCGTCGCGGGCGGCCGCGCAACCGGCCCTTTCCCCGTTGTGACGATGGACACAGCGCCGGCCGCGGGAAATCCCTAATATGCGCCAACGCCATGATATGCAAAAACGACCCTGTACGGGGTGGAAAAGCCGCCGTTGGCGGCTATGCCGGCTCGCCGCCGCGGCGGCGGCGTGACCCCCGACCCGGATTTTGATCGGAGCCCCCGACGTGGATATCGCAACCCTGCTCGGCCTGATCATCGGCGTCACCGTCGTCGCGCTGGCGATCATGACCGGTTCCGATCTCTGGATATTCCTCAACCTGCCGGGGTTCCTGATCGTCGTCGGCGGCACCTTTGCCGCGACGCTGATCAAGTTTCCGATCGCCGGCGTGTTCGTCGCCTTCTTCGTCGGCATCAAGGCGGCGTTCGTCAACGAAAACGAAACGCCGCGCGAGATCATCGATCTGACCATGCGCCTGGTGAAGCGGGCGCGCAAATCGGGACTGATCGGACTCGAGAAGATCAGGGCCGGAAACTCGTTCTTCCGCAAGGGCATTCAGCTGTGCGCCGACGGCCGCGACGCGAGTTTCATCCGCAAGGCGATGACCCGCGAAATGGAGTTGGCGATCCAGCGCCAGGAGGTCGGCGAGCGGGTGTTCCGGGCGATCGGTGATTCGGCGCCCGCTTTCGGCATGGTCGGCACCCTGGTCGGCCTGGTGCAGATGCTGTCGAACATGAGCGATCCGACGACCATCGGCCCGGCGATGGCGGTGGCGTTGCTGACCACTCTTTACGGGGTGCTGATCGCGCAGCTCATCGCGCTGCCGATCGCCGACAAGCTGGAGGCCAAGAACGCGCTGGAGCGCGCCAACAAGGTGCTGATCATCGAAGCCATCGTGCAGATTCACGAACGCAACAACCCGACCGCCGTGCTCGATATCCTCGAGGCCTACCTGCCCGAAAAGCAGCGCCAGCGGCGCGCGTCCGACCCCAAGGCCGGGCCGCCGATCGGCCGCCGCGCCACCGACAAGCCGGACGTTGCCATGGAGTTCGCCCGGCGGGCGACGGACGACTGATGAGCGCCTACCGGCGAAGACGGGACGACAGCGGCGCGCCGCGCTGGATGGTGACGTTCGCCGACCTGATGGCGTTGCTGTTCGCGCTGTTCGTGCTGCTGTTGTCGTTCGCCAAGGTCGACAACGACGCGTTCCAGCGCAACGCCGGCCCGATGCGCGACGCCTTCGGAATCGGCGACCGAATCCTGCGGACCACGTCGCGCGACTTTCCGATACCCGGCGAGGCCGGACCGGGCGAGCAGAAATCGTCGGCTGCCGCGCAGCTTGTCGCCGGCGCGCGCCGCATCGAGGCGAAGCGCAACTTCCTGTTCAACTTCCGCCGCCTCATGGAAACCGAGCTGGCCCATTCCATCGTCGTCCTCATCGATCAGGGCGACCGCATCGTCATCCGCTTTCCCGACGCCACGGCCTTCGAGTCGGGCAGCGCCACGCTGGCGCCGGATTTCGCGCCGACGCTCAATCGCATCGCCAGCGTGCTGAAGGCGACCAAGGGCGGGCTTTTGGTGTCCGGCCACACCGACGACACGCCGATCTCGACCGCGCGGTTCCGCTCGAACTGGGATTTGTCGGCGGCGCGCGCCGTGTCGGTGGTGCACTATCTGGTGGACAAGGGCGCCATATCGCCGGCGCGTATCACCGCCCAGGGCTTTGCCGACAGCCGGCCGTTGGCGGCCAACGATTCACCGGCCAACCGATCGAGGAACCGCCGCGTCGAGATCGCCATCGAGATCACCGCCTACGACGGCTGAGGACGCCGAGAGCGGGGAGGGGGGGGCGTTCAGTCGACGTTGTGCATCGCGATGGCGGTGTCGCACATGCGGTTGGAGAACCCCCACTCGTTGTCGTACCAGCTGAGGACGCGGACAAAGGTGCCGTCGATCACCTGGGTCTGCGTGGCATCGAAGCACGACGACGCCGGATTGTGATTGAAATCGACGGACACCAGATCGTCGATCACGTATTCGAGGATGCCCTTGAGACGGCCATCGGCCGCCTTGCGGATGGCGGCGTTGATCTCGTCGGGCGTGGTTTCGCGGGCGGCGACGAACTTGAAATCGATCAGCGACACGTTCGGCGTCGGCACCCGGATCGCGGTGCCGTCCAGCTTGCCGGCGAGTTCCGGCAGCACCAGGCCGACCGCGCGCGCCGCCCCGGTCGTCGTCGGAATCAACGAAATGGCGCAGGCGCGGGCCCGCCGCGGATCGCTGTGCAGCGTGTCCAGCGGCCGCTGGTCGCCGGTGTAGGAATGCACCGTGGTCATAAAGCCCTTCTCGATGCCGATCGCCTTGTGCAGCACGTCGGCGACCGGCGCCAGGCAGTTGGTCGTGCACGACGCGTTTGAGACCACGGTGTGATGGGCTTCCAGCTTGTCGTGGTTGACGCCGTAGACGACGGTCATGTCGACGTTCTTGGCCGGCGCCGAGATCAGCACCTTTTTCGCGCCGGCGTCGAGATGCTTGGAAGCCGACTCGCGGTCGGTGAACAGCCCGGTGCACTCGAGTGCGATGTCGACGTCGAGATCCTTCCACGACAGGTTGCCCGGGTCGCGCTCCGCCGTCACCCGCATCGGCCCGCTGCCGACGTCCATGCTGTCGTCGTCGATGGTGAATTCGCCGCCGAACGTGCCGTGCACGGAGTCGTATTTCAGCAGGTGCGCGTTGATCTTGGTCGAGCCGAGATCGTTGATGCCGACCACTTGAACGTCGTTGCGCCGCGATTCCATGATCGCGCGCAACACCAACCGTCCGATGCGCCCGAAGCCGTTAATGCCGAGACGTACCGCCATGCGCCACTCCCCTCAATGCTGAGACGGGCGTTTTCGCCCCGTCGATTGTCGATTGCGCGGTTGCCGCCGCGGGCGATCATAAACCGCTGTTTGCCGTCGCCGGGAGTCCCTAATGCCGGCTGCCGCACCATCCGGGGAAAGACCGCCGCCGTCAACGGGCCCGTGAACGGGTTCGAGTCCGTCGACGGCCCGGGATTTGGCCGCCGCCAAGGCATGTTTTTGGTTTCTTTTTAGGGATTTGCGGGCGATTTTTACGACGAAGGTTGACGTATTTGCGAATGCCGTCCTATGCTGCGCCGCGGTCGCGTGACCGCGCTCCGTCAGCCTGGAATTCGAAGGCGAGCCGTTGAAGAAGCCTAATCTGCAAAAGCCATCGAAGGTCGAACGCGCCCGCGTCCGCCTGGCCGCCGCGGTGGCGCGTCTGGAACAGGCGGCGACCGCCGCCGGGCCGGCGGCGCTGGCGCGCGAACTCGAAGGCTTGAAGGAAGAGAACGCCGATCTCAAGGCGCTGACCGCCACCGTCACCGAGCGATTGGACCTCGCCATCGGCCGGCTGCGCACCGTGATCGGGGAGTGACAATCGATGGCGCAACTCAACGTCAGCATCAACGGCCGCAACTACCAGGTTGCCTGCGACGACGGGCAGGAAGCGCATCTTTCGCGCCTCGGCACCTATGTCGACAATCGCGTCAAGGAACTGGTGGCCGCCGTCGGCCAAGTCGGCGACGCGCGTCTGCTGGTGATGGTGTCGCTGCTGCTCGCCGACGAGCTGTCGGACGCCTATTCGTCGCTCGACGTGGCGCAATCCGACGAAGGCGTCGCCGCGGCGCTCGACGCCGAGGCGGCGCTCAGCGCCGAAATCGAAAATCTGGCCGCGCGCATCGAAAACATTGCCGAGCGCCTGGAACAAGCATAGATTCTGTGCCGGGCGGTTGCTGCCCAGCACGTCAGGCAAGTTTATCCCTGGGGCCAAGTAGTACCTCTCGGGAGCTGTCCCTGCCGGGCCTGTGGGTCCGGTATATGGCGCCCACCTGCACATGCAGGCCACGGAGGATCACGAGCCGACGGCTGATGCGGCGCCGCCTGTTTTACAAAACTTTCACCCATCCGTCGCCGCTGCCGTGCGGCATTTTCCCGCCATGACCGATTCGGTTTTCGATCACAAGCGAACGATGCGCGGCGAGGCCCGCGAGCGCCGCCGCCGCGCCGCCGCCGCGGCCGCCGCCGCGGCCGGCGAACGGCTGGCCGACAATTACTTCAAGGCGGCGCCGCGGTTCGCCAACCGCTCGCCGACGGCGACGGTGTCCGGCTATTGGCCGATGCCCGAGGAGATGGACGTGCGGCCGTTGCTGGCGCGGCTCGACGCCGCCGGCCACCCGATCGCCTTGCCGGCGGTGGTCGGCAAGGGCAAGCCGCTGATCTTCCGGCACTGGCAACCGGGCTCGCCGCTGGCCGAGGCCGGCTTCGGCCTGCACCAGCCCGACGCCGACGCGCCGGAGGTGGTTCCGGAAATCCTGCTGGTGCCGCTGTTGGCTTTCGATCCGTTCGGCTACCGGCTAGGCTGGGGCGGCGGCTTCTACGACCGCACGCTGGCGGCGCTCAGGAAGGCGCGTCCCGTTATCGCCGTCGGCGTCGCCTACGCGGCGCAGCGGGTCGAGCGGGTGCCGCGGACCGAGCGCGACCAGCCGCTCGACTGGGTGGTCACCGACGAAGGCTACGAGGAGATTCGATGATGGCGACGGCGGTGCGCGGGAGGCGGCGGTGAAGATCCTGATCTGCGGCGACGTCGTCGGCAAGTCGGGCCGCCAGGCGATCGACGACCATTTGCCGGAGTTGCGCCGCAAGCTGGAGCTCGACTTCGTCGTCGTCAACGGCGAGAACGCCGCCCACGGCTTCGGCATCACCGACGCCATCTGCGAGGGGTTCTACGCCGCCGGCGCCGACGTCATCACCACCGGCAACCACGTCTGGGACCAGCGCGAGATCATCGGCTACATCGACAAGGACCCGAAGCTGCTCAGGCCGATCAACTATCCAGCCGGCACGCCCGGCGTCGGCAGCGGCATCTTCCAGGCGCCGGGCGGCAAGCGGGTGCTGGTGATCCATCCGATGTGCCGGCTGTTCATGGATCCGCTCGACGATCCGTTCGCCGCGGTTGAGACCGTGCTGGCCAACCACCGCCTCGGTCGCAACGGCACCGTCGACGCCATCGTCGTCGACGTGCATGGCGAGGCGACCAGCGAGAAACAGTCGATGGGGCACGTCCTCGACGGCCGCGTTTCGGTGGTCGCCGGCACCCATACCCACGTGCCGACCGCCGACGGCCAGATCCTGCCGGGCGGCACCGCGTTCCAGACCGACATCGGCATGACCGGCGACTATGACTCGGTGATCGGCATGAAGAAGGCGCTGGCGTCGGCGCGTTTCGTCACCAAGATGCCGCAGGGCCGGCTCGAGCCGGCCGACGGCGAAGCCACCCTGTGCGCCGTCTACGTCGAGACCGACAATGCCAGCGGCCTCGCCAAGCGCTTCGGCGCGCTGCGTCTCGGCGGCCGTTTGAAGGCGGAATGGCCGCTGTGAACGGGGTCGCGTCGGCGGCCGCCGAAGCGGGCCGCGTCGACGCGGCTGAACGCCAAGCGGTCCGCCGACTGCGACCGCGCCGGCATCGCCGCAATATTGACATATTGATCTGACATTTAAGGCGCACGGCGGTAATGCGTTCGCCTACCACATATGGTATAAGCCGTCATATTCATTAGAAGATTTTGGGGCCTCGTGGGCGATGGCTGGTCATTCGCAATTCAAGAACATCATGCACCGCAAGGGCCGCCAGGACGCCAAGCGGGGCAAGATCTTCACCAAGCTGATCCGCGAAATCACCACCGCCGCCAAGCACGGCCTGCCGGACCCCAACGCCAACCCGCGGCTGCGCGCCGCCATCGCCGCCGCCCGGGAGGCCAACATGCCCGGCGACACCATCAAGCGGGCGATCAAGCGCGGCAGCGGCGACGAGGCCGGCGACAACTTCCAGGAAATCCGCTACGAGGGCTTCGGCCCCGGCGGCGTCGCCATCATCGTCGAGGCGCTCACCGACAACCGCAACCGCACCGCGTCGGAAATCCGCGCCGCGTTCACCAAGTACGGCGGCACGCTCGGCGAGACCAACTCGGTCAGCTTCATGTTCGAGCGCGTCGGCGCGATCGTCTATCCGGCGGCGACGGCGAGCGCCGACGCGATGTTCGAGGCGGCGCTCGAAGCCGGCGCGACCGACGTCCAGTCGACCGCCGACGGTCACGAGGTGACCTGCGCGCCGGACGATTTCTCGGCCGTGCGCGACGCGCTCGAGGCCAAGTTCGGCGCCGCTGCCACGGCGCGGCTGGATTGGAAGCCGCTGAGCACGGTGACGGTCGCCGACAACGACGCCGATACGCTGCTGAAGCTGCTCGACGTGCTTTACGACAGCGATGACGTGCAGCGCATCGCCGCCAACTTCGAGGTCGCCGACCACATCATGGAGCGGTTGAGCGCCTGAGCCCCGCGCCCCGGGCGGTTACGGGGCGGCGCGCGCTGCGGCAAGGATTGAGGGCAGGAGGAAGCGATTCGACTGATCGGGTTCGATCCGGGACTGCGCACCACGGGCTGGGGCGTCATCGAGGCCACGGGCAATCGTCTCCGCCACGTCGCCGACGGCGTCGTCACCACTAAGGCGGGGCTGCCGCTGGCGGCCCGGCTGGTGCAGCTGCACGACGGCCTGGCGGCTGTGATCGCGCGCTACCGGCCGGTCGAGGCCGCGGTCGAGGAGACCTTCGTCAACAAGAACGCCGTCTCGACCCTGAAGCTCGGTCAGGCGCGCGCCATCGCGCTGCTGGTGCCGGCCAACGCCGGACTCAACGTCGCCGAGTACCCGCCGAATTTGATCAAGAAGTCCGTCGTCGGCAGCGGCCACGCCGGCAAGCAGCAGGTGCAGATGATGGTGCGGGTGCTGCTGCCTGGCGCCGCCATCGCCGGCGCCGACGCGGCTGACGCGCTGGCGGTCGCCATCTGCCACGCCCATCACCGCGATTCGTGGCTGGCGCGGGCCGAGGCGACGGCGGCAGCGGCAGCGGGGGCCGCCGAATGATCGCCAAGCTGAAAGGCCGCGTCGACAGCGTCGGCCGCGACCACGCGGTGGTCGACGTCGGCGGCGTCGGTTACCTGGTGTTCGCCTCCGGGCGCACCCTCGGCCGCCTCGCCGCCGGCGCCGTCGCCGAGTTGTTGATCGAGACCCACGTGCGCGAGGACCACATTCACCTGTACGGCTTCCAGGATGCCGCCGAGCGCGACTGGTTCAAGCTGTTGACCACTGTGCAGGGCGTCGGCGTCCGGGTGGCGATGAACCTGCTGACGACGGTGCCGCCCGACGCGTTGATGCGGGCGATCGTCGCCGGCGACAAGGGCGCCGTCGGCCGCGCCCCCGGCGTCGGCCCGAAACTCGCCGCCCGCATCGTCGGCGAGCTCAAGGACAAGGTCGGCGCGATGGCCCTGGCGGCGGCGCCTGGCGCGGCGGAAGCCGCCGACATCGTCGCCGCGTTGACCGCCGGCGGCGTCGTCGGCGACGCCGCTTCGGCGCTGGTGAATCTCGGCTACAACCCGTCGCAGGCGCTGGGCGCGGTCAGCCGCGCCGCCGGCCGCCTCGGTCCGGACGCGACGTTGGAGGCGTTGATCCGCGGCAGCCTCAGCGAGCTGGCGCCGGCGGATGCTCGGTCGGCGTCGGCCGCGGGGAGCGCTTAGGCGATGGGCAGCAAACCGCGCGTGGTGACGCCCGCCGTCGGCAACGACGATGCCGCCGAATCCGGCCTCCGGCCGACCCGCTTCGACGACTTCGTCGGCCAGCAACAGGTGTGCGAGAACCTGCGCGTGTTCATCGCGGCGGCGGCCAAGCGCGGCGAAGCGCTCGACCACGTGCTGCTGTACGGCCCGCCGGGCCTCGGTAAGACGACCCTGGCGCAGATCGTCGCCCATGAGCTGAGGGTCGGCTTCCGCGCCACCTCGGGGCCGGTGGTCGCCAAGGCCGGCGATCTGGCGGCGATCCTCACCAACCTGCAGCCGCGCGACGTTCTGTTCATCGACGAGATCCATCGCCTCAACCCGGTGGTCGAGGAGATCCTGTATCCGGCGATGGAGGCGTTCCAGCTCGACCTGATCATCGGCGAGGGACCGGCGGCGCGGAGCGTGCGCATCGACCTGAAGCCGTTCACCCTGATCGGCGCCACCACGCGGTCCGGCCTGGTGACGGCGCCGCTGCGCGAACGGTTCGGCATCCCGATGCGGGTGCAGTTCTATTCGGCCGACGAGCTGGAACGCATCGTCGCCCGCGGCGCGCGGCTGTTGAACCTGGCGCTCACCGCCGACGGCGCGGCGGAAATCGCCCGGCGCTCGCGCGGCACGCCCCGGGTCGCCGGGCGGCTGCTGCGGCGGGTGCGCGACTTCGCCGCCGTCGACGGCGCCCGCAAGGTCGACGCCAAGGCCGCCGACGCGGCGTTGCAGCGCCTCGAGGTCGATGAGCGCGGCCTCGACGCCATGGACCGGCGCTACATGGACTGCATCGCCGGCAAGTTCGGCGGCGGGCCGGTCGGCATCGAGACGTTGGCCGCCGCGTTGTCGGAGCAGAGCGACACCATCGAAGAGGTGATCGAGCCGTACCTGATCCAGCAGGGTTTCCTGATGCGCACGCCGCGCGGCCGCGCGCTCGCCGCCGAGGCCTACCGGCACCTCGGGTTGGCCGAACCGGATGGGCTCAGGCAGTTGCAGCTGATCCAGTCGGAGGACGACGATGCCTAGGACCGCGAAGCCTAGGACCGCGAAAACGGCGGCGCCGGACGGCGTGCACGTGTTTCCGGTGCGCGTCTACTACGAGGACACCGATGCCGCCGGCGTCGTCTACTACGCCAATTATCTGCGCTTCGCCGAGCGCGCCCGCACCGAGATGCTGCGCGACCTCGGCGGCGGCCGCGAGCTTCTGGCCGCCGACGGGCTCGCCTTCGCCGTCCGCCGCTGCTCGGTGGAGTTCATGAAGCCGGCGCGCCTCGACGACCTGCTCGAAGTGGAAACGCGACTTACCGACGTCGGCGGCGCGTCGGTCGTCGCCGAACAGCGGGTCAAGCGGCAGGCGGCGGAATTGGTGCGCATGGAAATGACGCTGGCTTGCCTGTCGCCGGCCGGCAAGCCGGCCCGCCTGCCGCCGGCCTTGCGCACGCGCCTCAAGGACTTTCAGGCAACGGAACATTAACCGGTGACCGGAACAATGCCGGCCCATCGGCAACAATAGAGCGAAAAATGGAAAACCAAGTTATCGAAGCGGCAACACTCGGCGGATCGGTCGGCAAGTTGGATTTTTCGGTTTGGGCGCTTTTCCTTCGCGCCGACCCGATCGTCAAGGGGGTGATCGTGCTGCTTCTGGCGGCATCGATCTGGTGTTGGGCGATCATCTTCGACAAGTATTTCGGGCTGCGCCGCCTGAATACGCGATCCACCGAATTCGAGCGCGCGTTCTGGTCCGGCAACTCGCTCGACGACCTCTATGAACGGATCGCCAGCCAGCCCCGCGACCCGATGTCGGCGGTATTCGTCGCCGCCATGCGCGAATGGCGACGGACGCCGAGCCGCGGCGGCAGCGAGCCAGATTCCAGGCTCGGCCTCGCCGACCGCATCGAGAAGGTGATGCAGATTACGCTGGCGCGCGAAATGGATCGGGCCGAGCGCAACCTGACCTTCCTCGCCACCACCGGCTCGACGGCGCCGTTCATCGGACTGTTCGGCACGGTGTGGGGGATCATGAACAGTTTCCAGTCGATCGCCATATCCAAGAACACCAGCCTCGCGGTGGTCGCCCCCGGCATCGCGGAAGCGTTGTTCGCCACCGCGCTCGGGCTGCTGGCGGCGATTCCGGCGGTGGTCGCCTATAACAAGCTGACCAAGGACATGGACCGGTACGCCGGCCGTCTCGACAGCTTCTCCGGCGAATTCTCGGCAATCCTGTCGCGCGAGATGGAGGAGAAGGAGTAGCCGCCATGGCCGTTACCCTGCAACGCCCCAGCGATCGCTCGCGAAGACGCCACCGCACGACGCTGATGCGCGAGATCAACGTCACACCGATGGTCGACGTGATGCTGGTGCTGCTGGTGATCTTCATGGTCACCGCGCCGCTGCTGACGGTGGGGGTGCAGGTCGACCTGCCGAAGACCAAGGCCGCCGTGCTGCAGGGTCAGGACGAGCCGCTGGCGATCACCGTCGACGCCAAGGGCCGGATCTTCCTACAGGACACCGAGATCGATATCAACGGCCTGGTGCCACGGCTCCACGCGATCACCAGCAACAATCCGAACGCCCGTATCTTCGTGCGCGGCGACGCCGCGATCCCCTACGGCAGAGTGATGGAGGTTATGGGATTGGTGAACGAGGCGGGCTACCGGAAGGTGGCGTTGGTTACCGAACAGCGCCACGCCACGGCGCGGCCGAAAGCGAAGAAGGCGCCGGCAAAATAGGTCCGATGCGCAACGCCTTTTACCAATCGCTCCTGTTCCATGCGGCGGTCGTCGCGGTCAGCTATTTCGGCTTTCCCTACATCAGCCGCTCGCCGATGATCACCGACACCCCAATCATGGTCGATATCGTCAAGGTGGACGAATTGACCAACGCGCCGCCGCCGAAGCCGCAGCCGGAAGACAAACCGAAACCGGAAGCCAAGAAGGCGCCGCCGCCGCCGAAGGCGCCGAAGGTCGCTTCGCCGCCGCCTCCGGCCAAGGAAAAAGAGGTCGCGATGCTGGTGCCCGACATGAAGGCGAAGCCCAAGGAGCAGCCGAAGCCGGAGGCCAAGGCGCCGGAAAAGCCGCAGCCGCAGCTCGCCAACATCAAGCCGAAGCGCAAGCCGAAGCCGCCGGATCAGTTCACGTCGGTGCTGAGGACGTTGGAAAAGCTGAAATCGCAGCCGCAGCCGAAGGAAAAGGAGAAGGAAAAGGCGAAGCCCGAATCGTTCGAGCAGCAGATGGCCAAGGCGCTGACGTCGCGGACGGCCGAGCATAACCCGATGCGGCCGTTGGCGATCAGCGAGATCGACCTGGTGCGCCAGCAGATTCGCGAGTGCTGGAACCTTCCGGCCGGCGCCAAGGACGCCCAAGACCTGAACATCGAAATCCGGGTGGTGATGAACCCAGACGCCACCGTCCGCGAAGCCCGCATCCAGGATCAACGCCGCCTGCAGGGCGATCCTTTTTTCCGCGCCGCGGCCGAGAGCGCGCTGAGGGCGGTCTTGAATCCTCGCTGCAATCCACTCAAGCTACCGGCGGACAAGTACCAGCAATGGCAGACCATGACCTTGAACTTCGATCCCCGAGACATGTTTTGACGATGGCGCTTCCGGCAATGCAAATCCGGCGGCCGCGTTGGCGCACGATTATCGTCGCGCTGGTCGCCGCGTTGCTGTGGGCGGCGCCGGCGCTGGCCGAACTCAGGATCGACATCACCCAGGGCACCGTCGAGCCGATGCCGATTGCGGTGACGCAATTCGTCGGCAACAACGCCAACTCGGCCGGGTTCGGGCGCGACATCTCGAAGGTGATCACCGCTGACCTCGAGCGCTCGGGCCTGTTCCGCGCCATCGACCCGAAGGCGTTCATCCAATCCGAGATCGCGCTGCAGACGCTGCCGCGGTTCGGCGATTGGCGGGTGATCAACGCCCAGGCGCTGGTGCAGGGCCGGGCGCAGATGGGCGACGACGGCCAGCTCAGGGTGGAGTTCCGCTTGTGGGACGTGTTCGCGGAGCAGCAGATGGTGGGCCTGGCGTACGTCACCGTGCAGGACAACTGGCGACAGGTCGCTCACATCATCGCCGACGCCATCTACAAGCGGATCACCGGCGAAGACGGTTATTTCAACACCCGCGTCGTCTACATCTCCGAATCCGGCCCGCCGAACCGCCGCGTCAAGCGGCTGGCGATCATGGACCAGGACGGAGAGCACCATAAATTCCTCACCCAGGGCGACGCACTAGTGCTGACGCCGCGTTTCTCGCCGACGTTGCAGGAAATCACGTATCTTTCGTTCTATCGCAATCTGCCGCGGGTCTACATCTTCAACATCGATACCGGCCGCCAGGAAGTGCTCGGCGATTTTCCGGGGATGACGTTCGCGCCGCGTTTTTCGCCCGACGGGCAGCGCGTCATCATGAGCATGGCGCGCGACGGCAACTCGGAAATCTACACCATGGATCTCAGGACCCGCGTGGTGAAGCAGCTCACATTCCACTCGGCGATCGACACCTCGCCCAGTTATTCGCCGGATTCGGGCCAGGTTGTCTTCAATTCCGACCGCGGCGGCACGCAGCAGCTCTATGTGATGGATTCGAACGGCCGCAACGTGCGGCGGATCAGCTACGGCCAGGGCCGGTACGCCACCCCGGTATGGTCGCCGCGCGGCGATTTGATCGCGTTTACCAAGATTCACGGCGGCCGTTTCTTCATCGGCGTGATGCGGACGGACGGCAGCGGCGAGCGGCTTTTGGTCGAGGACTTCCTGGTCGAGGCGCCGACCTGGGCCCCCAACGGCCGGGTTTTGATGTATTTCCGCCAAAGTCCGACCACCGCCGAGGGCCGTGGGGGACGTTCGAGGCTGTATTCCATTGATTTGACGGGCCATAACGAGCGGGAAATCGTCACCCCGATCGACGCCTCGGACCCGGCGTGGTCGCCACTGATCCGCTAAAAACCTTTAGTAATTGTGTACAAATGCACTAATGATAAAAAAAAAGTGCTTGGAATTAGCGATTTTACTCTTTAATACAACGTGGTTAGCGGCCGAATTGGCGTATAGTTTCGTCTGCGTTGAGACGCAGACGCGTTGAGTGATTCACTATTGCCCCGCAGTGGGAGATCTAGGAGATCTATAAATGCGCTATAAGATTTTGAGCCTAATTGCGGCTGTTGCATTGGTTGCAGCGTGCGAGACGGCGGGCGAAGGCGGCGGCGCCAAGGCCGGTGGCGGTGCCAAGCCGGTGGAGACGTTCACCACTCCGCTCGGAATGGTCAAGCCGGGCTCGCAAGAGGACTTGGTGGTCAATGTCGGCGATCGCGTCTTCTTCGACTTCGACAAGTTCAATCTCAAGCCGGATGCGCGCAAGACGCTCGAGAAGCAGGCGGCGTGGCTGAAAGCCAATCCGTCGGTGCGCATCACCATCGAAGGTCACTGCGACGAACGCGGCACCCGCGAATACAACTTGGCTCTCGGTGAACGGCGCGCCAACTCGGCGAAGGATTATTTGATCTCGCTGGGCACCAACCCGGCCCGCGTCAAGATCATTTCGTATGGCAAGGAACGTCCCGTGGCCATGGGCTCCAACGAGGCCGCGTGGGCGCAAAATCGCCGTTCCGTAACGGTCGTGTCGGGCGCCGGAAGCTAGCCCGCGAGCCGCTTTCGGGTTTGAATAGGGCGCTTGCCCAACCGAGGGTCTCGGGATGGGCAAGCGCCATATTTTTGCCTACAATGCCGGTCACTGTGATGCCTTGGAGGACGCCTCGGGCGATCGCCGTTTTGGTCGGCCGCGAGACGTTTTTATGCTGAGGACCGACGCATGAAAATCTGCACCGGGCACACGTTCGGTATCGTCCGCAGTCGGTATTGCCGGGCGCTGGCCGTCGCGTTGCTCGCGTCGGCGGCGTGGAGCGCCGGTGCGTACGCCCAGAGCAGTAGCGACGACGTGCGCGCCATGCTCGACCGCATGGAGCGGCTCGAACGCGACATCCGCGACCTCAACCTGCAGCTTTCCCGCGGTACCGCGCCGCCGCCGCGATCCAACATTGAATCGAAAGCCGGCGCGTCCGCGCCGCGGTCGACGGCGGCGCAGGGGTCGGCCAACCCGGTCGAATCCGGTCCGGCTGCCGCCCGTCTGGCGGTGCGGCTGACGGCGCTCGAGGACGACGTTCGCAACGCCACCGGCGCCATGGAGGAGGTGCAGTTCCGCCTCGGCGAGGTGAGGAAGCGGCTCGACAAGCTGGTCAGCGACATCGACTACCGGCTTGGCGCCCTCGAAAGCCGCGTTACCGGCCAGCCGGCCGCCCCCGGCCAGGCCCCGGCGACGCCCCGCGTCAGCGCCGCGCCGTCGCCGCCACCGGTTGAGAAGGTCGTTCCCGGCGCCGGCGGCGGCTTCGCGAAGCCGCCGAGCGCGCTCGGCACCGTATCGGAAAAGTCATTATCGGCGGTTACGCCTCCGCCGGCCGCTCCGGCGTCCGGTGGCCGGTCACCGGCCAAAGCCGCCCCGTCGCCGACGGCGCCCGCCGCCCCGCCGGCGGTTGCCGCCAGCAGCGTGCTGCCGCCGGGCGATGCCAGGTTGCGCTACGATTTCGCCTTCGGGCTGCTGCGCCAGGCAAACTACGACCAGGCCGAGCTGGCGCTGCAGGAGTTCGTGCGCCTGTACCCGAAGGAGCCGCTGACCAGCAACGCCCGCTATTGGCTGGGCGAGACTTATTACGTGCGCGCCGCCTACGTGCAGGCGGCGGAAGTTTTCCTCGAGGGCTACCAGGCCGACCCGAAGGGACCGAAGGCGCCGGATTCGCTGCTCAAGCTCGGCATGTCGCTGGCCAGCCTCGACAAGAAGCGCGAGGCGTGCGCGGCCTTCGACAAGCTGACCAAGGATTTTCCCGGCGCGCCGGTCGGGATCAAGAATACCGTGAGCCGCGAAAAGCAGAAAAGCGGCTGTCCGTAATGGCGCGCCAGACGTCTCCGTCGCCCGCCCCGACGCCGTTCCGGCCGCTGACCGACGATGTTTTCGCCACCCTGATGGGCGGCCTCGGCCCGTTCGAGCGGCGGCCGCATCTGGCGTGCGCCGTCTCCGGCGGCGCCGACAGCCTGGCGCTGACGCTGTTCGCCGCGCGCTGGGCCGAACGGCGCGGCGGCCGCGTGACGGCGCTCACCGTCGACCACGGCCTGCGCGCGGAAGCCGCCGACGAGGCGCGGCGGGTCGGCGCATGGCTGACGCCGCTCGGCATCGCCCATCGCGTCCTGCGATGGCCGGGCGCCAAGCCCGCCACCGGCGTGCAGCAGGCGGCGCGCACCGCCCGCTATGCGTTGCTCGGCCGCTGGTGCCGCGACGCCGGCGTGCTGCACCTGCTGGTCGGCCACAGCCGCGACGACCAGGCGGAGACTTTGCTGTTGCGCCTCGGCGCCGGTAGCGGCCCCGACGGCCTGGCGGCGATGGCGGCGGTGCGCGAGACGCCGGAGGTGCGCCTGCTGCGGCCGCTGCTCGCGGTGTCTGGCGCGTCGCTGCGCGCGGCGCTCGTCGAACGCGGCCAGGCGTGGATCGAGGATCCGTCAAACCGCGACGACCGATTCGCGCGCGTTCGCGCCCGCCGCGCCATCGTCGAAGGCGGCCTCGACGCCGCCGCGCTGGCGTTGGCCGCCGAGCGTTTCGGGCGCGCGCGCGCGGCGCTGGAGGCGTCGGCGTCGGCGTTGCTGGCGGAAACGGTGCGAATCCATCCCGCCGGTTTCGCGCGGCTCAATCTGCGACCGTTTGCGTCGGCGCCGGAGGAGGTGTCGCTCAGGGCGTTGGCGCGGGTGATCGCGGCGATCGGCGGCCGCGCCCACGCGCCGCGGCTCGACCGCCTGGAACGCCTGCACCGGAAACTGCTGGGTGGCGCCGGCGACACCGAATCCGCCACCCTCGGCGGCTGCCGCATCGTCGGCCGCCAGGGCGGGCTGCTGATCTGCCGCGAGAACCGCGGCATTCCGGCGCCGATCCCGGTACGGCCGGGTCTCGCGCTGATGTGGGACCGCCGCTTCGCCATTCGCTTCGCCGCTGCCGCCGGCGCCGCCGAAAACCCGTTGCTCGCCGGGCTCGGCGCCACCGGCTGGTCGGAAATCGTCCGCCGCTGCCCGGCGCTCGCGGGCCGACCGCTGCCCGGCCCGGTCCGCTTGAGCCTGCCGGCGCTGGTCGATGGCGCCGGCGTGGTGGCGGTACCGCACCTCGGCTACCGCCGCCCGGAGGGCGACGACGCCGGGGTGGCGTTCGCGGAAATCCGCTTTTCTCCGCCAAATCCCTTGGCAAGCAACGGGTTTTTCTTGCCAAATCGGCCGGACGGACTATCTCTGTAAGGCGGGAACGGAGCGTTACGCCGCCCGCGTGCGGTTGCATGCGCGCCAGCCAAGGAGGATCGATCCCTTGAACTTCAGTCGCAACATGGCGCTTTGGATCGTCATCGCGCTCCTGGTGTTCGCCTTGTTCAACCTGTTCCAGGGCACCTCGCAGCGCGGCAGTCCGACGACGCTGGCGTTCTCCGACTTCCTGGCATCGGTCGAATCCGGCGAAATCCGCGATGTCACCATCCAGGGGCCGGCGATCAACGGCCATTATCGCGACGGCCGCAATTTCTCGACCTACGCGCCCAATGATCCGAACCTGGTTCCGACGCTGACCAAGCACGGCGTGCGAATCAGCGCGCTGCCGTACGACAACGACACGCCGACCCTGTTTTCGATCCTGATTTCGTGGTTCCCGATGCTGCTGCTGATCGGCGTCTGGATCTTCTTCATGCGCCAGATGCAGTCCGGCGGCGGCAAGGCGATGGGCTTCGGCAAGTCGCGCGCGCGCCTGCTCACCGAGCGCACCGGCCGCGTCACCTTCGAGGACGTCGCCGGCATCGACGAGGCCAAGCAGGAACTCGAAGAGATCGTCGAGTTCCTGAAGGACCCGCACAAATTCCAGCGCCTCGGCGGCAAGATTCCGAAAGGCTGCCTGCTGGTCGGCCCGCCGGGCACCGGCAAGACGCTGCTCGCCCGCGCCATCGCCGGCGAAGCCAACGTGCCGTTCTTCACCATTTCGGGCTCCGATTTCGTCGAGATGTTCGTCGGCGTCGGCGCGTCGCGCGTGCGCGACATGTTCGAGCAGGGCAAGAAGAACGCGCCGTGCATCATCTTCATCGACGAAATCGACGCTGTCGGCCGTCACCGCGGCGCCGGCCTCGGCGGCGGCAACGACGAGCGTGAACAGACGCTCAATCAATTGCTGGTCGAGATGGACGGATTCGAATCCAACGAAGGCGTGATTCTGATCGCGGCCACCAACCGGCCCGACGTGCTCGATCCGGCGCTGCTGCGCCCGGGACGCTTCGATCGCCAGGTGGTGGTGCCGAACCCGGACATCCTCGGCCGCGAGAAGATCCTGAAGGTGCACATGCGCAAGGTGCCGCTGGCGCCCGACGTCGACGCCCGGGTGATCGCCCGCGGCACGCCCGGCTTCTCGGGCGCCGATCTCGCCAACCTGGTCAACGAAGCGGCGCTGCTCGCCGCCCGCATCGGCAAGCGCGTCGTCACCATGGCCGAGTTCGAGGCCGCCAAGGACAAGGTATTGATGGGCGCCGAGCGCCGCTCGATGGTGATGACCGAGGAAGAGAAGAAGCTCACCGCCTATCACGAGGCGGGGCACGCGCTGGTCGGCCTCAAGGTGCCGAAGCACGACCCGCTGCACAAGGTTACCATCATTCCGCGCGGCCGCGCGCTCGGCGTCACCATGAGCCTGCCCGAGCGCGACCGGCTGAGCTTCTCCAAGATCGAGCTGGAATCGATGCTGGCGGTGATGTTCGGCGGCCGCATCGCCGAGGAGCTGGTGTTCGGCGCAGAAAACGTCACCACCGGCGCCGGCAACGACATCCAGCAGGCGACCAGCTGGGCGCGCCGCATGGTCACCGAGTTCGGCTTCTCCGACAAGCTCGGCCGGCTGCGCTACGCCGACAACGAGGAGGAGATATTCCTCGGCCACTCGGTGACCCGCCAGAAAAACGTTTCGGACGCCACCGCGGCGACGATCGACGCCGAGGTTCGCCGTCTGATCGACAACGCCGAAACGACGGCGCGCAAGATCATCACCGAGAACCGCGACGGCCTCGAAATCATCGCCAAGGCGCTGCTCGAGTACGAGACGCTGACCGGCGCCGAGGTCAACGCGCTGTTGCGCGGCGAGCCGGTCGTGCGCCCGGAAGAGAACGAACCGCCGGCCGAGAACGGCCGCCGCGCCTCGGTGCCGACCGCCGGCAAGCCGAAGAAGCCGCGGGGCCATCCCGGCATGGACCCGGAACCGCAGCCCGAGTCCTGATCGGGGCGGCCGGTCCCGAGGAGACGTGAATGAAGGACGAAGCCGGCATGCCGGGTTCGTTCGCGGGGCTATCGCTGGCGCGGCCGCGCGTCATGGGCATTATCAACGTCACACCCGACAGTTTCTCCGACGGCGGCGAGGCGCTTGCCGCCGACGACGCCATCGGCCGCGGCCGCCAGATGCTGGCCGACGGCGCCGACATCCTCGACGTCGGCGGCGAGTCGACCCGCCCCGGCGCCGAGCCGGTGGACACCGCCACCGAGATTGCCCGCGTCGTGCCGGTGATCGAGGCGTTGGCGCGGGCCGGCGCCCTGGTCTCCGTCGACACCCGCCACGCCCCGGTGATGCGCGCCGCCATCGCGGCCGGCGCCCGCGTCGTCAACGACGTCACCGCGCTTACTGGCGATCCGGACTCGCTTGCCGTGCTGGCGGCCAGCGACGTCTCGGTAGTGCTGATGCACATGCAGGGCGAGCCCGGCACCATGCAAGACGACCCGCGCTACGACGACACCGCGCAGGAGGTTTTCGATTACCTGAAGGGCCGCGTCGCCGCGTGCGAAAGGGCGGGCATCGCGCGCGCCCGCATCGCCGTCGATCCGGGCATCGGCTTTGGCAAGACCGTCGACCACAACCTCGACATCCTCAGCCGCCTCGACCTCTACCGCGATCTCGGCTGCCCGCTGCTGGTCGGGCTGTCGCGCAAAAGCTTCATCGCCAGGCTCAGCCGCGGCGAGCCGCCGAAAGGGCGCCTCGCCGGCTCGATCGCCGCGGCGCTGGCGACGCTCGACAAGGGCGTGCGGCTGTTCCGCGTCCACGACGTCGGCGAAACCGTGCAGGCGTTCAGCGTCTGGCAAGCCATCGCGGCCGGCCGCTCGCAACGGGTTGAAAACAAGTGAAACAAAATGTGACGTCCGCGATTAACCGGATTGCAATAAAACCATCGCTACGCTGTCTCTTTCCCGCCGCTTGGGCCCGCCGTAAAGGTTGGGAGTTTCGATGACACGCAAACTTTTCGGCACCGACGGCATCCGCGGCGCCTCCAATGCCGAGCCGATGACCGCCGAGACGGCGCTCCGGGTCGGCATGGCGGCGGCGATCAAGTTCGTGCGCGGCGTGCATCGCCATCAGGTGGTGATCGGCAAGGACACCCGGCTTTCGGGCTACCTGATCGAGCCGGCGCTGACGGCGGGGTTCGTGTCCATGGGCATGGACGTTGTGCTGGTCGGTCCGATGCCGACACCGGCGGTCGCCATGCTGACGCGCAGTTTGCGCGCCGACCTCGGCGTGATGATCTCGGCCTCGCACAACCCTTACGAGGACAACGGCATCAAGCTGTTCGGGCCGGACGGCTACAAGCTGTCGGACGCCGTCGAAGCCGAGATCGAGGCGCGCGTCGATTCCGACATGGGCCGCGAACTGGCCAAGGCCGCCAAGCTCGGCCGCGCCCGCCGGCTCGACGACGCGCGCGGGCGCTACACCGAATACGTCAAGCAGACGTTCCCGCGCGGGCTTCGCCTCGACGGCCTCAAGATCGCCGTCGATTGCGCCAACGGCGCCGCCTACAAGGTAGCGCCCGAGGTGTTGTGGGAGCTCGGCGCCGAGATCGTGCCGATCGCCGTCGATCCCGACGGCTTCAACATCAACAAGGGCTGCGGCTCGACCGACACCGACTACATGCGCTCGCTGTCGATGGCCCACAATGCCGACTTGGGGCTGGCTTTCGACGGCGACGCCGACCGGGTGATGATCTGCGACGAAAAGGCGGAACCCATCGACGGCGACCAGGTGCTCGGTTTGATCGCCAGCGACTGGTTGGCCAACGGCCGGCTGAAGGGCGACGCCGTGGTCGCCACCCCGATGTCGAACCTGGGGCTGGAAAAATTCCTCGCCGGGCGCGGCCTCACGCTGATCCGCACCCAGGTCGGCGACCGCTACGTGGTCGAGCGCATGCGCGAGGGCGGCTACAACGTCGGCGGCGAGCAGTCCGGCCATATCGTGCTCGGCGACTATTCGACCACCGGCGACGGCCTGATCGCGGCGTTGCAGGTGCTGGCGGTGATCGTCGCCACCGGCAAGCGGGCGAGCGAAGTGTGCCGCGTGTTCCAGCCATTGCCGCAGGTGCTGAAGAACGTCCGCTACAACGGCGGCCAGCCGCTCGACGACGTGAAGGTCCGCCAGGTCATCGCCGACGGCGAGAGCCGCCTCGGCCCGTCGGGGCGGCTGCTGGTCCGCAAGTCCGGCACCGAGCCGGTGATCCGGGTGATGGCCGAGGGCGAGGACCGAAAGACCATCGAAATCGTCGTCCGCGACATCGCCGGCGAGATCGAGCGCGCCAGCCGCTAGCCCCGAAGCCGGCCCTTTCCAGCCTTTTCCCGGGATGCAATGATGCCGCGGGCATTGGCGGCAACCGCTGGGAACATGACCATGAAGGGACGCGTGCTCGTCGTCGCCGGTTCCGATTCCGGCGGCGGCGCCGGCATCCAGGCCGACATCAAGACCATCACCGCGCTCGGCGGCTACGCGATGACCGCGGTCACCGCGTTGACCGCGCAGAACACCGGGGGCGTCACCGCGGTGCACGCGGCGCCGCCCGAGTTCGTTGCCGAGCAAATCCGCGTCACGCTCGCGGATCTCGGCGCCGACGCGGTGAAGACCGGCATGCTGGCCGACGCCGGCATCATCGCCGCCGCGGCCGACGCCCTCGACGCGCTGGCCGCCGCCATCCCGTGGGTGATCGACCCGGTGATGGTGGCCAAGGGCGGCGACAGGCTGCTCGCCGCGGACGCCGCCGAGGCCTTGAAGGCGCGGCTTGTCGCCAAGGCCGCGGTGGTGACGCCCAATCTGCCGGAAGCGGCGGCGCTGACCGGCATGGCGGTGGCGACGCCAGCCGAGATGGAGGCGGCCGGCCGCGCGCTGGTCGCGATGGGCGCCAAGGCGGCGCTGGTGAAGGGCGGCCATCTGAAGGGCGACACCATCACCGATGTCCTGGTGACGGCGACGGGGATCAAGCGTTTCGAGAGCAAGCGTATCGTCAGCCGCCACACCCACGGCACCGGCTGCACCCTGGCCTCGGCGATCGCGTGTTCGTTGGCGCAGGGCATTGCCGTCGAAGCCGCGGTGACGCGCGCCCGCGACTACGTCGCGGAAGCCATCCGCACCGCGCCCGGCTACGGCGCCGGCCACGGGCCGCTCAACCACGCCCACACGGTGCGGCCGTGAAAAATGACGCGACGGCGGGCACGGCGCTTCCCGACTACGGCGCGCTCGAGGCCGCCCGCGCCGTGGTCGCCGGCGGGGTGGCGCCGACGCCGGCGATCCGCTGGCCGCTGCTCGAGGCGCGCACCGGTTGCGAAGTGTGGGTCAAGCACGAGAACCACACGCCGATCGGCGCCTTCAAGATTCGCGGCGGCCTCAACTTCGTGGCGCGGCTGAAGGCCGAGCGCCCCGACTGCGCCGGCGTCATCACCGCCACCCGCGGCAACCACGGCCAGAGCGTGGCGCTGGCCGCCGCCCGGGCCGGGCTGGCGGCGACGATCCTGGTGCCGCGCAGCAACAACCCGGAAAAGAACGCCGCCATGCGCGCCTACGGCGCGACGCTGATCGAGCACGGCAAGGACTACCAGGAGGCGCGCGAGCACGCCGCCGGCCTCGCCGCCGAGCGCCGGCTGCAGGAGATTCCGCCCTATCATCCGTGGCTGGTCGCCGGCGTCGCCAGTTACGCGCTGGAGCTGTTCGAGGCCGTTCCCGACGTCGATACCGTCTATGTGCCGATCGGCATGGGCTCGGGCATCTGCGCCGTGATCGCGGCGCGCCAGGCGCTCGGCCTGACGACGCGCATCGTCGGCGTCGTCGCCGACGCGGCGCCGTGCTACGCCCTGTCGTTCGACGCCGGCCGCCCGGTGGCCACCAACGCGTCCGATACGCTCGCCGACGGGCTCGCCTGCCGGACGCCGGACCCGACGGCGGTGGCGATCATCCGCGGCGGCGCCGAACGGATCGTCCGCGTCGGCGAGGACGAGATCCTCGCCGCCATGGCGTATTATTTCACCGACACCCACAACGTCGCCGAGGGTGCCGGCGCGGCGCCGCTGGCGGCGCTGCTGAAGGAAAGGGACCGGATGGGCGGGCGACGGGTGGCGCTGATTCTTTCCGGCGGCAACGCCGACAAGGCGCTGTTTGCCCGCGCCCTCGACCACCGACCGGGACTGGAAGGAACGCCATGACCGTCACCTACGCCATCGAGACGGGCCTGTCGCCGCAAGAGTTCATCGACGTGCTGGAGCGCTCGGGCCTCGCCCGGCGCCGCCCGGTCGACAAGCCCGAGGTGATCCGCGGCATGGTCGAGAACGCCGCCCTCACGGTCACCGCCCGCGACGCCACGGGCAAGCTTGTCGGCGTCGCCCGCTCGGTCACCGACTTCGCCTATTGCTGCTATCTGTCCGACCTGGCGGTGGACCGGGCGCACCAGCGCCAGGGCATCGGCAAGGAGCTGATGCGGCGGACCAAGGAGGCCGCCGGCGGCGACAAGATCGGCCTGCTGCTGCTTTCCGCCCCCGACGGAATGGGCTATTACCCCAAGGCCGGTCTCGAGAAATTCGACAACTGTTTCGGCGTCCGCCGCAAGTAAGGAACCATCGCATGACAACCAACAGCTACCGCATCGCCGTGATCCCCGGCGACGGCATCGGCAACGAGGTGATGCCGGAGGCGATCCGCGTCCTCGAAGCCGCCGGCCGCCGCTTCGATTTCGCCTGCACCTGGGACGACAAGGACTGGAGCTGCCGGCGGTTCGCCAAGACCGGCAGCATGATGCCGGCGGACGGGCTGGAGTCCATCAAAAGCCACGACGCGATCCTGCTCGGCGCCGTCGGTTTCCCCGGCGTCGCCGATCACGTGTCGCTGTGGGGCCTGTTGATCCCGATTCGGCGGCAGTTCCAGCAATACGTGAATTTGCGGCCGGTTCGCCTGCTGGAAGGCGTCAAATGTCCGCTCGCCGGGCGCAAGCCGGGCGACATCGACTTCTGGATCGTGCGCGAGAACAACGAGGGCGAGTATTCCGAGATCGGCGGCCGGCTGTTTCAGGGCACCGATCGCGAGATGGCTGTGCAGCAGAGCGTGTTCACCCGCGTCGGCACCGACCGCATCATGCGATACGCGTTCGAGCTGGCGCGCAAGACCGGCAAGAACCGCGTCACCTCGGCCACCAAGTCGAACGGCATCATCCATTCGATGCCGTTCTGGGACGAGCGGTTTGCGACGATCAGCGCCGAGTATCGGGACATCGCCACCGACAAGTACCACATCGACATCCTGACCGCCCATTTCGTGCTCAACCCGGACCGCTTCGGCGTCGTCGTCGGCTCCAACCTGTTCGGCGACATCCTGTCCGATCTCGGCCCGGCGGTGACCGGCACCATCGGCATCGCGCCGAGCGCCAACCTCAACCCGGAGCGCGCGTTCCCGTCGTGCTTCGAGCCGGTGCACGGCTCGGCGCCCGACATCGCGGGAAAGGGCATCGCCAATCCGATCGGCCAGATCTGGTCGGCGGCGATGATGCTCGACCACCTCGGCCACGCCGAGGCGGGCAGGGCGATCGAGGCGGCGATCGCCAAGGTGCTGAAGGAGAGCGACGTGAAGACCCCCGACATGGGCGGCAAGGCGAACACCAAGGACCTCGGCCGCGCCGTCGAGGCGGCGCTTTAGGGCACGGCGGCCGCGCGGCGACCCAGGTTACGGCAGGGCGTTGGGATTGATGGCAGACCAGCCGACGATCCGCGAAGCGACGGGGGCCGCCGACATGGCGCGGGTGCGAAAGCTGTTCCTCGATTACCAGCAAGGGCTCGGCGTCGATCTTTCGTTCCAGGGCTTCGATGACGAGATCAACAGCCTGCCGGGCCCGTACGCGCGGCCGCGGGGGTGCCTGCTGCTGGCCATCGACGGCGACGCCGTGGCCGGCGGCGTCGGCATCAGGCCGCTCGCGGGCGCCGAGGTTTGCGAAATGAAACGGCTGTTCGTCTATCAGCGCTGGCGGGGCGGGGGACTCGGCCGCTGCCTCGCCGTCGCCATCATCGACCGGGCGCGTGCCGCCGGCTACGCGCGGATGCGCCTCGATACCCTTGAGTTCATGTCCGAAGCGCGGGCGCTCTACCGCGCGCTCGGGTTCCGCGAATGCGCGCCGTACTACGACAATCCCCTGGCCAACGTGCTGTATTTGGAAGTCGACCTGACGGCGACGGCATCCGCCGACGCCTGAGCGACGTCGGCAAGCGACGGAGCGGGCGGGCGTAAGGAATCCCGAACGCCCGCCGCCGGCGCAACGCCACCGCGCCCGACCGGCCGGATGGCCGCTAAATACTTGTTGCCATTTACAAATCAAAGATTAGTATGGGGAGCCTATTTCGGCCACTATACTTAGTGGCTAGGTGGGGTTCTGTCGGCTGCCGGCCTGGGCCGCTTGGAATCGCGCGCAAGGGGGCAAAGATCAATAAAGTGGCACGCCATCTGAAACGCTTCTTGTTGGTCTTCGTGGCGGTCGTCGGTGTCGGCGGTTGCGGCCTGTTCCAGGGCGCTCTGTTCAAGGACTCCTTCTGGGCGTCAAGCCCGTTCCACGACAGCGACGAGGCCGAGCTCGGCATTGCCGCGCTGGCGAAGGGCAATTACGTCACCGCCGAGGGCCATTTCAAGCAGGCGCTGCGGATCAATCCGAAGGACATTCACGCGTTGCTCGGTTCCGGCATCCTGTATCAGAACACCGGCCAGCTGACCAAGGCGCGCGAGATGTACGAGGCCGTGCTCGCCCTCCGCCCGGACGATTCGATGCAGTTCGTGGTGTGGAGCAGCCTGACCACCCGACCGGCGTCGCAGATCGCCAGCGTGAATTTGTCGCTGCTCGACTCCGGCGGCGTCAGCACCGCCATGGCGGGCGCCGCCCAGCCGGCAGCCGCCGCGGGGATGGCGACGATGCCGCAGCCGAAGCCGCCGGTGGCCGCGGCGCCGGGCGGCAGCGCCATGCTCGGCCGCCCCGAGGCGGCGCCGATGCCGGCGCCGCCGCCGGCGCGCACGGCGATGGCGATGCCGAGCCCGGCGACCATGGGCAAGTTCCCCGGCGCCGACGGCAACGTGGTGTCGCGCTTCGCGACAATCCGGGCGCTGCGCGATCAGGGGTTGATCACCGAGCAGGAGTTCCAGGCGCGGCGGCGCGTCAATCTCGGCGCTCTGCTGCCGCTGTCGGCGCCGCCGCCGGCCGCCGGACTCGACCGGCCGGTGCCGGCCACCGAGCAGATATCGGGGCGGTTGCGCGCCATCGGCCGGGCGCTGGAGATGCGGGCGATCTCGGTCGGCCAGCACTCCGCCGAGCGCAGCATGATTCTGGACGCCCTGATGCCGGTGGCGCCGGTGGTGGTCGCCAATCCGGCGCCGCCGCCGCAGGGGCTGCTCGAAGCCGCCGACGCGGTGCGCCGGCTGGAGATGCTCAAGGACGGCGGCTTCATCACCTCGGACGAATACGTGAGGGAGCGCCAGGCGGTCGAACTGGCGATGCAGCCGGCGCCGCCGCCGAAACCGGTGTCCGCGGCGCCGACCCCGGCGCAGCTTGCCGCCGCCAAGGCGGTGGAGGAAAAGAAGAAGCCGAGCGGCCCGCGTCCAGGCGTGCATCTCGCCTCCTACCGCTCCGAGCAGCAGGCCGACCGCGGCTGGACGCAGATCGTCGCCGCCCACAAGGCGCTGCTCGAAGGGCTCGATCACGAGGTCAGCAAGGTCAACCTGGGGCGCAAGGGCACCTATTTCCGCCTCAAGGCAGGGCCGCTGCCAAGCGCCGAGGCAGCCAAGGACATGTGCCGCAAGCTGAAGGCGCGGCGCCAGTTCTGCGAGCCGACGGTGCTGGAAGACGGCGGCTGAGGACGGCCGCGATTGCCGATCCCGGCCACGGGCCCGCGTCGCGCGGGCCTTTTTCGTTGCCGCCCAGGTACTAGCGGATTTGCCGCACCGGCGGCGGCATCATCGGGCCGCCTGCGCCGGCCGGTCCGCCCATGCGTCCGCCCCCGGGACCGCCCCCGGGGCCGCCCATCGGGCCGCCGCCCGCCGGTCCCACCGACGGTCCGCCGGCGGGCCCGTCGGGCATCGCCTCTTCGCGCGGCGACACGGTGATGGTGACCTCCGAGCCGTAGACCCTGGACGGCGAAATGGCGATCGCCAGCACCCGGTTATCGCGGTCGTAGGTGAGGATGCTGGTCGGCGCCCGCACCGCCGCGATTCGCCGCCAACCGTAATTGGCCAGCTCGCGCGAGTAAAAATCGAACATCGCATCGGCGCTTTGGCTGGTATCCAGCGTCAGTTGCCCGAACCAGGTCTGGGTGCCGACGACCAGGGTCTTGTCGACGTTGAGCTTGGCGCCCTGCGGCATCGGCAGATCCGAGAACTGAGCCGGCGCGCCGGCGGTCTGGCTGCCGCCCGCGCCGCCGGGGGCGGGCGCGCCGACCGGGACCGGCGCCGTCTGGGCGCAGCCGGCGGCGGCCAGCGCCGCCGCCATCAGCCATGCCCCGGCGAGCGTTGCCGCCGGCCGCGCCCCGGCGCGGCGGTGGGTCCCGGGAAGGGACGTCGCGGGGGGTGGTTTCGGCATCTCAGGGAACTCCCCGGGAATGGGTGAAAATGTTGCGAATCGGGACTCGACGGCGGCGCCCCGGCAACCTATATCATCCCGGTCGGCGAAAGGCCACAAAACCGCGGAAACCCGACCGAAATCCTGGGGATAAGTAACCGGTTGCGGTTGAGTTCGGTGGTGCCGGCGATTATAATCTGCGGTTCGGCCATATAAGGTTTGACAACCGGCCGGGCCGCCTTTAGAAGCGCGGTCGCGGAGATTCGTCGTCGGGGCCATTTTCCCAACGGCGAGTGTCCGTTCTTGCTCTTTGGGGAGTGCCCCGGGGGGCGACGCTCTTGGACATCGTGAATACGTTTGGAAGGGATGCGCAGGCGGCGGTCCTTGGGCGTTTTTGACGCCATCAAGGATCCGTTTCTTTGTGCATTCTTTCAGTTACGAAAGTTTGTGCAAAGGATGGCTCTTTTGTTTTCCTTCGCGCCTTCGGGCGTGGGGAATTCAACTTGAGAGTTTGATCCTGGCTCAGAACGAACGCTGGCGGCATGCTTAACACATGCAAGTCGAACGAAGGCCCGGAGCTTGCTCCGGTCACCTTAGTGGCGGAC
>Ga0326597_10000850_pt1 | contig 51919 bp, 46 predicted proteins | sample RVTome_12_FD_203789 | JGI IMG/M metagenome (GOLD analysis project Ga0326597, IMG submission 203789) | Soil microbial communities from uranium-contaminated site in the Upper Colorado River Basin, Wyoming, United States - RVT100D185 | ecosystem: Environmental > Terrestrial > Soil > Contaminated >... | reverse complement strand
CCTGACCGCCCATGCAGACGGGAAGAACACGGTTGTTTCTGAACGCCCGTTGGCATACACATGATGTTGCAGCGAATTGCGCCCTGCCGTTCTAATCTCGGCGGCAAGGCGTAAGCATATCGACCGGCCGGCGTTGCGCCGGCCCCCACGGGAAGATCGACGGTCCGGCCACACCACCAGGCACCGGGCCGATGGCGTGTTGACATGAAAGGATAGGCGGCCATGGCGCAAGATTTTCAGAAAGGCCCGAATGCTGTGCATCCCGAGGATCCGAGTGCTGTCGGTTCCCGGAACAGTCTGAATCGCGACGGGCGCGACGAATATATCGAAGCACGCCTGGTCATCGACGAAGAGGTCGACAAGATCATCAACCACATCCAGGCGAAGCTGCCGCCGGAAGTGCTGGAAGACCTGACGGTTGTCGGCAACATCAAGGGCTACCTGCACAACTATTTCAACCAGTCCTACCAGAACATGCTCAACCGGTACCTGACCACGGTTGAGGACGAGATGGCCAAGAAGGTGCGGGACCTGGTGGACAAGGAAGAGCACAGTACGCTCAACCGCTACACCCCCCGTGAGATGGCCGACCTGGTGAACTCCATCGGCGGACCGGAGACCTTCAACACCAGCGAGGTGGAGAAGTCCATGGTGAACATCATGGGCCACCTGCAGGGGCATGTGCAGCGCGGTACCTTCGAGTTCGAGACCAACACGGTGGGCATTCTGGCTCAGCGTACGGATGTGGGGGGCTTCGTCAGTGCCGAGAACGCCTACGCCCTGGTCAAGTGCTCCTTCCGCGACAACTACCGCAAGCCAGACAAGGTGGTCGACGTGAAGCTGGCGGTGAACGTGCTGGATGCGGAGCTGATCAGCCCCATCGTGTCCCACCAGTTGATGACGGATCACCTCATCAAGGACGTGATCGCCACCCACATTCACGAGCTGATCGACCGGGAGATCGACGAGATCAACCAGCAGCTCGTGCTGGAAGGGCGCCAGGAACTCTCCGGGGACGAGGCCATCTTCGAGAAGCTGAAGGCCGTCGAGAACTACACCGACGACCAGGACGGCGACATGGCCAAGCGCTACCAGTTTGTGCCGCAGGTGGTGATGGAGCGCATGGAGCAGTTGACCTCCGAGGCCCGCGAACCCACCGAAACCGACGCATTGGACATCCTGGGCCTGATGGACAAGCTGTTGAAGGACGAGCATATCCGCACCCGCGGCTGGAACACGGCCATCAACAACCTGACCGGGATTCTGGATACGAGCCGCATGGGCTACCAGTACATCCAGAACTTCAAGAATGCCCGCTCGCTGCTGCTGCGCGAGTACGAGGAGAGCGACCAGAGCCGGCTGCCCGACGAGCGCTACGAGATCGCTGTGCGCTACTACGACCCGGCCCAGATTCGCGAGGAGAAGCTGGCCTACTCCACGCAGCTCAACGAGTTCCAGCGCGAGATCATGCGCCTGTGGGACGTGGTGGAGCAGGTGTATCAGGAAGAGAAGGCCAGCCGCGGCTTCCGTGACTGGTCCGACGTGGTCTCCGACACGATCGACCGCGACAAGCCGGTCGCCCGGGGTGGCTGGTTCTCCTCGGCCTCCGCGGAGGAAGAGGAAGAGGCCCCCGAGCGCGTGTGGAACGAGATCACGTTTGTGCAGCGCGCGCTGACGAGCCTGGAGGAGATGAACCAGAGCTACCAGATGGTCATCACCGAGTTCAACGAGCGGTTCCGCATCATCCGCCGCCGATTGGCCGAGGTGTTCGAGAGCAACTTCCCCGATCACCGGGTGATTCTGGAGCAGCGGCTCAACTTCCTGGAGAACGAGTTCGCCACCTTCATGTCCAAGGTGAATCCGTACCATGTGCAGCCCGGGCTGCTGCTGGAAGTCAGCCTGACCAGCATCAAGCGCCTGCGCATCACCATCAAGGGCATGGGCAACGTGCTCAATGAGTTCCTCATCGGCGTGTCCAAGGGCTTCACGGACAGGTCGGTGGACGAATTCAGCCACCGCCGCTCGACGGTGAGCGATGTCATTGGCGCCTTCGAGCAAACCGAGGCGTAGGCCCAACCGTATCCCGCGCACCACGGCAGTGTTGCGGTGCGCGGGGCGGCAATCGAATTGAGCGGAATCGATGATTAACGATTACATGTCGTTGAGCACCCGCAGCGGGTTCAACAAATCTCTGGCCCACTTCCGCCTGGTCACGGGGATTCTGAATCAGTTGAATGGGGGGGCCAACCTGGCCGATGTCATCGACGATCTGGAAAAGCAGAAGTCGGTCGAGAAAAGCCAGATCGCGCCCATTCTCAACGCGGTGCTGCGAGACCGCATGGGCTATCGGGCCCTGTCGCTCAATCTTCCGGTGGAGGTGACGGACTTTCACAAGATCGCCGAGACCACCAAGAACTGGAATCGCGTGGATACGGTGGTCGCCTACCACCACCCGCAGCTGGGCATCACGCTGCTCAATCCCAAGGACTTGAGCCAGTGGGAGGCCACCCAGGACTTCAACCGCGAGGAACTCGTGGTGCTGTACGCCAAGGCCGTGGACGAATCGGCCGGGGACCTGGAGCAGAAGGCCCTGGAGGTGCTGCGCGATCTGCTGTTGGGGCGCAGCGTCAAGGCGGGCAAGGAATTTTTCGATCCGGCACTGGAGCGCACGGCGCCGCCGCCGCCCCCACCGCCCAAGCCCGCGGCACGGCCCGCCCCGGCACCGGCCACCCCGACGGCTGCCCCGGCGCCGAGCGCAGCCGCAGCGCCTGAGCCGGAGCCCAGGTCCGCACCCGAACCAGCCGCGGCCCCTGTGCCGACGCCTGGCGGCAAGGTGCGCGTGACGCCAAAGTACAGTGTGCAAGTGACCAATGAACTCTTCCACAATGGTAACGTGGAGGCCTGGAAGAACATCGTGGAAAGCTACAAGGCCAAGCACCCCGATCTGGAGGTGCATATTTTCCACGACGGGCAGAAAGTTAACAATATCAACGCTTTGTTCAAGTGGGGCAAGGTGAAGCATGGCGATGTGCTGCTCTTCTCGGTGTCCGGCGAGGACATCAAGGGCGTGGCCAAGCTTCAGCGCTACCTGTTCGAGGGCGCAAGCATCCGCTACAACAACTTCCTCAAGAAGGACGTGAACAAGGTTCTCAACCTCTTCTAGTCGTCTTTCTGCCTCCATACGGATCACATGGTTGAACTTATTCATTTCAACGAGAACGAGTTTCTCGAAGGAAGTGACTTGCAGGAGCGCTTCGGGCTGCGCGGCCGCAACATGATGCAGCTCGCCCAGGCCAAGACGCCCATTGCGCCCGGCTTTCTGATCGAATCGGAGGCCGTCGCATCAGGATCGCTGGCCGATGAGCTGACCTCCGGCCTGCTCAAGGCGGCGGTGGAGAAGATTGAGAAGCTGACGGACAAGACCTTCGACGCCCCCGACCGCCCCATGCTCTTCAAGGTGGTCGTGTCCCCGTCCATCCAGATCGGCAGCATCCAGTCGGTGCACACCATCGGGATCAACGATGCCGTCGCGGCGGGGTTTGCCAACTACTGCGGCGAGGACTTCGCCTTCCAGGAATACCGCTACTTCATGAAGTCCTTCAGCACGCGCTTCCTGGGCAAGAAGGCGGACGAGTTCAAGACGATCGACGACGCCAACAAGAAGAAATCGAACAAGGAGGTCTGTGCCATCTATCGGGAAAAGGTGGTGCAGGACTTCCCGCAGGACGGCTATGAGCAGTTGCGCCTGGTGCTGACCGCGCTCTCCCAGCAGTACATGGACGACCCCATGAACGAAGGGATCGAAGCGGGTCTGATGATCCAGATGATGGTCTACGGGAACTTCGGGGACAATTCCTACAACGGGAACTACTACTCGCGGAATATCGTGACCGGCGAGCCCAAGCTATCGGGCTTCTTTGGCCATAACGAATTCGACACGCTGCCCGAGGATGCCGAAGACATCCTCAAGATGAAGCCGCAGTACCTCAAGGCGCTGCAGGACATCGCCACGCGGCTGGAAGAACGCTTCCTGGACATCCGCCAGATCAAGTTCGTCATCGAGGAAGACCGCACCTGGGTCGTGGAGCAGAATCCGGTCGACGCCAAGTCCACCCAGGCGGAGATTCGCACCCTGCTCGACCTGCACGGCAAGGGGCTGATCGACCGGGCGAAGATGCTGACCAGCATTCCGCCCAACCAGTTGCAGGATCTGCTGCACCCGGTGATCGACCACGGCACCACGAAGAGCATGAAGAGCATTGTGGGTGGGCTGGCCGGCTCGCCCGGCGCCGCCGTGGGCCGCGTGGCCTTCACCACCCAGGCCCTGCTGTCGGAATTCCGCCGCACCAGCCTGATGGGGGTGGATTCCAATCTGATCCTGGTCATGCCGCACACCGATGCCGAGGATGTGGAAGGCATCGAGATGGGCGTGGCGGTGATTGCCTCGGTGGGCGGCTATGCCTCCCATGCCCCGGTGGTTGCCCGGAGTCTGCGCAAGCCCTGCCTGCTGTACGAGGACATCGAATTCCATGACGGCTACATGGTCATGGGCGGCAACAAGGTCAAGGAATTCGACACGATTTCCCTGGAAGTCCCCACCTATACCGATCCTACCGTGTGGGTCGGCAAGGCGAATCTGGTCTATCCGGATACCGCAGAGAACGGCCTGGAGGATTTCGTCAAGGCGCTCGAAGGCACCAGCGAAGGCTTTCATGTCTACGGCAACGCCAATTCCCTCGAGGATATCGATGTGGCCCTGCGCCTGGGCGCCGAAGGCATCGGCAGCTTCAACAGCGATGCCCTGCTCAAGTCCAGTGACAATATCGACCTGTTCCGCGAAGCCCTGCTGATGAGCGACAGCAAGAAGCGGGAAGCGGCGCTGTCCAAACTGGAAGGCCAACTGGAGAAGGACTATCTCAAGGTTTTCGAGATGGTGGGCGACCGCAAGATTCGTGTGCAGATGCTCAACAACCCCTTGGCCGACTTCCTGCCCCATTCGCCGGACGAGCAGGAAAAGACCTACAAGGCCCTGGCCAAGAAGCACAAGGGCACCAGCGCCGACGAGTTCCGCTCACGGGCTTCCCAACTGGGCAACATCAACCCGATCCTGGGCCAACGCGGCAGCCGTATCGCCATCTCCTATCCGGATCTTTACGAGACCCTGGCCTCGGCCCTGCTGCGGGCGGGCTATGCCTTCCACAAGAAGACCGGCAAGGGCCCCGACCTGGAACTGCTGGTTCCCGGACTGGTGGGTGACACGGAACTGCGCTTCATCACCTACGGCCGCAACATCGAGGGCACCGTGATTCGCGGCATCAAGGGCGTGGAAGCGGACCTGCTCAAGGAGTGGAAGCTCAACGAGCTCCCCTTCAGTTTCTGCATCGGCGCTTCCATCGAGTTGCCCGCCGCCGCGCTGATGGCAGGTCACATGGCCAAGCAGTCGGCCTTCTTCTCGATCGACACGAACATGCTCACGCAGACGGCCAACGGCATGTCCTCGGCGGATGTGAACTCCTTTTTGCCGTCCTATACGCAGTACGATATCTTCAAGGACAATCCGTTTCAGATCCTGGCCACGCCGGTGCGGGAACTGATCGGGGCGGCGGCCCAGTTCGGCAAGATGACGCGGCCGGACCTGTCCATCGGTCTGCTGGGCAACCATGCATCCGATCCGGTCAATATCGAGTTCGCCTTCAACAGCAAGCTCGATTTTGTGAGTTGCACACCCTTCGGGGTGCCTATCGCCAAGCTGGCTGTGGCGCAGCACAACATGAAGCCGAAGAACTGAATCATCGCCGCCTCACTGGCGGCGGTGCGCGGTACGATGACGGGAAGCCGTGGTCCGTGAGACACTACACCACGGCATGAACACTGACGGAAGTTTCGCAACCCGGGCCTTATCCAAAGGAGCATGCAATGGCTGGTGACCTGATCATTCAACACGGTCCCAACGTGATTCATCCCGAGCGCCCGAGTGCTGTCGGCTCGCGCAATAGCACGAACCGGGATAATCGTGACGAGTACGCCGAGGCGAAGCTCGTCGTGGATGAGGAAGTGGACAAGATCCTCAATCACATTCACGCCAAGCTCCCCCCCGAAGTGGCAAGCCGGTTGGACGTGATGGGCTCCCTCAAGCCCAAGCTGCACACGTACTTCAACCAGAGCTACCAGAACATGTTCAACCGCTATCTGACGACGGCGGAAGACGAGTTCGGCAAGAAGGTGCGTGACCTCATCGATTTCGAGGAGATGCGTGGGCTCAACCGCTACGCGCCGCGGCCCGTGTCCTATCTGCTCGATCGCGTGGGCGGCTCGGACAAGTTCAATACCAGCGAGGTGGAGAAATCCATCGTCAACATGTACGGCCACCTCCACGGCCATGTGCAACGGGAGATGACCGACCTGGAAACCCACACCAACAGCCTGCTGCGCCGCAAGACGGACGTGGGCGCGTTTGTGCGGGGGGAAAACGCCTATGCCATCGTCAAGTGCTCCTTCCGGGATCACCGGGACAAGCCGACCAACGTGATGGACATCAAGCTCGCCATCAACATTCTGGAAAGCGAGCTGATCAGCCCGATCTACGAATACCAGTCCGCGGTGGAAACCATCCTCAAGGACATGATCGCCAAGTACCTCACGGAGATCGTGGACAAGGAACTGGAAAACCTGAATGCCAATCTGGTCGATGAGGGCAAGAGCGAGCTGAGCGCGGAGGAGAAAATCTTCGAGCGCATCAACATTGTCGATGCGCATACCTCCGACGAGGAAAGCGAAGGCTCCAAGCGCTACAACGTGCTGGCCAAGAAGTTCTTCGACGCCATCGAGGGCATGCAGGCCGAAATTCACGACGCAGAATTCGACGTGCTGGGCATCCGCGAGAACGTCTTCAAGATCATCGAGGATGAAAACATCCGCAATCGGGGCTTCAATACCGCGATCAACGCCATCACCCATATTCTCGATACGGGCAAGATGGGCTACCAGCACATGGAAAACCTGAAGGGTGCGCGGCAGCTCATCATCCGTGAATACGCGGAGACCGATCCGGACATTCTGCCCGATGAGCGCTACCAGATTCAGTTGAAGTACAACAACAAGCAACAGATCGACGCCTGGCGCGAAGCGTTCCTGCAGCAGTTGCAGGAGCTGGAGCGCACGATCATGGATGTGTGGGGTGTCGTGGAGGAAATCTACGTCCAGCACCGTGACCGCACCGGCTTCGACGACTGGGAAACGCTGTCCGAGCGCCTGCTGGCCATTGAAAAGCCCAAGCGCGGCTGGTTCAGCTTCGGCGCGGAAGACGAGGAAGCGGAAACCCCGGACGAGGAACTGGGCAAGCCGAAGTGGAACGAAATCTCCTTCATCTCCGCCTCCGATTCCGGCCATGCCGCCGAGAATCCCACGCTGGACAACCGGCTGAGCGAGCTGCGGGCACGGTTCCCCCTGATGCGGGAAAAGCTGCACGTCGTGTTCGAGGAGACCAACCCGGAACTGCGCATGATCGTGGAAAACCGGCTGGATTTCCTCGAGGTGGAGTTCAACCGGTTTTCCGCCCAGATCAATCCGTTCCACCTGCAGCCCGGGTTGCTGGTCGACATGGATATCACCACGATCAAGCGGCGCCAGACCATGATGATGAACATGGCCAACGTGCTCAACGAGTTCCTGAGCGCCGTGTCCATGGGCTTCTCGGATCAGGCCTTTGCCGAATTCTCCCGCCGTCGTTCCACGGAACGGCAGGATATCGCCGGCACGTTTGACTCGGTGGCCACTGCGGCCTTCGCTGAGCAGGGCGAGGAAGTCTTCGAATAGGGGCCCTGCGCTTCGGCTTCTCGGCCGCCTGGCGGTCGCTGCCGGACGAGACGATGCCTTAAGTCCAGCCCGTCCTAGACGGATCGCAGCAGGCATGTCATGCCGGCGCGGCCGGCAAGGCCGGGCTGTTTTGGTCGGAGGGCCGGCCTCAACCGCGGCCTGACAGCGGCATCCCGTCAACCTGCGGACAGACCGGATTCAGCCATGGCCCGTATCACCCACCTCATCTCCATCCACGCGGGAAGGGTGGAAGGCGTTGCCGTAGACGGGGGTGACCTGCTGCCGGAGACGGCGCACATCTACCGCAGCGAGCAGCCCACGGCGGATATCTCCGCCGAAGGCCATTCCACTTTGGCCGCATTCCTGGACGAAACGGGCTGGACGCAGCGCGGGGCCCTGATCATCCTGGACACCAAGCTGGTGCGTCTGCGTCGGCTGGAATTCCCGTTTCAGGCGCCCAAGCGCATTCGGCAGATCATCGCGCCCGAACTGGACAACGTGCTGCTGGGCCCACTCGAAGAACTGGAGTACGACTTCCGTACGATCCCCAGGGAGGACGCGTCCGCCGAAGTGGTGGCATTCCTCGTGCGCCGCGATCTGCTCGATGGCGTGCTGGCCGAATGTCAGCGTCACGGCATTCAGCCCCTCGGCGTCACCTTCGCCGCGGAAGTGCTCAACCGGGCCCTGCCCGATGTGCCGACGCATGGCTTCCTCGTGTACGTGGGCGACGATGAGCTTTTCGCCGTCCACTGCTCGGCGGGGGGGCTGCGCGCCATCCGCACCATCCCCGGTGAGATGACTGCCCGCTTGGCGCCGCTGCTCAGCCATCGGGCCGCCGCCGCCATGCCCGCCGTAAGCGAGGGTTCCGCCGCCCGGGCCGTTGAGCCGGAGCAGCAGTCCCTCGACGCCGCCACGGTGCTGGCGCCGGTGGTGGGCGCATTCAACCTGTTCATTCGCACCCACGCCGTCGGCGAGGAAAGCCCGGCGGTGGTCATCCGCGGGCGGCTGGCGCCGCTGTTCCAGTGGAATCCGGCGGAGATGGGTCTGGAGGTGGTGCCGGGACATCTGGCGCAGCATGGTGCCCATGTTCCCACGGGCCTACTGGGCGAGTTTGCAGGGAACGTGAAAGACCTGTTTTCCCCGCGGGGCATCAACTTCGCGCGGCGCCGCTTCGGGTGGCTCAACCAGATGCGCCAGTTGCGCCGCCCCCTGATCGCCCTGGCCACCTTATCCGTGCTGGCCCTTGTGCTGGGCAGCGTGATGCTGGGGCTGAACATTCAGCAACAAGGCAGCCGCCTGGCGCAACTTGAGCAGCAAACCGAGGCCATCATCCGGCGTCATGTGCCCCGCTTCGCCACGCTCCAGGCGGGACTGCAGGTGTTGCGGGAACGCGCGGCCCAGCAGCAGCAGGGGCAGGCCCTGAACGCCCTGTTCACCGACTATCACTACAATGTGCTGAACCTGCTGCAGACGCTATCCGCCGTCTATGGGGGCCTGCCGGGACTGACCATGGAGTCGCTGCAACTGAACAATGAGCGGCTGATCCTTACCGGCCGCACCGAGAGCTACCAGCAGGGAGAGGAGCTGCGCAACCGGCTTGCGGCCCTGCCCCGCTTCGAGGGACGGGAGATCACGATCACGAATCAGCGTTCCCCGGACGGCATTGCCTACCGCGTGGCGATTCAGGGAGGCCCCCGATGACCCTGTCGACACGGGAAAAGCAGCTGATCGGGCTGCTCGCCATCGTGCTGCTGCTTGCCGTCCTGTTCCTGGGGGTGCAGCGGGTCGCGGCCTTCAATGAATCCGTCGAGCGGCGCATCGCCCAGCAAGCCGCCATGCTGGAGCAGGCCAGTGTGCTGTCCGCACGGCTCAGCCGGATTTCCCGCGAGGAGCGCACCAACGTGCGCCGCGCCTCGCTCATCGGCCATCTGGAGCAGCTCTCCGGGCGCACCGGCCTGCAGAACCGGGTCCAGCTCAATCCACAGACGGTGACCGGTGGCGACAACCTGGAGGCAGCCGATATTCGCGTGGATGATCTGACCTTGGATGAACTCGTGCAGTTCATCTATCTGATCGAGGACTCCCGCCCCCAGCTCGTCATTGACCGCGTGGACATTTCCCCCACCTTCCGTGGCAAGCAGCTGCTGCGCCTCAATCTGCGCGTACTCGCGCCCAAGCCATGATGCGAAGAGTCCTGATCGGCGGCGGGATTGCCCTGATGGTGCTGCTCATCTTCTGGATTGGGCTGATGGTGCATTTTCCCGGCGAGGCGCTCTCCACCTATGCCGAGCGCCGCATGGGCGCCGCCCTGGGCCGCACGGTCAGACTGTCGCCGGCGGCGCTGCGGGGGCTGTCGGTGACAGTGGCGCGCATCGACATCCCGCCGCTGCCTGGCACGGCCGCCCGTGGAGCCGGCGTGACCCTGAGCGATGTGCGGCTCTCGCTGCTGGGCCTGGGAGCCCTTCCCCTGCGGGCCCGCATCGGCGAGGCGGGCCAGCTCTCCGCGTCCTGGTCGTGGCTGCATGGGGGCGTGCAATTCAGCGCCACGGATGTGCCCCTGGATGCCCTCTCCGGCCTGGGCGGCAGCCAGCCGATGCGCGTGCAGGGCCTGGCCTCGCTCCAGGCCCGCCTGGCGCGCCTGCCCGACGGGCCGCCGCAGCGTTGGCCGCGCCTGCCCGACGGGGCGGTGTCCGGTCAGTTGGCGGACGTCACCATGCAGGGATTCGAGGCCATCGGGCAGACCCTGCCGCCCCTGAGCTTCAGCCGGGTGGATTTCACGGCCACACTCGGCGAAAATGTCGAGATCACCCAGGTTGCGCTGTCCGGGGACATCGATGGTCAGATCTCCGGGCAGGTGACCCCGCGCATGGCGCAACTGGGCCAGTCGCGGATCAACCTCCAGGTGCGGGCCACGCCCAAGCCCGCCTGGATGCAGCGGCTGGGCGGCCTGCAACCCATGGTGCAGGGGTTCCTGCAGGATGGCCGGCTGGATGCCGTGTTGCAGGGGACGCTGGCCAATCCTTCGTTCAGACCCGCAAGGAGCAGCTGAGTGATGTTTCGGCGGCCCGGCTTCATAGGGATTTTCGCGGCACTGGCAGCCCTGTGCGCTTTCATGCTGGTGCTGTTTGGATACGGTTCGCTCACCACCGCCCTGCGTGTGGATGAGCCGACGGCCGTGGAGGTACGGCGGGGGGATTCGCTCTCCCGCGTTGTGTGGCGCCTGCAGGAGCGGGAGCTGCTGCACAATGCGGGGTTGTTCCGTCTGCTCGCGATCGCCCGCGGCGACACGGGGCGCATCAAGGCCGGGGAGTATCTGCTGGAGGGCCGGGTTTCCCCCAATGCCCTGCTGGATTTCCTGGTCTCCGGCAATACACGCAACGTGGCGTTGACCATCCCGGAGGGCTTTTCCCTGCGGGAGATCGCCGATCGTCTGGAGGCCAACCGACTGGGCTCCGCGGCAACGTTCATGCAGCTCACCACGAACCGCGAGTTCATCGCTTCCCTGCGCCTGCCCACGGACGAGCCCCCACCTTCCCTGGAAGGCTTCATCTATCCGGAGACGTACTTCCTGCAACCGGGCATCGGCGAGGAACGGCTGATCCGCATGATCGTCAGCGTGTTCCGCGAGCGTGTCGGCCCGCTGCTGAGCAAGGCGCAGAGCAGGATCGGCATGAGCCCCTACGAGGCGTTGACCCTGGCTTCGATCATCGAAAAGGAAACCGGCGATCCGTCGGAGCGCGAGCTGATCTCCGGCGTATTCCACAACCGCCTCAAGACCAACATGCGCCTGGCCAGCGACCCCACCGTGATCTATGGCCTGCCGGCCTTTGACGGGAACCTGACGCGGGCGCATCTGCGTACGCCCAGCCCCTGGAATACCTACAAGCAGCCCGGGCTGCCCCTGACCCCGATCGCGAATCCGGGCATGGACAGCATCCGCGCGGCACTGGCGCCGGCCAGGGTGGACTACCTGTTCTTCGTGTCCAAGGGCGACGGGACGCACCATTTCTCCACCACGTTCAAGGAGCACAACCGCGCGGTGTGGAAATACCAGAAGCTGCCCAACCGGAAGCCATCATGACGCTCTATTCCTATCGCGCCATCGGCGCGGGAGGCACCGCCGAGCGGGGCAACATCAACGCCGCCTCGGAAGCGGAGGCCATGGCCATTCTGCGCGGCCGGGAGGTGTATCCGATCGAGGTGCGCCCCTCCCAGTCCCTGGCGCTGCGCTTCGGGCTCTCGGGCATTCCCCTGCTGCCCCGCCGCCGGCTGCTTTCCGCCCAGCGCATGGCGGCATTCTGCCGGCAGCTCGCCACCCTGCTCGATGCGACAATCCCCTATGACATGGCGCTACGCATGATCATCGATCAGACCAGCGACCTGAGCTTCAAGTCGCTGCTCTCCGATGTGCGCCAGCGGGTGCAGGAAGGGACCTATCTGGCCGATGCCTTCGCCGTGCATGACGACCGCATTCCGCCCATCGTGATCAATATGGTGCGCTCCGGCGAGGCCAGCGGGACGCTGGGGACGATCATGTATCGCCTGGCGGACCACTACGACCAGGTCAACAAGCTGCAGAATCGTGTGACCTCGGCCATGGTCTATCCGTTGTTCATGATGCTCTTCAGCCTGGCCGTCGTGGTGTTCATGATCACCTTCATCATTCCCAAGGTGACGGTGCTCTTCGAGAACTTCAACACGCAGTTGCCCCTGCCCACGCGGATGCTGATCGCCGTGAGCGATGTGCTGACCGGCTACTGGTGGCTGCTGCTCCCCGCCCTGGTGGCGCTCGTGATCGGCGGGCTGCACGCCATTCAGACCAAGCGCGGCGCCCTGCTGCGCGACCGCCTGGAACTGCGCATTCCCCTGTGGCGCTCCCTGCGCCGCAAGCTGATCCTGCAGCGCTTCACCGAGTCCCTGGCCACCCTGCTCAATGCCGGCGTGGAGCTGAAGAGCGCCCTGGGTATCGCGCGCGACGTGGTGGACAACGTGGTGTATCTGGACGCGCTGGATCGTGTTATTTTCGAGGTGCAAAACAGAGGCATGTCCTTGTCTGTCGCATTGCGGCGCACCGGGCTGTTCCCGGAGGACATTGCGCAAATGATTTCCATCGGTGAAGAGACGGCGACGCTGCCGCAGATGCTGGAGCACGTGGGCACGCGCCTGTCGCTGGAACTGACGGCCACCCTTGACGCGGCAACGGCGCTGGTGGAACCGGTCATGATCCTGGTCATGGGCGTCATCGTGGGGCTGATCGTCTCCTCCGTGCTGCTACCCATGCTGCAACTGAACCAACTACTCGGATGACCATGAATCAGTGCGTTCCGCGGCGGCCGCACCATCGGCGACCCGCCTTCACGTTCATCGAAGTCCTGGTGGTGCTGATTATCCTCTCGCTCATTGCCGGCATCGTGGGGACCCAACTCCTCAGCGTGCCGGGGCGGGCAAAGGTGGACGTCACCAAGATCCAGATCAATTCCATCGAATCGGCCCTGGCCCGCTATCACCTGGAAAATTCCACCTACCCCAGCACTGAACAAGGGCTGGAGGCATTGCTGCGGATTCCGGAGATCGGGGTGATCCCCAAGAACTGGCAAGGCCCCTACCTGCAAGCCAACAGCGTGCCGACGGATGGCTGGAAGAACCCCTACATCTATACCTCTAATGGGCGCGACTACACGATCATCTCGCTCGGCGCGGACGGCGTGGAAGGCGGCACCGAGGAGGATGCGGACATCTCCAGCAAGGACCTCTGAGCCGGGGCCGGCGCGCGCCGGCTTCACCATGCTGGAGCTGCTCGTGGTGCTGGCCGTGTTGTCCATGGCCCTCGTGCTGGTCATGCCCTCGCTGGGCAGCATGGCGCGCAGCCAGACCCAGGAGGAGCTGCAGCGCATCAGCCGGGTGATCCGCATGGTGCGTAACGAGGCGGTGCTGGCCGGGCGACGGCACCACATCGAATTCGATCTGGTCAACAACAGCTATGCCATCGCCTACGAGGATGCGGAGATGGGCTTCGTCGAATACGAGCGGCCCCGCAGCCTACGCCCGCACCAGTTGCCGGACACGCTGCGGCTGGTGGAATTGCAGCCCGCCGGCATCGGCTCGACCCCGATCCGCGACCGGGTCGTGGAAATCCTGGTCGACTATTCGGGCTTCATGGATCCCTTCACCCTTCTGCTGCGCGAGGACAAGGCCCTGCATGCCCTCCGCGTGGCCGGCCTGTCCGGCCGCATAGAAATGGCCAGTGGCGATGAATTCAACCCGCCCAAGTTTCCCGAAGAGCGCCGCTAGCCGCCGCACCGCCTTCACGTTGCTGGAGGTACTGGTGGCCATGACGATCCTGTCCCTGACACTGGTGGTTCTGTATCAGGGCTTCTCCTCCCAGTTCCGCCTGCTGGAATCGAGCCGCAACATGTGGCGGGCCATGCAGTTCACCAACAACGAACTGTCCCAATGGCAGCGGCGGCCGGTGCCTTCGGTTTCCGTGAGCCAGGGCACCTTCCCCGACGATCATCCCCTGGCGGGCTATGCGTGGAAACGCGAAGTCAGCGACAACGAACCGCTGCCCGGGATCACCGTGCGCAAGATCGCCTACGAGCTTGATTGGAGCGAGGGCACCGCGCAGCGGCACTTCCAAAGCTACATCTATGTGGAACCGAACTAGGCGGCCCCGGCAGCCCGGCTTCACACTGCTGGAGCTGTTGGTGGCCCTGAGCCTGCTCTCGCTGATCGTCACGCTGCTCTACTCCGGCTTTGCCCAGGTGAGCGGCAATGCCGGCCGCGTGACCAAGGAGCTGGAGGCCCGCCAGGAGCTGCGCGTGCTGCTGAAGCTGGTGGCGGATGACCTCCAGGCGGCCCAGTACCTGCGGGAATGGGTGCAACGGAAACATCCCAGCGGACTCATCGCCACCCGGCGCTTTGAGGAGGCCAAGCCCTTCACCTGGATTCGCATGCATGTGGGCAGCACGGCGAAGTTCTATCGCAACGTCGCCCCCGGGGCAGACCCCGGCCTGCACGAGGTGAGCTACCGCGTGGAGCGGGATCTGGAGCGGGACATGCTGGTACTGCGGCGGCGGGAGGACTTCTACCTGGACAACGACATGGAGGAGGGCGGCATCACGGTGGACCTCGCCGACGGCATTGAAACATTCACCGTCGAATTTCTCGTGCCGCGCACCGCGGGCACGGTGGACGAGCGCTGGGAAGAGGAGTGGGACTCCAACGAGCAGACCGAGGGTCCCCGGCTGCCGCCGGCGATGCGCGTCTTCATCTCGCGCATGGCGACGGACGGCAGCGTGTATGCCGAGCAGATGGAGTTCAACCTGCTGCAAAGCCGGATGGACCAATGAGACCGCGCCAGCGCCACCGCCGCCCGGGGATCGCCCTGATCATGACCCTGATGATCGTGCTGCTCATGAGCACGTTCCTGGCGGAGTTCATCTTCTCCTCCGGCGTCGACCTGCGCGGCATCCACAACATGCGGGCCTCGTTGCAGGCCCGCAACCTGGCACGCTCCGCCTTTCGGGCCCTGGAGATCGGGCTGCGGATGGACGAGGTGGATTTCTTCGCCGGCTATCGCGAGTTGGAGCCACTGCTGGCGTTGGGGGCCGTGCCCTTCGAGGATGGCTTTTTGGTCGGGCTGGAGGTGCAGCCCCTGGAGGGCCTGTACAACGTCAACGAGCTGGATTTTCGCCAGGGTACGCCCCAGGACAGCACACGCTGGCAATACTTCTACAATGTGATGTCGGTGTTGACCCTGCCCGCGACCAATCCGGATCAGGCGCCGGAAACCCTGCGCGACGAGGACATCGCCGCGGTGTATGCGGCCATCGTGGACTGGGTGGATGCGGACGAGGTGAACTACACCTCCCTCAGCGGCTACACGGGCGCGGAGCAGGCCGACTACCTGCTGCACGAGCCGGAGTTGGCCGTCAAGAACGGACTGCTGGACCGGCTGGACGAGCTGCGCGTGATTCGCGGCGTGGCCGACATGGGCCTGCCGTGGGAGACCTGGCGCAGCGTGTTCACCGCCACGCCCAAACGCTCGCCTGCCAGCAGCGACTGGCCCTTCGCGGAGCAGGTGAACGTGAACACGGCCACGCGCCTGGAGATGGTGCAATTCCTGGAGAGCATGCACCTGCAGGCCCCGACGGGCACCAGCGTGTTCAGTGACGCCATTCAGGACATCAACGCCTATGCCGACCGGGCGGAGGAGGTGGTGCGCTGGCTCGTGCCGGACGACGCCCCGCGGCCCATCTACACTAAGAATTCCCTGGTGGACCGCATCCAGGTGCTGCAAGGTCTAAACGCCAAGCGCGCCGACCTGGTGTTCACCACCATCGGCCGCCTCTACCGCATCCGCATCATCACGGAGTATGGTGGCGTGCAGGCACGGCTGAACGCCGTGGTGCAGGCCAATCGCGACAGCAAGACGCGCACGGCCTCGTCGGTGGAGGTGCTCCACGTATCCCTGCGCTAACCCCCCGATGGAAAGCCCCCAAGCCATGCAACCGCTCGGCCACCAGATCATCTATCTCCCTTCGTGCCCTTCCACCAACTCCCTCGTGCTGGCCACTCCCGAGTACCTGGATGCGCACGGCCTTGTCGTGCAGACGCCGCACCAGTCCGCGGGCCGGGGGCGCATGGGCAAGTCGTTCTTTTCCTTCCCCGGCGAGCAACTGCTCTTCTCCACGGTGATCCACACGCACCTGCCTGCCCAGCACGTGCCGTTGATCTCCCTGGTCGCCGGCGTGGCGGTGGCCCAGGCACTGGCGGATCTGTACGGCCTGCAGCCCGAGCTCAAGTGGCCCAATGACGTGCTGCTGGGCGGGCGCAAGGTGTGCGGCATTCTCGTGGAATCCCGCCGGGGACAGCAGGGCGAGCAGCGGCTGGTGGTGGGCATCGGGATCAACTGCCACGGCGATCCGACCCAGGCGCCCACCGCACTGCAAGCCATCGTCACTACGGTGGAGCAGGAAACCGGCGCCGCCGTGGAAACGCAATCCCTGCTGCAGGCGGTGCTGCGCGGCATGCAGGACTGGGTCAGCCGACTGGAGGGCGGCGAGCGCGCGGCGCTGCTGGATGCGTGGCGCGAGCGGGCGCGGCTGACGGGCCGGCGTGTGCGTGTGCTGGGGCTCGAGCCGCCGCAGACCGGCACCGTGGACGGTCTGACCGCGGAGGGCTTTCTTGACATCACCCTGGACGCGGGCGAGCCCCATGTGCACCACTCCGGCGAACTGCAATGGCTGGACTGATGCCCTATTCCGTCAGCGTTGCCGCAAAGCTGGGGCGCTCCTGAAACTGGGCATACCAGCGATTCAGGGCCGGATAGTCCGGCAGGATGTTGGGCTCCAGCTTGGATAGGCGGTGCACGAAGGGCAGGAAGTTGATGTCCGCCAGGGTGAATCGCCCCCCGACAAACCAGCCCTTGTCCGCAGCGGCCAGGTGCCGCTCCACATAATCGCAGCGCTCCCGCAGCTCCCGCCAGCTCTCCTCCACCTCCTGGGCATCCTTGGAGGTGCGGATGCGATAGGAGGGCCGGGAGAAATAGCTGGCCACATAGTCCGTCCAGATGCGCACCTGGGCCCGCTCGAAAGCGTCCTGGGGCATCAGGGCGCTCTGGGGAAACACCTCCTCCAGGTACTCGTTGCAGATGGCGGATTCGAAAATCACCCGGTCGTCATGCACGACCACCGGCACCTTGCCGTAGGGGCTGATCTCCAGCAATTCCGCGGACTTGTGCTTCAGGTCCTCTTCGCGCAACTCGTAGGGCACGTCTTTTTCGGCGAGAACGAGCCTCGTTCTCCAGGCCCAGGGTCATGCATGCATGGAAAAAATGCGGATCATGCGTTCCTCCCTCTTGGGTTGGGGTTGACGATTTCCCGCGGCCCGTCGCGGGTCGGTGTCGTCAGGACTTGGCTCAGGCCTGCTCCGGCACCGGCATCGGCTCCACGGAGCTTTCGTTGATGGGCAGGTGCATCAGCGCCGACAGCACACCCAGGCCGATGCTGATCTGCCATACGACCGTGTAGGACCCCGTCGCATCGAAGATGACACCGGCGAAATAGGTGCCGATGAAGGCCCCGATCTGGTGGCCCAGAAACACGATGCCGAACAGGGTGGAGACGTAGCGCACGCCGAAGATCTGTCCCACCAGCGCTGTGGTCAACGGTACCGTGGCCAGCCAGACGAATCCCATCACCGCGGAAAAGACGATGACTGACGCGTAGGACAGCGGCACCATGATGAACAGGGCGATGGCGATGGCCCGCGTGAGGTACATGCTGCTCAGCAGGAGCCGCTTGCTGTGCTTGCCGCTCCAGTGGAGCCACAGATAGGAACCCGCGATATTGGCCGTGCCCACCACCGCCAGGGCCACCGCACCCGCATTGGCCGGCATGCCCCGATCCACCAGATACGCCGGCAGGTGCGTCGCGATGAACATCACGTGGAAGCCGCACACGAAGAATCCCCAGAACAGCAGCCAGTAGCCGCCGTGCCGGCCCGCCACGCCCAGGGCATGGGTCAGGGTCTGCTGCGCCGCCAGACTGCCCGTGCCGCCCGGCTTGCCGGCCACGGCCACGGCCAGCGGCACCATGATCAGGGCCAGCACCGCCAGTCCCACCAGGGAGAAGCTCCAACCGGTGGTGGAAATCAGCCCCTGACCGATGGGCAGCATGATGAACTGCCCCAGCGAGCCCAGCGCCGCCACGAGGCCCAGCGCGCCGGCCCGGTGCTCCGGCGGCACGGCACGGCCCACGGCGCCGAGCACCACGGCAAAGGATGTCGCACTGAGCGCCAGGCCCAGCAGAATGCCCGCGCCGAGGCTCATGGCCAGCGGCGTGGTGGCCACGGACATGAAGTACAATCCCACGGCATAGCCGACGGCGCCAAAGCCTACCACGCGCCCCGCCCCATACTTGTCCGCCAGGGCCCCCAGGAATGGCTGGCTCACGCCCCAGGTGATGTTCTGCAACGCGATGGCAAAGGCGAATACCTCCCGGCCCCAGCCCAGCCCCTCACTGATGGGACGCATGTACAGGCCGAAGGTGGAACGCAGCCCCACCGACAGTGTCAGCACAATGCCGCCGCAGAAAAGTACCAGCAGCACACGGCGTGGCAGAGCCATCATGGCTGTTCTCACGGGAAAGGTGGTGGACAGACCGGTCGGTCGCTATGGGGCAGAGTGTAGCACAAGCCACGGGCGGTGGCGCAGTGGCGCTCCTTACGGAAGCTGGGCCAGCGCCGCCACGGCATGTTCCAGATGGGGCAGATCGTCTTCCAGAATCGTGCGGAAGTCCAGCAGCACGCGGCCTTCCTGGACACGCGCGATGATGGGGGGATCGTGCCGCCGCAACTGCACGCTGAACTGCTCGCCGTCCGCACCCTGCCGCTCGATGGCCAGACACACGGTGGCGATGCGCACCTCGGGCACGGCGCCGCCGCCGGCCAGGGATTCCTCGCGCACGATGCTGCCTTGCAGCCGACCCCGCCCCTGGGCCCGCAACGCGGCCAGCACCCGCTCCGCGAGAGGCTGCATGTCATCGGGCGTGCGTTCCAGCATGGCGACCACGCGGTTGTTGGCCCGCAGCACGGGGATGTCCAGATAGTCCAGCAAGGCGCGCTCCAGCACGGCCAGGCGCAGCTTGTCCAGACGCAGGCTGCGGTACAGCGGATGACGCTGCATGGTTTGCACTGCTTCCCGCTTGCCGACGACGATGCCCGCCTGCACCGCGCCAAGCAGCTTGTCGCCGCTCAGGGTGACCAGATCGGCGCCCGCGCGCACCTCCTGGGCCACCGTGGGCAGGGCACGCAGGGCCGGCTGCTCGAAGCGGTAGAAATTGCCGCTGCCCAGGTCGTTCCACACGGGCAGCCCGCGTTCGCGCCCCAGGGCGGCCAGTTCGCTCACCGTGGCCTCCTCGGTGAAGCCGGTCATCACGAAGTTCGAGGGATGCACCTTGAGCAGGGCCACCGTCTCCGGCGTGATGGCCTGGGCATAGTCCTCCACGCGGGTGCGGTTGGTGGTGCCCACCTCCACCAGGCGCACACCGGACAGGCGCATGATGTCCGGTACGCGGAACGCCCCGCCGATCTCCACCAGTTCCCCGCGCGAGACGATCACCTCGCCACCGGCGGCCAGGGCCGTCAGCATGAGCAGCACGGCGGCGGCATTGTTGTTGACCACCAGGGCCGCCTCGGCCTCGGCCAGCTGGGCCAGCAGCTCGGGCACGCGCCCGCCGCGGGCACCGCGCCGGCCCGTCTCCAGATCGAATTCCAGATTGGTGTAGTGGCTGGCCAGGGGTAGGGCATCCTGCAGCACGGCCGGGGAGAGCACGGCGCGGCCCAGATTGGTGTGCACCACGACACCCGTGGCATTGATCACGCGGCGCAGCTGATTGGCCGGAGGACGCTGGAGCCGCTGCTCCACCGCCGCCAGCAGCGCGCCCCGTTCGGGGGCGTCCGCACCGCCCAGCACCGCCTGCCGGTGCCCTTCCAGCACGGCCAGCACCTCGCCGCGCACCGGCTTGCCATGGGGCAGCCCCCTGGCCGCCAGATGGCGGTCCACCTCACTCACCGAGGGCAGGCGGCGCAACTGTGCCTGTGTCGAGGCACTATCCGGGGCACCGAGCTTGGATTCCATGGGTCTCTCCGGCAGGCGACGTGGCGCCCTATTCCGGCTGCAACCGGGCGAAGTTGGCCAACAGACGCAAGCCGTTGTCCTGGCTCTTCTCCGGGTGAAACTGCACGCCCCACACATGGCCGCGGTTGACGATGGCGGGAAACCACTCCCCATATTCCGCCAGCCCGATGCCGTCCGCGGGCTCGGCCAGCACGGCATGGTAGGAATGCACGAAGTAAAAGTAGCTGCGGTCCGGAATCCCCGCCAGCAGCGGATCCTCCCGCTGAAAGAGCACCTGGTTCCAACCGATCTGGGGAATCTTCAGCGGCGGATTGCCCATGGCCGGGTTGAAGCGCACCACGCGCCCGGGGATGAAGCCCAGGCCCGCGTGAACTCCGCCCTCGTCGCTCTCGTCGAACAGGAGCTGCATGCCCACGCACACACCGAGGAAGGGCACGCCGGCAGCAACGCGCTCCCGAATGTGGGGCACCAGCCCGCTGGATTCAAGCTGCGCCATGGCCGGGGCGAAGGCGCCCACGCCGGGCAGGATGATGTGACTCGCCGCGGCCAGCTCGCCGGGCTCGCGCACAAAGCGGCTGTCCAGCCCCTGGAAGTCCAGGGCGTTCTTCAGATTGTGCAGATTGCCGACGCCGTAATCGATGATGGCGATCATGACGAACCCAGGATGCCCTTGGTGGATGCCACGCCGGCCCGCCGCGGGTCCACGGCAACGGCGTCGCACAGGGCGCGGGCAAAGGCCTTGAACAGGCCCTCTGCCTTGTGGTGGTCATTTTCACCGTACAGCACGGCCATGTGCAGGGTCAATTGGCCGGCGATGGACACGGACTTGAAGAAGTGCCCGATCATCTGTGTGTCCAGCTCGCCCAGGCGCGGCGTCTGGAAGTCGGCCCGGTAGTGACATTCCGGCCGACCCGACAGGTCCAACGCCACCCGCACCAGGGTCTCGTCCATGGGATAGATGCAGTGGCTGTAGCGGCGAATGCCCTTGCGCTCGCCCAGGGCCTGGGTCAGCGCGCGGCCCAGCGCCAGGGCCACATCCTCCACGGTGTGGTGACTGTCCACATGCAGATCGCCCTGGGTGCTCACCTCCAGGTCCAGCAGACCGTGAAAGGCGAGCTGTTCCAGCATGTGGTTCAGGTAGCCGATGCCCGTCTCGACGCGGCTGGTGCCGCTGCCGTCCAGGTTCAGTACCAGGTTGGTGCGGGTCTCCTTGGTCTCATGGACCACCGCCGCCTTGCGCTCTGTCATATCTCGCTCTGCTCAATAACCCGTTTCGCACGATCTGAGGTCCTGGTTGGCTCAGCCCAATTGCCTGGGCCCGCGCCGCCGTATCCCGTGGACATGCGGTGCACGCCCGGGGTCCATTCGAATATGGTGCCAAGCGGCACCGCCTAGCTGTTCTCGATGCGCACGCGCACCGCCTCCGCATGGGAAAACAGCTCCTCCCGTTCGGCAAACTGGCGAATGGCGGGGCCCTCCTTGGCCAGGCGCTCGGCAGAGTAGCGCAGCACCGAGGAGCGCTTGATGAAATCCTGCACCCCCAGGGGCGACGAAAAGCGCGCGCGGCTGCCCGTGGGGATGGTGTGGTTGGGCCCGGCGAAATAGTCCCCCACCGGCTCCGGCGTGTGGGGCCCCAGAAAAATGGCGCCCGCATTGCGGATGGCATTCAGCGTCTCGAATGGGTCGTCGGTGAGCACCTCCAGGTGCTCCGGCGCCAGCTCATTGACTAGTTCCACACCCTGCGCCAGGTTCTCCACGAGCACGATGCCCGACTGGCCGGCCAGCGCGCCCTCGATGATTTCCCGCCGGGGGAGCTCCGGCACCAGCAATTCCAGCCGCGCCGCCACGGCCTGAGCCTGTGCCGGGCGCGTGGTGATCAGCACGGCCCGCGCCTCGGTGTCGTGCTCGGCCTGGGACAGCAGGTCGCGCACCAGATATTCCGGGTCGCAGTCCACATCGCAGAGGATCAGGATCTCGCTGGGCCCGGCGATGGAATCGATGCCCACGATACCCGATACCTGCCGCTTGGCCTCGGCCACGTACTGGTTGCCCGGCCCGGTGATCTTGTACACGGCGGGCACACTCTGGGTGCCGAAGGCCATCGCGCCCACCGCCTGGGCCCCGCCCATGGCGTAGACCTCGTCCAGGTCCATCAGCGCCGCGGCGGCCAGAATGTCCCGGTGCGGCAGCCCGTCCGGCCCCGGGGGCGAGCACAGGATCAGCCGCGGCACCCCCGCGATGCGCGCCGGCACCGCATTCATGAACAGGGACGAGGGATACACGGCGCGGCCGCCGGGGATGTAGATGCCCACCCGGTCGATGGGGGTCACCTTCCAGCCCAGCACGGTGCCGTCGGGGAAGAATTCCAGACGGCTGTCCTCCCGCTGCCGCTCATGGAACCGCTCGATGTTCTCGATGGCCTGAATCCACACGTCCTTGATCGCCGGGTCGAGGGCGGAGACGGCCTGGTCCAGATGCATCGGATCGACGCGCAACGTCTGCGGGCGCACCCGGTCGAACCTTTCGCTGTAGTCCAGCACCGCGGCGTCGCCATCCTGCCGCACACGCCGGAGGATGTCGCGCACCACGTCAGCCACCGAATCGGTGTGCGCCTCGTGTTCCGCCAGACGCTCCAGATATTGCCGTGGCGCATCGTAAATCCTGACCATGCCTCGTCCTCTATGGCTTGGCGGCGCCGGTGGCGCCCCCATCGTCGGCCGCCGCCCCATCGGCCGCCCCGGTTTGCTGGGCAGCCCCAGTGGGTTTGGCCGCGCCGTCCGGCTTGACGGCTCCGTCCGGCTTTGCTGCCCCATCCGGCGGCGCACCCTCGGCCGGCGTTTCGGCCGGCGCCGGCACACCGGTCAGGCGGTCAATGAAGAACAGCCGCCGCGTGGCGTCCCGCTTGTGCGGCGTATCCTGGGCGATAAGCTGCGCGTAGAATTCCCGGGCCAGCTTCAGATCCCCCGTCTCCTCCAGACTGCGCGCCAACATCCACTTGGCATCGGCCGCCAGGGGATGGTCACCATGCTTCTCGACCAGCTCGAGGCAGGGCACCAGCGCCTCGTCATACTTGCGCCGCAGGAAATAGGCCTGACCCTGGCGGTACAGCGCTTCCACTGCCCGCGGATCATCGCCGTACTTGGTCCGGAAGTCCGCGAAGGCGGCCGCGGCCACATCCAGCTCGCCATTGATGAGCTGAAAGTACGCCTCGCGCCAGGCCCGGTCCGCCTTGGTTTTCTGGGGCAGGTCGGCCATGCGGGACTGGAGCAGGCTCTCCAGACCGGTGAGCTGCCCGCGCACGCCATCCAGGGCCTTTTCCACCTCCAACCCGCGCACGCTGGCGGCCTTGAGCTCGGTGTCCACCCGGCGCTGCAGCTTCTGCACGATGGCCTGGAGCCGCTCCAGGGTTTCGGCCAATAGTGTCTGGTCGCCGGACAGACGCTGCACCTGCTCCCGCTCGTTGCGACTGCGGCCCAGCAGCACCCGCATCTCCTCGGCCAGCTTTTCCAGTTCCGGCTTGAGCTGGTCGGCAAGCTGCTGGATGGCCTGGGGCGTGGCCTGCTCCAGTGCCTGAATGCGGCGGTCCTGCACCGTGTTCGCCTGCTGCAGCTGCTCCACGTCCGAGGTCTTGGCACAGGCAGACGCCAGCAGGGGCGCCAGCACCAGCAGCAGCGCCCACCCCGGCAGGGGCTGGCGACGCTCGCACCGGGGATTGCGGCGCAGAAACAGGGTCATCATCACAGGGTCTTCCTGGGCCCCCGGCGGCCTTGCCGGTCTGCTGGTCGCCGCCGCATCCGCCGGCTCATTCCACCCACTGGTGAATGGTCCAGGCCGGACTGGACTCCTCGAAGCCTTGGGGGGTGTTGGTCAGCCGGCGCAAGGCCGAGCCATCGGTGGAGACGACATACAGCTTGAACTCACCGGTACGGTTAGAGGTAAACACGATCTGGTGACCATCCGGCGACCACTCGGGCTGTTCGGCATCGTAGCGGCTGCGCGTCACCGGCCGCACATTCTCACCGTACTGATCCATGATATATATCTGGTCCCGTCCTGCAAACCGTTTGGTGAACAGGATGCGCTTGCCGTCGGGGCTCCATTTGGGATCCGCATTGTAATTGCTGTCGAAGGTCAGCCGCAGATCATCGCCTGTTTTCGTATCGAGCAGATACACCTGGGGTGTGCCCGTGCGGTCGGAGACGAATACGATCTTCGACCCGTCCGGCGACCAGTCCGCCTGGGTTTCGATCCCGGAGCGCGAGGTGAGCCGGCGCACCTGGCGGCCCTCCATGGTCAATTCGAACAGATCGGCCGTACCTTGGGGGCTCATGGTCAGCACAAGGCGCTTGCCGTCGGGCGAAAAGGAGCCGCCGGAATTGAGCCCGCCGTCGGGGGTGATGAATCCGTCGTTCCCTTGCTGGGTCTGAATCAGATGCCGGATGTAGACCCGTGTGCCGTGGCGGCCCAACACCGTGAATACCAGCCGGTCCCCGCCGGGAGACCAGCGCGGCAGAAGGTTGATCTGCGCATTGGTGGACAGGCGCACCATGCGCTCGCCATGGGTCGTCGTGGCGACGATGACCTTGGGTCGGTCGGGACGGCGCAGCACGAAGGCAATGGTGCTGCCCAGGAGCCCGCGCTGCCCGGTGATGCGTTCCGTGAGCCGGTTGATCACGGCCATCACGGCCGTCTCGCCGGTGGTGAGCGCCAGCGCCAGCCCATCCTGAAACAGCACGGCGCCCTCGGGTCCCGTGTCACGCAGGCGCAGGGTCAGCCGGTCGCCGCTCACCGCCAACTCCAGACGCATGTCGATGCGCGAAGCCTCGCCCTCCACGGCGCAATGGTCGGTACCGCCTGCCGTGAGCTTGAACAGCCCGCTCCAGCACAGATTCTTCTCAATCAGGGGACTCAGGCGCGCGGCCTGCCGGTTGCCCTCGATGCCCTCACCGGGCGCCAGGGCCAGTATCAGCTTGGAGAAGCCCAATCCCTCGATAATGATGTCGTCGCCCAGTTCCGCCCCATGGCGGTCCTCCCAACGCTGCACCAGTTGGGCCGACGCAGGCCCCGCCGCGCCCAGCAGCAGGGCAGTCAGCAACAGCAGGCACAAGCGCCAGGGTCGCGGCGAGGCGCAGTGGGGCGCGGGAGGCGGCTGAGGAAAGGACAAATGCTGCATGCGGGCTCTTCCAGGGCGCGGGCCGCACGGCCCGGCCGGTCTCAGTTGGGGGAAAACAGGAACGTCTGGGACAGGGTCTCGCCCTCGATCTCCTTGGGCAGCGGCGGAAACTCGGTACCCCGCAGGGTGAGCATCACCGCATAGTCAAAACGCTCGTTGCCGCTGGACTGAATGATCTCGATCTTCTGCTTGCTGCCGTCGCGGGCAATCACCACCAGCACCCGCGCGGCCAGGGCCGCATCGAATCCGCCGGGGAAGGTGTAGTTCTGCTTCACGCGCTCCTGGATGCGCGCCTGATAGCGGCGCAACGCCAGGGGATTGGGCGGCCGGGTCGGGTCGCCCAGGCCCGTGGCGGCACCGGGGGCGGCCGGGGCCGACTCCACCTGCAGCTCAAGTTGCTGCACCTTCTGCCGCAGCGCCTCCAGCGGTGACTGCTCACGCAGCAGGGGACTGTCCGCCGGCGGCTGGGGTGCCGACTGGGCCGTGGGCGGCTGGGGCGCAACGGGCTGGGTGGCGGATGGCGCCGCCATGCTGGGCGGTGGCGCCGGCGCGGCCGGGGCCTGCTGCGGCAATCCGCGCGGCGCCGTGGGCAGCGGTGGCGACGGCAGCACGGGACTCGTGGCCGCCGTCTCCGGCGCTTTGGGGGCCTGCGGCGCGGCCGGGGCGGCGGGCGATGGCGGCGTGGCCGCGGGGGCTTCCGGCGGCCGTTCCGGCGTCAGCGCGGGCGCCTCCAGACTCAGGGCGCTCAGGGCCGCCGTGGAAAAGCGCAGATCCCGCGCCTGGGGGCGCGAGGGGGCCTCCACGATTTCCACGCGATAGATCTTGATGGTCTCCTGCGAGCCGCCACCGGGCACGAGCATCAGCAGGACAAAGAGCAGGGCATGCACCAGCAGGGAGGCAAGCAAGACCGGAACGAATAGCGGTTCGCCGCGAATCAACTGCCCTCCCGCTCGATCATCAACCCCACATCGATCACGCCCATGGTGCGCAACTCCGCCATGACCTGGATCACCGTGCCGTAGCGGATGCGTCGGTCAGCCCGCAGAAATGCCGGTGAATCAGGGTAGCGCGAGCGCCACTGGGCAATCTCCCGCTGAAAGCGCTGGGTGGTCTCCCGGGAGCGCAGGTCGCCGATGACCGTCTCGTTGACGGCCAGCACCCCGTTGCTGTCCACGGAAACGATGAGGGTCTGGTTGGTGCGTGTGCCTGGGGACAGGGATGCCCGCGGCAATTGCACGTCGAGGGTATGCGTGATGATGGGCGCGGTAATCATGAAGATCACCAGCAGCACCAGCAGCACGTCCACCAGCGGTACGATGTTGATGTCGCTCAGCGGCTCGGACGTGGTCCAGTCGCTGCCGAAATCCCCGGCCATCACAACGTCCTTTCCAGGCGATTGGTCAATTCCAGCGCGAAGTTCTTCATGCTGACATTGAGCTCCCGGATGCGGTTGCGAAAGATATTATAGGCCACCAGGGCAGGAATTGCCGCCAGCAGGCCGGCGGCGGTGGCGACGAGCGCCTCGGAAATACCTGGCGCCACGACGGCCAAGCTGGTCACGCCCGAGAGCCCGATCCCCCGGAAGGCATCGATGATGCCCAGCACGGTGCCGAACAGGCCGATGAACGGCGCCGCCCCGGATACCGTGGCCAAGGCGGGCAGACGGCTTTCCAGATTGGCGTTCTGCACATTGTACACCCGCTCCAGGGTGCGGCCCAGGTTGGCCATGAGGCGCTCGCGCACATCGGGCACCGGCCCGCCCCCCTCCATGGCCTGGCGAAAGTTATCGATCTCCCTGTAGCTCACGTCGAACATGCGGGCCAGCGGCGACAGGGGCAGCTTCTGGGCCAGGGACTGCACTCGCGAAAGCTGGGCATCGCGCTGAAAGACATGATGAAAGTGAGCGCTCTGGGCCCGCACGCGCCCGAGTTGGACCCACTTCAGCACGATGATGGCCCAGGACAGGGCCGACATGAACACCAGAATCAGGAGGATAACCAGGGATACCCAGTTACCGGTAAAGATCAGGGACCAGGCACTGTCCCCGGCAGACTCGCTTCCCATCATCGGGCGACCCGCATGGCTGATCGGCCGGTCTCCCCGGCGCGTTGACGCTGCCGCGGGACCGGCCCAGATCGGAAGGAATAAAGCGACGCGCAGGACCACCACAGACTGCGGATCGTCAGGCGAACAGGCGCTTCAGCGCCTGTGCAGGGACAGCGACTACGGCTGGCTCAGCACCGACCGACGATTCTTGGCCCAGGCCTCTTCGTTGTGGCCAGGATCCACGGGCCGCTCCTCGCCGAAGCTGACGATCGTCATCCGGTCGGCGGCAATGCCCTCGTCGATCAGCGCATTGCGCACGGCATTGGCGCGCCGCTCGCCCAGGGCAAGGTTGTATTCCGTGGTGCCGCGCTCGTCACAGTGACCCTCGACAACCACGCGCAGGTCCGGATTGTCGCGCAACGCCTGGGCATTCTTGCGGATGGCATCCAGGAATTCCGGCTTGATGTCGTACTTGTCGAAATCGAAGAACACGGGGTTGAACATGCTGTCACCCATGTCTCCCATCGACTCCGCCGCCATCAGGCCGCGTCCGTCACCGGGGCGGTGGGGCTCATTGGTCAGCTGCACGGCAATAGCGTTTTCCATGATCGCGCGCCCGTGCTGCGCCGTCGCCGCGTCGCCAATGGTGTCGCGCAGAGCATCGGCGAAGTCACCCGCATTCTGGAAGCGCTGGCCGCGCAGACCACGCAACTGGCTGATCACGTTATCCGGGACACCGGCATCGGCCATGGCCTGGAGATTCTCGTCCGTGATGACGAACTCCGCGCCTTGCAGATCCGGAATATCGTCCAACCGCTCACGAGGCGGCGGGAGCAGATCCGGGTTCACGCCACCCGTCGCGCGCTCCTGGGCCTGCCGCGCGGCTGCCTGTGCGTCTTGTGCTGCATCCTGAACACCTTGTGTCTGCTGGCCACCGCAGCTTGCAATGAATACCGCCAAGGCCACCAGTAATCCCAGATGAAGCCAGTTCTTATTCATGAGTCACCTATTCGATCCATCCACTGAGGGGTCGGACATGAAGTCGTGTTTGGTCATCAATCGCTGTCATAAGCCGATACGCTAGCACTGACCAGGAGAAATTGAAAGTTCATGCCAAACGAATACGGCGCGTCGATAAAATCTTGATACGGCGCGAACCCCTTGGTGCAGGGGCCAGCTAGACCTGATCTGAACGACGCCCCAGTCACGCTCTAAATTCCATGCAAGCTGTATGTGCGCATCGCAGATTAGCGATGATTCGTAAGTATCATCATACCGTCCGATTTTCCACCGTTTTCCCACTATTTTCTCCGGTGTCGTTATTGGCCATCGGCGCATCAATGCTCCTATAATATGAGCGGAGAGCCGTCGCGCGAGGGCGTACGATTTGACCTGTTGGATGACAACGATGGATATGACCCTGTATGTGGACCCGCCCTGCTCCGGCACGGAGAACATGGCCCGCGATGAATGGTGCATGGAGCAGGCCATTGCATCGGGTCGGCCCATCGTGCGGCTGTACGGCTGGGATCGGCTGACCCTGTCCCTGGGCCGGGCGCAGAAGCTGGACGGCGAGCTGGACCTGGCTGCCTGCCAGGCATTGGGGATCCCCCTGGTGCGCCGGGCCACCGGCGGCCGGGCCGTGCTGCATGGTGCCGATCTGACGTACTCGGTCAGCGCGCCCTTCGCGGGCACGCCCTTCAAGGGCGGCATCATGGATGTCTACCGGGCCCTGTCCCAGGTGTTCCTGCACTTCTTCCGCGGGCTGGGGCTCCATCCCCAGGTGCACGCATACAGCGGCCGCCAGCGCGTGGCACTGGCCTCGGCCAACTGCTTCGCCACGCCCTCGGCCTTCGAGATCCTCATCGACGGGCGCAAGCTGGTGGGCAGCGCCCAGCGGCTGCGGGCCGCCGGCTTTCTGCAACATGGTTCCATTCCGCTGTCACCGCAGACGGAAACCCTGAGCCGCATCTATGTGGGACTGAGCCAGGCCCAGGTGGAACGCCAGATGACGGACCTGGGCACCCTGGGTGTATGGCGGGCCGGCGCGGAGTTGGCGCTCCAGGCCGGGCTGGTGCGGGCCTTCGAGGCGGTGCTGGATGCCCGCCTGCTGCCCGGCCACTGGGACGCGGCCGCCAGGGCGCGCGTGGCCGAACTGGCCGCGGGCTACCCCCTGCACGAGGCGGGCGAGCTGACGGGGCTCACCCGCACGGCCTGACGCGCCGAGACTAATAGCGCGGCATCTCCGGCTCCACCTCTTCCGCCCAGCGGTCGATCCCGCCGGCCAGGCTGCGCAACCGTTTGGCGTCGAAGCCGGCTTCTGACAGCTTTTTCAACGCCGTCATGGAGCGTTTGCCCTTGTAGCAGTAGAGGTAGATCTCGTCGTCCCGCTTGAGGTCGGGGATGAACGACTCGAACTGGCTCAGGGGCGTCAGCCGCGCCTGTTCGATGCGCGCGATGTCCCACTCGTGGGGCTCGCGCACGTCCAGCAGGGTGATGGGCCGCCCCACATCCAGGATGTGTTTCAGATCCTGGGGCGTCACTTCGAGCGCCGAATCGTCCTGCGCCACGACGCCCGGCAGTTGGATGTCGCAGAAGGCCTCGTAGTCCACCAGTTCCGTCACGGTGGGATTGTCCCCGCACAACTCGCACTTGGGGTTGCGGCGAATCTTGACGTCCTTGAAGCTCATGCGCAGGGAGTCGTACAGCATCAGGCGCCCGACCAGCGTCGTGCCCCGATCCAGAATCAGCTTCACCGTCTCCGTGGCCATGATCAGTCCCACCGTTCCCGGGAGCACGCCCAGGACACCGGCTTCCGCTCAACTGGGCACCAGCGCCGCCGGCGGCGGACTGGCATACAGGCAGCGGTAGCAAGGCCCGCCGGCGGCCGGATGGAACACGGACATCTGGCCCTCAAAGCGGAAGATGGAGCCATAGACCAGCGGTTTGCCGGCAAAGAATGCCGCATCGTTGACCAGGTAGCGCGTGGCGAAGTTGTCCGAGCCGTCGACGATCACATCGTACTGGTTGAACATCTCCTGGGCGTTGTCCCGGGTGAGTTGGGTATCGTGCACATCCACCGTGACGTGCGGATTGATGCCCACCATGGTGTCGCGGATCGACTGCACCTTGGGCCGGCCCACATCGGCCGTGGAGTGCGCCACCTGCCGTTGCAGGTTGGAGGCATCCACCACGTCGAAGTCCACCACGCCCAGTCGGCCCACGCCCGCGGCAGCCAGATACATGCCCAGGGGCGAGCCCAGCCCGCCGGAGCCGATAAGCAGCACACTGGCATTTTTCAGCTTGAGCTGGCCGTCCATGCCCACCTCGGGCAGGGTCAGGTGCCGGCTGTAGCGATTGATTTCCTCTGCGCTCAGCGCGCCATTGTCTTGCATCGTCATGTTCCTTGTTGGTCTGGTGCACGGGCGGCAGTGCCTGTCCAATCCCGGTGCGGCCCCACCGCACGCGCCTTTGCAATAGCATCGTGCACGTCAGAAGCATCGTGTACGTCAGGTTTACCTGTAATTCTACCACCGCATCTGTGAGATGCCAAACATATCCCCTTGATTTTCCATGCGATTACAGTCACATGCATTTGTGACGGTGGGACGCGGATCCCGGGCCCGCGCGGGGCCGCGGACCCGATATGGCTTGACCGCCTTCGGGGCGGCTCGATATGATCGGCGTTGGGGCCGCCCTGGGCGCGCCCCGCGATGCCACCGTGTTTTCCGCCCGCTGAGCCCGCGGCATGAGCGACGCTCCGCCCGTGGCGAGCGCGGCCCGCCGCCGCCCCAGGCAGTGCAAACGAGCTCAAGCGCGAGACGAGTTCAACAAAGCATGGGCACACAACAACCGGAGTCTTCATGACCCCCACGTCCAGCGGACCCAAGAACCAGCAGGAGCGCGCCAAGCCGGCCGTCCACCCCGCACCCAAGCTGCTCTCGGTGAAGAATCTGATCCGCCGGGAAAAGGATGTGCTGGATATGCTCGGCCGGGACAAGCTGGTGGAAATGTTCCACCGCATGATGCTCATCCGCGCCTTCGAGCAGCGCTGCGAACAGGCCTATCAGCAACGCAAGATCGGCGGTTTCCTGCACCTGTACATCGGCCAGGAGGCCGTGGCCGTGGGGATGCTGGCGGCGGTGCGCGAAGACGACTACGTGAGCACGTCCTACCGGGACCATGGCATCGCCCTGGCCATGGGCATTCCGCCTGAGCCGCTGATGGCCGAGCTGTTCGGCAAGTCCACGGGCATCTCCCGTGGCAAGGGCGGCTCCATGCATTTCTACTCCAAGGAGAAGAATCTGCTGGGTGGACACGGCATCGTGGGCGGTCAGATTCCCGTGGGCACGGGCGCCGCCTTCACCGCCCGCTACCAGGAGACCGATCGCGTGAGCATGGTCTTCTTCGGCGAGGGCGCCATGCAGCAGGGGGTGTTTCACGAGTCGGCCAATATCGCCGCCCTGTGGCAGCTCCCCTGCATTTACGTGGTGGAGAACAACCAGTACGCCATGGGCACCTCCTTCGAGCGAACCTCGGCCGTCAGCGACCTGACCCTGCGCGCCCAGGGCTACAACATGGGCGGCTACCCCGTGGACGGCATGAACCTGCTGGAATGCTTCCATGTCATGCACGATGTCGTCGAGGAGCGGCGCAAGCATCCCGGCCCCGCGCTGATCGAGGCCAAGACCTACCGCTACCGGGGCCACAGCATTTCCGACCCGGCCAACTACCGCGTCAAGGAAGAGGTGGAGGGCTACCAGAAGGTGGACCCCATCGAGCAGGTGCGCCGCCTGCTGGCCGAACTCAAGTGGCTCAGCGAGGATGACTCCAAGGACCTGGAAAAGCAGGCCCGCAAGGAGGCCGTCGACGCCATGCAGTATGCGGAGGAAAGCCCCGACCCGGACCTGAGCGAACGGGACCTGCACGTCTACGCGGACTAGTCCCCCTACCAGGCGCCCGGCGTCGCCACCACGAGCAGGTGCCACCACGAGCAGGTGCCACCACAAGCATGCGCCACCACAAGGCATCCCATGGGAACCCAGACCATCTTTTTTCGTGAAGCCCTCAACCAGGCCATGGTCGAGGAAATGGAGCGCGACCCGGCCGTATTCCTCATGGGCGAGGAGGTGGGCCAATACAATGGGGCGTACAAGGTCAGCCTGAACATGCTGGACCGCTTCGGCCCCCGCCGCGTGGTGGACACGCCCATCTCCGAGAACGGCTTCACAGGCATCGCGATCGGTGCGGCCATGACCGGACTGCGGCCCATCGTGGAGTTCATGAGCTTCAACTTCGCCCTGGTGGCCTTCGACCAGATCGTCTCCAACGCGGCGAAGACCCTGTACATGTCCGGCGGGCAGTTCCCCATTCCCATGGTGTTGCGCGGCCCCGGCGGCCCGGCGGCCCAGGTGGCCGCCCAGCATTCCAACGTGGTCGACAGCCTGTTCGCCTACTTCCCGGGCCTCAAGGTGGTCAGCCCCTCCACGGCATACGACGCCAAGGGCCTGCTGAAGAGCGCCATCCGGGACAATAATCCGGTGGTCTTCATCGAGAACGAGATGCTCTACGGGCTCAAGGAGGAGTTGCCGGAGGAGGAATACACGGTGCCCATCGGCGAGGCGGAGGTGAAGGTGCAGGGCAGCGACGTCACCGTCATCGCCTACAGCCGCATGGCCCATATGATACAAGGCGCCCTGGAGGAATTCGCCAAGGAGAACATCAGCGTGGAGCTGGTGGATCCGCGCACGATCCGGCCCTTGGACGTGGACACCATCGCTGCGTCGGTGGCCAAGACGCACCGGGTGGTGATTCTGGAGGAGGGTCACCGCTTCTGCGGCGTGGGGGCGCAGATCGCGGATGACATCTATTCCCGCTGCTTCGACGACCTGGATGCGCCGATCGTGCGCGTCACACACACGGACAACCCGCTGCCCTATGCCAAGAACATCGAGGCGGCCAGTCTGCCGTCGCCGGCACAGGTGATCCAGGCGGCCAAGCAGGTGCTGTATCGCCTCTAAGCCGCGGCGCCGCGCCATCCACCCCCATCTCACTCGTCAACCCTGAGCTTCTGAGGACCATCCCATGGCCATGTTGCTGTCCATGCCCAGCTTGAGCCCCACCATGGAAACCGGGGTGATCACCACGTGGCGCAAGAGCGTCGGCGACCATATCGACGTGGGCGAGGTGCTCGCGGAAATCGAGACCGACAAGGCCGTGATGGACTACGAGATGGCCGACGAAGGCTTCATCCGCGCCTTCCTCGTGGAGCCCGGGCAGGAGGTGCCCGTCGGCACGCCGATCGCCATTCTCAGCGAGACGGCGGACGAGGACATCAGCGAGACGGAGCAGCAGGCCAAGTCCCAGGCCCCGGCCGCCGCGCCCCAACCCAAGGCGCAAGACCAGCCCCCGGCGGCGGGCAACGGGAGCGGCCAGCCCCCGGCTGCGCCGGCAGCGCCCCAACAGCCGGCCCCCGCGCCGGCACAGCCGCCCGCAACCCCGCCGCAACAGGCCCAACAGGCGGCGGCGCCGCCCCAGGCCCAGCAGGCCCCCGCGCCGTCCGCGGCACCGGCTCCCGCGGCCCCAGGGGACGGCCGCGTGCGCATCTCGCCCTTTGCCCGCAAGCTGGCCGAGCAACAGGGCCTGAACTGGCAGTCGCTCCAGGGCTCCGGCCCCGGCGGACGCATCGTGGCGCGGGACATCGAAGGCGCCATCGCCGGCGGCGCGCCCCCGGCTCAGGCCCCCGCCCCCCAGGCCCAGCCCGCGTCGGGCGCCGCACCGCAGGCCCCGGCCCCGGCTCGTGCAGCGCAGCCGCCCAGCGGGCCGCTGCCGCCCTTCGAGGATCTGCCGCTGAGCATGATGCGCAAGGTTATCGCGCGCACCATGACCCAGTCCAAGCAGACCGTGCCCCATTTTCAGACGTCGCGGAAGGTACGCGTGGAGGCGTTTCTGGAGCTGCGGGAGCAGCTCAAGGCCCAGTTCCCGGACGTGCGCATTTCCATCAACGACATGCTCATCAAGGCCTGCGCCGTGGCTCTGCGCAAGCATCCGGTGATCAACAGCCAGTTTCTGGACGACCGCATCCGCCGCTTCAACACGGTGGACGTGGCCGTGGCGGTGAACACCGACGACGGCCTGATCACGCCCGTGGTGCGCAACGTGGAGCAGAAGGGCTTCGCCCAGATCGCCACGGAGGTGCGGGCCCTGGCGGAGAAGGCACGGGAGCGCAAGCTGACCCCGGAGGAATACCAGGGCGGCACCTTCACCATTTCCAACATGGGCATGTTCGGCGTGACCGAGTTCAACGCCATCATCAATCCGCCCCAGGCGGCCATCCTGGCGGTGGCCGGCGTGATGCGCGAGCCCGTGGTGCAGGGTGACGACATCGTGCCCGGCCAGACCATGATGATCACCCTGTCTTCCGACCACCGGGTCATTGACGGTGTGGCCGCCGCGGAATTCCTGGCCACGCTGAGCAGCATCATCGAAACACCGCTGGCCATGCTCATGTAGGCTGGCGCCGGCAGGGCAATGCAGGATACCCGAGCCGCATCCGCCTCGGTGCCCCCGGCCCGCCAGGTCCCTGGCCGCATGGCCTGCGCGGCCCCGTGATTTTTTTTTTGCCGGCGGGGCTAGTGCAGCGATGGGGAACTGTGCATAATCTCCCTTAGGTCTCAAGATTAACTTTTACGAAAGGAGGTGATCATGGTCGAAACCATCACGCTGAACCCTTGCAACGCATCGGGTCAGGGCCGTTAAGCCCTCCGCTTCTGCGGTCCTGGTGACGATGTGTCTTCACCTGACCCAGGGGTTCAGCGGATCGGACCCATTCGGTCCGCGCCAGTAGGGGAGCCGGGTCACCGGCCCTGCTCCCCTCGGTGGTTGGCAGCCACCGTGGTTAACAGCCATCGCGTCAGGGATTCATTCCGTGACGCCTCCTTGCCATGCCCACGGCCTGCTTGCCGGGCTGGGGCAGCCTTACCTTTCCGCGGTGCATCGCAGTATCATGTCGTCTCGCACCCCCTCCCCCGCGCAACCGCAAGCCGCCGACGCCCGTGAGCGACGACTGGACCCACGCCTTCTTTGACGCGCTGGCGCTCTCCCTGTGGCAACAGGCCATTCCCGACGAGCAGACGGCGGACGAGGCGGAATTTCTGCAGCATGCCCTGAGCCTGCGGGCGGACATGCCCGTGCTGGACGTGCCCTGTGGCGACGGGCGGCTGGCCGTGGCCATGGCCGAGCTGGGTTGCCGCGTGACCGGCGTGGATGCCTCCCCGGCGTTTCTGGATGCCGCCCGGGCCCGCGCTGCCCAGCGCAAGATGGATGTGACATGGCTGGCCGCCGACATGCGCCACCTGCCCCGGCACCAGTTCGATGCCGCCTGCTGCATGGGCAACAGCTTCGGTTACCTCGACGCGGCCGGCACCCAGGTCTTTCTGGACGCCGTGGGCCAGGCCTTGCGTCCCGGCGGACGATTCCTGCTGGACACGGCCATGGCGGCGGAATCGATCCTGCCCGAGCTGAGCGAACGGGCCTGGCAGGCCGCGGGGGACATGCTGGTGCTCTCCGAGTACACCTACCACGTTGAGACGTCGCGGCTGGAGACGGACTACACCTTCATCCAGGGCACCCGCCGCGAGACGCGCCAGGCCACCTACTCGGTGTTCACGTTGGGGGAGATCAACCGCATGCTGGCCCGGGCGGGCCTGACGGCGCGGGACTGGCTGGCCGACACGGACGAGACGCCCTATTACGTGGGCGCCCACCGCCTGCTGCTGGTGGCGGAGAAGGCCTGAGGCCCGCTGCTACTTGCTGTAGATGATATTGACGAAGGAATCCCAGGTGGCTTCCGAGGCCACGGGGAAGCCCGCGCCCGGCAGAACCCAACTGAATCCTTCGTCTATCGTCCCGTCGCTCCAGGCCGCGGCCGGCCATGGCGCATACCAATGCCGCTCGGTTGCGGAATATACACCCACGTAGTAGGTCTCACCGGCACTCAGGCTCACCGGGGTGGGCAGGTCGTACTGATACCAGGTTGCCAAGGTGAATGTGGTGGGCGTGATGGCCTGACTCCAGTACAGGGAGTTGTCGCTGTCGCGGTACAACACCAGCTCGTCTCCATACATGTAGCGGATGCCATGCAGGGAGAGGTTGAGCGAGGGGGTGAACCTGGTGGTGTGCGTATAGGCAATCGCAGCGCCACCGGCCGCCGGCGAGGGATCGTAGTCATACCAGCGGTAGGTGACCAGGGTCGTCGACCCGCTTTCGCTGCCGGCCAGGCTGTCCTCCTCCACCGTCACGTCGCTGCCGCAGGCGGCCAGCAGAACGGCCAGCAGAGCCAACAGAACGTACCACGACAGATCTCCGACCGCCGCGCGGACGAGTTTCACGATACGCCTTTCTTCGCCTGTGGCAGGCCTTGCCTCCGTCCGTCGGACGGGCGCGCAGATGTTTCCCGGGGGGATGCGGGAAGCATAGCAGAAATGGCGAGAGGGGAGCGTCAAAAAAACGACGCCCGACCGCCGCTCCGCTAGCTCTGCTCCAGGTCCAGCAGTTGCTGATCCTTGTTGACCGGATCGCCCTCCTTGAAGTGCAGCGCCGTCACCTTGCCCGCATAGGGGGCGGTGATCTGGTGTTCCATCTTCATGGCTTCCACGATCATCAGCAGGTCACCCGACTTCACGCTGGCGCCGGAGGCCACGGCGACCTTGATCACCTTGCCGGGCAGGGGCGCCAGGAGCTGATTGGCGGCCAGCGCCGCGTCCACACCGACCGCTACCGCCTCGGGTATCGATGAGCGCAGCTGAATGTGCCGCTCGCGCAGGGTCAGCCAGCGCACCTCGCCGCCGGCATCCCAGCGGAAGGGCAGGCGCACCTCGCCCAGGTCCAGCAGCCCTTCCCCCGGGCCCACATGCACATGCAGCACCTCGCGCTCATGATCGCCCAGGGTGACCTGCATGGTGTGCCCGGCGGGGTCCTCCGGGCGCAGGACGATCTGTGCCTCCACCGGCTCGCCCACGCCCTCGTAGCGCCGCCGCATGGGCGTCCGCAGCTGGGTGTCCGTGGACCAATAGCTGCTGCGGCTCCAGGGCGAGGCGCTTTGCGCCCCCTGCCCATTGTCGGAACGCGGCGCTGGGCGCAGCACACCGGTGCGGGCCAGATGGGCGTCCACCGCCGCCGCGGCGAGCAGCACCTCATGGCGGAAGGTCTCGCTGAATTCGCTGGCCGTGAGCGCCTTCAGGTTCTGTTCCACCAGGGTCGTGCAGTAGTCGCCGGAGACGAACTCCGGGTGGGCCAGCACTGCCTGGAGAAAGCTCAGGTTGGTCACGATGCCCGTCACGCGGGAGCGGGCCAGCATGCGGCGCATCCGCCGCAGGGCCTCGTCCCGGTCGCTGCCCCAGGCCACCAGCTTGGCCAACAGGGAGTCGTAGTAGGGACTGATGGCCGAGCCGCTGCGGAAGCCGGTGTCCACGCGCAGGCCCTCGCCGGTGGGAAAGGTCAGCGCATCCAGCCGACCGACCGAGGGCAGAAAGCGCTTGGCCGGATTCTCCGCATTGAGCCGGCACTCGATGGCATGGCCCGTCACGGGCACGTCTTCCTGCCGGATGGTCAGGGGCTTGCCCTCGGCGATCTCGATCTGCATGCGCACCAGGTCCAGCCCGGTGGTCATCTCGGTGATGGGGTGCTCCACCTGCAGCCGGGTGTTCATCTCCAGGAAGTAATAGTTGCCCGCGTCGTCCAGCAGGAATTCCACGGTGCCTGCGCCCAGATAGCCGATGGCCTCGGCCGCCTTGACGGCATCCCGTCCCATGGCCGCGCGCATCTCGGGCGTCAGGGCCGGGCTGGGGGTCTCCTCCACCACCTTCTGGTGACGCCGCTGCACGGAGCACTCGCGCTCGTTGAGATGGATCACGTTGCCATGGGCATCGGCCATCACCTGCACTTCCACGTGCCGCGGGCGGGTCAGGTAGCGCTCGATCATGATGCGGTTGTCGCCGAAGGCCCCGGCCGCCTCGCGCTGGGCCGATTCCAGCGCCGCGTCAAGCTTGTCCGCCTGCTCCACCAGCCGAATCCCCCGGCCGCCCCCGCCGGCCACGGCCTTGAGCATCAGGGGAAAGCCCACGTCCAAGGCCTCGCGGCGCAGGGTTTCCCCATCCTGCGCATCACCGGAGTATCCCGGCACGATGGGCACACCGGCGGCCATCATGCGGTGCTTGGCTTCGGCCTTGTCGCCCATGGCGCGGATCACCTCCGCCGAGGGCCCCACGAAGCGTATGCCCCGCTCGGCGCACGCGGCGCTGAAAGCGGGATTCTCCGAGAGAAAGCCGTAGCCGGGATGGATGGCATCCACCCCGTTGCCCTGGGCAATGGCCAGCAGATGCTCCACATCCAGGTAGCTTTCCGCCGGCGCGGGCGGCCCCAGGCGCACGGCCACATCGGCCTCATGCACCACCGGGCTGTCGGCATCGGCATCGGAATACACGGCCACGGCGCGAATACCCATGGCCCGGCAGGTGCGCAGTACGCGCATGGCAATCTCGCCGCGGTTGGCGATCAGCAACGTCTCAATCATCGGGTGTCTTTGTACCAACGGGAAGTGGGTGCTGGGGGAAACGCGGCACCGGGCCAAACCCGGCCGCCACGCCGGTTCAGGCGGGCGGCGCCGCCTCCACCTGAATCAATGCATCGTGAAAGCGGCCGCCGCTGCCCATGTCGGTCAACTCGGCGGTGGTCAACTGGTTGATGCCCTTGCGCCCACGCAGGTGGCGCGGCCACCAGACGCTCTCGGCCACGGCCACGCCGGGCATCACGTCCCGCGTGGTACGCAGGGTCAGATAGCTCTCGCCCCGGTCGTTGAAGGCCCGCACCGCATCGCCCTCGCGCAGATCGCGGGCGGCCGCTTCGGCCGGATGCAGCTGCAGCAGCGGCTCGCGCTCCAACTTGGGCGAACTCACCGTATCGCCAAAGGTGGAGTTGAGAAAATGCTGGGCGGGCGCCGTGACCAGTTGCAGGGGATAGCGCGCCTTGAGCGCATTGTCCTCGTGACCCTCGGCCAGGGGCACGAATGCCGGTACGCCCGGCAGGCCTCGCTTGGCCGTGCGCTGGGAGAAGAACTCGATCTTGCCGGAATCGGTGGTGAGCCCCTGCTCCCAGGGACGCACCAGGGTCGGCATGCGCACCGGCTTGCCCGCCAGAAATGTCTCCCAGTCGAACCCGTAGGACGTCAGCAATTCCCGGTTGAGCAGTTGCGGCAGCAGCGTGTCGTAGGTCTCCTGGAAGATCGGGTCCGTGAAACCCATGCGCGCCGCGATGGCATTGAACACATCCCAGTTGGGGCGGGATTCGCCCAAGGGCGGGATCGCCGCGCGGGAGTACTGGGCGTACAGATGGCCGTAGGCCGTGACCACGTCGTCATGTTCCATGAACGTGGTGGCCGGCAGCACGATGTCCGCAAAATCCGTCGTATCGGTGAAGGTCTGCTCGTGCACCACCAGGAACAGATCCTCCCGGGCCAACCCCGCATGTACCTTGGACTGGTCCGGCACCACGGCGGCCGGATTGCTGCCGTAGACGTACATGGCCTTGATGGGCGGATCGTCCAGCCGGGTGAGGATGTCGCCGAGTTGCACCATGTTCAGTTCCCGCGCCGGTGGGTCGGTGGGCGCGGGCTGCTTGAGCAGCAGGGTGTGCCAATGGTCGTCCGGCGTGTAGTTGAGCAGGCCGCCGCCGGAATGCTCCCACGCGCCGGTCAGCGAGGGCAGGCACGAGATGGTGCGGATGGTCATGCCCCCGTTGCCGTGGCGGGACAGCCCCATGCCCAGGCGGATAAAGGCGCGCCGCTCCTTGCCGTACAGGCGGCCCAGCATGGCCACGTCCTCGGCGGGCACGCCGGTGATCTCCTGCACACGCTGGGGCGTATAATCCGCGCAGCCCTCGCGGAGCTGCTCGAAGCCCAGCGTAAAGCGGTCGATGAACCCCATGTCGTGATGGCCGCCCGCGATGATCTCCCGCATCATGCCCAGGGCCAGGGCCGCGTCCGTGCCGGGGCGCACCTGGAGAAACAGGTCCGCCTGCCGGGCCGTGGCGTTGCGGTAGGTATCGATCACCACCAGCTTCGCGCCCTTGGCCCGCGCCTGCTTGATGAAGGGCATCAGGTGCACATGGGTCGCCACCGCATTGCAGCCCCACACGAGGATCAGCCGGGCATTGACGATGTCCTCGATGTCGCTGGCCACGCCGTCGCCATGGGTCGCCCGCGACCCGGCGTTGACCGAGCCGGTGCAGATGGTGCGCTTGAGGTGCGAGGCGCCCATGCGGAAGAACAGCCGGTGGCCGCCGTACATGCCCACCAGACCGATATTGCCCCCGTAGGAATAGGGCAGGATGGCCTCGGCGCCGTGCTGGGCAATGGTCGCCTGAAAGCGGGCGACGATCTCGTCCAGGGCCTCGTCCCAGGAAATGCGCTCGAAGCGGCCCTCGCCCTTGGCGCCCACGCGGCGCTGGGGGTAGCGCACGCGCTGGGGCGAATACACGCGCTCCGTGTAGCGGTTGACCTTGCCGCAGAGAAATCCGCGCGTGATGGGATGCTGCGGATCGCCGCCGATGGAGACGATGCGGTCGTCTTCGACCCCCACCCGCACGCTGCAGGAATCGGGGCAATCATGGGAACAGACGATGTTGCGGTATTCGATCATGGTGTGGATACGATGAAAGCGACGCCGGAAGTTGCCGGCGGACCTACCGGCAACCTGGCGGACGGCTCGCCGCGGCGGGGCTCCCGCGCGGGCCAGGCTGCCCGGCCATGGAGCCACGCGATTCCGCCGAGATTAACCCATTTGCCGCCGCCTTGCCACTGGCGATTGCGCCGGCCCACGGGTCACGCGCCGGTTGCCGCCCCACCCACGGCACCGACGGATTTCCCCTGTCCGGCGGCAGAAATGCCATCATTTCCGCGGAATATTGCAGAGGGTCACGCTCAGATTGCCCGGTACTCGGCGCACGAATTGACACCATTCCCGCCTGGGAACGGACACTCCCCCACGCGAGGCCTTGCCGGACTGCCCCTGGAGTGCTCGCGGAAATGGCAACCCCTTGGTTTAATTGGCTTGCATCCGTCAGAAAATGCAGTGTAGAGTGTCGCGAATCCGTGCGTTTGCGCCGAATTCCGCATCCCGTAATCACGCACTTATTGTTGATCGGCGATTATCTAATCCAATGGCCGCCACGCGCCCTCGGGTCACCCCGGCCACCAACTTCATCCCTGCCTGCCAGCCATGGAAGCGTCGAGTGCCAAAGTCACCGTCACGCCACCCTGGAACCACCCCGGCTTCTTGAGCGAGGAGGCCCTGCGGGCCGCGCAGGAGTATTACTTCCAGACCCACGCCACCAACTCCAAGCTCATCGCGCAGGGCCGCAACGCCCAGGGCTTCATGAAGTCCGGTCTGCGGCGCAAGCTGACCAAGGAGATGGGCGAGGACTTCAAGATGTACACCGGTGTGTCCATCGGGGCGGAATCCTCGGAGTCCGCCGTGGGCATTCGAAGTGAGCTGAATGCGCTGCTGGAGAATGTCTACCGCAAGATCGCGCCGACGCAACCCATCACCTCGCCCACCCAGGAAGACCTGACCATCCTCAAGCATCCCCTGGGTGCCCTGGAGGTCTGCTACTGCCTGACATTTTTCTACACGCACCTGCAGAAGAAATACGTCACGCTGGCCGGCAACCGCCGCCAGGTGCTCAAGTCCGTGCTGGACGAGGAGATGTTCAAGTGGATCTGGCGCATGAGCATCGGCTTCCTGGTCTCCGAGGACGAGAACAAGCTGGACTTTGACAACCGGCTGCCCACCGGCGGCCTGAGCTACGTCCCGCCCGATGCCCAGGGCGCCTCATCAGCGGAAAAGGTGCTGGAGGTGGGCAGCTTCATGCTGAGCAACCATCTGCGCGATTCCCATCTGCGCTTCTCGCTCTGCTACTACTTCGCCACGTACATCCGCCAGATTCAGTTTCAGCTGCTCGCCAAGCACAACACCAATGCGGACAAGCTCTACGAGCGCATCCGCAATCCGGACCCCAAGTCCGGCGTGGGCAATATCCTGATCGCCATCGACATGCTGTTGAACATGCACGGCAACAGCAATGACAGCTTCGAGTCCGTGCTCCAGGATCACGAAAAGCAGATGCAGACGATGATCCCGGAGGAGGAGATTGCCTTCATCCTCCAGTTCCAGGAATTCACCGAGTCGAAATTCGATACGTCCCTGGCCAAATTCGTGCCCCGGGGCCGCCAATCCGCGGAGGCCGACAATCCGGCCGGTACGCTGATGCCGCTCATGTTGATCCTGCGCACCATGCCGCGGGATGGCCGGGAGCGCATCCTGGGCCGCATTCCGGGCCCGTTCCTGGGGCTGCTGTCCAACCGCATCCAGCACGGCTCCATGGACGAGCCCGACCGCATCCTGCTCGACCACGTTCACGACGTCACCGATCGGCGCCGCAAGAGTGGCGAAACCTACACCATCGTCAGCCAGGTCAAGGGACGCGCCACCACCACCTCCGCCAAGGCAGCAGAAAAGGCGCCCGCCGGTGCGGGGGGCAAGGCCGGTGCGGCGGGGAGCAAACCGGCGCCCGCGGCCGCCGCGAGTGGCACGGCGGGCGCAAGTGGCACGGCCCGGACGAGCGGCGGCGCGGCAACCGCCGCCCAGGCACAACCGGCGGCACGCCCGGCGGCGGATCGCGTGACCCACGAGCGCCTGCTGATCGCCTGGCGCGCGGAGGGCGCCTCACTGGAGGTGACCAGCATTTCCCCGGTGGAGCTGTTCGCCCTCGCGGGCAATGACGCCCATATCCTGCGGGCCTGGGTCATGGTCGCGCTGCAGTCCAATCAGGTCTTCGGCATTCCGCACAATGAGATCACCAAGGAGCGGCTGAATTCGCTGGTCAGCGAGCTGTCCGCCCAGGCCGGCAAGGACAGCAAGCCGCGCCTCTCCGCGGACAAGATTCAGCAGTTGCTGAAGCTGGGTGCCAAAGCCCCGCGCAAGGTGCTGCTGGCCCTGGCCAAGGCCCTGCCGGCCGAGCGCAGCAGCAATGCGGGCAGCCTGGGGCCGACCCTGGGCGCGCTCGGGGAGCGGCTGGGCGAGCAGTTCGGCGATTTCCTGCGCAACGCCATGCAGCCGGAATTCGCCGCGGTGCTGGGGCAGCTCAGTCCCGAGGAGAAGCGCGCCGTGGGCGTCCTGCAACGCGTGGCGCGGCTCCCCTAGCCGACACACGGCCGGCCTGAGTCTGAAGACACCGGGCAGGTGTGCGCTCCGCGCACGTCGCAATGCGACCCCCCACCGGGTTCCATGACGAATACATGCGGGACGGCACACTAGCCGGCGGGCTGGGCATGGGTCCGGCGCAGCCGGCGAATCTGCCGGCGCCACGCAGCTTCCCCGCCCGGCGTCTCCAGGAACAGCGGAATCCCGGCCAGATGCGGATCGCGCACCAGCCGTTCGAACACCCCCCAACCCATCGTCCCCTGGCCCAGGTCCTCGTGGCGGTCCAGGCGCGAGCCAAGCGGCTGCTTGGCATCGTTCACGTGAAATGCCCGCAGCTTGTCCATCCCGATGTCCCGGCGAAATGCCCCCCAGAATTCCGCCCAGCCCGCCTCGCTGACCAGATCGTAGCCGGCGGCGTGGAGATGGCATGTGTCCAGGCAGATGCCGGCCCGCTGCGGCGCCTTGAGCAGGGCCAGCAGGTGCTGCAGATCCGCCAGGCTGTGTCCCACCGAGGTGCCCTGTCCCGCCGTGTTCTCGATGGTGAAGATGATGTCCGCCTCCGCAAAGCGCGCCATGACCGCGTTGAGGCTCTCCGCGATGGTCTCGAGACAGGCCTCGCGCCCCGCGCCCAGGTGTGCGCCGGGGTGGAAGTTCAGCAGGCGGATGCCCAGGCGCCGGCAGCGCTCCGCCTCCTCGGCAAAGACGGCACGGGAGCGGGCCAGCTTGTCCGGCACCGGGCTGCCCAGGTTGATCAGGTAGCTGTCGTGGGACATCACGACCTCGATCGGCGAAGCGGCCCAGGCCTCCCGGAACCGCCGTACCTCCTCGTCGGTCAGGGGCGGCACCTCCCATTGCCGCTGGTTGCGCGTGAAGATCTGCATGCACGAGCCCCCCACCCGCGCCGCATGGGCGAATGCATGGGCCAGATCGCCGGCAATGGAGGCATGGGGCCCCACCAGCAGGGGCGCGGCGGCCTTCCCGGACGCCGGACGGGCCTGGGTTCGCTGGTGTGGCGGCATGGCGTCGGTGGGCTTGGGATCACGGCATGGCGCCCCGGCGGACCGGTGCCGGTGCGCAGGTGGCAGCGGCATGGGCGACACGGTTCAGCGGGACCGGCGCTGCGCATAGACCACCATGGATTTGGGAAAGACATGATTGCACCATCGCTCGACCCGGCTCAACCACGTCGAAAACATGATGTGGGTCAGCACCTTGCGGAAATGGTGGATCGCCGGATGTGCCTCGTTGTGCAGGCCGAACACGCCCCGCACCCACCAGTAGAGGGAATGGAACGCATGCTCGAAGTGCAGGTCCACCACCTCCAGGTCCGCCTCACGCAGCAGGCGGAACAGCCGCCGCGCCGTGAAGATGCGCACGTGCCCGCCGGGCGTGTTGAAGTAATCGTCCGAGGCGAACCAGAAGGCCCACTCGGTGAAGGGCGTGGGCACACTGGCCGCCATCAGGCCGCCGGGCCGCAGCACCCGCGCAATCTCGCGGGCCGCCTGGGCCGGATCGTCCACATGCTCCAACACCTCCGAGCAGATCACCCGCTCGAAGCGCCCATCGGCAAATGGCAGCCGCAGGGCATTGCCCCGCAACACCACGTATGGCCGCAGCGGCTCCGCCGACGGCGCGGCGGCCGCGTCGCGCACGGTGCTGGCCAACAGGTAGCGGCTGTAGCGCAGATCATCGGGATTGAGGTCCATTGCCACGGCGCTGCAGCCCCGGCGCAGGAACTCCAGGCTGTGCCGGCCCCGCCCGCAACCGATATCGAGCGCCGTCATGCCCGGCGCGACGCGCAGCCGGCTGAAGTCAACCGTGAGCATGGATCACCTCCCGATACACTGCCTCCAGCCGCCGCGCCGCGCTCTCCCAGCGAAAGCGCTCCATGATGCGGGTGCGGGCCGCCTGGCCCAGCGCGGCGCGGCGGGGGGCATCGCCCAGCAGCGCCGTGATGGCCCGGGCCAGCGCCCCGGCATCGCGGGGCGGCACCAGCACCCCGGCATCACCCACCACCTCCGGCAACGCCCCGCCGCGGGCAGCCACCAGCGGCAGCCCGCAGGCCATGGCCTCGGCCGCCGGAAAACCGAAGCCCTCGAAGACCGAGGGGGAGACTGCCACCTCCGCCGTGGCATAGAGGCGCACCAACTCCTCCAACTCCACCTTGAAGCGGAACTGCACCCGCCCGTGCAGGCCGAAGCGCTCCAACAGCCCGTTCACCCAGTCCCAGCGGGTGATGCCCCCCGTCACGATCAGCAGGTGGGCCGCCGGCGGCAACATGCCGGCCGCTTCCAGCAGGTAGCGCCCGCCCTTGTTCGGGTCCTGCAGGTTGCCCACGAAGATCACGCGCCCCGGCACCGGCGCCACCTGCGGCAAGGGCCGGAACAGGGCCGAATCGAGCCCATTGTGCACCACCGCGATGCGGTTGCGCGATACCCTGAAATCCCGGGTGATCGCCTCGGCGGACACATCGGAGACGGTGACGATGCGCGGGAGCCGCCGCGCCACGGTGCCCTGCATGACCAGCGGAAAGAACAGCGCCCGGTTGAGCTGGGCCCGGAAGTCCGTGGGTGGTTCCCAGCCGCGCTGCCGGTCGATGCTCAGCGGATGGTGAATCGTCGCCACCAGGGGCATGCCCAGCGCCTGCAGGGGCAGCAGGCCCCAGCCCAGGCACTGGTTGTCATGAATGATGTCGAAGCGTCCCTGCCGCGCCAGCTCGCGCACCTTGGCGAAGGCGCGGATGCTGAAGGTGTTCAGCTCCGCGAAGATGCCCAGGCGGCTCGCGATGCGCTCGTAGACATTCAGCGGGTGCAACGCCCACAGGGGGCGTCCTGGCGGCGGATAGGCCCGCCCCTCCATGAACAGCTTGAGCGAGGGCAGCCGGTGCAGCACCATCCCGTCGCACGGGTCCGGATAGGGCGGACCGGAGATGCAGTGCACCTCGTGCCCCAGGCGCGCAAGTTCCCGACCCAGGTTGGACACGTACACGCCCTGCCCACCGGAGAAGGGATTGCCGCGATAGCTGAGCAGGCACACCTTCATGACGCGGCTCCCAGGCCGCCCGGCTCGCCCCGCAACACCTGCTCGTAGATGGCCACGGTGTTGGCGGCGCAGATGGGCCAGGCATGCCTGGCCACCATGTGCGCCCGCCCGGCCCGGCCCATGGCGGCGCGCTCGTCCGGGGCGGCCAGCAGGGCGCCGATCGCGGCGGCCAGCGCGGCGGGCTGGGCTGCGGGCACGAGCCGTCCCGTCCCCGGCAACACCACCTCGCGCACCGCGCCCACATCCGTCGCTACCACGGGAGTTTCACAGGCCATGGCCTCGGCGGCCGGCAGGCCGAAACCCTCGTACAGCGACGGCTGCACCAGCAGGGTGCAGGTGCTGTATTCCCGCACCAGTTCGGCCGTTGAAAGCTTGCCGGTAAAGGTGACGCGTGCCCCCAGGCCCAGGCGCGCCACGGCGTCCGGCGCGAGGGACTTGGCCGGCGCGCCCTCGTCCACGATGCGCAACCGCACGTGCCCGGGCAGGTGCCGCATGGCCTCCAGCAGGTGTCCTGCGCTCTTCTTCACATCGTCCGTGTTGCCCACGAACAGCAGCGTGTCCTCGGCGCGGACGCAGTCACCCGGGTTACGGAAGAGGTCGGTGTCGAGGCCGTTGGGCACGATGGCCATGCGCTCGGGGCGCACCCGAAAGTCCGTGCAGATCGCCTCCATGCCCCGCCGCGACGCCGTAATCACGCGCTCCAGGCGCCGGATCACGCGCCCCTGCATCGTCACGGGGTAGAACACGGCGGTGTGGTAGGCCTCCCACAGGGAGCGGTCGCGGGCAAAGGATTCCCGCCGGTCGATGGTCAGCGGATGGTGCACCGTGGTGACCATGGGAATCCCGAAGCCGCGCATGGCCAACATGCCATAGCCCAGGGACTGCACGTCATGGATGATGTCGAAGCGGCGCCGGCGCAGGATGCGGCCCAGGCAGCGGGCGGCCCGCAGGCTGAAGGCCAGCGGCTCGGGAAAGAAGCGCAGGCGCGTCGCCGCGTATTCGAACAGGTGCCCCGGCGCCAGCAGCCGCAGGGGGCGCTCGGCCGGCACGGCGTCGCGCCCGTAGCGGCCCCACAGGTTGAGATTGGGCAGGCGGTGCACACGGGCCCATGCGTCCATGGGCTGGGGATAGGGCGGGCCGACGATCACCTCCACCTCATGCCCGGCACGAGCCAGTTCCTGTCCCAGGTGAAACAGGTAAATCCCCTGGCCGCCCGAATAGGGGTTGCCCCGATAGCAAACCAGGCAGACCCTCATGGCGTGGCGCCATCTTCCTCGTCATGGCCCTGGGCGGGCAGGCTGGTCCGCTGGGTCACGATGGCCCAGCCGATGAGAAAGATCATCCACAGCAGCCCCAGCACACCCATGCCCACGGGCACCCCCAAGGCCCAATACGAGCGCTGCCACAGGGCCGCCAGGAAGGCCACGCCCAGGGCCACGCTGCCCGCGCAGATCAGCGCGGCGATGACCCGCGCGCCACGATTGCTGTAATGCTCCGCCTCGGCGGGAATGCCGCGCACCATCATGATCGTCGCGCCGATGGAAAAGGCCAGCCCCAGGGTGGTGGTCACGCCCAGTGCCACGGGGATGGCCAGGGCCCAATACGACTGCCGCCACAGACCCACCACGAACAGCACTGCCAGCCCGATGGCGAGCAGACAGATCACCAATCCGGTGCGCCGGGCGCGTCGGAGGGCTGGATACGGATCAAAGGGCATTCGGATCTGAGGGCATCTGAAGGCAAGGTGGCGGCCAGGGGTGCACCGTGGTGCGCTGACCGGGGTACGCCGCGGGGCGGCGCATGGCGGGCAGGCGGGCCCCGTGCCGTATCCGCCGCGCGCTCCCGATGTATAGCAGGCAGCCGGCAAAAGGAGAAGAGCCCGGCGGCAGGCCGGCCGAAATTGCGCCTATCCTGCGGCTGGGCTAAAAATGAAGGATACCCACGGCGGCAGCGACGGGCGTTCCTCCACGCCCGATCCCCTGCGTTGACAACCCTCTTCGGCAAACCGCCGTGATCTCCATGCATGCACGTATTTGCCGGCTGTGCGCTCCGCTTGTCCTGGGACTGTGCCTGGTGGCCCTGGCCGCCTGCGGCGATGACACGTCGGCCTCCGGCCCCACGGGGGCGGCGCTCACGGCGCCCCGCGAGGAGCCCGCCGCCGCCGAGACGGCGGCTGCCCCGGAAGTGCCCGCGGTGAACGTCGAGCTGATGCGGCTCATCCCCCAGTCGCTGACCGTGCGCGCCAATTTCGTGGGTAATGTCGCCCCCTGGGAGCGCGTGGCCTACCGTGCGGAAGTGGAGGGCATGGTGGAAGCCATGCGCGTTGACACTGGCGACACCGTGGCCAGGGCGCAGGTGCTGGCCGAGATCGACCGGGCACAACTCACCTTGCGCCGCGACCTGGCCCGCTCCCGGCTCACCCTGGCCGCGGCGAACCTGTCCCGCCAAGAGCAGCTGTCCGCCGAGCAGCTCATCTCCGAGGCCACGCTCAAACAAAGCCGCAACCAGCGCGATGTGGCGCGCTACACGCTCCAGGTGGCCGAACTGGAGCTGCAGAAATCCCGCGTGGTGGCCGGCACCGACGGTGTGATCAAGACACGGGCGGCGGAGCCGGGAGAATTCGTCAGCAAGGGCGCGCTGCTGTTCGAGGTGCTGGACATGGCCCGCATGCGCGTCCGCTTCGACGTGCCCGAGCAACAGATCGGCAGCATTCGCCGGGACATGCCGGCGGAAGTCATCGTGGATGCCCTGGGTGGCGCGCGCCTGCAGGGCCGCGTAACCACCGTGGGCGTGGAGGCGGACAGCGGCAGCCGCAGCTTTCCCGTCGAAGTGGTGCTGGACAATCCGGGCCGGCAATTGCGGGCGGGCATGCTGGCCCGGGTGGGCATCGAGACGCAGCGCATCGCGGAAACCCTGCTCGTGCCGCGCCATGCGCTGCTGGAGCAGGTGGACGGCCGCATCGCCTATGTGGTGGAGCGGGACCAGGCCGTGCAGCGCAAGGTGCGCACGGGGGCAGACCGGGACGGCTCGGTGCAGGTGCTCTCGGGGCTTAGCGCCGGCGAGCGGCTCGTGGTGCGCGGTCAGCAGAAGCTGATCGACGGCAATCCCGTCGTCGTGCGGGGCGAGAACGTGCAGGCGCCCGAACTGCCCACCCCGTGATGCCGCTGGCCCGCGGCGTGAAGGTGCCTATGCCTGACAGCCCGTCCGCCTATCCCCTGCCCTGGCCCCGTCGGCTGCACCTGGCCGTGTTTCCGCCGGCCTGTCGGGATTGTGACAGGCTGCTCACGACGAACGGCGCGGCACCGGGCTATCCGTTCCTGTGTGCGGACTGCTGGCTGGACCTGCCCTGGATCGACCGCCGCCACCATTGCGGGCGCTGCGGCGCCGCCACCGCCGAACCCCAGCGCCAGGTCTGTCCCCAGTGCGCCGACAAGCCCTGGGCCTTGTCCGGCGTGCATGCTGCCTGCCACTATGAGGCGGCGGTGCGGCGCTGGATCCTGCGCTTCAAGTTCCGGCGCCAGATCGGGCTGCGGCGGCTGCTGGCGCTGCTGCTGGCACTGGGGCCCCAGCCGCCGGCGGACGAGGCGGCGTTGCTGGTGCCGGTACCGCTGCATCGGCGGCGACTGTGGGGGCGGGGCTTCAATCAGTCGCTGCTGCTGGCCCATGGTTGGCGGGAGCTGCACCGGGGCTGGGGCCATCCCGTGCCGACACTGGCCCCGCAGGTGCTGACGCGCCAACGCTACACGCCGCCCCAACTGACGGTCTCCGCCGCGGCCCGTGCCGGCAACGTGGCCGGCGCCTTTGCGGTGCCCGATCCGGCGGCGGTGGCGGGCCGACACGTGGTGCTGGTGGACGACATCCTGACCAGCGGCGCCACGCTCAACGCCTGCGCCCAGGCCCTGCTGGCGGCAGACGCCGCTACGGTGCGCGCCCTGGTGGTGGCCCGGGCCTGACGGCCCCACCCTGTGGAGACCCCCCATGCGAATGCGCCTGCGCTACGGCATCCCCCTGCTGCTGGCCCTGTGGATCGGCAGCGGGCAGCTGGCCGACCCGCGCTGGGAGCTGGTGCTGCGCGTACTGGCCATGGGCGTGGCCCTGTGGACGGCCTTCAGCCTGCCCATTCCGCCCCGGCGCCCGGCACCGGCGGAGGAATTGCAGATCGTCACCGATGAGGACGATGGCGTGGACGCCGTGCAGGCTCCCGACGAAACGAAAAAGCCCGATGCCCCGGATGGGGATCGGGCTTAAGCCAGGCGCACCGTGGTGGCCGGGTTCCCCTAAGGGGTCGCCTCCGGCTGTTCCTGCTGATCGGCGGTTTCTGCCGCCGGCGCCACGGAATTCTTGTGCTTCTTGCGCAGGTGATCCATGGCCTCGCTGAGCCCGTCCAGGGTCAGCGGGTACATGTGCCCATCCATCAGTTCCTTCACGATCTTGATGGACTCCACGTACTTCCACTCCTTGGTCGGTTCCGGGTTGAGCCACACCATGTGCGGGAACGCTTCCTTGATGCGTGTCAGCCACGTCACGCCCGGCTCATCGTTGAAGTGATCGACGCTGCCGCCCACCTGCATCAGCTCGTAGGGGCTCATGGACGCATCGCCCACCACGATCACCCGATAGTCCGAGTTGTACTTGTGCAGGATGTCGAAGGTCTTGAGCTTGCCCTCCCAGCGATTCTCCGCCCGCCACACGTTCTCGTAGATGCAGTTGTGGAAGTAGAAGATCTCCAGGTTTTTGAACTCGGTGCGCGCCGAGGAGAAAAGCTGCTCGCAGCGCTTGACGTGGGGCGTCATGGAGCCGCCGATGTCGAAGAACAGCAGCACTTTCACGCGGTTCTTGCGCTGGGGCCGCATGGAGACGTCGTACATCACGCCGTTCTTCACCGTCTCGCGGATGGTGCCGTCGATGTCCAGCTCGTCGGGGATGCCCTCGCGGGTAAAATGGCGC
>Ga0326597_10000849_pt1 | contig 51932 bp, 38 predicted proteins | sample RVTome_12_FD_203789 | JGI IMG/M metagenome (GOLD analysis project Ga0326597, IMG submission 203789) | Soil microbial communities from uranium-contaminated site in the Upper Colorado River Basin, Wyoming, United States - RVT100D185 | ecosystem: Environmental > Terrestrial > Soil > Contaminated >... | reverse complement strand
AATCCAGCGAAGACGTCGCGGCGGTCGGGGCGATAGAAATTGCGCCAGGTGTTGCGGATCAGCCGCGAGCGGGTGGCCCAACATCCGCCGCGCAGCACTTTGCACTCGCCGAAGCAAGGCTGCGAATATTCTTTGTAGGGATCTGCCGTGAAACCCGGAAAAGGGCGAAAGGTCGTTGTGGTCCACTCCCACACGTTGCCGATCATCTGGCGGCAACCAAAACCGGAGTCGCCGGCCGGGAACGCCCCCACCTCGACCGTGCCAGACCGAAGGCCGTCCAGATGGGCCTCGGTCGGGCCGGGCTCGTTCTCGCCCCAGGGATAACGCCGCTTGCAGGAACCCGGCCCGCCGGCTGGAGAAGGCGACCCGCTCGCCGCCAGATCCCACTCCGCCTCCGATGGCAGCCGCCTTTCAGCCCAGGCGCAGTACGCCTCGGCCTCGAACCAGTTCACGTGCACCACCGGATGATGCTCCTCCAGCGGAACCATCTGATGGAAGTTCCGGCGAACCCAGCCCGCCGGGCTCCGGCACCAGTAGGCCGGCTGCAGCGCGCCCGCCCGCCTGCGCCAGCGCCAGCCCGGCCTGCTCCAGTACTTGCGCTCGAGGTAGCCGCCCGCTTCGACGAACGTCGCGAACTCCGCGTTGGTGACCGGCGCCCGGGAAATCCGGAAGGGTGCGACCTCGACCGGATGCGACCACTTCTCGTTGTCGAACACGAACGGTTCGCTCCCCTCGGCGCCGAGCCGGTACGTGCCCCCCGGAACCTCGACGTCGCCCGGCCAGGCCCCGCCGCCCGGAACGCTGAAGGCCAAGGCTCCCGAGCGCTCGTGGCCGGCCGGCGCGGCGTACATCAGCGTCTGCCGCATGTAGGCCAGGGCCTCGCAGTGCATGTCCTCATGCAGGATGGAGAGCAGGGACAGCCGGGTGATGGCCGGATCGGAGCTCGAGCGCTGGAGTCGCTCGATCACCGCCGAATGAACGGTCCGCAGGTAGTCGAGGGTGAGGCGGCGATCCGGAAGGGGCAATCCCCAGCGGCCGTCGTGATCCACCTCGAACGAATCGTAGAGATCCGGCGCATTCTGCAGATGGGGTCCGCTGCCATCCAGCTCGCGTAGAAGGAACAGGTCATAGAAGAAGGCCACGTGCCCCAGCTCCCAGCAGAACGGGTTCACCACGGCCTTCCTCGTCACGGTGAGCTGTTCGTCGGACAGGTCCTCGACCAGCGCCAGGGTCCGCCGCCGCGCGTCCTCGACCAGTGAGACAAGCGTCTGCGACGGGATCACGATGCCCTCGGTCATGCGGGCGGCCTTCCTTGAATGCGGGTGAATGCGGGTGAATGCGGACGGTTTCGGACGTTCACGAGAGTATCATCGCGAACGGATTTCGAGTAGCCCCGCCGGGCGTTGAATCGTGCTCGGTCAGAGAAGTCGATGTGCATGGTCAAACGCGGCCGCTTGAACAACCTGGCCCGCTTCGCCGCCCTCTTCGCCGCCCTCTTCGCCGAAGGTCTCCTGATGCCGGGCTGTTCCTGGTTCGGCGGGAACTTCGACGGCTCGCCGGCCCAGATGGACGAGGCGATCGGCCAGCTTGCCCGCCAGCTCATCCGGCAGGCCTACGAGGGATTGCCCACGGATCGCATCGTCGACCATCACGTCCATCTGGTCGGCACGGGCGCCGCGCTTCCCTTGGAGTTCGAAGGCGTCTCGAACAGCGATTGCTACGTCAACGATGACCTGTTCCGGTGGTCGAATCCACTGCTCCGGATCAAGACCGCGGTGTTCATGAGCGCCTGCGGCGTCAGCGACCGGGAACAGGTCGACGGACAGTACGCCGAACGCCTGCTGAGCCTGGTGGCGAACGTCCCTCACGGCCGGTTCCTGCTGATGGCCTTCGCCGCCTACCGGGACGACAACGGTACCGTCAACTGGGAACGCACCCAGTTCCATGTGCCCAACCGCTACGCCATCGAAGTGTCGAACCATCTGAACCGGCGGCTCGGCCAGGACCGCTTCGTGCCGGTCGGCTCGGTGCACCCCTATGACGCCCGGGCCCTGAAGGAACTCGAGCGGCTCCATCAGGCCGGGGTGCGATTCATCAAATGGCTGCCCAACGCCATGAACATCGACCCGGCCGATCCGCGCTGCGTCCCCTTCTATCGGGAACTTGCCCGCCTGGGCCTGGTCCTGCTGTCCCACACGGGCGACGAGACCACCGTGCGGACCCCGGCCGGACAGGCGTTGGGCAACCCCCTGTTGTTGATCCACGCCCTCGAAAACGGCGCGACCGTGGTCATGCTGCACTGCGGGCGGGACGGCACCGGCATCGACCTGAACGATCCCGCCCACCCTCGCCGGCCGAACTTCGAGCTGTTCCTCGACTTGATGACGCTGCCCGCCTACCAGCGCTACCGGGGCCGGCTGTTCGGTGACATCTCCGCGCTGACGATTCCACAACACTCCGATCAGCTCTTCCGGCTGATCGAGGATCGAAGGCTTCACGGGCGTCTCGTCAACGGATCGGATTATCCGATACCAGCCTTCAACATCCTGACACCAACCCGCAGCATCCTCTGGCCCACGCGGAGCCTGTTGGCCCAGAACGCGCTGACCCGCGACGAGGCCCTGGCGCTGGAGGAAATCTACGCCTACAACCCCCTGCTCTTCGATTTCGTCGTCAAACGGACCCTGCGCCATCCAAAGACCGGAGAGCGACTGCCGGATTCCGTTTTTCTGGAGCTGCCGCTTGCTGAGGAACATCGCGGCTTGAACCCTTCGGGCCGCTGATGGTTCGCGTATGATGGGCATCCATCTGCACTGCACACCTGAAACGAACTCTGGAGGAAACCATGCATCGCACCTTGCATCCCACCACCTTTTTCTTGCTGGCCGGACTGCTGGCCGGGGCCGTCGCGCCGGAGCTTCGGGCGGCCCAACAGCAAGCCCGACCAGAGAAGGTCCAGGACAAGGGCCCGGACAAGAAGAAGCGGAAGTTCGTCACCTTCACCCAGGCCGAATGGGGCGAAGCGGCCCGCGAGGGAGGGCGCGCCGGCAAGCTCCGCGACGAGCAGTTCAAGAAGGCCTTCCCGAAGGGATTGACCATCGGCTTGGCCAAGAAGGACGGACAGGAGCACACGCTCAGCAGTGCCGAGGACGTCGCGTTGCTGCTGCCCGTCTACGGTCCCTGTGGAATCCTGGAGTCGGGCGACGCCAAGGGCGCCCAGGGATCCGGCGCCCTGGCCGGCCAGTTGGTGGCCGCCAAGCTGAACGTGGCCTACAACGACGAGAATCTGCTGCCGGACAAGATGACTCGGAACGACAATGATCTGCTGCTTGCGGAGCTGGTCTTCGACAAGAACGTCCACAAGAAGCTCGAGGGAGTCAGCGTGAAGCGCCTGATCAGGCTGACCGACCGGGCGATTTCGGGCCGCATCGGTGTGCCCAAGAACGAGAACGACCCACTCGTCGACGTGGACCAGGACGAGAAAGCCGACCTTTCCCTCGAGGACCTGCGCGAAGCGCTGCACACCTTCAACTGGAATTTCAACGACGAGGCTAAGAGCGTGGGCAACCTGAAGCCCCGTCCGGACGCCGCCGGAAAGGGCGGAAAGGTCGTCGAACCGAGGAAGGTCGGTGCGCCCAGGAAGGTTACCGGCAAGATCAATCTCAATCCGCCGACCGATTCCGGTGCGGGCTCCGTCACGGTGAAGAAGGTCGGGCCGCCCAAGAACGACGTGGAGCGGGCCCAACTGATCGCCGACCGCAACGCGGAGCTCGAGAAGCTCAAGAACCTCTACCTGGCCGCCATGAAACAGGCCAAGGCCGACGCCGACGCCAAGGGCCAGGACAAGGTCCCCCTCGACGAGCAGAAGAAGCTGGCAGCCGCGTATCAGGCCCAGGTCGACGAAGTCAACGCCAAGTACGAGGTCCTACGTCCCGACAAGCCCACGCAGGACAAGCCGAAACAGCCGGCACCCAAGAAGATCGGCCCCGCCGGCACTCCCCAGAAGGCCGGCGACGGCGGCTGATCGCGGCGCCGCCTTTCGCCTCTCAGGGCGCTGTCACCTCGGCCAGCCCGGTCAAGAACCGCGCCGGCGCATTCCCGACCAGGGTCTGGAAGTAGAAGGTCCGCTGTGCCGGCTGCGAGGTCGGCAGCAGCGCCTCGGTGAAGCCCAGTCCCGAGCTTTCGATCGTGCCGCCCCAGAGCAGCACGAAGGGATAGATCAACAGGGTTCCGTAGGGCGTCGAGATGTTCGCGAGCGTGAGCCCCACCAGCGGCAGCACGGCGCCGCCCGGGTCCCCGGTCGAGATCAGGCTGACGTGGCGGTCGGCGATCGCCTGTCCGCGCAGGCGAAGGTCCGGGCCGGGAGCCAGGAGTCCCGAGAAATCGACCAGACCCAGGGCCGGGTCGTCCACCTGGTGGGTGATCCGGCCCTCCACCGTTCCCGTATCCGTGCTGCCGAAATAGTTGCCGGCGGCGTCGATGTCGTCGTTGCACTCCTCCAGGTAGAAGTCCTGTGAACCCGGCCCCGCCAGCCAATTGGCATTGCCGGTTCCATTGAAGTCGGCATTCATGAGGAACGCCTGGCTGCTCGGGCTCTCATCGAGCACCACGCCGTAATCGGGCCCGTTGATGATGTTGCCACGGCAGACGGCATTCAGGTCGGAGTCGCCGAAGGCCGACTCGGTGGTGAAATAGAAACCGGAGGAACCGGGGTCGGGCGAGCGATGGCGCACCAGGTTGTCAGTGTAGGTGTGAAGCTGCGCTCCCAGACTGAACAGCGTGAAGCCGGTGGTGCAGTCGAAAGCCGTGTTCTCGAGGAACTGCACCGGATAGGAATTGCCGATCGCCTGGTACCCCTGGCCGCAATCGCGGGCCTCATTCCCCTGGTAGACGGTCAACCCGCTGGCGCCGTTGGAGAGGTACCCGAGCGGGCAGCCCTCGGAGAGATTGCTCGATCCGGTCCCATTCGATCCGGCATGGTAGATGATGCCCACCGCCAGCCCGTCGTGCACGTGATTGCCGTTGCCGAAGGTTCCCACCTGTCCGGTCGAACCCCACATGAAGATCCCGCCGCCCCAGTTCAGGGAGAGGCCGAAGTCGTAGACCTCATTGCGCAGGAACAGGCCGTCGCTGCTGGTCGAGTAGGCAATGCCGCTGGTGGCGGTGTGGATCACGCAGTCGGTCACGTTCAATCCGGACACGCCGGAGGCGTAGATCGCCCGCCGCGCCTGGTCGTAGACCGGCTGCTGTCCATCGACCCTCAGCTGGCTCAAGAACACGTCATCGGCCGTGACCGAGACGACCGTCAAGTCGGGACTGATCGAGGCACCTCTCAGGATCGTTCCGAGCGACGGATTCGCGTCCGTCCCGGCGCCCTGCACGATGCAGCTGCGGTCGATCACCACGTCCTCCAGGTAGAGCCCCGGCCGCACCTCGATCGTGCCGCCCGGCAAGAGCGCCGCCACGGCCGGATTGATCGTCGTGAAATCGGCCGGACCGTCATCGTCCACCGTGATCAGCAGGTTCACCGTGTTGGCGAAGTCGATCAGGCCCAGGGCCGCGTCATCGACCTGGTGCCAGAGCGTCTCCTCGATCAGCGCCGCGTTGACCGCGCCCCAGAAGTTGTGCGTGGCGTTGACGCCGTCATTGCAGTCCTGCAGAGCAACGTTGAACGCCAGGCTTCCCGAGAACGTGTTGTAGCTCGCGGCCGCGCCGGACAGGGTGCAGTCGAGCAGGGGACTGTTGTCCGCCGCGCTCTCGTCCAGGACCACGGCCACCTCCGCGTTCCGCAGCTGATTGCCGGTCGCGACCAGGTTCAGATCGCCGAAGCCCCAGGGCGACACGTCCGTGGTGGCGAAGATGCCGCTCGAACCCGAAAGACCCAAGGCGTCGACCTGGTTGCCGTCGGCCGAGCGCAGGCCGGTGCCGAGTCCGAAGAAGACCAGCCCGGCGGTGCACCCGGTGACCTCGTTCGAATCCACGTTCACGTCGGCGTTGACGGCAATCGTCTGAACGCCCTGGGCGCTGTCCTCGATCGTGTTGTCCTCGATGCTCACGGCCGTGGTGCTGCCGTTGGCCAGGATTCCCAGGTCGCAGAGCCGGATCGCGTTGTCGCTGAAAACGCCGCCGCCCCCGGACTGGAACCCGATCGCCACGGAACAGTCCTCGACGTCGTTGCCCCGGGCCTCGCCCGTTGCCCCGAAGAAGAAGATCCCCACCGAATCGAGGAAGTTCGCCTTCACGTTGCGCACGGTGTTCGACACGAAGCTGTGCCCCGCGCCGCCGGCCGCGGCGTAGATTCCGCGGTAGGCCACGTTTTCCACCTCGCAGTTCAGGACCTCGAGTCCGCTGTAGGTCCCGGTCGAGTAATCCGTGATGATGCCGCCGCGCGCGTCGATGCCGGCCGACAGCGCCGGGTTGTTCCCCTGCACGGTCAGCCCGGAGATGGTCACGTCGTCATGCTGCACCCGGAACACCCAGGTCGTGGTGGTCACCTGGGAACCGTTGCCGCTGCCCGGATTCGACACGGCCGGCGTCACGATCGTGGCTCCCGCGCCGGAACCGGCGATCGCCACGCCGACGTCGACGATGACCTGCTCCTGGTAGAGCCCGGGCGCCACGATGATCAGGTCCCCGTCCGCCGCGGCCAGGACCGCCGCGCTGATGGTGGAGTGATCGGCGGGCCCGTCGTCATCGACCGTGATCGTCGCGGCGTCCACCGCGACGCAGAGAGCCGACAGTGACAGAAGCGCCGCCAGCAGGAGTCTCGAGGAATGGTCGTGATGCATGATCCCCTCCTTTCAGCGGTTCGGCGCCGCGACCTGCGGCATCACCGGTTGATGGTCTGGAGTCCACCGTCCCCGCGGCTGCGCGATTGCGCGGCTCTGCAGTTCGAGATATTCCCGGGTCGGCTCCTCGGGCCGGGGATTCGCCGCTTCGGGCCGCGGGCTCGCCTGCTGCCCGGCCAATCGCTGCTCGGACGCCCAGAGGGCGCCGAACAGGACTCCACACAAGAGGAGCAAAACCGCTCCCCGGACTCGTCTGGACATGACGGATTCCTTCCTCCCGCCCCCATCGGACGCGGGATTCGCGGTCGCTCTCCATTCGAACCCCTCGAAAGGCGAGTTCCCGACAACCGGCCCGCCGTTCTCCCCGGCACGCTGTCGGTTCGATCCGGGGGCGGACGCTACGGCCGCACCTTACCACCTCGGTATCCAATTCTAAAGGCTGGAAACGAGAATCCGGTGGACAGGATCGCGCAAGTCGCCCATCCTGTGCCGCGGCCGCGGGTTCAAGGCGGCCGGTGGGATGTCGCGGAGTCGAGGATGAGCAAACTGGCGTTGTTGAATTTCGTGACCCAGCCGGGCGAGATCCTGCGGGGCGTGCGGCGGCTTGGCGGCAGGGGCGCCGTGCTGCATGGTCTGCGGCGCGCGGGCGCCGCGCTGGAGCACGCCTACCTGGGCCCCTGCCAGCTGCGCATCAATCCGATGGGCACGGTCTGCAACCACTCCTGCCCGATGTGCTGGCTGGCCCAGCTCGATCCGCAGGACCTGAAGCAACAGCAGCGACGCGACCGCGAACTGGGTCTTTCGCTCGAGCAGTACGTGGAGATTCTCGACAACATGCCGCCCGGCCTGACCGAGGTGAACGTGGTCGGCGGCGGCGAACCGCTGGTGCATCCGCACTGCGTCGAGATCATGGCCGAGATCAAGCGCCGCAAGCTGTCCGGCTACCTGATCACCAACGGCAGCCTGATGCGCGAGCCGGTCGCGCGCAGGATGGTGGACATGGGCTGGGACCTGACGCGCGTCTCCACCCATGCGGGCGACCCCGCGACCTACTGCCAGATCCACGGTGTCGATCACTTCGAGCTGGTGCGCGCCAACCTGATCGGCTTCGACCGCCTCCGCCGCGAGGCCGGCCGGAAGGAGCAGTGCAGGCTGCACACGCACTTCGTGCTCCAGCGGGAGAACATCGAGACGATTCCGAAGATGTTCGAGCTGGCCGAGGAGGCCGGCGCCGATCACGTCATCTTCGAGATCGTGTTCGCCTTCGTCCCCGAGACCCTGCTGACCGGCGAGGAGCTCGCGCGTACCGAGCAACTGCTCGCCGCCTGCGCGGGGCAGGCGCGCGTCTCCTCGAACGCGGTCGAGATCGTGGAGCTGCTGCGGCGCGAACAGCGCGAGTGCGCGAGCGCGAAGCCGGCTTCGTCGCCACCGTCGCCACCGGCCGCGCCGCATTCGAACGGATCGGGGCGGCCTCCCGAACGCGCCGCGGAACCGGTCGCCCCCCCACCGAAACCGGCCGTCTACCGTCCGGCCAACCGCTGCTCGGTCGGCTTCGATTCCTCGTTCGTCACCGCCCTGGGCGACGTGTTGCCCTGCTGCTTCAGCACCGAGAAGATGGGCAACGTCAAGGAGCAGAGCTTCCGGGAGATCTGGCACGGCAGGAAGTACGCGGGCTTCCGCAAGCGCCTGATCAATGGACGGTTTCCCGAGTACTGCTCGCGCTTCCGCTGCAAGCTGACCTCGTTCCTCCACGACTGATCTCGTGTCGCCGAGGAAGTCGAAGGGTTGAGGATGCCGGCATTGAACTCTCGGCCCTTCCCGTTCCGTCCAGCGAGAGAGGAATGTGACGCATCCTATTGTCCGTCCGAACCACTCGGGACGATCAGGATGACTTCATCACCAGAGATGTCCACCTCGGCGAGGTTCCGGCGTTGCGCGGAGAGCGCGCAGAGTTTTCCACCCACTCTCGGCACGAAGTCGATCTTGAACCGTCCATCGTTTCCTGAATAGACCAATGTACTGCTGAACCAGTGCTGCTTCAGCATCACGGCGACGGCGATTCCCTTGACGGGGAGGCCCTCTCCGTCCACCACGATTCCCGTGATCGATCGACCTTCCTGAAGCTGGATCTCCAGTGGGTACATCTGTCCGGCGTATCCGCGAAGGTCGACGTGTCGCATCTCAGGCGGGTAGCCCGGCACGGAGACGAATACGTCGTATTCGCCGGTGCGGACGGCCGCGGGCAATCCGACGTATGCGGTCAGGCTGATGTCGCCCCACAGAATGCTCAGCGATCCTCCACGGATTGGCTCGGCAGTCCGCGCGTCCGTGACGCTCACCATGAGTACCGCCGGCGGCGGCGCCGACCAGGTCAAGACGACATCTTCGGCCGGAGCCTCGACGATCACCGGCACGAGCGGATCGCCTGCCATGCGGCTCAACAGGAAGAGCCGGTAGGGACCGGGGACGAGGCCGTTGATTTCGAAGCGTCCGTCCTCGGCCACGGCGACCTCCCTGGGAGAAACGCGGGATCCCGGTGGCGGTTCCAGGGTCTCGTAGCGAACCCAAAGGGACTCTCGCTCCGGTGCGATCGGGCGGTCGTTCTGGTCGTGAACCCGCCCAACGATTGCGGCGAGTTCCGCGCCGGCACGCAGCAGGATCTCGACGGCCTGGCCGGGCTCCACGATGACCGACTGGCTGGCGATGGTCCTTCCAAGAGCTCCTGGTACTTCGACTTGCGCGAAGACCTGGTACTGACCCGGGGCCAGCCCCTCCAGAGTGAACGCTCCGGACTCATCGGTGCCACACGGGTCCGGCTGGTAGTCGACGTCATTCGACGTGGTGAAGACGGTCGCCTGGATCAGGGGGTTCCCGGCGTCGTCGAGAACCCGGCCGATGATTTGCCCGCCGCGCGGCAGACGAATCTCCACTTCCGGACGATCCCAAGGGAACGGGGGAGTGAGCGGAGCCGTCGGCGTGGTGACGAATCCCTCCGCCGCGGTCACCACCACGAGATCACGGTCATTGGGGAGGTGCCGGAGAGCGAACCGGCCGTTGCCGTCGGTCCGTGTGACGACACCGGTCGTCGCCGTGCGCCGGTACAGCCACCAATAGCGCAGCTGCGGTTCACGGAGGCCGGCCGCGTCCGCTCCGAGCGCTCGGACGGTGGCGCCCTCGACGGGCAGACCATCGAAGTCGAGCACACGGCCACGCAGGACGCCGCTCCAGGCGAACTCGATCCGCAGGTGGGCCACATCGCCCGAACCCACATGGATGTGGGCCAGTTCACGGCTGCGTTGCGTGAAGTGCTGTAGTCCCATCAGGCCCGACGACTGGCGGATCGTCCACCATCCGGCCGCGCACCCCCTTGCGCTCCGGAACCGCCCTTCCTGGTCCGTAGGCCCAAGGCCCACGCACGCTCGCTTGTCGTCGTCACGTTCCGCATGGAGCTGGAGGCCCGCCACTGGACGGGAACCGCCCTCCTCGATCACGGCTCCGGCGAGAAACCAACGCTGCTCGACGCGGAGATCGACTTCGCACGCGACTTCATCGATGAGCTCGACGCCGGCCGGTTCGCAGGCGAACTCGACATCCCCCAGCGGAAGGGTGTCGAGTCTGTACCTTGCCGGTGGGAGATCTTCGAATCGGTACGAGCCGTCGCTCTCGGAGACCGCGTCCCTGGGATGGTTCACCGCGTCGTTGTTCACGGACAGGCGGACCGGCACGCCCGCCATGGGCTCGCCGCTCTCTCGATCGATCACGCGGCCCGTGAGGACTCGGTCGACGGATTCCGCGGCCCGGCGCACCGGCTCGTTGAGGCTGCCGGACTCCGAGATCGAGGACGCGTTCGACTCCGGGGCGCCGCCGGCGTCCTCGATCGGTCCCGAGCGAGCCGTGTTTCCATGGACCACGGGTGTGTCGTCCAAGTCTCGCGTCAGCGTCCAGATGCCGATGCCCGCCGTGATGGCCAGCACGACAATGATGAGAATCAACCCGAATCGCTTCATCGTCAACGCTCCCAAACTCCACTCTCGGGGCTTGCTCAGGGTTCACTCACGTTAGGGCCCGCAGAATCGCTGGCACGCGTGAGGCGGACATTGTGTCCGGGAGGCGGAGGGGGGCGGGGGGCTTCGCCGGCCTGCATGACCACATCCCGACACCCGGATGGCGACCAGATCGAACCGACAACGATCTCGATGGGTCCTTCATCCACCGGTCCTTTCCGCCTTCGTGTCGCACTGAATGGTCCGGGCTGAGACGCACCCGGCAAGAAAAGATTTCCGCCAAACCGGCGCCGGCGGCGGAACGATCTTCCGGCGCCCGGCTCTCGCCCGCCGCCGGCTTCACCGCCACGCCCCCGAGCACAATTATAAGTCACTTCCATCCATTCGCTTAGGCCATCGAAGCGTCCGGCCGGTACACGGCGCGGCGGTTGGCACCCGCTTCGCACAACCGTTCCCGGACGAATCTCCGGAGCGAACCATGAACGGTGGCATACTACAGTCCGCGGCGGCGCTCGATCTGCTCGGCCGCATGCAGGAGACCCGGGCGCAGAACCTGGCCAACGCCAACACGGTCGGGTACCGCAAGCGGATCAGCTCGGCCGAGGTCTTCGCCGCCACGCTGCGCCGGGCCGCCGGCCTGACCCTGCCGGGCCTGAAACAGTCGATCGACTTCACGCCGGGCAACTTCCAGCAGACCGGCAACTCGCTCGACCTGGCCATCGACGGCGGCGCCTTCTTCGCGCTCGAGACCGAGCGGGGGATGCGCTTCACCCGCAACGGGAACTTCAGCCTCGACGCAGGCGGCTTCCTGGTGGCCTCGGACGGCGCGAGGGTCGCGGGCGAGAACGGACCGGTCCAGGCCGACCCCGCCCGCGGGGAGGTCGAGATCGACCGCCGCGGCGCGGTCCTGCAGGACGGCGAGCCGATCGGCACGTTGCGCCTGGTCGAGTTCCGGAACCAGCAGCGCCTGGCCCCGGACGAAAGCGGACGCTTCCGCGACCCTGCCGGCGCAGATCCCTTCGATTCGGTCGACTCCAGCGTGAAGCAGGGTTACCTGGAGATGTCGAACGTGAATGGCATCGACGAGATGATCCAGATGATCAGCGGCATGCGCGCCTTCGAGGCGGCCCAGAAGGCCCTGGTCGGCATCGACAAGATTCGCGCCATGGGCGTGAGCTCGAACGGATAGGAGGGCCCGGATCATGATGAAAGCACTGTTCACGGCGGCCACCGGGATGAAGGGCCAGCAGCTGTCGGTCGACGTCATCTCGAACAACATCGCCAACGTCAACACCAACGGCTACAAGCGCAGCCGGGTCAACTTCCAGGACCTGCTCTACGTGCGGCTGCGCCAGGCCGGCGACGCCTCGCAGGGAATCCAGTCGCCCACCGGCTTCGAGGTCGGCAGCGGCGTGCGCGCAGTCTCCACCACCCGCACCTTCAGCCAGGGTGTGCTGGAAGGCACCGACCGGCCGCTCGACATCTCGATCCAGGGGCGCGGCTTCCTGCAGGTGACCATGCCGGACGGCACCACCGCCTACACCCGCGACGGTGCGCTGCACCCCGACTCCAACCTGACCCTGGTCACCTCCGAGGGATACTTCCTGGAGCCCCAGATCACCCTCCCGACGAACATGGACATGGTCTCGTTCGGCTCGGACGGCACGATCCTGGTGACCACCACCGACGATCCGACCACCGCCACCCAGGTCGGCCAGCTCCAACTGGCCATGTTCCCCAACGAGGCCGGGCTCGATCCGCTGGGATCGAACCTGTTCCGGCCGACCGCCGCCTCGGGCACCGCCACGCCGGTCACGCCCGGCCAGAACGGCGCCGGCACGATCGCCCAGGGATACATCGAGAAGTCGAACGTGGACGTGGTCAGCGAACTGGTCAACCTGATCGTGGCCCAGCGCGCCTACGAAGTGAACTCGCGGGCCATCCGGACCGCCGACGAGATGCTCGGACAGGTCAACGGACTGATCCGCTAGGGAGAACCATGAACAGCCTGCTGATCGCACTCTGCTTGATCCTGGCGCCGGCCGATGCAGCGCCCTCCGGCAGCGCGCCGCTGCTTTTGGAGGCCTGGACGCCGGGCACCCGCATCCGGCTCAAGGACGTGCTCGATCCCGCTCATCACGCGCTGATCGATCAGGCTCTGCTCGATCTGGACCTGGGGCGCTCGCCGTCGCCCGGCTTCGGGCGCCACCTGACCCGGCAGGCGATCCTGTCCCGCATGCCCGCACCGGGGCTCACGCTCACCGGACCGGAGGAGATCACGATCCGCACCGAGGTGGCCGAGGTCACCGCCGAGGAGATCTTGGAGGGCGCCCGCAAGTTCCTGGACGAGCAAACCGCTCCCGGGCCCGACCGGCTCGTCGAGGTCTCGAGGCCGCCGTTCGGAACGAGCGTGCCCAAGGGGCGCGCCTCGCTCGAACTCGTGCCACACTTTCGCGGGCCGGGCAGCCAGCGCGGTTCGGTCACCGTGCTGACCGACGTGAAAGTCGACGGCAAACTCCAGCTGGTCATTCCGACGACCTTCCTGCTCCGGACCTTCCGCGAGATCCCGATCCTCGCCGCCGGCCTGGCCCGGGGCCAGACGCTGACCCAGGGACAGATCACCCGGGTGCGGACCGAGACCACCCATCGGGATCCCGGAACGTTGGAGGACCACCGCTCGCTGCTCGGCCAGGAAGCCCGAAGGGATCTGCGCTCCGGATCCCCGCTCTTGGCGAAAGACTTCCAGCCGGTCGTGCTGATCCGGCGCAATGAAGCGGTCATGGTGATCTTCGAGCGCGGCGCCGTGCGCGCCGAGACCTTCGGCCTCGCCCGCGACAGCGGCAGCCTGGGCGACTCCGTGCGGGTCGAGAACCTGACCACCAAGAAGATCCTGGCCGGACGCGTCGCCGGTCCCGGACTGGTCCAGATCAACCCCTGAAAGTGGAAAGATCCATGCGAAGCACCACCTTGACCCTGGCCCTGCTGGCCGCCCTGTTCGCGCTCGAAAACAGCGCCGCCTCCCAGTCGCTCTGGCAGAAGGGGCGCCGCAACCACGTCGCCCTGGTCGCCGACAATCGCGCCCACCGGGTGGGCGACGTGGTCACCATCGTGGTCGACGAGCGGCAGAAGGTCTCCAACAAGGAAAACGTCAAGCTGGAGAAGACCTCCAAGGCCAAGGCGGAGATCCCGAGCTTCACTCCCGACCAGGAGCTGGCCGACGAGATCTTCCCGATCGAGTGGAACTACGAGCGGGAGTTCGAGGGCAAGGGGAACTTCGACAAGCAGGGCGACTTCGCCACGCGCATCACCGCCACCGTGATCGACATCCAGCCGAACGGCAACCTGATCGTCGAAGGCAAGCGCAAGGTGGTGCTCGACAAGGAAGAGAAGTGGATGACGATCACCGGCACGGTGCGCTCGTTCGACGTCGAGTCCGACAACACGGTCTCCTCCACGCTGGTGGCCAACGCCCGCGTGACCTACGAATCGTGCGGCCCGCTGGCCCGCACCACCAAGCCGGGCTGGCTGGAAGTGCTGCTCGACTTCTTCTGGCCCTTCTGAACGAGGCGGGACGCCACGATGCTCTTTCCATCACTGCTCTGTTCGCTGCTGCTCCAGGCGCCCGTCGCGTCGCCACAGGATGTGCCCGAGGCCGCGGCTTCGCCCGGATCGGTCCGGGTGGGCGACGTGGCCGAGGTCAAGGGGATGCGCACCAACGCGCTCTGGGGCACCGGCCTGATCGTGGGCCTGAACGGCACGGGAGACACGGCCCGGGCCACCCGGCAGGCGCTCGCCAACCTGCTGGAGAAGTACAACCTGAACATCTCGATCGGCGACTTGAAGGACGGCAACGCGGCGCTGGTCAGCGTGACCGCGACCCTGCCGCCGTTCGGCCGCGAGGGCGACCGGGTCGACGTGATGGTCTCGGCCACCGGCGGCGCCACGTCCCTGTTCGGCGGCACGCTGCTGTTCACTCCGCTGTCGGCGGTCGACGGCGTGGTCTACGCGGTGGCTCAAGGCGCGGTGACCGTGGGAGGCTTTTCGGCTTCCGGCGCGGCCTCCAGCGTCCAGCAGAATCATCCCACGGTCGGTTTCATCACCGCCGGCGCCTCGCTCGAGGAGGACGTCCCCTCGGCATTCGTGTCGGACGATCGGACCGTCGACTTCCGGCTGCACCAGCCCGACTTCGAGACCGCCCGCCGGCTCGCGGCCGCGCTGAACGACTTCCAGCCGGACATCGCCCGGACCTACGACCCCTCCATGGTGCGGATCACCATTCCGGACAACGTGGGGCGCGATCGCTGGGTGGAGCTGGTCGCCGAACTCTCCCGCTTGCGTTTCCGGCCGTACGAGCGGGCGCGGGTGATCGTCAACGAGAAGACCGGCACGATCGTGGCCGGACAGAACGTGCGCATCTCCAAGGTCGCCATCGCGCACGGCAACCTGACCGTGACGATCGCCGAGTCGCCGCAGGTCTCCCAACCCCTGCCCGATTCGCTGGGCACGACCACGACGGTCCCCCGGACCGACCTGAACGCGACGTTCGACTCCGGCCAGGGCGTCTCGATCCTGCCCGGCACCGCCAGCATCGGCGAACTGGCCGCGGCCCTGAACGCGCTCGGCGCCACGCCCCGGGATCTGATCTCGATTCTCCAGATGCTCAAGCAGTCCGGATCGCTGCACGCGGAGTTGGAGGTGCGCTGATGGACCCGGTCGACTCGCTGAATCCGCTCCCCTCTTTTCCGGTTCTCGCTCCGGAAGCCGCTCAACCCAAGCCGAGCGGCGTCGAACAACCAGGAGCCCAGAAGGACGTCGCGGTGCAGTTCGCCTCGATGCTCATGTCCATGGTCGTCAAGGAAATGTGGAAAACCACCGACCTGGACGGCGACGGCAACGGACCGTTCGGAAGCGGTCCGGGCGCCGACATCTACCGCGGCCTGGCGGAATCCTCCTTCGCCGACGTGCTGGCCAGGAACGGCATGCGCTCCCTGACCGAACAGGTCGAGCAGTACCTCGGTTCAAACAAGCGCGACCCGGAGATCGAATCGTGAGCGACCTGTGCGAGAGAATCTCGAAGCTGAAGGTCCACCTGGACGAGGCCATCGAAGTCGAGCGGAACCTGGCCCGCCGGCTGGCCGAGCAGGAGACCGCGCTCCTCGGCGGAGCCGTCGAGGAAATCCAGTGCGCCAACGCCGCCCTGGACCGGGTCTATCAGGAGCTGCGCGAGGTTTCGACGAGCTGCACCCGCGCGGTGGCCGAACTGTACACCGATCTGGGGCTTTTGCTCGGCTCCCCGCTCCGGCAGGTGATCGAACGCCTGCCGGCCGATGAGGCGCCCGGGCTTCGCGAGCAGAGCAGCCGCCTGCAGCAGGCGCGCGACGCGGCGCGCCGCCAATCCGCGCGCAACGCCACCATCGCAAGGACCTCCCTGGACGCGATCGCGAGCGTCCGCGGAATCCTGAGCGAAGCGGCCCAAGACCCCGAGGCGGGCGCGTACGTCGCGTCATCAACGTCGAGACTGGACGCCCGGGCCTGAGCCTCGGGCGAGAGGAGCCACACATGTCAGTCGGATTCGCCGCCGGTCTTCGAGCCCTGCTCTCCGCCCGGACCGTCATGGATATCATCGGCCACAACCTGGCCAACCAGAACACTCCGGGCTACTCGCGCCAGATCGCCCTGCTGCAGACCGCGCCGCCGATCACCGGAGGCCGCCTGATCCAGCTCGGCACCGGGGTGCAGGTGAGCGACATCTTCTCGGTGGTCAACGACTCGCTCCTGGCCCGCATCCGCACCGAGGTCTCCCAGGCCAGCCAGTTCGAGGCCGAGTCCACGCTGCTCGACCAGCTCGAGGCGCTGCTCGGAGATCTTTCGGACGACGGCCTCTCATCCAGGCTCCAGGCCATGTTCAACGCGTCGTCTGAAGCCGCCACCGCACCCGAGGACCTCGTCCTGCGCAAGAACTTCGTGAGTTCCGCCTCGGAGGTCGCGCTCGGCTACCGCCTGAAGGTCAACGGCATCCAGGAAATGCGCAACACCGCCCTGCTGCAGTCGCAGACGATCATCAGCACCGTCAACCAGCTGCTCAGGGAAGTCGGCCAGCTCAACCGCAAGATCCAGACCCAGGAGGCGGTCGGCACCCGGGCCAATGATCTCAAGGACCAGCGCAACCTGGCGCTCGAACGCATGGCCGAGCTGATCGGCGCCACGGCGACGCCACTTTCCGACGGCACGGTCAACGTGTCGGTCCAGGGGACCACCCTGGTCTCCGGCTCGTCGGTGACCCTGCTGGAGGCGACCAAGGCACCGGGCGGCGCGATCCAGATCCAGACCGTGGGCGGAGGCATCAAGCTCAAGTCTCCGGCCGGCCGGCTGGCCGGCGCCCTCAACATGGTCGACGATTACCTGCCCGAGCGCATCGACGACCTGAACCGCATGGCCCGGAATCTGATCCTGGAGATGAACCGGATCCACTCGCGCGGCGTTCCGGCGAGCGGTCCGTTCACGCAGTTGACCTCATCGTTCAACGTCTCGGTGCAGGCGGGGGTCGATCCGATGAGCGTGAGGCTAAAGGAGGCCGGACTGCCGTTCGACCTGAACGGCGGCAGCCTGCAGATCGCGGTCAGCCGGCTCGGGACCGGCGACGTAGAGCGCCACGAAATCGCCATCGATCCTGCCAACCAGACGGTCGGCGACCTGGTCGGCGCGATCAACGACATTCCGGAGTTGACCGCCTTCCTGGACGGCGTCGGCAAGCTGCACATCAAGGCCGCCTCGGGCTACGGCTTCGACTTCTCGAAGCGGCTCGACACCCTGCCGGTCGAGGGCGGGACCTTCGGCGACGGAGCCGCCACGATCGTCGGCGACACGTTTCCGGCGGCCCTGGTCAACGGGGCGCAGATGACCGTGGCGGTGGACGGCGGCGCGCCGCAGACCGTCACCTTCAACGCGACCGACTTCGCCGACATCAACGCGGCCACGGCCGCGGAGGTGGCCGCGGTGCTGAATGCGCAGGTGTCGGGCCTGACGGCCTCGGTGGTCGACGGCCGCCTGGTCATGCAGTCGAACACCAGCGGCGCGGCCTCGAGCCTGGCCATCGCCGACGGACTCTCCTCGCCGGCGGCCGCCCTGAATCTGCCGTTATCCGCCTCGGGCACCGACACGCCGGTTCAGGTGACGATCTCCGGATTCCCCGAATCGGACGAGGCGCATCGCTTCACCTTCAAGGCCAAGGGGGACGGAGAGATCGGCATCAGCCCCGGACTGGAAGTGGAGGTCTACGACAACGGCCAATTGCTGACCACGCTGCAGGTCGGCGACGGATACGAGCCCGGCTCTCCGCTGGAGGTGGTCGACGGCGTGTTCATCGAGTTCTCGCCCGGCACGATCCAGGGCAGCGCCAACCAGTTCTTCGAGCTGAGTACCGCCGGCGACACCGACACGGCCGACGTGCTGGCGGCCTTCGGACTGAACAACCTGTTCGAGGGGCACGATGCCGCCACGATCCGGGTCAACCCGCTGCTCGAAGAGAACCCGGAGCTGGTCGCCGGCGCCATCTTCGGCGGCCCGGGGGACGGCGGCAACTTCCTGAACCTGGCGAACCTCGCGACGCAGTCGATGGCCGGCCTCGGCGGCAGCTCGATCACCGGGTTCTACAACGCATTCTCGGCCGAGGTCGGCACGAGCACGGCCGGTTCCAAGGCCTCGCTGCAGTCGGCTGCCCTGGTGCTCCTGACGCTGCAATCCCAGCGGGCCGCCGAGTCGGGCGTCAACACCGATGAGGAACTCCTGAACCTCGAGCGATTCAAGGATGCCTACGAGGCGGCCGCGAAGTACCTGTCGGTCTTGACCGAGCTCGACGACGTGTTGCTGCAACTGTGATCTCACCACCCTGATTCCCTTGAGCGAATAGACGCACGGAGACTCCCTTGAGCGTTCGCATCACATCCTCGGTGCTCTATCAGCGCGCCCTGTACAACATCACCGGCGCCTACTCCCGGTTCGCGCGGGCCCAGAGCCAGATCTCGACGGGCCGGCGGATCACCATGCCGTCCGAGGATCCGGCCGCGGCGTCCCGGGTGCTGGCGTTGAAGAACGCGATCCTGAGAAGCGCCGAATCTCGTGAATCGGTGGCCAGCGCGCGCTTCTCGGCCGATTCCCAGGCGGCCCTCCTGGAGGAGGTGTCGACCCTGATCATCGATGCAAGGGCGCAGGCCGCCGCGGCGGCCAACGGTTCGCTGGCCTCCTCCGACCTGGCGGCGATCGCGTCCGAGATCGATAGCGTCCTGGATCAGATCGTGGGGCAAGCGAACCAGACGCTGGAGGGACGCTACCTGTTCGCCGGCTCGCGCACGAACGCGGCTCCCTTCGTGGCCAGCCGCTCGTCCGGATCGATCACCTCGATCCGCTACGTGGGCGACGATCTCACCCGCAAGGTGCGGCTCGGCCCGGCGGACGTCAAGGACGTCGATCTCTCGGGCCAGGACGCCTTCCTCGCTTTCATCCGCGGCGACACCCGGATCGCGGGCGGCATCGGACTGCGCGCCACGGCGGGCGCCCATGACACGATGGCGGGCGACGTCCGGTTGCTGGTCGAGCACACTGCCACGCTGATCGGGGACGGCGCGGGTCCGGGCGGCGGCGACACGGTGAGCGGCATCGCACCGGGCGCCTCGACGGCGCTCGACACGATCATCGGCGCGGCGGGCACGCATCGGCTCACGGTCGACCTCGAGACCGGGGTTCCGATGATCCGGCTCGACGACGGCGTCGCGGTCAAGGTCGACGGATCGGAGACCGACCTGGCGCTGACCAACGGCGCGGGCGAAGTGGTCCACGTCGACCTGACGGCGATGGCGCCGGGCTTCAAGGGCACGATCGACCTGACGGGCAACGGACAGATCCGGACGGAAGACGGCGCGGCGAAGGCGCTGTCCTTCACCACGGACTTCGCGCTAAAGGACGGCCAGGGCCGGGTGGTGCACCTGGACACCACGGAGCTGCACGGCGCGGGCGACTCGCTGGCGGTCTTCCCGGGCACGGAATCGGTGTTCGACGTCCTGATCAGCCTGCGCGACGAGATCCTGGGTGACAACGACTTCGACAAGGTGGGCCGCGAGGGCCGCATCCAGAGCCTGCTGGGCGCGCTCGACCGCAGCCACCAGGGAATCCTGGGCGCGCTCTCGACGCTGGGCGCCCGCAGCTCCTCCTTCGAACGGATCGAGAACTCGCTCAGCCTGTTCGAGCTGAACCTGGAGGAGAAGCGCGGCCGGCTGGAGGACACCGACATCTTCGAGGCCTCGCTGGCTTTGTCCCAGGCCGAGAACGCCTACCAGGCGGCGTTGATGGCGGCTTCGAAGTTGAACGGGCCGACGCTGTTGAACTTCCTGTAGGCCGGGGGAGGCAGCAGAGGCTCATTTATTCCTTCTCTCTCGTGGATTCCGCAGCGCGTCCTCTACCCAGTTTCGCCTCGCCTCGGTTGGCGATACGAGTGGCCGGTCAGTCTCCGAGGGGTTCCGAGACTGACCAGATTGTCTCAGCAGCTGTTTCGGAGTCCCAGTGCCCAACAGACACGCATACCTCTCAATGAACTTCACGAGATCCAATTCCCTCGAAAGCTGGAAGCCCTGCCCGCCGACTTCATATTCAAGGCGAAAGAGCAGCTCGGCCCGCATATTTTCCTTAGAGTCCTCCAAATCATAATAGAAGTGGATTCGCGCGCGCTTGCCCGGGCCCAAAGGGTTGATGCTCCCCAGAATTCCATGAACCGTTTTGGATTTGGTCTCCATCACGGGCTGTTGCGTGGCATTGGGATCCCATGACTTGACCCTGATCAGCGGCACTACCTGGCCCTCTACGCGGTACGCAACCACTGCCCACTTCACAATCACGTCATGCTCGCACCTATTATATATGTGCAATGCCGACTCTGCGGGTTCGACCTGAGTCTCCAATAGCGTCAGGTCCACTGTGATATGCTCGGACTCCGCCAGCTCCATTGTGTTATAGAGACCACCACCCGCGGATGACACGCCACCGGGTGGCTCCCACGACAGCCGCTCCGTGCACCCAAAAGAACCACACCCCGCACACTGCATTAGGGCCACCCAAATCACCAGTATGCCGACCAAGACCATGCTCGTCATCGCCGCCGCTCTCTTTGCCATGTCATAGCCTCTCTTACGTATACAAGGTCATACCGTTGCGAGTTTCTCGAGCCGTGTGGCTCTCGCGATTCGTGAGAACATAACTCCAAGGGTCCACATTGTATCGACTTCTCGTTTCCTCCAACTCCAACGTCGCGTCCAGCAGCTATGGCGACTAAGTCACGGCTTGCTAGGCTTTGACGGCATTTTTGGTTTTTGCTTTGAAAGAGCGTCCTTCACCCATTTCTGCCCCTCCCTTGCTGCTTTGGATGGTTGCGATGTGGCCACGGGTTGTGAAGAACCAGCACCCTGTCCGGTACCTGGAGTTGGCAAGGCACATCCGGTTCCACCGGGGTTGCCGGAACCCACCGGATTGAACGTCCCTGGCGGGTCGAAGTAGTACGAGTCGATTGCCCTGTCGTGTCCCGCATCAAAACCGGAGAAGTCCGGGTTTGAATTTCCGCCCGCACTGCGAATCAGCGAATTTGCCCAGCTATTGCTGTTCACGGGATCGCCAAAGATCGTCGCGAAGTTGCCGGGGTACGATATGTTGTTACTTTCTTCGTTCGCAATGTAGTTGCCCGCGTTTTGGATGAGTGTGGTAATGAACTCGGTATCGTTCATCCATGACGGTGTCCCTACGAGGCGTGTTTCCGCATCTAGGTCAGGCGTATACCACTTGATGTTGGCGCTCGGATTCAGCGCCTCACGGGCAGCCTGCATGTCGGAGTCGTCGTTAGCTCGAAACTGGAGCCGGCCATCATCGGTTTTGAACGCTCCTAGTGTATATCCAGATTCGCCGTTGCCGAAGTCCTGGAGCTTGTGGAACTTGGTTGGTTCGTCCGGGATCACGATCACGAATTGATGGGTTCCGACGCCAAGACCATCCAGGTCTCGGGCCGCATGGTAGACCTTCAGTCCAGTCGGGTCTATAAAACGGGTCGGACTATTCCATACGTACGCGTATGCACTCCCTCGATTCACGATGTCTCCCCAGACGCCCAACGGATCTCGCGCCGTGAACCTCCGCAACCACGGAGAATAGTGCCTCGCTCTTGCGTAATGCAGGTCCGTGACGGCGTCGTACCACATCCCCGCGAAACCTATCCGATTCCCGATCGGCCCACCCCCGTCCTCGTCCGTGATCGTCCTGTTGCCGAATGGATCGGTGTCGTACGTCTCCGCCAATTCGCCGGAAGTGTTCGTCGCCGCATACGGCGTCCCCAACGAATCCATGTGCATGGCGTACGCCTGCCCGTCGATCCTCTGGCCGACCAGCTCGTCCAGACCGGCCCCGTGGAGGTACTCGCGCTCGACCACATCCTCACCAGCCGGCCCGGCGTCCAGCAGTACCTCCTGGATCACCCGGAGACCCTCGAACACGAACGAGGTCTTCGCCGACCCGTACTTGCGGAACACCCTGCGATCGAAGGCATCTCGGATCTCGAGCGACGGAGACAAGGGGAACGGGAAGGGTCCGATGGTGCCGACCAGGTGGCCGAACACGTCATAGACCAGGTTGTGGTTGCCGATCTCCGACATGTTGCCGCGTTCATCACGCGTCGCAACCTTGCCGTTGAAGCCACTCGCGTACGCATTCGTGTCGTCCGTCGGATTGGTGAAGGACCCTGTCGTCTGCTCGTCCACGGCGGTGGTGAAGTCGCGCATCGAGCCCGCGCCGTCGTACCCGATCGACTCCGAAGCCGTCACCAGGCCGGCGAACGCACCCGTCGCCTCGTTGTAGTCGCCCTCCTGTAAGTCCGTGAGCCGGTCGAGGGCATCGTGGGTGAACACGTGATCGTCGGTGGATGGGCCCGGGAGCTTCGACTCGAACAACCTCACCGAGCTGGCGCCGTAGTCGTACTGGCGGCCCGCGAGGGGTGATCCGTCGTTCTTCTCCGTGAGCCGCATCCGCGGGCGTCCCCGCTGGTCATAGTCGAAGACGCGCGTCTTGGTCCCGGTCACCGGGTGACGGATCGTTTCGATACGCCCGCGCGCGCCACGCCATTCGTACCGGCCGAACACGGTGTTCTCCGTCTCCGGCGTGTCGGCCACCTCGGCCACGGTCAGAAGCCGGTTCAGCCGGTCGAACGTCCGGGTGATCGCGAAGGTATCGTCTGAGCCCACGCTCGACGTGGTCTTCTCGACGTTGCCGAGTGCGTCATAATCCGACGTCACGTCCGCGGTGAAGAACAGCGTCTCAGCGCCCGTGTCCAAGGTTGTCCTGGTCAGCGCCTGGGTGTCGCTCAAGAGTCGGTCGAGGGAATCGTAGGTCCGGGCCGTGTCGGTCCACCATTCGTAGTTGGCGCTGTGGGGATCTTTCGACCTGGCCGTGGCGAGTGTCGGGCGATCGAGGTCGTCATAGGTGAACGTCTTCTGAAAGAGCCCCGTGAACGGTCCGTAGTTGACGGTGTAGTTCTCGACCGTCCGGCGCTTGGCCTCGTAGGTGTAACTCAACCCGAACAGAAGCGTTCCGGATGCATCGAAGGCGTCCAGGTCGCTTACCAGGTCATCTTGCCGATAGAGGACCTGCTCGTAGGTCCCATCGCCATACGTCACCTGCGTCCGGCGCCCGAGCAAGTCGTAGGTGTAATCGGTCGCATGGTCGAGATCGTCCCACTCGCTGATCACGTTGCCCACGGCATCGTAGGTCTTCTTCAACGTGACCAACCCATCCGGGTTCGTGCTCGTGACGAGGTCGGTCGCCCCGGCAGTGAAATCGCTCGTGTACCCCTCCTCGATCTGCACCACTCGCCCGGCGGTATCGACGGTAAACTTCGCGCCGACCTGCTGCTCCGTGCTCGGTTGAAGCTCGCGAAGCACGTTGCCGAGGGAATCGTACCAGCGCTCGGTATCGGCCGAGACGGTACCCGTCTCCACGCGGTCGATCCGTCTCTCGCGATTGAGATCGTCGTAGTCGTAGGCGATCGTGTAGGTGTGCTCGATCGGCGTCCCCTGGCCGTCCGGAACGCCAAACTCCACGAGCTTCAACAGCGTCACGTTGCCGTTCGCGTCGTAGGTCCACTGGTCTTCGTTCTGCGTCCCCGGCGGCAGCTCGCCGGTCTGCGGATAGCGCAGCGTCCGCTTGCGCCCGGCGGCGTCGTATTCGATCTCCGTGACGGCTCCGCGGTCATTCGTCTCGAAGCGGAGTTGATCCTCTGCATCGTACTCGTACGTCGAGGTGATCGAGCCGTCCTCGATGTCGGTTGCGACGCCATTGACCTTCGTGAACCAGTGGACGTCCTGCTGCACCACGCGGAATCGCTCGTCGTAGGTGTAGTCCGTCTGCTTCAGGGGACCTGATGCGTTGGGCAGTGCCTGGCTCGGATCGTACACCGACTCCGACACCGGCAGTCCCAGGTTGTTGAGCACCTGCACGGTCAGCGTTCCATGGGGGTTCCTGCGGCCCACCAGTCGCCCGAACTGGTCGTAGTACAGGACCTCGCTCTCCCCCAGCGCATCGCGACCCTCGACGACACGCTTGTTCGCGTCGTAGGTCAGCTCCATGACTCGGTCCTGGCCCGCGCTCGGTGCGGGGGCGGACTGCGGCGGGGAGGCGGCGGGATTGGCGTGCTCGCGGTATTCGAGCACGGTGCCCTGCGGCGAATAGATGACGCTGGTCGCCGATGCATTTGGCCGCACTTCCAACGTGATGCGGCCCAGTGCGTCGCGGAGCCAGTAGGTGCTCAACCACTCGACCGGCACGGGCGCCAGCTCGATCGGATGCGCGAGCTCCTGATCCACCTGCACCAGGCGATCCAGGCCGTCATAGAAGTACTTGGTGGTCACTGCGTCGGCAGTCTCCCCGAGATGGCCTGTATCCGGGTTGTCGTTGTACTTGCGCAGGACCGTGACGTTGCCGGCCGCGTCGAAGAGATGCTCCGTTCGCGCGTATCCGTCCTCCGGCGAGGACGGCGGCGTGATGACCGCCGGGTTCCCGCCCGAAGGCGGAGTGACCGTGAAGGTCCCCTCGTGGATCGCGTAGACCTGGTTCATCTCGTTGAACTGGCGATACGTCTGGTTCCCACCGGGGTGGGTCGTCTGGATCTCGTTGCCCCATCGGTCGTAGGCGTGCGACGTGACCAGGTTCAGACCGGTCGGGTCGAACACCTCGTCCTCCAGGTAGCCGGGCAGGCCCGTGGGGATCCCATCGATCGACCAGTCCTCGGTTCCATCACCGTCCGGATCGTTGAGATCGTGCCGGGTGAAATCCGTGATCTCCTTGACGCCATCGTTCCAGACCATCTGCTTCATGAGCTGACCGTAGTTGTTGTACTCGAAGGTGTGCAGAAGGTCCTGGGTCTCGCTGTACGGGGTGTTGCTCACATTCGGGTAGCGCGTCTGGACGATGACGTTACGGATGTAGATGGGAGGGTTCGCCAGCTCGTAATCGAACGTGTGTTCGAACTCCATGCCCGACAGGTCGGTGCCGAAAGGCAGCGGCGGAGTCTTCGACTTCAAGCGGCGGTACTCCCCGTAGGTGAAACTTGTCACCAGGTCTCCGGCCTGGGTCCCCTTCTTGTGCTCATTCAGCACGTTGTGCTTCGCGTAGAATTGCTGGTGGGTCTCCATACCGACGACGTAATTGAAGTACGATCCCAGACCTCCATCGCTCTGGAACTGGTACTTCCAGGCTTCTTGCGTGTTGTCCGGATAGACCATACTCGTCTTCAGGTTCAGCTCGTCCGCCCCGGTGTCGCGATCGGAGACGATCAACGTGGTGACGGTCTGCTCTGATCCCGAGAGGGAAAGCTGCGCCGGCTCGTCCACCTGGACCAGGTTTCCGATGGCGTCGAACCAGTGAGTCACGACCTTGCCGTCCGGGCGGGTCTCCACTACCGCTGCACTGTTATTATCACAGGTCGTGTAGTCCATCAGGGGAAAGGAGTAGGTCGTCGTACCTCCCGCGGTCTGACCACCCAGCCAATCGGGCATCCGGTCCGAGGAGACGCGCACCGACGTGACGCGATTCCCCTTGTAGGGCGAGGCCGGATTCACCAGGTCTCCATACTCCTCGAAATCGGCCTCGAACGAGTACGTGCCGGGTGCGTCCAGCGGAGTGCCGATCTCGAGCTTCTTGAGCCGGACCCGCTCTGCCAGGTCGCCGGGGATGATCAGCGAGAAATGACCCGGGCGCGGGGGCCAGACCTCTTCCGTGATCTTGACCTCGATCACGCGGGGCAGCAACGATTGACCGGGCGCGCCCGTGTCCACCTCCGGTAGGGCGATCGAAAGCAGGTTGCCGTTGTCGTCATAGAGGAGGTTGCAGGATCGGCCGAACTCGTCGCGAATCTCGTGTATGCGTCCGCGGTTGAAACCGATCTCGCGGCCCGCCGGGTCGCGGAAGCCGACCAGCTCGCCGTAGATGTTGTAGAGGTAGTAGGTCCGCAGCCCATCCCGGGTCTCCTTGTAGAGACACCGTGCGGCGAGTTGGACCTGGGCCATGCTTCGGGGATACTCGGTGATCCGAGGATCGGTTGTGGGAAGCGTCCCCTGCTGCCCCCCGTGGGGAAGCTGTGCCTCCGATAGACAGACCCGCGTGTCCTTCTGCTTGTAGAAGCCCGAATAGACCGTCTTCGTACCGTCCGCGTCCATGATGACGACGTTGTCGCAGTTCCAGCGCAGAATCTCGGAAGTTCCCCAGCCCGCCACGAACACGTTGTAGACCCACGGAGGGTTGTCGGGCAGATCGGTCAGGTAGGGGTCGGCAGCGCCGCTGTTCAGCGTGTGGGAAGTCGTAGGGGGTGGTTGGCCGATCTGGCCGGACTTCCAAAGGAACTCCTCGAGAGGCATCTTCGGGGTTCCGTCGATTCGACTCCACCTGCAGAGGCTCGAGTTCTGGTGGAGGATCGCCCACTTCTGCGCTGGCATGCCTGCAAAGAAGGCCGAGTCATTCATGAGCAAATTGAGATTGGGGTCCGTGCTCGGTGGACCGGTATTGAACCAGACCTCCGGATTGCCACCACGGAGGCGGGTGAACGTCGGCGTGGAATTCACGAGATCGCGGATCTTCCACATCTCCGACTGCCCGGTGAAGCAGGTGCCGGGTGTCGACTCGGTCAGCGGGATCAGCTTGTTGATCACCAGCCGGTCTTCCATGTTCAACGAGGCGAAGTTCCCGACGATGCCCCTGCGCTCGACGCCGCTCCGGATGTTGATCTTGAGTTCGATGTCATCTCCGTTGATCCCCGTCAGGCGGATGCCGGTCGGCAGCGACACCTCCACCTGGCCGGTGGCGAGGTCGACGCCGTAGAAGTCATGCAGTGTCGCCTCTCCGGGCGGGGTCATGCCGTTGAGTTCGTAGGAGTCCCCGTCGAAGGCCTGCATTTCGGCAGCGAGCGTCACCGGAGCGGCCGAGGTAGGGACGAATCCGGTGCCGATCGTCGACCCGCCTTCCCAGGTGAAGAGATCCATCAGCGACTGCGCGGTCGGCACCCACTTCCAGAGATGGACCGCGTCGAGGTAGGCGTCGCCGGTCAGCATCTCAGGGATCTTGTCCGCGCAGGTTACGTCGAAGTCCCTATCAGAAGGGTCGATGTAATCGATACTCTGCGTGGTACAGAAGCTGTCATGTGGCGGGTCGCCTGGACCGCCAGGATTTCCAGTAGGCCCACCTCCACCGGCCTCGCACGCCGGACCGGAGCAAGGCGTCTCGTTTCCAATCGGAATCTCCCAACACGGCCCCTCCCAAGGCCCCCCGCCCTGGGCGTGTGCCTGGCTCGCTGACAGGAACAACTGGATGGACAGGATGACGAACGCGTATCGAATCATGATGTACTCCCTTCCTCCTCCCCCTCGACTGGATGACTCCAGCGATGGAGCGGTACGAGTGTGATCGTCTGAGTGGTCCCGTCCTGGTCGGACCGGCGCCAGAGCACGGTGCGAACTCGGAGGCTGGCCCTGGAGCCTGTGGACCCCATACCGCCGTCGCCGAATTCCTGGGCCTTCTTGACGCAGACGAGCACGGTGAAGACGTGGCTCCTCTGGCCGAAGGCGGCTTCGAAGTCGGCGCGGTCGATCGAAGGCAGCGTCCGGATCGGGCCGGAGGTCGCCTCGAGCCGCGCCAGAACACCTGGCCCCGCCCGGAGGGTCGCCCTGTCCCGTGGCTCGGCTCCCCGTTTCGGCCGCAGGTCGTCCAAAGCCGAGGCGACGTAATCCGAGAGCCCCGCGCTGCGGCAGAGCGCCCGCAGCACCTGCACCGGCGCGGTGTGGACGTTGATCCGCCCCGCGCCCGACTCCAGAATCTGGGTCGCCAGCGCCCGTTGCCGGGCCCCCTGGCGCTTCTGCTCGCGGCGCTGCCATTCCTTCTGCTGCTTCATGAACTCCCAGACGAACGTCTCCCGGTCAGTCGCTCCGTCCGGATCGAACAGCAGGCTGGTGAAGATCGTGGTGACGTCCCGCAGACCCGGGACGTAGCCGTCGCGCTCGGTGAACCCATCGAGCAGCTCCGGACCAATGCCCGGCACGTGGAGGAGTTCGTCGAGACCGAGCGGGAACAGCACGGGGCCGTCGTCCACTGCCGCTTCGAAGCGGTCCCTCCCGAAGACCGCGAGGCTCTCCCGCTTCGTCATCGTGGACAGGTAGGGTCGCGGCAGCTTGCCACTGCGCCGGCCCTGAATCCACTCCGCGATCCCGTTCGAGATCCGCTCGGCGTCCATCATGCTCAGATCGTGCGCCGTTCCCTCTCGGAGAATGTCGAGGAGGTGTCTGAGCCGATCCTTCCAGATGTCCCGCAATCTCGCGTCTTCGGCCGCTAGCCAGAGCAAGTTGAGCTTCCCGTCTTCGTCCACCACGCGGATCGTGGCTTCGAGGTCTCCAGCGAACGTCCGGCTGCAGGCTTCTGGATCGGCCCAGGCGTCCAGGAACGAATCGATCAGGTCTGCTTGCAAATCGCGATGGCCATCAGCGCTCGCGTCCTGCAGCTGGCCCTCGTGCGACCTCTCGGGTGCTCCGCTGCCGGACATCCCGGCAAACACCGCCAGGCTCTCCACGTCCGCCGGCCGGAGATCGAAGTCTTGCGGGGACGTCTCCCTCGCATCGCGGATGAGCAACGCCTTGGCGACCTCGACCGCGCCCCGAGCCGCGAACTCGCAGCGCATGTCTTCCAGCTCGTGCCGGGCGATGCCGCGCTCCACGGCGGACGTCACCGAAACCTCTCCGACCACCGCGACGAGGATCAGGATTACGAGGAAGGTCAGCAGGAGCGCGACGCCCCGTTCCCGACGTTTCCGACCTCCAGCGTTTCCCACAGCAATCGGTCCTTTGCCCAAGTGCCCGATCAGGGAGGCGAATCTACTCGGACCCCCGGAGAGCGCAAAGGAAATCCCGACCGACTTTCAGGAAACGGATCCCGGCGGCTCACGACGGAGGGCGCCCAAACACCACTCCAATTCACAGCAAGCCGGCGCTCCCGAGAGCCAGCACTCCTCCTCGCACGGTTCTTCGAAACAGCATCAACGGGACGCTCGCCGTGATGCACAGAAGCATCAAGATGAGGACAGCGTATCCCGCCGGATCATGTGGATCCGCCTCGCTTGCAGAATCCGCCTGGTGAGCGAACCAGCTCCCCGCCGCTAGCGGCATCAGTGCCAGCAACAGCACGACCGCAGGCCGCCTGCACCAAAGCCCGAGGCCGCCGAACACCATGGTCGCCGTCCCGAGGCACGCCCAGGCGGAGATGGTATCGGGAATGAACGGGCCAACTCCGCCCGCGGCCATGTAGCCGAGCAGCCCGCCTGGAACCAGAACCCAGCCGGACAGCAAGGAAGGCGCTTGTCCACCTTCCTCGAGAGCTGAGGACCTCTCCTCCCGTGGTTCATTCGTTTTCATCGCCACACCCTCGGCGGCACCTCAGCTTCTGCCTTCCCACGGTATCCATCACGCTCCCGCCGCGTTCCGAGATCCACCGCGGCTGAGCACATTCTGATCAGGCAGACCGAGACTGGGGGGTAGTGGCTCCGCCGCGATGAATAGTCCGGTGCGATGGAGAGCTGAAGTCCAAGTCAGCCAGAGCGCAACGCATCAATTGTAGTTCTCCTGAGGTGAAACGACGGGCCTGATCTGGTAGGGCTAGTAGGGCGTCCGGCATCTGTCCTCAGCTTCCGAGTGCTGCTATGCTCGGCTCCCCAGGAAAATGCTGTATTTCATCGTCGCCATCGCACTGATCACGGCGCAAGTGGAGGAGTCGGACGCCGGGCCTTCCGAGGTCGAACTCCGTCTCGCGCGAGACCCCGATGATCCAATCCTGCTGCAGGAGTACGCGAGCGCCCGCGGCAGGGCCGGCGACCGCGACGGCGAGCTGGCGAACCTCTTTCGCGCCCTCGACGCGCACGAGATGCTGGAAGGGGGTGAGGAGGAGAAGAGGCGCAGGGCGGGGCGGGCGATCGAGGCGCGAATCGCGGCGCTCGATCGCGGCAGCCAGGGCCTGAGCGCGCGGCGCGACAAGTACCTCGCGGAACTCACCGAGGTGCTGCGCCTGTACGCCAACAACCAGGGGAAGCCGAAGAACGCGCTCGACATTGCGGGGCGCATTCTCGCCTTTCGGCCGGACCACGCGACGGCGAACCAGATCGTGGAGCAGATCTTGTCCGAGGCGGACGAGGAGATCCTCCAGTTCGCTGCACGGGCGCTCGCCCGCCGCGAACTGCGGCGGCCCCGTTCATTCCGTCATGACTGGGCACGAGAACACCGCGAGGTGGAAGACGCCGGGTTGGCACGAACGCGTGGCTACTACATGAAGTCGTGCATGCCGTACGAGGCGACACAGCGCGCGGCGGCGTCGCTGGAACAGATCTCGACCTTCTACCGCAAGTTCTACGGAGTGACCCCGGAGGCCGGACAGTTCGGACGCACGAAGGTCCATCTGTACCGCACGCGGGAGCAGTTCGAGCGATTCGCGCCGATGGCCGGGCTGGAGCGGACGACGGTACTCGGTTTCCTCAGCTGGTCGATGAGGAACGGGCTCCACACCTTCGGTCTGTACAGCTACGACCCGAGGGACGACGGTCTGGCGCGAGAGGACCTCTACCGGATCCTCTTTCACGAGGCGAGCCACCAGTATATGGCGCTCGCCGTCGCCGGTGGGAACGCGCCTTCCTGGCTCAACGAGGGCATGGCGTGCTACTTCGAGGGAGCCAGCATCGACCGGAACGGCGAGGTCCAGGTCGGCCTGCCGGCGTACCCGAGGCTGGACGACCTCGCCCGGGAGCTGCGGGCCGGGCGCAAACCGTTGATGAAAACGCTGCGGGCCAGGACGATCGCCGGCGAGCAGTACCCGGTCGCCTGGGGGCTGGTCTATTATCTCCATCATCATCAGACGGAAGACGGCCGGCACCCGTACCGCCCCACTCTCGAGGACGCCATCGCCAGATCCCGCTCGTATCGGGGGCCACCCGAGGCCATCTTCGAGCAGGCGGTGCTGGAAGCGAAAGGCCTCAGCTTCGAGGAGTTCGAGGCGGAGTGGATCGCGGCGATGCTCGAGTTCGAGAAACGCGAGGCGGGGCACGCCGAGGTGGTGGCGTGGACCCTGCAGCGGGCTCGGAGATTCCTCGAGGAGGGGAGCCTCGACGCGGCCGCCGAGGCGTTCCATCAAGTCTCCGTGCGCGATCCGCAGGAGCCGAGAGCGTACCTCGGTCTGGCGCAGATCGCGGCGCAGGGGGAGGACGCCGACGAGATCCTGCTCGCGGCCAGGCGCGCCTTCGAACGGGCCGATGGCGATTCTGAGCAGGAGATCCGGTCCCTGATCAGGTCGGTCGACCAGGCGGGCTTCAAGCTGCTGGAGCAAGCGGAGCGGACCTATCGATCCAGCATCCTGAAGCAGGTCGGACGCCACCGCGACGCGTCGCGCCCGAAGACGGCGATTGCCATCGCCCGGTACTACATCGACCGCGTGCTCGGCGACTCGGTCGCCGATGATCTGATCCGCGAGTTCCTCGCCTCCGATCCGCACGGCCTCGATCGGCTCCTGCTTCCCTTCGATGGTGAGTCGCTCTTCGGTCTGAGCGCATCGGCCTCCGATTTCAGGGTCGAGCAGGGGGAGTTGATCGGTGTCTCGAAGCCCCCCAGGGCGGTTCCGCTCTTCGTCGAGGAGCCGGTGGCGCGGCTGTTCCGGCTGGAAGGGGAGATCCGGATCGCGGCCCCGGACGTCGTCGTCAGCTTCTGCGTCACCCTGCCGGAGTCGCAGGAGACCGTCGGCTTCTCGGTCCGGCCGGAGCTCGGAAAGGACTGGAACTCGAGCGGCGGCGCCAGTTCCTTCGGCTCCCTCGCATTCGGCCATCTGGCGCACCTGGATCGGAGCCGGGAGACGGCGCGAACGACCTACTACACCACGGCGAACTTCACTCTGAGCGAAGTGCACCCTCTGCGGGACCCGCCGGCCGCTGGCGAGTGGATTCCGTTCGCGCTGAGTCTCGACGCCGCGGCGATGCTCAGGCTCGAGCTTTCCGGATCGGTCGTCGCGGAGCGCAGCTGCGGCGGCACTGGTGGGCTGGATGTCACCGCCGGCCTGCTCCTCTACAACGGTGAGACGCGGATCAGGAACCTCCGCGTCATCGAGAGCGGGCGATTTTGAAGTGCAACCTTGGCCGCTGCTTCTTCCTCCGGTGGAATGTACTGGCGTCCAGAGAAGTCCGACGGGAGTCAACGGTGCGCCTATGCCGTCGGTCTGCCTCTTGATCCTGCTCCTCTGCTTCGGGTTCTTGTCGCCCAGGCCGATTGCCGCCGAGCCCGCTCGCGCGCCGGGCACAATCGGGTGCCCCGCCTGCGGCGGCGACGGCCGCGTCCTGCAGGACTGCTGGTTGTGCGAAGGCGTGGGAAAACACCCGTGTCCCCAGTGCACCTCCTTCAAGCCCAATCCCCCAGTCCGCTGGACGGATGCGTGGATCCCCAGGGCCCTGATGCGGGCGACCATCGAGGACATCGTGGAGCAGTTCGAAGGCCTGACCGGCCTGAGCAGCCGGGTGCGGGCCGGAAAGCCGCCCCCAACGGTGAAGCTGAAGCCGGGCGAGCAGCGCTGTCCGGCCCGGTGTCGAGGCGGCAAGCTGCGCCACATCGACAAGCTGGTCGACTGCAAGCTCTGTCGCGGCGGGAAGTTCCGCTGCAGCTTCTGCGAGGCGAACGGACGAATCCACTGCCACAACTGTGACGGCGAGGGAAAGATCGACTCGGCATGCAATGACTGCGCCGGCGTTGGACGCGTGCCCGATACCGCCGGACTTTCCAACGAGACCTGTCCATGGTGCCTCGGGACGAACGGGCGCGCCTGCGGATCGTGCGATGACGCGGGAAAAGTCATCCTCCCTTGCAAGGAGTGCCACGGTCGCGTGAAGCTGCCCTGCTCCGACTGCCGCGGCATCGGACGCGTGAAGTGCAAGAAGTGCGGTGGTCGTGGCCGCCACGGCACCGAGATGCTGTACTGCGACGATTGCAACAGAAAGGGCTGGTTCACTTGCAAGGCCTGCAAGCGCGGAACCGTGCCCTGCTTTGCCTGTGCCGAGCGGCCGGTCACCCCCTTGTTCTGCCCCCACTGCAAGGGCGGAAAGAAGCACCCGTGCAACGGCTGCACCGCCGGGTCGTATCTGGCCTGGGAGCGCACCGCGGAATGGTCCCTCGAGCAGAACCACTTCGACCAGGCAAGGGCCTTTGGCGAGGCTGCCCGGCTCCGCTGCAGACAGCGGTACTACCGCGCGGTCGAGGCGCTGGACACGGGCGAGGACCACGAGCAGCGGAAGAAGTACATCCGTGTCATCGAGGAGGAGCGTGACCAGGAACTCGCGCGATTGGATGGCTTCCTGAAGGATGTGGACACCGCCGAGGAGGCGGCCGGGAACGAGTAAGGAGTGGATCCGCTTCAGTGCGCCATGCCGGCCCGGAACCCCCTGGCAGACCAGACGACCGGAGGCGAGGCCCGAATTCTGGGCGACAGTCGGCTTGGAACGCGGCACGACCGGATCGTCGCCGACAACAAGGGTGGCTCAACCGACCGAGGTGATCCTTACGCCGTAGTACTCGTCGACCACCACGATCTCCCCCTTCGCCACGCACTTGCCGTGCACGTAGAGCGAGACCGGGGCGTCGGCGCTCTGATCCAGCTCGACCACCGCGCCCGGGGCGAGCTGCAGGATCTCCTGCACCGTCACGCTCGAGCGGCCCAGCTCGACGCTCACCGGGACCTGCAGGTCGTAGATCCGATCGAGCGGCAGGTTGGCCGCCGCGGCGCCGCCCTTGACTTCGGGGAACTGGACCGGAGAGGCCTCGGGCGCCTCCTCGACCGCCACCGCGCTCTCACCCGCGCCGGTGACTTCCGGCTCGTCGTTGCTGTCCGCGCTGTCCGGGCTGTCGGTATCGTGTGCTTCGCTCATTGCGGCTCCTTCACTTCCATCCGTTCGGTGATGTGCACGGCCCGCCGGCCCCGGGAGCGTCCCGGGCGGGCCAGGAATTCGACGCGATCGCCGATCAAGACCTCGATCGGCTCGGACATGCGGCGATCCAGGACCAGCACGTCGCCCCGGGCCAGCCGGCCGAACTCCGCCAGGTCGACTGTCGCGGCCCCCAGCCGCACCGAGAGCGAAAGACCCATCGAGCGCACGACGCGCTCGACGCGCTGGTTGACTTCGCGGCGCTCCGGCGGTTCCCGTTTTGGAACTTCCGGAGTCAACAGCGCGGCGACCGTCTCCTGCTGCAAGAGCAGGGTCAACTCCCCGCCGTGGTCGCCCTCGTTCAACCGGGTGGAGAAGCGCACCATCAGATCGATGCCGCGCATCAGCCGGCTGCCGGCCTGGCCGGAGCGGTCCTGGTCGACCGCGAACTCCGCGTCCGGCCGCGGGCCGCCCGGGCGCCCGCAGAGCAATTGGTTGACGCGCCGCAAAAGAGCGTTCACGAACGGCCGGAGCGCGGAGCGGCTGATCTCACCGATCGCCGCGAGGGAGGGCCGCGCGCGTTGCTGCTGCGCGTCCTCCGCGGGGTCGGCGTCCAGTTCCGAGGCTTCGTCCGGCGGCTTCTGCTTGAAACCCAGCAGGCGCCCGATCAGGTAGTGCTGCAGCGAGTCGTCCAGCGCCAGCACCGCCCGCTCGCCGCTCTCGGCCCGCAACGGAATGAGCCAGCAACCGTCCGGGAGTTCGGCCAGCGCCTCTCCATAGGGCAGGATCATCGCCTCCCGGACGTCGGCGGTGACCGCCACCCGGATGTGGCTCGCGAGCGCCTCGCGCATCCGCTCGCCATAGCGCGAGCAAAGCATGCGCAGCTCCCGCAGCGCCTCGCCGGTCGGCGGCGCCGGGCGCCGGAAGTCGCGCCCGGCGATCGTCGGATTCCGGTCGCTTCGGCGGCGGCCGCCGAGCACCGTCTCTCGTGGACAGTCGAGCGGGCCGTTCACGACTGGATCACCCATTCGATGAAGTAGACGTTGATCACGCGGCGGCCGGTGCCCGCGAAGATGCCGTTGTTGATGTGATCCTTGATGCGCGTCTGCAGGAAGTCCATGTTGGAGCCGCCCGTCAGGGACGGTTCCTTGAGCGACGAGAGGATCTTGTTCAGCTGATCCTGGACCCGCGGCAACATGGCATTGATGTCGCCGCCCCGGCCGGTGTCCTCGAAGACCTCGATCTCCAGGGTGACCGTCGCCGACAGCAGCATGGTGCGGTTGGCCCCGGTCAGGTTGACCAGGAGCTTCGGCACCGGCAGCTCGATCAGTTCGAGCGGCTCCGCGTGCTCGATCGAAGGCGCCGGGGCGCCCGCGTCCGGAAAGGCCAGGATGCCGACCGTCACGGAGCTGCCCACGCAGAACAGCACCGAGCCCAGCAACGCGATCAAGGTCTTCTTCGAACCGCCGCCCTGGCCCGAGGCCTGGCCGCCGTCCGAGGTCTTCTTGTCAGGATGGTCCGCCACGGTTACTGTCCTCCTTGGGCTTCTTCGGCTCGGGGCTTCAGGATGCCCAGCATGCGTTCGGTGATGTCCGCCGCGACCTTGGGCGGCATCGCGGCCAGGATCTTGCCCGCCTCGCGCGCCTTGATGAACGACAGGATCAGCGCCGCCTGGTCCGGCTCCTTCTCCGCCAGCAGGGCCGAGGCCGCCTCCGCCTTCATGCTCTCGATGTTCTTGGCAAGCTGCTGGATGTTGCCCTTCTCCACGTCGCTCATGGCCAGGGCCCGGCCATCGATCTCCTCCATCTGCTCGGAGAGCGTCTCGCGCTCGCCATCCAGCGACTTGGAGCGCTCCTCCAGCTCCTGCTCGCGCCGGTTCAACTCGTCCCAGCGGTGATTCAGGTCGGCGCGCACGAGTTCCAGGTCCTTCTGCTCCCGGGCGACCCGGGCCGTCCGCTCGATCAGATCGGCGCGGGCGGTTTCGAGCTCCAGGAACAGGTCGCGGGTCTCCTCGGCGGAAAACGGCGAGGGCAGACCGACGTCCGGCATCAGGTCGTAGCTCGGCGTCTGTGAGCGACCGGCCGCGTTGCCGGCGCGGGTCACCGGGTCCTTGGACGGCGGATCGGCCTTGGCCGCGCGCGGGTTCTCGGCGAGCATCGCGTGCAGTTCGTCGGCCGACGGTTCTGCGGGCTCCAGGCCGACCAGCGGCGCCAGATAGGTCTGGTTGAGCTTGCCCCGGACTCCCAGCGTTCCGACCAGCCCGGCCGAGAACAACCCGACCGCGCCGCCGATCAGCATCACCAGCCGAAGCACCTGATTCGTCTTGCCCGTGGCTGTTCCGTCACTCATCCAGGTTCTCCTTCGATTCCGATCCGGTCCGCGCGTTCTGCCGGGCGGTCGACTCCACGAACCGGCGCAGGGCCACTTCGTCCGCCTGCCTCTGTTCCTGCCGGCGCTGTTCCTGGGCCTTCGCCTCCGCCTGACGTTCCTCGAGCCGTTCCAGCGATTTCGAACGGCGCCGGGCCAACTGGTATTCGTGCTGGGCCGCCTGGCGCAGGTCGCGCTGCTTCGCGAACTGCCGCCGCAGCAGGTCGAGCTGCCGCTCGCCGAACAGGAGGCGCTGGTTGATCTGCTTCAGGTCGGGCAGGCTGAGCGCGCCCGCCTGGATTCGCGCGCGATGATCGTGCTGGGCCTGTCCGAGCACGTCGCGGCCGAGGTCGCGGCGTCGGGCCGCGGTCTGTTCCCGGCGCACCGCGATGCCGAAGTCCTGGCGCCTGGTGGCTTCCTGGTAGCGCCGGATTTCCAACAGCCGCAGCAGCTTGGACATGTTGCGAACGGTCATGCCGCGCCTCCCACCGCCGCGGTCAGGCGCTCGAGCGTGGCCGGCATCGGGCTGGGGCTCAGCAAGTCCTGGCGCAGGTACTCGTCCAGGCCGCCGATGCGCTGGACCGACTCGTCCACCAGCGGGTCGGCGCCCGGCTTGTAGGCGCCCACGTCGATCAGGTCCTTGTGATCCCGATAGACCGCCAGGAGCCGCCGGAACTTCTCCGCGGCGGCGCGCTGCGACTCGCCGATCAGGCTCGGCATCAGCCGGGAAACGCTGGCCAGCACGTCGACCGACGGGAAGTGGCCGCGCTCGGCCAGGCTTCGCGACAGCACGATGTGTCCATCCAGCAGCGAGCGGATCGAGTCGGCCACCGGATCGTTCAGGTCGTCCCCCTCCACCAGCACGGTGTAGATGCCGGTGATGCTCCCGCTGCGGTAGTTGCCCGGCCGCTCGACCAGCCGCGGCAGTTCGCTGAACAGCGAGGGCGGATACCCCTTGGCGGTCGGCGGTTCGCCCAGCGCGAGACCGACCTGGCGCGCCGCGGCGCCGAAGCGCGTCAACGAGTCCATCACCAGCAGCACGTCGTGTCCCGCCTCCATGAAGGACTCGGCGATGGCGGTGGCGACGAACGGCGCCTTGAGGCGCTGGAGCGGCGGCGCATCCGACGGCGCCGCGACGACCACCGATCGCCTGAGGCCCTGTTCGCCGAGCGAGTCCCGGACGAAGTCATAGACTTCGCGGCCGCGCTCGCCGATCAGGCCGATCACCGTGATCGCCGCCCGGGAGCGCGAGGCCAGCGCGCCCAGCAAGGTGCTCTTGCCCACGCCGGCGCCGGCGAAGATCCCGATCCGCTGGCCCTTGCCGAGCGTCAGCAGCCCATCGATCGCGCGGATGCCGGTCTCGCAGACCTCCTGGATCGGCAGGCGCTCGGCCGGCGGCGGAGCGGCCCGGTGGACGGGAACGCGCCGGCAGCCGAGCAAGGGCGGCCCTCCGTCCTGCACCCGGCCGATGCCGTCCAGCACGCGCCCGAGCAGCGCCTCGCCGGCCGGCGCGGTGAGGCGGCGCGAGAGCGCCCGGACCCGCGTGCCCGGACCGACGCCGCGCAGATCGGAGAGCGGCATCAGCACCGTGGTTCCTTCGCGGAACCCGATCGCCTCGGCCCGGATCAGGCTGCCCGACTGGCTCTCGATGGCGCACAGCTCGCCCAGGTTGATCGAAAGGCCGCGGCACTCGGCGGTGATGCCGATGATCTGGGTCACGGCGCCCTCGGCGGAATACGAAGGGAAGCGCTCGACCAGGTCGATGTAGGGCGAGAGATCGAGCGCGGGGACCCTACTCATCGTCCCGCCCTCCGCCCAGGAGCGCGTCGCCGATCCGCTGGAGTTCCCGCTCGAGGTCGATGTTGACCTGGCGCATGTCGCAGTGGATCTCGCAGGCGAACGGCTTGAGCGACTCGTCGATCTCCACCCGGATGCGGCCCTGTTCTCCCTGCGAATCTGCGCGCTCGGCCAGGACTTCGTCGACCGCAGCGCGGTGATCCGCGCCGACCCGGATGGTGATCCGCTTGGGATCGCGCAGGCTGCTGGTGATCCTGGAGAGCCCGTCCCGGATCAGCCCGGAGAGATCGATCGAGCCTTCGGCCAGCGCCCGGCCGAGCACCTTGTTCGTGACCGCCAGGGAGAGCCGCACGAGCTGCGGCTCCAGCCGCCGCAGCTCCTCGCCGAAGCGTTGTTCCAGGTGCGAGACCTCCGTTTCGATGCGGCGCAGCAGCTCCTCGAAGCGAGCCTGGGCCACCGCCCAGTCGGGCGTGACGTGCGGATCGGCGGCCCGCGGCTCGGTCTGCGCGGCCGGTTCGACCGGCGCTTCCAGTCGTTCGGGCACGGGCGGCTCCTGCCGGGCCTGCTGATCACCGGATGCGTCCGCGGATCCCTCCCGCCCCGGCAACGCCGGCCGCTCGGAAGCCGCCCCCGCAGCGGGCGCCCGATGAGGTGCTCGAGGAGCGCGTCCCGGCAGCGAGATGGCGGCCGGGGCCTCGGCGAATCGAATGCGCAGATCAGGTGACAAGCTCATCCTCCCCGCCTGAAGCGAACTGGATCTCGCCGCGCTGGATCAGGTCCCGGGCCACGCCGGCCATCTCCTGCTGGGCTTGCCGGACCTCCGACAACCTGAGCGCTCCCATCGTCTCGCGCTCCTCGCTGACCCGGTCCTGGGTTCGCTTGGAGACGTTGCCCAACAGGAAGATCGTGGCCTCGGGGCTCGCGCCCTTGAGCGCCGTGGCCAGCACCTTGGTGTCGATGCCGCCCAGAACGCGCTGCACTTCCCGCGGGCCCAGCTTGAGCAGGTCGTCGAAGGTGAACAGCTGCTCGCGGACCTTCTGGGCCTGCTCCGGATCGTTCAGCTCCAGGTTCATCAGCAGGTTCTGCTGGTCTTCCTCGCCGAAGCGGTTCAGGATCGTGGCCACGCTCTTCAGCTTGTCGGTCCCGGGCGCGGGATCGCCCACGGCCTCGAGCGTGCGCGACTTCTCGGCGGCCGTGTCCAGGAGTTGCGTGATCAGCTCCTCCGGGGGGCGTTCCATGGTGACCATGCGCTCGACGATGTCCTGCTGCACTTCCTGGGGCATGCGCGGCAGCACGGCCGCGGCCTTGTCGGAGTTGATCTCGAGCAGGATCGCGGCCACCGCCTGGGGATGCTCGCCCTCCAGCACGAAGGCCAGCGACTGGCTGTCCAGCCGCTCGAGCACCGCCTTGGCGACGTCGCCCCGATCCTGCGATCCGACCCGATCGGCGATCGTGTCGGCCTCCTCGCCCAGCGCCTCGTTCAACAGGGCGCAGACGTCCTTCGAACCGAGCTGGGTCCCGTCCGAGCGCCGGATCGATTCGTTGAACTCGCGCAGCAGGCTGTCCTGGGTTTCGTGCGCCAGGTAGATGTCGGTCATCGAGGCCAGGGTCTGGGTGACGATCTGGCGATCGACCTGGGGAAGCTGCTTCAACAGGCTGGCGGCCGTGCCGCGGTCGAGCGTCAGCAGCAGCGTGGCCACCTTGTGCGCGCCGGCTTGCGACATCAGTTGAACTCCCCGCCGTTGATCCAGGTCCGGAGCACGCGATTCGCGGCGCCGGGGTCGGCGCTCACCGTCTGCTTGACGAGCTCACTGATGGTGGCAGGCGCCGCGGGGCGCTCGGGCGCCTGGGCGGCCGCTTCCTCCTTCTGCTGGGCCGCGAACTCGGCGCGCAGTCCGTGGAGCTCGTGCGGGCCGAGCGCCGCCGGCGCCGCCCGGGCGCTGCTCTTGCGCTCCGCGGACCTGAGGATCTTGAGCAGCAGGAACAGCGCCCCCAGGATGCCCACCACCTGCACGCCCCGCTCCAGCAGCATCGAAAGCAGCGCCGATCCGACCTCTTCTTCCAAGGGAGGCAGGTCGGCCGCCGTTTCGAACTCATGCACCATCGAGCGCAGCGTGTCCGAGCGGCTTTCGTCGAAGCCCACCGCCGCCTTGACCAGCCCCTCGACCTCCGCCAGACGATCGGCGTGCTGTTGGTGCAAGACCAGGCTCACCGACAGGCGGCTGACCTTCGGCGAGTTGATGTTCTGGCTGCGGACCTTGCGGCTGGCCGCGTAGCTGGTGGTGATCTTCTCGTCCGACTCCTCCATCTGGAGTTCTGAAGAGGGAAGGCTGAGACCCTCCTTGATCTTCGACTCGGTGCCCGCGGGTCCGCCGCCGCCCGAGGCCGGCCTGGAGCTGCGATTCTCGATCGTCTCGCTGAGCGCGACCGTTCCCTCCGGATCGATCGTCTCGCTGGTCTCCTTGATCTCCTGGAACTCGACCGCGGCGGCCACGCGCACGTCGGCCTTGATCTGCATCCGGTCGAGCATCCCCTGCGCGCGGCGCTGGCGCACTTCCTCCTCCCGCAGCCGGAACTCGAGCTGCTTTCCGGCGTGCGCCGCCAGCGAGTCGCCGGCGCCCTCGCTCAAGAGGCGCATCTTGGAGTCCATGACCTTCACGTCGCCGCTGTCGAGGCCCTCCACGGCCCCCGCGATCAGGTGCGCGATCGCCTGCACGTTCTCATCGGAGAGCTTCCGGCCGCTCCGCGTGCGCACGATCACCGAGGCCTTCGCCCGGCGGTCGTCGCGCAGGAAGGCGGAGCGTTTGGGCCGGGTGATGTTGACGCTGGCGCTCTCGACCGCCTCGAAGCTCTGGATGTCCCGGGCCAGCGCTCCCTGCAGGGCCCGGCGGTAGGTCACGTTCTGCACGAAATCGCTGACGCCGAAGCTCGACTTGTCGAACAGTTCCCAGCCCGCTCCGCCCGAACCGCGCGGCAGTCCGCCGGCCGACACCAGCATGCGCATCTCCGACACGCTCTTGCGCGGCACGAACACGTCCCGCCCGCCGCCCCGGACCTCGGCCACCACGCCGGCGGCGCGCACTTCTTCGACCACCGCCGAGGCGTCGCTCGGGTCGAGATTGCCGAACAGCAGGCCGTAGTCCGGGCGCGTCGAGAGATAGATCGAGGCGCCGATCCCGAGCAGCACGACCAGGCCGCCGAGCACCGCGAGAAGGCGCTGCGCGGGAGTGCCGCCGGCGAAGATCTGGCCGAGTTGGGAGAGCAGTTGTTTCACGGGCGCGTTCGGCCTAGACCGGCATCCTCTGGATTTCCTGGTAGCTGTCGATCAGCCGGTTGCGGACTTCCACCAGCATCCGGAAGGACAGGTCGGCCTCGGACATGGCGACCATCACCGAGTGGATGTCGGTCGGTTCGCCGCGCGCCAGCTGCTCGACGAGCTGATCCGATCGGCCGGCGGTCTGGTTGGCTTCCTGGACCAGGTCCTGGAAGATCTTCTCGAAGCTCCCGCTCTCGTCGGGCCGGCTCTTCGACAGGCCGATGCCGCCCGCGTCGAACCCGCTCGAGGAACCTCCGATGCCTTGAATGCTCATCGACTATCTCCCGATCTGCAGGGCCGACTCGAACATGGTCCGAAACGTCCGCACCGTGCGGAGGTTGGCCTCATACGAGCGCATGGCGTCCATCAGGTCGACCATCTCGAAGACCATGTCCACGTTCGGCATGGCCACGTAACCGTCCTCGTCGGCCAGCGGGTGGCCGGGATCCAGCACCATCCGGAAGTCGCTCCGGTCCGAAACCACGTCCGAGACCGCGACCTCAGGGAGCCGATCCATGGCGCCCCCGGCGAGGCTGGCGCGCCTCATCACTGACTGGAAGATCACTTCCTGGCGCCGGTACGGCCCGCCGTTCTCGGTCTTCAGCGTGCGGGCGTTGGCGATGTTGGCCGCCACCACCTCGAGCCGGCGGCGCTCGGCGGTCATGCCGGAGCCGGCGATGTCCAGGGCCCTGAATGTCTTCATGCCGTCCATGCTTCAAACTCCTAACGGTTGCTGCTCACGGCCAGGCGCATCAGGTTGGCGCGGTGCGCCATCGCCCGGGTCAAGGCCTGGTAGGTCAGCTCGACGCGGGTCAGCGCGCCGACCTCGTCCTCGCGGACCACGTTGTTGCCATCCGCGTCGCCTGGACTGCGGTCGACGGTCACCTCGGGCTCGAAGCGCCCGCCGCGCGCGGCCTGCTCCAGCTGGTCCTCGAACGACACCTCGCGGCGCTTGAAGCCGGGCGTCGACGCGTTGGCCAGGTTCGAGGCCGCGACCTTGTGGCGCAGCGCCAGGCCGTCCAGCGAACGGATGATGGTGTTGACGTGAATGCTCGAATCGTTCATGACGAACTCCCCGCGCCGTGCGACTCCGCCAAGCGGCTCTTGGGCGCACTGACGTGAATGCCCTGCTTGCGATAGCGGGCGATCTTGTTGGTCAACGTCCGGGGCGTGACGCCCAGGATCTCGGCCGCGTCCTTGCGGCTGTGATTGGTGCTCTCCAGCGTTCTCAGGATCAGCGCCCGCTCCATGTTCTCGAGCGAGTAACCCACCTGCCGCGACACGTCGGGACCCTCGGGGTCGGCCGAGCGGGCGCCGAGGGCGAGGAATTCGGGCTGAAGCACCGGGCCCGGGTCGAGCACGACCGCGCGCTCGATGGTGTTCTCCAGCTCGCGCACGTTGCCGGGCCAGTTGTAGGAACGCATCAGGTCCAGCGCCGCCTTCGAGATCGAGTCGACCTGGATCCCGTTCTCGGCGCTGTATCGGCGCAGGAAATGATGCGCCAGCTCGTCCACGTCCTCGCGCCGCTCGCGCAACGGAGGCACCCGCAGGTTGACCACCTGGAGCCGATAGAACAGGTCCTCGCGGAAGGCTCCCGCCGCGATCTGCTCCTCGAGGTTGCGGTTCGTCGCGGCCACCGTGCGCACGTCGGAGACCAGCGTGCGGGCTCCGCCGACCCGTTCGAACTCCCGTTCCTCGAGCACGCGCAGGAGCTTGGCCTGCAGCGCGGGGCTGGTCTCGCCGATCTCGTCCAGGAAGATGGTGCCTTTGTCGGCCAGCTCGAAGCGCCCCTGCCTCCGGCAGATGGCGCCGGTGAAGGCGCCCTTCTCATGTCCGAACAGCTCGCTCTCCAACAGCGACTCCGCCAGGGCGGCGCAGTTGACCCTGACGAACGGCTGCTGGTGGCGCGGGCTCTCCTGGTGGATCAAGCGCGCGAACAGTTCCTTGCCGGTGCCGCTCTCGCCGGTGATCAGCACCGTGGCGCGTGAGCGGGCCACCCGGATGGCCGTGTCGACCAGGCCGCGGAGCGCCCGGCTCGAACCGATCAGCGGCACTTGATGGCGCGGGCTGCGCGGATCGCGCGGGCGCACGCAGGCCCGTTCGTCAAGGCGGCGACCGGGTTCCGCGGCGATCAGATGCTGGTCGACCCGTTCGAGCAGATCCTCGATCTTCTCGGGCGACAGCGGCTTGGTCAGGAAGTCGAGCGCGCCCTGCTTCAGCGCCGAGACCGCCGTCTCCACCGAGCCATAGGCGGTCATCACGACCACCGGAAGCGCGCGTCCCGAGGCGCGGATCTTGCGCAGGAGCGAAAGTCCGTCCTCTCCCGGCATGCGCAAATCGGTCAGCACCAGGTCCGCCTCCTGCTCTGAAAGCAGCCGGAAGGCCTGGGCCGTGTTCTCGGCCGCGCGGGCCTCGATGCCCTGCTGTTCGAGGAACTCGGTCAGGAATTCCCGGATCAGGGCGTCGTCGTCGGCGATCACCACTCGTTGAATCCGCTCGGTCATCGAACACACGCTCCCTCGTGAGTCTTTGCGACGGGCAGGGACAGCACGAATTTCGCTCCCGTGCCGCGTCCCGCCCGAAGCTCCAGCCGGCCCCCGTGGAGTTCGGTGATCCGCTGGACCAGCGCCAGGCCCAGCCCGGCGCCCTCGGTGCGCGTGGTGAAGAAGGGTTCGAACAGTCGTTCGCGGATCTCCTCGGCGACTCCCGGACCGGAGTCGGTCACCGCGACTTCGATCGCCCGATCCACCTGGCGCGCGGAGAGCTCCAGGCGGCCTTTCCCGTCGAGCGCCTCGAGCGCGTTCTGGATCAGGTTCGACAGCGCTTGCTGGAGCCTGGTCCGGTCGGCCTGGATCGAAAGCTCGCCGGGGGCCACGTCGATCGAGACGCGGACGCCGCGCGCGCGGTTGGGATCGGCCTGGGCAACCAGTTCGAAGGTGTCGCACAGGAACGCCTCGGCGTCGATCCGGCACAGCCGCAGCGGATTCGGACGGGCCAGGAAGAGCACGCTGTCGATGATCGCATCGGCCCGCTCCACGCCGTCGATGATCTTTCGCGACCAGCGCTGCCCGGGGCCGCCTGCGTGCGCGTCCTGCTCGAAGTGGCGTTCCAGCAGGCCGGCGAAGCCGCGGATGCCCGACAGGGGATTGCGGATCTCATGCGCGATGATCGCGGCCACCCGGCCCAGCTCCGCCAGCCGGTCCAGTCGCTCCACTTCCAGTTGCAGCGCCTTGATCTCCGAACGGTCGCTGAGCACCTCGACCAGGCCCAGCTCGGAACCCAGCGTGTCGCGCACCGCAACCACCCGGCCGTCCACGAAACGGGCGCCCTGTTCAGCCTGGATGATGCGCTCCTCCACGTCACCCGGACCGTCGAAAAGGCGCAGCAGCGGCTGGCCGGCGGTGTCCTCGAAGCTCTTCGCTTGCCGGCCGATCAACTGTTCGCCGGCCACGCCCAGGATCTCCTCCGCCGCCGGGTTCATCATCAGCACCGTGCCGTCCCGCCCGGAGACCACCACGCCGCAGGGAATCGCCCGCAGCACCGCGGCCAGCGAACCGGACAGATTCTCCAGCTCGAGCACCTGCGACTGCAGGCGCTGGTTGGCCTCGGCCAGTTCGCGGTCCAGCCTTGACGCGCTCGCCTGCAGGCTCTCGTACGCGCCCTGGAGCTGCTCGGCCACGGTGGCGAAGGCCCCGAAGGCCTCGCCCAGTTGCTTTGCGCCGTTGGCTTTGGAAGTTTTGCACTCGTCGATCATCGTCTCGTCCGTCCCATTCGTTCAGGCCGTTCGGGGAGCTGCGCACCCGGCCCGACGATTCCATTCTCCAGGTGGGCGATCCGGTCGAGCTGGCGCTCGGAACTCTCCCTGAGCGTCTGCCGGTCGTCGAAGCTCTTGACCCGTTCGAAGACCTTCCGGGCTCGCTCGAAGTCGCGCTCCCCGATCAGTGCGCAACCGAAGGCGTAGAGTGCGTCGACCTGGATTTCGTACAGCTCGAACGGTTCGAGCGTCTCGACGACCTGGCGGTACTCGCCCTGGCGAAAGGCCAGCAGCGCTTCGCGATTGGGATACAGCGAACGCTGCCGGCGGGGCGAGGGGGCGCCCGAGGAGCGCTCTTCGGAATACCGGATGGCCAGTGCTTCGGCTTCCGCCGTGGCCTGATCCTCCAACGGGTCGAAGCCTCCATTGGAGTCCTTGGCCAGCACCTTGGTGTCGGCCGGCGCGCGCAGGTCCAGGAGTCTGAGCCGGGCGCGGAGCGCGGACACGTCGTTCGACAGCAGGCGGACCGCCTCGGTCCGCTCCTCGCTGACCCCCAGCGTCCTGAGCTGCTCGGCCGGCCCGGAAACCTCCGCCAGCAGGTCGACCCCCATTTCGCCGGTGGACACGAGACTTCCGAGCGTTTTGCGCAGCGACTCGACTTCGGCCTCGAGCGCGGAGATGGCGGTGAGCTGCATCTCCGGATCCTCGAGCAGCCGGGCCAGGTCCAGGACGGGAGCCGGTTCCGGCTGCGGCGCGGCCGGCGTGTCACCTGGCGCTGCGGGCGGCGCTTCGGGCGGAGCCTGCCGGCGCGTGGCCGGGGGCTCGGCCACGGTCGCCTGCTGGAGCAGGCAGGAGAGCGACAGGACGGCGATCAGATTCATGGACCTTGCTCCAATGTCAGCGCCCCGAGATCTCCGTTCAGCACCCGGCGGGCCGCGGCGTACCGCCCCAGCGCCTCCAGGCTGTCCGCGCCGAGCAGCATCAGCGGTTCGCGGTAGCGCTCCGGGTAACCTTCCTTCGCCGCTTGGACCAGCACGGTCCGCGCGCGCTCGGCGTCACCGGCCGCCAGGAAGGCGCGCGCGATGCCCAGCTCGGCGTCGTGCCGCGCGGAGGGAATGTCGGCGGTCGCCTGGTACAAGAGCCGCGCCCGCTCCGGCTCGCGCTCGGAAAGCGCCATCTCGGCCGATCGCAAGGCCAGCAGGACGGCTTCCTCGCGGCTGCTGAGCTGCTCGGCCTCGTAGTAATGGCGGCGGGCCCGAAGCGTCAGACCCAGGTCGTTGTAGAGGTTCCCGAGCAGCAGATTCGCGCGCAGGAGCACCGCCGGGCCCGCGTCGGCGGCGCGCATGGCGGTCGTCGCGAACAGCAGCGCCTCCTGCGTGCGACCCGTCTGGCGGGCCACTTCCGCATAGGCCATGAAGGCCGTCGCGGTCGAACCCGCCTGGCCCAAGAATCCGATCGAACGTTCCAGGGTCACCGCCGCCGCCTCGGGGTCGGGCCGCGTCTGGGCCATCTGGGCCAGGGCCAGCACCGGACCGAGCACGGCGTGCGCCTCCTGGTTCTGGTTGAAGATCGGTTCGAGCAACAGCACCGACGCTTCCGGTTCGCCGGCCTCGATCATGGCCATGGCCGCGTCCGACAGGCGCGCCAGCGTGCCGGTCGAGATCTCCGGCAGTTTCAGGAAACCCTCGCGCAGGTCTGAGATGTCCGGGAAGTTCCGTGACTCGGTCAGGAGACTGAGCAGACGCCGCAGCGCGGCATCGCGCACCGGCGGCGTGAGAGGTTTGTTCAGGAACGAGCGCAAGAGCTGCGTGGCGCGGGCCGCATCTCCGATCGCCTGATAGCAGTCGGCCAGCAGGATCTCGGTGTCCTTGGCCGGAGCCGAGTCCGGGAAGCGGGCCAGCAGGGTCTCGTAGGCGCCGAAGGCCGAATCGAAATCCCCGCTCCGGCGATGGAGCTCGGCCAGGCCGCGCAGGGCGATCGACGTCACCTGGTCGTCGCGCTGGCTCAGCAGTGCGATGTTGTAGTACATCTCGGCCGCGAGCCGCTGCGATTCACGGACCTCGCCCGATCCGGGCCGGGGCGGACCCATCAAACGGAACAGGGTCGGTTCCCGGTTCACTTCCACGCCCGAGGCAGCCGCGATCAGATCGATCACGTAGCCGGCGCGCCGCTCGTAGAGGTCGACGGTCACGATCGTGGTGCGCAGCAGCTTCTCCGCCGACGAATCGACGATCACGGTCACCTCGCTGGCCTCGGCCATCATGGTCAAGACTTCCGAAGCCCGCGTGTCCCGGCCTCTCAAGGTGTACAGCTCGAGTCCGCCCGACTGCTGCTTGACGCTGACCTCGGCCTTGGCCGGCAACAGCCGGTCGTTCCCCTGGCAGAAAGCCAAAGCGGCGGCCCCCTGCCCCCCCTGCCAGAACAGGATCCATGGGAGCCAGGTCAGGATGCATCCCGCCCGCCGCATCATTCCTCCCCCTCGCCGTCCGCCGCGGCCCGCTGCTCCTGCCGGCCGAAGGGCTGCGAGAGTTCATACTCGGACCTCAGGACGTCGGCCAGCAACGCGTAGGCCTCCGAGGATCGCCGCGTGTCCTCATACCCCAGGCCGTCCATGCGGAGCAGGAAGGCGGCCGCGGTGCGGCGAGCCCATTCCACGTCGCCCATGTCGAAACGCTCGCGGGCGATTTCCAGTTCATGGGGTGTTGCCGCGGACTCGCTTCGCCCGGGCTGGCGCGGTTCCCCCGACGGGGCGCCGGCACCGTTCGACTCGACCGGTTCAACCGGCTGCCGCTGCGGCCGGCTCGAATTCTTTTCCGGCCGGTCCGGGTGATGGGCGCTCAAGCGCTCGGGATTCCGGTCGAACAAGAGGGTAAGACCCAGACCCTGTCCGAACCCGATCGCCGCCACGAACAGGGCGATCATCGCGAAGCGAATCCATGACCCCGAGGCTCCCGAAGACTTCGGGTCTTCCGGCCGCACCTTCGATTCCGGTTCGAGATCGGGCGAGGGAACCTCATCGAAGGGTGGTGGCACTGAATCTCTTTCGGTGTCATTCATGCTTCTCGTCCTGCGCGACATCCGCCGGCGGACCTCCGTGGTCTTCCGTGGGACACGGCTCGGCTGCGTCCGGATTCGACACTCCCGCCGCAGGACTTGAGGGGTTTGTGGAAAACAACGCCCGCGCGGGAGAAAAGCTTTCCCTCAAGTCGAGGAGCACGGAACCGGAGAGAGAATCGGCAAAAGGTCATCGGCCGGGACGGTCGATGAGTCGGATACGGCCGTGGTGAACGCGACGACCCGCCTCCTGAACTGGAATCCCGATGAGCAGCATCACCCTCTGCGCGATCGCGCGAAATGAGGCCGAGCTTCTACCGCGCATGCTGGCTTCGGTGCAGGAGTTCGTCGACGAGATGGTCGTGGTCGATACCGGCTCCACCGACGAGACCGTGGCGATCGCCCGTTCCTTCGGAGCAAGGGTCATCGAACACGCCTTCCAGGACGACTTCTCCGACGCGCGCAACGTGGCGCTGAACGCGGCCGGGAGCCGCTGGGTCCTGGTGCTCGACGCCGATGAGTACCTGGCCGAGGGCGCAGGCGCGGTCATCCGGCGCGCCGTCAAGCGCCGCGACCGGTCCGGGTTCTACCTCCATTTCATCAATCACCTGGGCCGGGGCCGGCAGCACGTCTGCGCCATGGCCCGCTTGTTCCGCTCTGACCCGGCGATCCGTTTCCGGTACGTCATCCACGAGCAGATCGTGGATGACCTGCTGATCTACAGCCGCCGTCACCGCCTGCCGCTGGAGGTCCTCGACGACGCGATCGTCCACCACGACGGCTACCTCAAGGAGCGCAGCGAGGCGCGCGGCAAGGACGAGCGCAATGAGCGCCTGTTTCGGCTCCAGGTGGAGCGCTATCCCGACCACGCCTACTCGTGGTACAAGTTCGGCGACTTCCTGCGCCGCTTCGAGGGCCGCTCCGAGGAGTCCCTGCGCGCGCTTCGCAGATCGGCGAGCCTCCTGCGCGGGATGGACCGCCGAACCGTCCTGGAACTCTCCTTTCCGGCCGAGGTGTTCGCCCTGCTTGCGGTCGATACCGACAAGGCGGGCGATCCGCGGACGGCCTACCAGATCGCGTCGGAAGGACGGGAGCGCTACGGGGAGACTCCCAACCTGCTGTTCGTGATCGGCCACCTGGAGGCCAAGTTCGGACGGCACCGGGCCGCCTTCCTTGCCTACGCCAGGCTCCGGACCTATGACCGGCGGCTCCTGGCCGTCCCGCCCGAGCCGGGGGTGACCGGACCGATCGCGATGTTCGGAATGGGCCGCGCCCTGGCCGCCCTCGGCCATCCGCGGGCCGCGCACCGCTGCCTGCAGAAGAGCCTCCAGCAGAATCCCGAGGCGACCGAGCCGAGGCTCCTGCTCGCGCGGCTCCTGCTCGAGCGCGGCGAGGTGAACGAGGCCATCTCGAACTACCGGAAGATCCTCGCGGCGGAGCCCGATCGATCGTCGGTCCGACTGCGTCTCGGAATGTTGCTGCTGCACGCCGAGCGCCCGGCGGAGGCCGTCGAGGAGTTGCGCCGCGCCGCGGACGAGGGGGTCCAGGGCAGCGTCGTGTGGCCGAAGCTCGGCCAGGCGCTGATGGCGGCCGGCGAGCTGGAGGAGGCCTATCGGGTCTTCTCCGAGGCGCCCGAGGACCCGGATTCGAAGACGGGCATCCTGGTTCTGCAACTGCTCGCGGCGGGAGGGGATCCGAGCGAGATCGCGGAACTTTCGACCGGGGCGGCGGCGAAGTGGCTGCGCTATCTGCGGATGGCCGGAATCCCGGGCGCCACCGCCGGAGCCACGTCACCGGCGTAAGGGCCCACGCAAGAACGACTCCCCTCGTGGGTCCGCCATCGTCGATCATGACAGTGGGGAAACAACACCGGCAGTTCTCGTCGCACCATTTCCTCCACTTTTTGCAGTTTGAGCCCGGTTCGATCTGTGAGCGACGTGCTACGGAGCACAACTGGGAAATCAATACCGGAGGAAATGGTGCGACACGAAGTGCTGGGAAATCAATACCGGAGGAAATGGTGCGACGCGAAGTGCCGGGAAATCAATACCGGAGGAAATGGTGCGACACGAAGTGCCGGTATCAACGGCAGGTCGCGAGTGTCGCGAATCGGCTGGGGTACATCGGTTCGATCTGGAGCGGGGTCAGGCCTGGCGATGACCGCGTCTTCGTGATGCGCCGGGGAGGGACGGCATGGGACGGAGAAACTGCGAAGTGATTTTTGCGGGGGTCCTCATGGCGAGGGTCCGGACGCGTCAGGGGGACATGTAGAACTCGAACACCGACCGGCTCTCCTCGGCGTTCGAGGTTTCGACCTCGCGCTCCTCGATCAGCTGGATCAGGCTCGAGAACCTGGCCTTGCTTCCCGCCGTCCCCCGGCGAATGTGCGCAACGAGCGCATTGGTCCTCCGGCTGCCGAGGTCGTACTCCGCCACGACGTTTCTCCCCAGCGGGACGTCGAGCTGAAGCCCCACCCGGAAGCCCACGTCATACCTCGACACAGCGGCCCCGAACTCCTCGAAGAACGGGATGCGATCGCGGCGCAGGTGGTCGCTGCCCTGGACGAAGAGCCGCTCGGCCGGCATGCGGATGACGATGCCCTTCCCGCCATCGACGACTTCCACCTTCGCCTGATCGGAGCGCAGGAAGTACGACATGATCGAGTTCTCGAGGAACTGGACGATCGAGTTCAGGCTCTCGAAAGGACCGGGATCGGAGTTCCTGCGGCCCAGCGGGAAGGCCTGTCCGACCAGTTTCGGACGGAGCGTATCGGCGCTCTTGCCCTGCGTCATGGTGCCGCCGGTGCCGGTGTGCGAGAAGGCGAACTGGACCGAGTTGGAGAACTTCTTCAGCTTGTTCTTGTCCACTTCGGAGAGCGCGTACATGATCACGAAGAAGGCGAACAGCAGGGTGATGAAGTCGGCGTACGACACCAGCCAGCGTTCGTGATTGACGTGCTCCTCGGGCGCCTTCTTGCGTGCCATGCCGTTCAGGCCGCCCGGGCGGCGTCGCCGTCCTTGTTCGCATCGCGGTTGCCGTCTTCCCCTTCGCCGAGCATCAGCGAGAGGGTCTGCTCCAGGGCCGAGGTGGGCTGGCCGTCGGCCATTCCGACCACGCCCTCGAGCACGATCTCGGCCACCGCCATCTCCGCCCGCCCGCGCGCCTTGAGCTTGCCGGCGAACGGAAGGCAGATCAGGTTGGCGAATCCGACGCCGTAGATCGTGGCCACGAAGGCCACCGCGATGCCGGGCCCCAGCTTGGACGGGTCATCCAGGTTGCCCATCACGTGGATCAGTCCGAGCACGGCGCCCATGATCCCGACGGTCGGCGAGTAGCCGCCGCCGGCCTCGTAGAC
>Ga0326597_10000848_pt1 | contig 51989 bp, 75 predicted proteins | sample RVTome_12_FD_203789 | JGI IMG/M metagenome (GOLD analysis project Ga0326597, IMG submission 203789) | Soil microbial communities from uranium-contaminated site in the Upper Colorado River Basin, Wyoming, United States - RVT100D185 | ecosystem: Environmental > Terrestrial > Soil > Contaminated >... | reverse complement strand
GGCCGCCGACATGCGGGCGCGGACCTCGGGATCGGCCAAGGCCTTCTTGCTGGCCGCCGACATGCGGGCGCGGACCTCGGGATCGGCCAAGGCCTTCTTGCTGGCCGCCGACATGCGGGCGCGGACCTCGGGATCGGCCAAGGCCTTCTTGCTGGCCGCCGACATGCGGGCGCGGACCTCGGGATCGGCCAAGGCCTTCTTGCGGGCCGCGCCTCCCTGCACCATCCGCATGCTGCAGGAGCGGCACAGACCGTCGCCCTTCGCCTGGCAATCGGCGGGCTGGGCGCAGCCATGAGCGAGGTTGATCCTCATGCCGTGCCTGACTTTTCCGCCGTTCGCAACGCCGTCGCTTCGCTCCAGCTGCTCGGGCTGGTCTCCGCGTCTCTGACCAAAAACCGATCGCGGATCTCGTTGACGAGCTCGGTGAGGCAGAACAGCCGCGACATGGCGTTGGCGCGCGCGGCCGCGCCGCGCATGCGGCACACCTGCAGAAAGAGATTTCCCGGCTCGTAGCCGGCGATGGCGCAGGCGAAGGCGAGGTCGAGCGTCACCGCGTCGGCCGGGTCGCCCAGGACCGGCTCCGGAACCTCCAGCAGCATCAGCGCCAGTTCCCGATTAGTCATAGGTTCGCCTGCTGCATGCGCCTCTTGTCGAGCGCCGAGCGCCCAGGCGGCGGGTCGCCGAGAATCCGGCCCGTCAGCGTCAGCGGCTCGCCGCTGACGCGCGCGCAGTTTCTGGCGTCGCGGTCGACGGAATATTCAAAATGCTCCCGCTGCCGCGGCGTGCCCTCTGCCCGCTTGGCGCGGCGCAGCTTGTGCATGGACTGGCGACGCTGTTCGCGCAGGCGCTCCAAATAACCGGGGTCGAGCGCCGCCCACATCGTCGTCCAGGCGACGCCGTAGCGCTTCGCCAGCTTGTTGACGGTCCACAATCTGCGGTTTCTTGCGCGCAGGACCTCCGCCTCCGCGATCTCACCCTCGCTCAAGGCCCGCGTCCGCGTCATCGCCCGTCCCCCAGAAAAAAGCCCGACGGCGGGATTGCCGATCCCGGCCATCGGGCCTGAGTAGTTGGGGGACTGCGCCGCCAAGTGAGGGCCTTGGAACGACGCCCGGCCCGGGAAACCAGGGAGGATAAGCCCCGGGCAAGCTCGATGACGGCCGCAGCCGCCAGAAAGACGAAGGTGACGACAAGGCCGAGCGCGAGCAGCGCCAGGCCGACGAGAAGGAAAAGAACGGCCGGGCGGATTGGGGGCTCCAACCTGGTCCCGGCCGCACCGCTCCGCCGACGAAGAGGCATCGCCGGCGAAAGGCCGTTCAAAACCGACAGGAAAAATCCGCGAAAATTTAACCGAACATGCGATTTTCCGTGGATTGCAACTGAGTTGAATCGACGCGTCGGCGCAACCGTGATTGTGTCCAACAAAACGTCACGGGAGGGACCACCATGCCTGCTCATTCGGCCGACCCGTTGGCCCGCGCAGCGCCGTTGCGGGCCTTCCTCCCCACCTGGCGCGCCAAGCGCTGCAGGAGCCGCGCCGCCGCCCGCGAGGGCTGAGTCCGGCCGGTCTCCCAGCGCGAAACGGTCGCCTGCTCCACCCCGATCTGCTCGGCAAAGGCGTGCTGCGGGAGGCGCATTTCGCTGCGGAGGGCTTTGATGGCTTCAGCGTCCATGGCGAATCGGAATACGTTGCGTATTGCGACGCTGCGCCATGCATTCTAGAAACGTCAATCCCAAGAGTATTGCAGAGCGTGCCAATGCTCGCGATCATGTCCGATGCCGAGCAGTCCGCACGTCTGAGATTCCTGCGCGAACGCGCGGGCTTTGCGACCGGCAAGGCCGCCGCCGATTTTCTGGGGGTAAAGCCACAGACCTACGCCCACCACGAAAACGGCACCCGCGGCCTGCGCCCGGACGTGGCCAAACGCTATGCGCGGCGTTTCAGGGTCGATCCCTGGTGGCTCCTCAACGGGCCGGGCACGGCGCTGCCGAGCTACGAACCGCCGCAGGACATGGCCCAGGCCGCCGGAGAGGCGCGGCGTCCCGATCTCCGTCGCGGCCCGAAATTGCCGCCGCTGAGGCTCGATCAGATGCCACGCGACGTGCCGGTCTACGGCGCCGCGCAAAGCGCCTATGCCGACCGCATCCGGTTCACCGGCATGGCTGACCGCGTACCGCGCCTGCCCGGCATCGCCGGTGCCAGCGACGTCTATGCGCTATATGTAGTCGGCACCTCCATGCAGCCGGCCTACGGGCCTGGCGACCTCATCTACGTGTCACCACACCGCCCGGTGAAGGCGGGCGACACCGTAGTTGTGCGCACCAGAAACAGCGAGGCCGAGGAGGAATTGGGCTTCCTCGGCGTGCTCGTCGCCGAGGGGGCGGACCAGGTGACCGTGCGTAAGCACAACCCGCCGGCGGCAACCACCACCTTCCTCCGGCCGACTATCACCGGCGTGCACAAGGTGTTAACCTTGCGCGAACTGATCGGCCTCTGAAAAAACGGCGCGAGGAACCCCCGCCGCCGCACTCGGCGACCAGGCATCATCGGAATTTGCCGTTGCGCGGTCCCCAACAAAATCCGCTTCGGATTCTGTAACTCCGTTCCGTATTGACCATTCCTTAATACGCTGCGTATTATCCGGGCCGTCGTCCATACCAGACGGAGCGGATGCCATGAGCACCACCGAGACCGCGCAGCCGTTTTCCTTCCCCCGCCTTCGATCCTTCGATCTTCCGGAGGCGGCATGATGGCAGATTTCGATACGGTCCGACGCGCCTGGGACGATGCCCTGCGCCCGCTCAAGGTAACGCTCGCCGACGACGCGCTTTTTGAAGCGCTCTCGCCGGAGGAGGTGCGGGCCGCCATCGACAGCATCCCCGCCTTCGTCGCCTGGCAGCGCGCTCGGGGGCGACGCATGCTCCCGTCGCTTGGTCACTATCTCAGGGAGCGTCTGTGGTGAATCTCCCCCGATCCTTCCCCTTCCCCCGCCTTCGTTCCTTCGACCTTTCGCGGGTCGAGGCCGACATGCTGCTCAAGCTGCGCGCCGGCCCCGCCTACCCGCTGCGCCTCGAAGGATGCGCCACAGGCTTCCGCCGCCGCGGCGACCGCGAGAACCTCAACGACCGCGTCCTCGCCCGCCTCATCGGCATGCGCCTGGCCGCGCTTGAGCAGGAGGACCAGGTTGCCGTCACCCTCACCGAGGCCGGCCGACGTTTCGCGACGGAACTGCGCGTCAAGGAACGGCTCAATCGTTCGCACCTGCGTATCGCCTCCTGACATGCTGCCCGGGCCCGAAGATTTCCCCCTGCGCCGCTGTCACGACCAGCCCTGTGACAGACCGGCCTCCTTCGGGACCGGGGTCTTCCTTCTGCGCGACCCGCCGGAGCTGGGGACGTGGCGCTGCCTCGACCACGACCGCGCCCACCATGCGCGTGCGTCGCAGACGCCGGCTCACGTGCCCAAGCGCAGAGCCATCGGCAAAACCGAAGGAAATCTCCTGTGAAACTCACCCTGGTGACATGAAGAAAAGCCGCAGCGCCGCCGAGATCGCCGAGACCATCCTCGACACCTGCACCGATTGTTCGGTCACCAGGCTGGTCGAGGCGATGACCATGCTGACCGCCGTCTTTGTCTGCGAGCACACGGCGACGGACGCAGAAGGTTGCACCGCCATCGACGCGCTGGCCACGCGCATGAAGCGCTGCATGTTCGCCGGCCGCGTCGAGGATGAACCCGAGGAACTGCGCCGTGCCCGCTGTCACTGACGCGCCCACGACGTTGCTGCAAATGACATCAGCCAGTGGGCAACCGATCGCCAAAGGCGCGCTCGCGCGCGAGCCCTATGTTCCCTCCGATGCCGAATGGGGCGATCTCTATCAGATGCTATGCGGCTACTGCGAACGGCAGACAGACTGCGCAATCGTCGACGGGATGATCGAGCTGAAGAGCGACCGCGGGCCCTGGCCGGAGGGCGGCTGGGTCACCGACCCCGGCGCCGACGTCACCTGCCTGTCCTTCATCCCGCGCGCGCGTCGAAAGATGCCGCGCCAGCAGATCCGGCAGCTATTGCGCCAGCACGTCCGCGACCTGCCCCCTGTGTGCGCCGGGTGCGCGGCGCGCCGCGGCAGCGAAGCGTCTGTCTCTCTGCACACGCGTCGGGAATATCAGAAGGCGGTGCAGGAGAGCGCGCCGTTCGGCTGCCACGAGGACCCGAACAAGGAACGACTCTGCGGGGGATGGTGCCGTGCGGTGCGCCAGAGGCACCGGTGAACCACATACGCCCCGCCGATCTCGCCCGCGCCTGGTCCTGCTCCGAGCGCCGCCTGCGCGCGACCGCGCGAAAACTTGGCGCGTGTCTCATTATCGGCAACACTATGCTTTTGACCGATGACGACGTGGCCCGGCTGGAGGCGGAATTCAGATGCTCACCCTCTACAAGCGCGGCAGAATCTGGTGGATCCGCGGCCAGGTTGCCGGACGTCGATTCCACAAAAGTGCTGGCACGGCTGACCGGCCGCTCGCCGACGAGATCCGCGCGGCCGTCGAAAAGCGAGAATGGCGTCGTGATCTCTATGGGCCGGAATCGGTCCTGACCTTCGCCCAGGCCGCCAGCCTCTATCTCGACGCCGGCAAGTCTCCCCGTTTCCTCGCCCCCCTGGTCAAGCATTTCGGCGAAAACCCGGTGCGCGACGTCAACGCCGGCGCGGTGCGCGCCGCCGCGATCGCGCTCTATCCCAAGGCCGGTCCCGCCACCCGCAACCGCCAGGGCATCGCCCCGGCCCAGGCCATCATCAACCATGCCGCCGGGCTGGAGCTGTGCCAGGTCCTGCGCGTCAAGCGCTTTCGCGTGCAAAAAGCGATCCGCGGCGCAGGCACCGTGGAATGGATCGAGGTCTTCGCCGCCAATGCTCCTCCGCGGCTGGCGGCGCTCGCCTGGTTCCTGTTCCTCACCGGGGCCAGGATCGGCAGCGCCGTCGATCTGAGATGGGGCGACGTCGATTTCGGCAACGCCTCCGCCATACTGCGCCGGCCCAAGGGCCAGGACGACACGCGCGTGCACCTGCCGCCTTTCCTGGTGAGCGAGATCGCCGGCCTCGAGGGCGGGCGCGAGCCCTGGCGCCGTGTGTTCGGCTGGAGTGCCCGCTGGTCGGTCTATGGACCGTGGAAGGCGGTATGCGCCAAGGCGGGCCTCGTCTATCTCCCGCCGCACCAGGCCGGCCGCCACGGCTTCGCTACCGGGCTCCTGAGGGCCAATGTGGATCCGGTCACCGTCGCTCGCCTCGGCCACTGGAAAAGCCCCAGGCACGTCTTCGACACCTACGGCCACGCCAGCGAGGATCGCACCCTCACCGAGAGATTGTTGAAGCGGAACGGCGAATGAACAAAGTGGTGACGATGTGGTGCGCCGGACCGTGCATGTTCCTGCGCCGTTCACCCCAAACCTGCAAGAGCCTGCAGGCATCCATGGTTGACCAACGCCCGAAACTCGGCCATTCCCGCGCAAAGGCTGCTGTAGCTCAGTGGTAGAGCACTCCCTTGGTAAGGTCGTGCAAGTCCGCGCCATCCCGCCAGGAGCCAGCTAGCGTGGTGACCAGGCGGTGACGAAGAGGAGGGCCCCACGGTGATCCGCGTGCCGGTCACCATCGACCTGACCATGCGTCCCGGCGTCTGGGAGGCGCATGACGGCGAATGTGCCGTAGTGATCCATCATCGTCACCCTCCCTGCGCCTTGATGGCGCGGTCAATGGCAGCGAGAAATTCATCGCGGCTCCCGCCGCGCCAAGGCGTGCGCCCGAAGGCATCTATCAGCGCGTCCACAGCGTTCAGTATGGACTGGCCCGCGCGGCGTCCCTTCACAACGCGTTGGATCGCCTGAATTGGCAGAGCGCCGTCAGCAACGAGTGGCCGCGCCTCGCGCAGTATCTCAAGCGGTGTCATCTATGCCGCCTCATCTTTGCGTGGGGCGAAGGTTGTCCCGATATGGAGACTGAGCGGCAGCGGTATCTTGGCGATCATGGCGGAGGCAGCTTTGCGGGATGGCGATGTGCTTGACAGGTCGAACCACTCCGCGCCCGCGCCCACGCCCTTGAAGCCGACGCGCTTGGTGCTCGCTGTTTGGAAGCTCCTGCCGCTGCCATCGAACCGGAAGCCTGGATCCTTCTGCGCCTTCAGCGTCGCCGGCATCAGCGCCGGCACGTCGCCCCACAGGTAGTAGCTACCGAATGCCCACCGTGCCCGGCCGACCCAAGGTTGAGCGCCGCGGACGTTCTCAACGACCATCGGGATATGCCGGCCGGCCGCCTCGCATGCTTCGCGCTGGATGCGGAAGCAGGCATCGAACAGACGATTGAGGGCGGCAAGTTTCACGCCTGTCGTGTCCTCACGGATCGACTTGGCCTTCGCCTTCGCGCGCTTCCATTTCCGCCGTCGTCACGGTGGTGTCGAACACCCAGGCGAAGGTCATGAGGTCGAGACGGCAGGCGCGGTGCTTGAAACCGGTGATGGTGAAGCCCCACGACCTCCCGCGCGACGCCCGCGAAATCATCGGCCATGGTGTCAGAACATACCCGCCGCTTCGTCTATGCTCCAGCCGCCGCTGCCCTCAGCCGCGAGACAGGACAACGTCGTCGTGCGCTCCGTGAAAATCTGGCTCCATGTGCCGGTCTCAGGGTTGCCGAAGATCTGCATGAGGTAGTCATCTGCTGTTACGGCGGTCAGCATGGCGTACTCTCCGTAGATCTGTTCCAACTGTGCTGTCATCTCGTGGTGCATAGCGCAGCCTTGGCTCTCCGGCGCGAACCCCTGCGCGGCGGCGGTCGCCGGCAGGAGCGCGAGTAAGGCAGCAACTATCTTCATTATGAAATCACCCAGTTTATCAGTACTGTCGCGACACTCCCCCCGAACAGTGCCGCTATACCCGCCAGCGCTATCGCTCGAGCCTGGAGCGTCTTCACCAGATCGCTATTTGCCGCAACTCTTGTGACCATCACTGAAATCTCATTGTCGAGTCGCTTCTGCAGCTCAATGATCTTGGACAGCTCCAACTCGGTCTTCTGGTGGCGATGATGGTTCAGGTCGTCAAGCCGGCGGTCGTATTCTTTCGCCTGAAGTTCCAGCGCCTTCGCTGTTGCATCGAGCCTGTCATTCGTTCGTCGGCTGTCGGCACAGCGAAGCGCATTCACGTGGTCGATCTGCTTGTCGACCCAATCCCGAAGTGCGATTTCGCTCATGCCGAATTATCTCACCACCAGGCTCTTGAGCCTGTCAGCCAAGTTGCCCACGCCCGGCCCCGATCGCAACAGCACTGCTCCCATACCAAGGCACGCCGCGAGCAGCAGGTAGGCCCACTCAACCGTGGTGCCGCTCGACGGATAGCTCCCGCCTACGATGTGGACGTAGGCCGGGATGCCGACCTGGTGCCAGATCAGGACTGAAAGCTGTGTCGTGACCACGAGGAACCAGCCTATCCGTAGAAGCAGGCTCGTCTTCGCCGCGTCCATGAATGACGCAAAGGTGCGCGCAATTGAGTCCGCGTGCGACTTCTCCACCTCTGCGAAGGCCGATGCCAGTGCGAGGCTCACCTTCGCCTGCGCTTCCTCGCGACTGATCTGCTTATTGAAGTAAGCCTGGAAGGTGTCGGCGACCTTGTCGAACAGGTTGCCGGTGATGGCTTGGAGGATGGGGCCGGTGAGTAGGGAGAGCATCAGTCGTCCTCCAATTTAGCGATAGCAGCGCGGAGAGACTTGGACAGCCGCTCGATGATCATAAGCGCCTCTTCTGCTTCCTCTGCCCCAGACTCATTGGCAATCAGGTGGTAGGCAACGTCGAGAAACGCATCCACCTCCCGCAGCATCGTAAATAACTCAGGGTCCATAACAGCCTTAGGCTCTGCTCCACGCAGTCTCTTCGCCTCCGCCAACAGTTCCCGCGCCGCTGCCTCACGTCCACGGTCGCCGAGCTGCATCGCCAGAGCTTCACAAATAAGCGCCTGAGAGCGGAGAAGGCCTTCGAGCATCGTCATCCTCCAAACAGCCAAAAGAGCGCCGCGCCGAAGGCGACGAGGATCACCGCCACGATGGCGGCGAGCACGCCGGCCCGGCGGAGATAATCACACCACCAATATTGCCACGCCGATCGCAATCAGCAGCAGCGCAAGCGTGAGGAAGGCCACCGACTGAAGCACGGAGTCGCCGGCGTCCTCTTGCCACGCCTGCCATGCTACTCTGGCGAACACGACGAACACGGCGAGCCCGATGCAGAGGATTATCGCGCCGATGATGTAGCCGATGGCGAGCGCGATCACCGCTGGCACTCCTGCGTGCGTTGCTGCACCGCCTCGCACTCGCGCTCCGCGGCCGGGCCGTGCGCCAGCCGTCGGATCCGCGCTTGAACGTGGTGGCATGCCTCATGCACCCACAACGATCTCGACATATCCCGTCCGATGATGATCCAGAGGCCGGCGACGGTGGCCGTGACAGCCCCGCAATGCGCACGCCCTGCTTGGACGCACTCACCCATCGTGGGTGAGCGCTCGACGTGCTCTATCCTCGGTGAGGACGGAGTCGCAGCGCCCATTAGCAATGCTGCACACATCAGTGCCCATGCGCTCGTCATCGCAGCGGCAGCACCATGAACAGGCCGGCTAGAGCCACCAGCACCCACGCTATGCGACCGTCGACCGACGCGGCGCCGAGAATGCCCGCGACGATCAACAGAATTGCTGGAAGGTAGGCCATTACGTTTCTCCTTTATTCATCACCACGGCCACCACCATCTTTGCCAGAACAGCGGCTTGAGCTTCGGGTACCAGCGCGCGTAGAGCGTGAGCATGGCCGGCACCAGGACGAGAACAGACTCCTCCATGTCGCCCCACTCGTACGCCGACAGGTCGAGGCCGTGGGTCAAGATTTCCTGGCCCATGTAGAGCGCCGCCACGAGGATGCCGCCGCCGCCGATCCATGTGAGCCGCGACTGAACAGGCGTCTCCTGGTTCAGCGCATTCGCGAGGACGGGATCAGTTGCAACTTCGTCCTCGGTGTCCACCCCGAGCTTGTCGGAGCCGACTTGGCCGACGCCTTTGATGTCACCAGCGAGCGCCGCTCTGCTGACAGCCTTACCTAGAGCGCTCTTGGGCTTGTTGGTCTCGCTCATGCCGGCGGTGTCCCTCCGACTGCGGCCAGCCATTCACCGAGCCACATCAGAGCCGCAGCAGCGGCCATGATCCAGCCGCCAAGGACAAGCAGGAGCCATGCCCGGAACTTCGGGAACTTGTAGGCTGCGAACGAAATGCCCGCTGCGCCGAGCACAAGCACGATGATGAGAACCGTCATTTCCGTCGTCCTTTCCCGATCGTCTTGAGCCCGATCGTCTTGAGAATGCGCCACAGGAAGGCCCAGAAGCCCTCCGCAGGCCCGCTCGGTGTCGGCCCCACCGGGGCGTCCACACCGTATCCAGCCGCCCACAGCGCCTTTTCAAAGGCTAAGGCATAGCCCCCGATCTTCTCGGCTTTGTCGGTGCCGTTCACTACGCGCCGCGCAGCAATGAACTCCTTGAGATCGTCGGCGTCAGGTTCGTCAACGCCATCGAGGTAGTCGAGCAAATCCTTGCCGGTCCACCAGCCCTCTTTATTTCCTAGAAACAGGCTGTGCGCTGAGATGATAGGATCGCCGCGCTTCTCCGGGTTCTTTTCAAGGTCCACGCCAAACCCGAACACCTCATTGAGGCGCTTCGTAGCTTTGCGTGCGTTGGCGCGGCCGGTGTTCTGGACGTGGCCCTGTCCACGGAAACGGTAGCCGTCTCCTGGCTGTGTGTTGCCGAGAACCTTGCCAATCCGCGTCCCCGGCTCATACTTGTCGAAATAGGAACGCGCGCCGTATTCCTCGATCGGCTGCATGGTGTGCGCCGTCTCGTGGTAGGCAGTGGCCAGATCGTAGGCTAGGAGGTCAAGCGGATCGTCGGAGTAGTGCCCCTCCCAGACGTTCAGCAGATTCTCCATGCCATCGACCTGCTGCTGAGTGATCAGCCCGCGGCCGTCATCCGTGACGAATACCAGATCATCGTCACGGATTTTGTCGTAGAAAGTCGTACGGTTCACTGCGCAGCACCACTTCCGTTCTCGGCGCCGTCAGTCCCGTTGCAGTCCATGCCGACGGCACAGTCCGGCGGCGGTGGTGGTGGTGGTGCGGGCGGGTCGTCCTTCCCGAAACAGGCGGCCAGAAACAGCGATGCCAGAAGCACCGTGGCGATGCGCGTTCTCATGTTCGTCTCTCCTGGTGTTGGAAGGTTCAGTCGGCTGCTGTGCAGCCCTCTTTGGGCGGCGGACCTCAAAGCTCCGCCTCGACCGAGGCCATGCGATCCTTGAGCAACGCGATCTCATCAACAGGCTCCGGCGGGATCGGCACGGCCGGGTGGGTGACGGTCACGTCCGTCCTCGTTCAGCGTCAGCACCGGTCGCCCGTGCTCATTGCAGGCGCGCCACGCAGACGTTCGCCACGCCCGCCTCGATCATGCCGAGCCTGGCGGCGGCGCCGCGCGAAAGGTCGAGAAGGCGGCCGGGCACGAAGGGCCCGCGGTCGTTCACAACCACCACCACGCTGCGGTCGCCCAGACGCACGCGCAGCACCGCTCCGAGCGGGACCTCGCGCTCGCCCGGCGGGAGGGCGCTCTGCGGCGGCGTCGCGGCCGTCAGCGCGCGCATGTCAAAAATTTCGCCGCTCGCCGTCGGCCGCCCGTGGAAGCGCTCGCCATACCAGCTAGCGCGCATCGGCTTGCACGCGGCCGAGTGCGCCAGGATGCCGGGGAGGGCGAGCCACAACAGCCCCGCCATGAGGGCGACGGCGATCAGCTGCGCGACGACGAGGCGCATGACCATTTCGGACAGCTCCAGCAAAGAGGTCTTTTTCGTGAGAGGCGGCCAGCAAAAGGCCCGCACGCGGCGGGCCTCAAGGCGTTCGTGGGGGAGCGCTTTCTCTAGGGCTTTGGCTCCGCGAGCTCAGCCTCGTCGAGCCTACGTTTCAGGTCCGCGTTCTCCGCCTCGACCGAGGCCGCGATCCTTGAGCAGCGCGATCTCATCAACAGGCTCCGGCGGGATGCTCCTCGCCTTCGCGCAGCGGCTCAAAAACCTCGACGATCGGAAGCGCGGACGGCGCGAGCGGTCCCGCGGGCATGTTCCCGTTTTGATTCTCTTTTATCGGAGCGTTTTTCCCACTACATTATCGTCATGGTTGCGCTGCGCACCGTGCTTTTCAAAGCCCTCGGTCTCACCGCGGCAACGCTGTGGGTCTGGGTTCTGTGGGCTTGGATCAGCGCATTGGTGCTACATTAACCGATAAACAGCGACGGCCACCATTCGAGCGTCGCTACGTCGGAGTCTGAATATCCTTGAAGCGCGGCGCGCCCATGTCGCCAGGGTCACCTCGCCATGCCTCCAGCATCAATTCGGTGCGTCCGTCCTTCTCGCGCTGCGATCGACGGAAGTGTGTATATCTGTCCTCAGCCGCTTCTAGCTCGGCATCCTCGAACCATTCCTCCGCTGTCTGACCGGCGAGCAGACGATGACGCTGAATCATATCCGGTGTCGTCATTTCATATCCTCGTTCACGGCAGAGCCACAGACGGGTCGATGGTCACGTCGCCGCCGGAAATCTCGGTGATGAGTGTCCCCGTGCAGCCCGAAAGGTCGCCGCTGTTCACATTGAGCTTGCCGTTACTTCCTTCGGCGGTAAGCGCCGTGCCCGGCCCGGACGCGAACACGTCGTAGAGCTGAACATCGGAGGACGATCCGGCGTAGAAGTGTCGAGCATTGGAATTTCCGCCGCGCTTGAACGGGTCGATAGACGTGAACCTGACGATCTCGATCGTCTGCCACTGCTTACAGTTCCATTTATTGTCCTCACCGTGGCAGTCCCCCATGTAGCCGTCCTCGGTCTTCATATCGATGCCGGCGTCTGTGCATCCGTAAGCCTCGACACGGTAAAGGTTGATGCGGTAGGTCTTCTCGGTGCACCAAGCGTCCCCGTTCCAATAGCCGGTGCCGTTGATTTGATGAAAATTCCTGCCGACACTGTCGAGGATGTTGATGTCCTGACAGAAGGTCTCGAAGTGAACTCCTATCGGAAAACCGTTAGTTCCTTGATGCTGTCGGCCGCCATTGAAGTTGATGGAGTCGATTACGCCATCCCTGGAGAGCGCACGAAGCTGGATGCCCTTGTCGCTGATGCCGACTGAATTGATATTACGGAAGAGGAAATCCTTCAGACACCAAGACGATGATGCCTGGGGAGGAGACGCATCTCCATTCGCTCCACGCTGTATAAAGTTGCGGCGATTATTGTAGAAATCAACGTGGTCAAGCGTCAGCCCTTGCCACGTCTCCAGGTCGTTGACGACGGCTGTGGGGCCGGAGATTTGGAATGCGCCCAACGCATCGCTACCCGATCCGGTGCGATGAACCGAAATCCTCCGAACAGCAGTCCAGGTGCCCCCTAGGCCAGCAAACTTGAACAATCCTGGCGCGTTAAGCCAATTTGTATTGTTGGTGTTGGTGGTCTCCTCCGGGTCCTCCGGCAGAGCCCAATATGGTCGTGTCCCAACCATACGTGAATAGTTCGCTCGATTAGTCAACTCAACGCCGCTCGCGTCAACACCGCGCCAGAGAATAGGCCGCGCAGCAGTGCCGCCGTGCTGGATGCTGACGGCTGAAAAGCCGGTGTAGTCCGTCGCGCCGTATGTTGGGGCCGATGCCGGGTTGTTGTCCGCGCCCTCACTGTAGATGTTGACTATGCCGTCCTCGCCACCGATAGCGACTTCCGACAAGAATTCCATGATGGTGGGCAGCGCCGAGAGACTAGCGCGATTGGCAAGATCGGAACCGTCACCAGACCCCACCGCCGTCTTCCCCACCCACAGTGTTGTCTCTTCGGCAATGACGCCACCTGCGACAGCGACGGGGATAGTCGTGTCAGAGATTGCCGCCTCGGCCTCAACACCAACCGGAAGCTCCAGAACGTTGAGAACCGCACCCGCCAAGTCGGTAGGCAGGACAAAAGTGGCGGCGTCGGTGGTGCCGCTAATGTCGAAGCCGTCAGCGAGCCAAACCCAAGTGAGGGGGAACGGCGGGTAGCCAACCCACTGACCGGGAATATAGGTGAGCGTCTGCCCAACCTGCACCTCGCCGCTGATCCCAGGAGGTACGATATTGAGCGGCGGGATCGTCTCACGCCGCCCGAAGCGCATCTTGAGACGGAAACTGCTCATCGGAAGGCCGCCACTAGAAGACCTCCCTGCGTGGCGGCAGTGTCGGAGGACGTGCAGGACACCGTGAGGCCGGTCTGTGCGCTCGCAAACTCCTTGAACGCAAATCCTGAGACCGTTCCAAGTTCGTCGGCCTCGTCAATGCCGGCCCACGTCAAAGTAGACGCGCTCGGCGCATACATCACCGCGACAACGAAGCCGCCCGCCTCGCAGTCGATGGTGGTGCTGAGCACGCCGGATGAGAACGTTACGTCTGAGGCCACGGCAGTGGGCGTCAGCGACTGCAATCCTGTCGCGCTTAGGAAGTAGCCGAAGCAGCGGTCGAGGGTCGTGGACCAGACCGCTTGAACTTCACAGGCTGCGGCGCTCAGGCCCGTTACCGTGTAGATCGTGGCGCGGTTGCGGTTGTCGCCTGTGCCGTATTGAATGTTGGCGCTTCCGGCAACGATCGCCGCGACTCCCGTAGGGTCTGTCGCGATGTCAGGCTGATGGACCGTAACTGTTGGCTGCGCTCCGATGGCGGCTGCACCACGCCTGCCCGCGATCCCGAGCACCATCGTTGGCGCGGCGGTCATAGAGAAGACGTAGGTGTTGCTGTCGGTTTCGTCCTCGAAGCCGTCGATGAATGTGCCGGCAGCCGGCGCGCCAGCGACCGCCACTCTGCGACGGGTCAGCAACGAATAACGCGGGCCGCGGATCAGCAAGTGCTTTAGTCCTGCAAGAAGCCGAGCTTCACCGTCACCACGCCGCTTGCGTAGGTTGGCGTCCCCCGCGTGATCGCAGCAACCCACACGGAGGTTGTTGCCGCGCCAGCCTCCATGTGCAGGGCAACGCCCGTGCGCGTCGCAACGCGGTTCGCCCCGAGATCAACCCACGGCGAGTGGTTCGGAGAGGCCTCATCGGTCACGCCAATGCTGACAACGCCAAGCACAGTGAGAACTTCGGTATCGTCAATGTCCGGTGCGCTGTCTTCGGCGCCGAGCGACGTGTTGGCGTTGAAGAAGACCAGATCGAAAGCAACGCCCTGGTCATCCGTATCGATGGCTACGACGGACTGGAGGACGCCCCGGCCGCCATTTTCGGTGAAGAAGCTTGCAATCTCCTGCGTGGCCGCCATCACATCGCCATCGGCAAGTGCACCGGTCGGAGTGGTCAGGGATACCACGGCGCCCTCGCTGCGCGTGGCGATGGACGTCGGCGTGGTGGATTCCGCTACTGCCTGAATAGCTTCAACGGCGGTTTTGATAGCATCGACAAGTGCATCGTCTTCGGCGGTGACAATGCGAAGTGTGTCTGTGCCGGTCGCGCCAGCACCGCCAGCGGCTCCAGCTTCACCAACAACGAGGTTTACCGCCAGTCGCGCCGTCTCCAACGCCGTGACGAGGCTCTGAAGCTCCGTGATCGCAGTAGCATCAGAGACTGGGAGCGGGGCCGCAGCACTTGTGTCTGTGGCCGTGCCGTCAGCACCATGCACGGGCTTTACGCGCTGGTAGAGAACGCCGCCGATGTCGTCAGCAGCAATTGTGGTGCCCGAACCCGCCGTGATTGCTACATTATCCGCCATCTCAAGATGCCTTTGTAAGTGTCAAAAGAAGACCGATTGGTTGACCGGCAGTCCCGGCGTCACCGCCGTCAGTTAGCGCACCATTCTCTGTAAATCCGCCGCCGGAACCATCGTTGACGTGCCACGTATCCGTAGCACCACTCATGTAGACCAATGGGGGCGTGCCGGTCGGATACTCCCCACTCGCGCCCAAGAAGGCTGGTCGCCCGTCGGGCGTAAGAAACTTCCTTCGGTTGCTCTCCAAACTGAAATCTATGTACAAACCAGGCATGAACCAGAAATGCGTGAAATCGGCCTCAATCTTGTTGAGACCATCAGATCGCGCGCCAATACACCAGTCTGCGAGAGTAAAGTCGAACGTGTCATCGTTATAAACACTCACGCTCAGATCGAGTGTATCACCGATATAGAGGTGACGCTTGTTCACGTCCGACATATCAACGGCGATCAAGACCGGCACCCATCCGTCCGCCACCTCCACTGCACCACCACTTGCCTGAATGCTGAGTATCTGAGAATCTGCTGCGTTGAACCCCACCAACGCTATAGTATTTCCGCTAGCTTTGACGCACCTGAATCTCTCAGTCGTTCCGCCCAGCGTAGTCGCTCCAACGAACAAACGCTCGGAACTGTCATCCGATCCCTGCTTCCGGATGAAGAAGACCAGCGTCAACTTCTTGCTGTCCACCGCTCCCGTAAGACCACCGTCGCGCGTCAGATAGTCGTTCACGCCATCAAAGCTGACCGAGTTCGCCTCGTAGATCAGTATCTCGAATCCAACGGCGTTGCTCTGCTCCCCGCTCGTCACGACGAACTCATAGCTTCCGGCCAAGAGACTACCAACGCCGACAATCACGTTAGCGCCGCTCAGCGCGACCTTGCCGTCAGCGTCGTCCGACAATGAGTAGTTCGATCCGTCACCGCCAGACAGCGTGCCGATTACCGTGCCGGGCGCGTCGTCCTCGGCAAAGACACCATTTTCATGTCCTGCCGCCCAGGCGATCGCGATCGCGGTTTCGTCGATACCCTGACCAGCGCCGGCCTGGAATCCAAACCCGAGACCCAAGCGCATCAGATCACCGCGATCTTGTAGCCGGTCTCAACCCAGAACTCGCGCTGGATGTTCGCCTTGCAGAAATGCGAGGCGATATGCTCGTCGCCGGTGGCCAGATCGTTGGCGGCTGTGGGGTTGGTGCCGATCGCCACCCACACGTCATCGTCGGCGATGACGGTCATGATGTTTTCGCCGTCGGCCGCCTGCAACGTGCTCTGCACGCTGTCGGTGGCCGTGGCCAGGATTTCACTGCGCACGCTGTCGCCCTGCACCACCGGAACCATATGCGTCTTCAGGACGGCCTTGGTGAACGCAATCTTGACGTTTGCCATCTGGGCAGCTCCTAAATCACCGACAGCGCGGGGAGCTGCGCGTCGGCCATTGAAGAATAGAGGATGAACTTGCGCACATAGAGCGCGGCCGCCGTGGTGTCCCCCGGCAAGCCGCCGAAGGCACCGCGCGTCAGCGTGAACGGACCGGCGGCCGCCTGCTCCTTCGTCTCCACCGTCGCACCGTCGATCGAGCCGGCGAGCCGCTCCGTCTTTCTGGTCAGGGCTGCGCGATGCGTCCCCACCGCGATCGCGGAGAACGAGAAGATGCTGCGCGCCGACGTCGAGTTGTCGTTGAAGAACGGGATGAGCAGCGGTGCCGATTTGTCCAGGAACAGCGAGCACGTATAGGACCAGGACGGCGGGTCGCTGGTCAGGTAGAAAGGATAATGATCGTTGCCGTCGAAGTCCGTCCACTCCACGAGCAGCGTCATGTCCTCGATGGCGTCGCCGAGCGCCGCCAGCATGGCGCCGATGATCTCCGGCGGCGTGTCGGCCGCCGGCACGGCCAAGCCAGCCGCTCCGATCAGGCCTGGCGAATCGACCACATCGCTCGCCGTCAATTCGGTATCGCCGACGGCATAGATGCCGGCGATGAAATCCATATAGGCAAGCGCGCCGGGATAGGCGGCCGCCTCCTCCATCAACATCTGCATGGCGCCGGCGGCGAAGATCATTTCCTCCGCCATCAGGTCGCGGTGCCCGTGCTCGCATCAGCCAGCCAGCCGATCACGTCCCATTCATCGGTGGCGACCTTCTTGGCCAGAATGAAGGCGCCCTGTTCCGCCGTCTCCGCCGCCTTGCCGGTCGGCAGGTTGAACACCACCGCCGTCGCCCCTTCGATCAGCGTCACCGGCAACGGCGCCGCCTGATAGAAACCGAACCAGGTGCCGACGGGATAGTTGACCGTCGATTCATCCGGGATGGTGAAGGCGAGCCCTCCGGCATTGGCGCCGCGGAAATAGGAATTGGCCTCGCCCAGTGCTGGCGTATAGGCCGCGGCGCTGACGGTAACCACGGTGGCCGGGATCGAACGCGGGATGGTGATGGGACCGAGCACGGTCTCGCCATCCGACAGGTGCAGATAAAAGAGATCGTCGACCTGGGTGACGAGCGTGATCTGATAGGGCTGTCCCGGCAGGGCTGCCTCAATAGTCTCAATCGCCTCCTTGAGATTAAAATTGTTTTGGTCGGCCTGCTTGCGCGTGTGCGGGACTGTATCGCCGCCGAAGTCAGGATCGACAAAGCGAATGTCGACCATCAGGTCGCCTCCGATCTGGCAAAAAGAAGAAAGAAGCCCGCCTGCATGCCGACAGCGTCATAGGCGTGGCCCTTGTAGGTCAGGCTCGCCCCGGAATAGTCGATGACATAGGAGACACCCGTCTCCTCGTGTGTCGCCGACGGAAAGTTGGCGAAGTCGGGGCCGTCAGGCTCCGGCGGCACCGGGTCTTCCTGCAACAACTCTTCCGGCACGATGGCCTCCACGAAGAGGCGTATCTGCAGGGAATCAACGAAGGGACTGCCACCAAGTTTGGGAAAATTCTCGGGGAGAGCCTCCCCGCCGAGCTGCTCAGTACCAAGCCGCGGCGAGGTGGAGCTTGGCACATCCGGATTCCCAGTACTGACGAAATCCCATGCCCCATACGTGTCGGCGTGGCTGAACTCGGGTATGCCGGCGAAATCGAGCTCGGAGCCGGTGCTATCGGCGGCCGGTATCTGCACCCATCCGGTCTCCTCGCCTTTCCACACAAAGGCGGAGGCGATGAAGGGAAACTCCGCGCCGCTCGGCGGCCTGGAATCGGATACGATGGTGGTCGTATCCAAATATGCATTCGAAAAACTTCCGGAGATCGGCTCGCCGAAAGGAAATGTGCCGCTGGAAAAGGCTTCCGTGGAGGCAAGCGACCGCTGCAGCGCGACATACACAAAGGGGATGCCCCAATGGACATTCACGATGTCCTTGAACGGATCGATGCGGACCGGGGGATTGTTCCCACCACCGAACGGCATCAGACTTCCGTCGCCGGTCCGTCGTATCTCAGATTGAGCTGGATGAACTTGCCATCCGATTGACGCACGAAGCGCACCTTAAGACTGCGCTCCTCCTCGATGTATTGATCCTCGTCGTCAGGGTTCTCCACGCGCACCGTCTCGTATTGGCGCCACACCTCATCGTATTCGATCACCTCGACCTCATCCGGAGGCGGTGTTTCATCGGGAAAATTGACGGTGACCTGCGGCTCCTCGGCCGCCGCGATCAGAGAAAAATTCGAGGGCTGACCGAACACGAACTCGGTCTCCTCCAGATCGCTTTCGCCGATGCGGTTGGAGATCAGGCGCTCGAGCACAAGCTGCGATCGCGTGACCAGAGCACGCGCCACATGCTTGACGAAAAGCGGCTGCTGTCGCTGTAGGATGGCGGCACCTCGACCGGGCACACCATATTTTGGAAAAAAGTTCATGCCGCCTCAAGATCGATGGTCTTGGGCACGTCCAGTTCGGAAACGGTCAGCTCGTATTCGGTCAGAAACGGATCCTTTCGGAGCTTGATCAGTTGTCCATGGAACTGGCTGTAGACTTCGTTGAGCGCGTTGAGCGCCTGCATCGGATCGGTCGGCGCCGGCGAATAGACAAGCGGCGTGCCGCCGCGCAAAGCCTGAATGAGCTCCTCCTGCGCCGTGCGCCCGTTGACCATTTGCAGACCGCCGAACGTCGTGTCCTCATCGAACACGTTGGCGTAGGAGAGATTGTAAAAATCCACACCGTCGTCGTCCGGCTCCTTGATCAGATCGTCGATCTCCCAATAGACCTCGACGTCATCCGACGGCTGCATCTGCTGCCCCTGATAGACCTGCCAGCCAGGCTCGACCCAATCGGCCGACACCCAGACCGGCGTGCCGGCGCTCGGCGCCACGCTGCCATCATGGCCGATCGTGCAGGCGATGGTGAGCCTGGCCAGATTGGTGCCGGTGACGCCGTCGGCGATGATCTGGTAAGCCACGATCTTGCCGGTAGCAGTGCCGCCCGGAAGGCGCGGCGTGGTGATCGTCGCCGATTTGCGCAAGGAAAGCCCGAACCCGTCGCGCAGCGTAATGTCGCATTGCACCAGGACCGCGCGCGCGCGGCTGATCAGATCGGCCGCCGCCAGCATCATCAGGTAGTCGATCGACTGCTGCCCGCGCGCCGTCTGGAAATAGCTGCGCCTGCGCAGATCGCCGATCGGCACATCCTTGTCTCCGGCGGTGCTGGTCGTGTCGGGATCGTCGACCGGCTCGCCGACATAGCGCGACGACAAATCGAGCTCGATCGGTTCGTCGGGGCGTCCGGGCAAAGCCTGAATGTCCGCCGTCAGCGTGAAGGTCACGCGCTCCTGGAAGGAACGATCGACCTCATACTCGACATTGAAGTCAGGCTTGAAGCTCCACAGCGGAAAATTGATATACCACGAATATTTTCCGGTGATCTCGACCTGCTCAAACTCCTCCGGCAGGAATTTCTTTTCACCGCGCACCACGAACATGTCGCCCCATCGCCAGCCGCTGCCGATGGCCTGGCTCTTTTTCGGTATGTCCCGCAACAGGCCTTCGCCGGTATAGGTCTGGATCAAACCATATTGAGACCCGGCGGCGGCGGCCGCCTGCACGAAGCGCGGCGACACGTCGACGGAGCCCGCCGCGTGCTGCCGCCAATAGACATCGGCGGTGACCCTGATGCTGCTTTTGGGCAGCGCCACGAACTGGCCGTTGAGAGATTGGTCGAAGCCTTCGTGCTCGGTCGGAATGATGAGTGTGCCGTCCTCGCCGGCGACGAGATCGGAGACCGAGACGGTGAGCGACGTGCGGTCGATATGCCAGGCGACGGTGCGCGCCTGAATGATGGCGTCGGCATCGTCGCGGTCCTCCTCGCCGAACCAGATCGGATCGTAGAAGGGGAACTCCTTGAGCGCAGCGGCGACGGCCTGCTTCTGCTCCAGGAAATCATCCGGCTCGGCGAGGAATTGCAGGTCGACGGCATCGGCCAGAAAATCCGTCGGCCAGGCGCGCAAGTGACCGAAGAACAACGGCACCGCCGCGGTGTCGTCATCGTCCCAGCCGATCCACGCCCACACTTTTCGCCCCGGCGACAGCAGACCCACGCGCGGATTCTTGACGGTCAGAATAGCCTCCGCGAACTGGCCCTCCTCCTGCGCGATGACGACGCTGACGATCTCCAGATCAGCGCGCGCATGTTCGGGCAGAAAGTCGGCCTCATCCGCATCGACCCAGGCGAAGGTCAGCATCAGATCTCCTCAAGCGTGAGCGACCATCGGCGCAAGGCCTCCCATTCGTCGTTCTGCAAGGAGAAATCGACCACCATGACGTCGAGCTTCGGCCGGTAGCGGGTGAAGCCGTCGGCCTCCTCGACGCTGCCCTCGACATAGGGCTTTGACGGCGCCGCCGACCCTTCCACGGCCAGCACCGTGGTCAGCTCCACCTCCAGCTCGGTGCCACGCCACATCGCCTCGAAGGCCGGCGGCCGAATGTCTTCGGCCTCCAGGCGAATGCGGTATTTCTGCAGGTCGCTCAGACCGAGATTGAGCAAGGTGCCGCTGGTGATGGAGCGGGCGAAGAATCCCTGCTGGTCGATCGGCGTCAGGGTCTCGACGATGCCGCGCGCCGAATAGGGCGGGATACCGAGGCCGGTGAGGCGCAGCAGCGTGTCATCGCTCATTCATTTCCGCCCAAAGAAATCCTGCCCGCGCCCGGCGCTCAAATCGGCGGCGCGATTGGCCGCCCGCGCCCAGCCGGCGGCGATCGACTCGTCGGTGACGATCGGCGGAAAGGCAATGTCGCCTATCCGGAACTCCAGCCGCACCGTGCGCGGAGCGACGCCGTCGACCGGCGATACGGCGGGAACGGCGCCGCCGGCCTGGAAGGCGAACCGCGACGCCGGCGCGAAGCTATGTTGCAGCCGCGCCGTGACATCGCCGACGGAAAAGGCCTGCGCCAAAGCGCGCGGGAAGCGCAGCGAGCGGATCGCCTGCATGAAGGGGGCGCCGTAATAACGCACCGCCGGCACCGGCTGCACCCATTCGCCCGACGTGAGCCAGGCCGGTATGACATCGGTGCCGGCCGGCCCGAACACCCCACCGCCGGCGGCAAAACCACCACCGCCCCCCTCCGAGCCGGCCGCCGCCGCTTCCGCGCGCGCTCCGGCGATCGCCGCCTGCAGCCGGCTCAGTTCGCGCACCAGCCGTGCGATCACCGAAGCGATCGATCGCTCCAAGGCAAGAAATTGCGCACGCACCGCGCCGACAATGGCGCGGAAGGCGGTGCCCAGACGCTCACCCAGCCCCTCGAAGGCGGCCACGATATTGTTGGAGGCATTGACGGCTGCCAGCGGCAGTTGATCCCACGCTGCCACCGAATCGAACAAGGCCGACACGATCACATCGGAGAGCTGGTTGAACAGCTCGGCCACCTGGTCACGCGCCTGTTCGGCGGATTCCACGATGAAGCGGAATTGTCCGCTGCCGCTGATCGCCGGGCCCTCGGATTCTTGCGGGGCGGTCAGTGTGGTCGCCTGTTGCAAGGTGTCGGCCAGACGCTCGACCGACGCCGCTACACGCTCAAAATCGGCTTCCGCGCCGTCGGCGACACGTCCGAGCGCGCCGCCGATGGCGACACCGGCCTGCTCGCCCCGCCGCTCGATTTCGGCGAAGGCTTCACCGGCGGCGCGCTCCGTCTCGCGCACGCCTTCGCGCATGGGCTCGGTCGGATCGTCGGCCTGCACGCGTCCAAGCCTTTGCAGCTCGGCCTGAAAGTCGATCAGTTCGCCGGAGGCGTGACCGACGGCCGCGCCGGCATCCTCAGCCCCGTCCGAGACGTCATCCAGCGCGCGCACGATGCCGTCGAACACGCCGAAGCGCACCGGCACGCCGTCACGGAACACGGTGATGATGCGGTCGGCACGATCGGCGGCGTCACCGATCGCCTCGCCGGCTTCGCCCATGCCCTCGGCCACTTGTTGCCCGGCGCGTTCGCCGCTGGCGCCGACCTCGCCCAAAGCGAAAGAAAGACGCTCGGCCAATTCGCTGTTGGCGGCCATGCGCTCGCGCAAGGTGGAAAGAGCCTCCGGATCGCCACGCACGGCGGCAATCGCGAGCAATCTGTTTTCGATCTCGCGCAGATTCTGCTGTGCCTGCTCGAGCTCCTCGTTGGCGCCGCCGAAGCCGGCGCGCAGACGCGCGATCGCACCGGCCGGCCCGGCATTGTCGACGAGCGCCCCGGCACGAATGCGCGCCGCCTCCACCGCAGCACGCGCGGCGATCACCGCCGCCTGCGCTTCCGCCAACTCGCGCTTGGCCAGACTGTCAAAAGCCGCTTCGGCGCCCTCGACGCCCTCCACGACATCGCGGAAGGCCTGTTCGAGATTGTTGATCGATTCACGATGGTCGGCGGCGACGGCGGCCGCGGTCACCTGTCTCTCGATGATCTTGCCCAGAGCCACACCGGCGACGGCAAGCGCGGCGACGAAGACGGCGATCCCCGGGCTGGTGAACAAAAGCGCCAGGCCGCCGGCAACGAATGCGATGCCGCGCGCCAAAAGACCAAGCGCAATCAGCGCCGGGCCGATGGCGGCCGCCAGGCCGGCAATGCGCACGCCCACTCCCAGCGTCTCTCCGTCGGCGCGCGAAAGGTTGTTGATCAGATTGGTCAACGCCTCGGTGACGCGCGTGACCGGCGGCAAGAGCTGCTCGCCGATGGCAGAGGCCAGATTGTCGACCGCATTGCCAAAGAGCTGAAACGTGGTCAGCGCGGTTTCGCTTCTGATGTTGAACTCGCGCAAGGTCGATCCGGCGAAGTCGGCCTCCTCGGCGACCAGGCCGAGCGCATCGGCGAGAACGTCGATCTGCTTGACCAGAGGCGCCACCGACGACACCGCGCGCAGACCGAAAATCTGCTGGATGGTCGAGGCCTGCAATTCCCCCGGCAGGCGGCGGATGCGTTCGAACACGTCGACGAGAACGGCCACCCCCTCCTCCTGCAGCCGCCGCGCCACGTCGACCGCCTCCAAACCGAGCGCGCGCAGGCCTTCCTTGGCCCCCGCCGTGGCATTCTCGCCGGCGGTCAGAGCCTGGATGACGTTGCGCAGCGCCGTGGCCGAGCGGTCGGCATCGCCGCTGGTGGCGGTCATCGCCGCACCAAGCGCGGCAATGTCGGTGGCCGACACGCCGACGGTCTCGCCGAGCGCGCCGACGATGGTAACGACATGCAGGATCTGGTCTTCGGAGGCCGCCATATTGTTGGCGAGCTGGTTCATCGCGTCCGACAACAGGCGCACCTGCGGCGTGCTCAGACCGAGCGCCGTCTTGATCACCGCCAATTGCCTGCCGGCCTCCTCGGCGCTCAGACCAAAGGCTATAGCCGATTGCGCCACCAGTTCCGTGAACTCGGCCAGGTCCTCGGCGGCGACGCCGGCCTGGCCGGCGGCCGCAGCGATGGTCGCCAATTCGGTCGCCGTCAACGGTATGGTTTCCGACAGACGCCGGAGATCGTCCTCCAACCGCGCGAAGGCCTGCGGCGTCGGGAAGTCGACGACCTTGCGCACATCGGCCATGGCCGATTCAAAATTGGCCGCGGCGCGAACGGCCAGGCCAAAGCCGGCGACGATCGGCGCCGTCAGAAAGGTCGTGAATCGGCGCCCGACTTGCTGCAGGTTGCGCCCGATGCGATCGAAATTCGTGCTGAGATTGCGCAATTGCCGTTCGGCATTCTGCAGCGCGCGCGAAAACGCATCGGGCGGACCCTTCACCTTGTCCGCCGCCTGCTGCAATTTCTTGAAGGCAAGCTCGCCGGCGACGCCAAGCGCTTCCAGCTCGCGCTTGATCTCGGTGCTGCCCTCCAGCGCGATGCGTTGCGCAATCGTCAGCGCCATAGTCAGCGGTCTCTCAGATAGCGGGCATAATGGGCAGGCAAACGCGAAGCCGCCGCGCGCGACAGCGACGCGACGTGGAATTTCTTGGCGATGGTCACCATCGGCACGCCGAAAAAGATGGGCACGGTGCGGCTCACGCCCTTGTCGCCGACAGGCCCACGGCGCAACGCGGCAAGTGATACCTTCGGCCGCGCCGACAAGGATTGCCGGCGCGACACGCGCACCCTGGCACCGAGCAGCGGGATGCGCGCGCCCTTGATCGGAAACAGATCATTGACCAGGAGATTGAAGTTCTGCGGCGACATGCGCTTGCCGCTGATCTTTTTCGGCATGTTGGAAAACGGAATCCATAGATAGGGCTTGCCGCGAATGATGGTGCCTTGCTCGAACACGCCGGCGTAGCGAATGCGGTGATGCACAAACAGAGCCGGGCTTGCCGACACGCCGCGGCGCGGATAGAGATCGACGCGCAGCGCGTTCTGCCATTTGGTGGAGAAGCCGGCGGCGGCAATATCGGCGCGCAAGGTCAGCTTGAGCTCGTTGCCCAGATCACGCATGGCATGCGTCGCCGCTTCGGCGATCGGATCGTATTTCCTTATCATGGCCCGTTGGAACGTCCCCGCCGGCGGGCCCTTGATCCTAATGCGAAAGGGCATCCTGCAACTCTTTGATCTTTTGCCTGATCGTCTTCTCGTCGCCCTGCGCAGCGATCGTGTGCAACACGAACCATTCCAGCATGCGCTGGTCGCGCGCGCGCTCGGCCAGGCGCAGATAGGCCTGAAACTGCAGCGGCGTATAACTCAGCGGGTCCGGGTGGCCTTCCTGGTGGAGGAGCTGCGCGGCTTCGGCGATGGCGACGCCGACAGCCTCGATCTGGGCTGCGGCTGCGGGTCTCCGTCTCCGAGCATGGCCGCCAGCGTGTCCACGAAAGGGAGGAATCCCGTCTCCCCGAACATCGCCCGGCCCGCCTCCTTCAACACGTTCAGCACTTCGTTGAAGTCGAGATAGCTGGCGGCCTTCTCCGCGTCCTCGTCACCGTGTTTTCCCCACACCGTGGCGATGAAGGCATGCACGGCCTCGTCCGGCACCGAGAGAAAGATGGCCATGATACCCGGTGCCGTGCCCTGCGCAGCCAACACCAAGCGCTGCACCTCGGGGAAACGGTTGGCGATGACCAGACATTGCCGCATCGTCGCTGGCACGATTTCCATTTTCTTGCCGCGCAGCGTCACCGACCCCCTGCGCGGCTCCAGATGTTCAAAACCCGGTAGAGTCACTGATTGGCCTCCTCTGCAGCCCGCCCCAGAGAGGGCGGGCCCGCCGTTTTCACAAAGCTTAGGTCGATTCGGACCCTATCTCCTCGACCGTGCCGAACGTGCCGTCGGGCTGCACCAGGGCCTTGCCGGTGAGCACCACCTGCGCATATCCGGTCCCGTCGTCGACCCAGTTGAACGATCCCTGCGGCACCAGACTGACCGAGAGGATCGTCACCTCGAACTGATTGCCGATGGCATTGTTGCCGGTGAAGAGAAGAGCGCCGGTGATCTTCTTGAGGCCGAGGATATTGAACTCCCATTTGCCGGCCGTATTGAGCGACGGGTCGCCGAAGAAGAACAGGCCGAGATTTTCCGGCGTGATTTCATCGAGGCTGATGCGAATCGTGAGACCCGTCTGCACCAGATCCTCGCGGTCCTCGGAGCGGCCTGGGTCCATGGCCGTCTTGTGCGTCTTGGTCTGGAAGACCGGCTCGGTCTCGAAACTTGGACAATTTCCCAGATGACGCTGCGCGTCACCGGATTTGGTCCAATACAGATTACCCGTGCCGGAAAAATAGTTGAGGGTGTTCGGCGATGGGTGCGGCATCTTGCAAAGTCTCCATGTTTTACAGGGGGAGCCGAAGGACGCGGATTCAGGTCAGTTCGTTGATCCGCAGCCAGTAGGTCAGTTGAAATTTAAGATACATGGCTCCGGCGGCGTTGCGCGCCGGCATCATGCCGACGTCGAGGCCGACGTAGCGCACGGTACCATCGGCCTGGGTGAGAGAGCGCAGCGTCGCGTCGCTTTCGATGGCGCTGATCAATTGGCGCCGCCAGATGTTCAGCGTCGTGCCCACTTCTCCCGGCACATCGTCGACCAGCACATGCACGATGGATTCCAGCATCAGCCGCCGCGGCGCATTGTTCGGCCGCGTGATCGGATCGCTGCCGCTCGCCTGCTCATCGCCGTCCAGAACAATCAGAGCCGGCCTTTTGATGTCGTCGACGGCCAGAATGTTGCGACCGCTCGTGGTCGGATTGAGCGAGGCGCAGATGGCGACCATACGCGCCAGCAATTGCTCGCGGCGGTCGATCATGTCGCCTCCGATTGCCGCAGCAGGAGCAGCAGCTCACCATCATTGTCGGGCATCGGCCGCGGTCTGGTCGCGGTGACGACCCAAGACCCGCCGTTGAACACCATCGTGCCGTCGACGAGGTCGCCGCGCTCCAGACCGAGATCGCTGAGTTCGCTGACGCGCAACGTTGCCGCCGGCGTCACCGACTGCAGATCGACGCCGCCCTGGTCGATGGATACGCCCTCGGTCTTGTCGATAACGGTCAGGTCGTAGGGCGAGGCGGTATCACCAATGTCGAGCGTGGCCGCCACACCGAGGCTCGCATTCGCATAGAGGGCGTCGAGCGCCGTCTGCCATCCCATCAGGCGGCCGCGGCGTCGTCAACGGCGTCCGTGTAGAATGCCGTCCAGCCGTTGCGCGGCAGAATGCGCTGACGGTTCACACGCCCGATATGGACCCGCACAGCCTCGATGAACTCGGCCAGTGTCTCCTCGTTGAGCTGGGTCGGCTCGAGCCCGAGATCGCGCAAGCCGGTCGCCTCGACCGAATAGAAATGATCTTCCGCCTCCTGTCGCGGGTTTCGGACCTCGCCGACCTGAGCGTTGACGCCCACAGAGGAGCATGCGCGCACAACGAGATCGGCGAGGCCCTTCACGGAGTGCACCGAGGTGATCTGGTTGAAGATGCGATAATCTTCACCGGCCGGCGGGTTGGCCAGCATCAACTCGATGCACTTGACCACATCACGCAGATTGATGAAGCCGCGCTTTTGTCCGCCGGACCCGTAGACGGTCAGCGGCTCGCCGATGAGCGCCTGCACCACGAAGCGGTTGATCACGGTGCCCCACAGATCGTCGTAATAGAAGCTGGTGGCCAAATCCTCGTGTAGCTCGATCTGCGGCGTTGTCAGCCCGTAGACCGGACCCTGCATGACATCGGTGACGCGCAAGCCATACATGCGGCTGTAAAGCCAGAGCACGTGCGTGTCCTGCACCTTGCTTACATGGTAGAGCGAGCCCGGTGTCGCCGGATAAAGGAATTTTTGCGCGTATCCGTTGTGCTGGTGCTCGAGCCAGCCTTCGCTGATGGGCACATTCGGCGTTCCGTACTCGCCCATCGTTCCCAGCTTGATGATATGCGCGCCGGGGCAGCACTCCTTGACGGCATGCGCCAGCGCGAGCGTGGCGCCGACATTGTTGATGACGGTGAGCCGCGCAGCCTCATAGTCACGCATCGAGAACGGCGCCGACGGGATCTCGGCATAGTGCACGATCGCATCCGGCGCGAAGCGCTTGAGCAGCACACACATCTGCCCGTAGTCGGTGACGTCTCCGCCTACGCTCTCGATCCAGACGCCGGTGCATTCATGGAAGATGGCCGCGCGCACCTTCGCCGGCTGCACGAGGGTGAGCGAGAAGTCACCGGTCTCCTGCGTCAGGCGCGATTTAAGACCGTTGTCGACGATCGTGACCTCATGCCCGATCGAAGCCAGATGCATCGCCGACGGCCAGCCGAGGTAACCCTGCCCGCCCAGAATCATGACTCTCATGTTTGACCCATCGAGTGCTCGAATTGCTGCGCCGGCGCGGCGCTCGGATAGGGAATGTTCAGGCGGCCGCGCACCTCGCGCTCCAGCTCGTCGCGCAAGCGCACCAGATCCTCGGCCGACAGATGGTCGGTGAAGACATGGCTGACATATTCGCCGGGGATTCCCTTGTAATAGTCGGCGTTTTCCTCGTAGGCGATTTCCCGCGCATGCAAGCGATCACCCGTCACCGGCTGCGTGTATGTCCACACATCGTTACCGGCAGGCTCGGCGTCGTCGTGATAGGGCGTGCCGGGATAGGGTGTGATGATGGTGCAATCGAAATCCGCCGGCGCCACATCGAGCAGCCAGTTACGCACCGCGCGCACGCTCGCCTCGCTCTCGCCGGCATGGCCGACCGACATCAGCGCCTTGATCTTGAGATCGTGCCTGCCGGCGAGCTCGAGGACGCGATCGTTGTCGGCCCTGGTCGCACGCTTGGCGATATTGATCAGAATGCGATCGTCGGCGGCCTCAAAGCCGCACAGAAGCCAGCGGAAGCCGGCGCGTCGCATCGCCCTGGCCTGGTCCTCGTTGAACAGCTCCGCCTTGATGAATCCGCGCAGGCCGAAAGAAACGCCCAGCTCCTCCTGCAGGTCCGTCAACGCCTCACACATTTCCACCAGCGCCGGCGAGACGTTGAGCTCATCGTCGTAGAACATGAAGCCGGTGAATCCGTGCTCCTCATAAAGGTGCCGCACTTCGCCGACGATGTTGCCGGTTGATCGCGTGCGTATCACCCGCAGGGAATGCGCATGGCGGCCACCGCAGAACGCACAGGCGAATGGACAACCGAGCTGGCCGATGATGCTGGTCGCCCGATGGCCGTCGATCTGGTAGCGATAGGACGCAATATCGATGAGGTGCCGTGCCGGCCACGGGCTTGCCTCATAATGATCGTTCTTCATCCACAGCGCGCTCTTGCGATCATCGGCGTCGACGATCTCCGGCGCGTCCGGCTGCATGGCGGCGAACACCGCATGCTCGCCGTCGCCGGCGACCAGGCAATCGACCATGCGGACCAGGCGCTCGATCGCCCGGTGGCCACGGCCGACGACATTGCGCTTGGCTTCCTTGCGCCGCGCCGCCAGCGCCAACGTGCCATGCGGACCGCCAAGCACGATGCGTGTTTTCGGCCAGGCGCGGCGCAGCAGGCCGACGATCTCCTTCACCGCAGGCATCTGCGCCGTTGTCGCCGACAGGCCCACGCATGCAGGGGCCGGATGCGCAAGCCGCGCCTTGAGCGCGGCAAGCACATCGTCGCCAGCCAGGTCGATGAGCTCGACCGCGTGGCCGGCGCGTTCGAGCACGGCCGCCACTTTGAGAATGCCGAGCGACGGGAACACCCGTTCGTCCAGCAGGAAGCTGGACGGAGGATTGATGAGCAGCAAAGGAGCACCCGCTCGTTAGAGGCGGGCGGGTGCTCCTCTTTCACCCCCCGGAAGTTCTTAAAAAAAAGGTTCAGGCGGCCGCCTGGTCGTCGCGGATTGCCTTGACCCTGGCCAGGATACCCGGCAGTTCGCGGCAGAAATCCCGATAGCGCGCACGGTCATGCACGATGGTCGAGCGACCGTTGAAGGTGCGCTGGTAGGTCTTGTCTTTCTCGGCGCGGCCGACGCTCCAATGATCGTGACGCATCTTGATGTCGGTGCGATAGACCAGGGCATCGAGACCGCGTCCAATGTCCATCCAGGCGCGGTCGACCATGGTGTGCAGGAATCCGAGGCCGAAGGAACCGACCGCGCGCGCCAGCTTACCGCCGACAAGAAACTGTGTCGCCATGCGCTCGCCATTCAAGGTGTCATCAGGATAGGCGACGTTCCAGTCGCCGGCGGCCTTTGCCAGGGTCACGTCCCAACCCGATGTCTCCGGCACCACGTCGTCATTGACGATCGCGTAGAACGCCGCATCTGGATAAGCTTTGAAATATTCCTCCATGCGGCCGCAGGTCTCGGCGCGTTTCCTGGCGATCATCAGTCCCCAATTCCCCGGCACCCGCACCTCGGAATAGTTGCCGCCATCTTCACCGTCGACGACGACCAGGCCGGGCATGCGCATGCCGGTGTCTACACAACCGTCGAGAAATTTCTGCAGGCGATGCGGCCGCCCGCGTGTTGGCACAAACCACATCAGGCCGCGGCCTCCTCTGTAATGCCGTGATGACAGATGCAGCATGAATGTCCCGGCTCGCCGCACGAATAGCGCTCTTGGGTGTTCAGATGCGGGAAGGGCCGATCGGGAACGTCAACGCCGAGAAAGGCGCACAGCTTCTCCCACCCCTCGCCGGCGCAAATGTCGAGATGCAGCACGTCCTGGCTGCGGGCTTCGAAATAGGATCGAACCGCCTGCGCATGATAGCGATGCACGTGGCGCAGGATCGGCTCATTATAGGTCGAGCATTGCAGCGCCAGCAGGCGGTCGATCATGATCTTGCCGGCCGATTGCTGCACGCGGTCCAGGTGCCGGAACGCGCGCTGCACCGACGGCAGCCAGCTCTCTGCGTCGCGTCGTGTGTAGATGAAGCGGGTGCCCGGATAGAGAGCATCGATGGCCGGAAACGCATGCTCGAACATGTTGCAGATCGCATCCCACTCACCGAAATCGAACCGCGAGCTAAAATACTTCGCGCGGAAATGCCGCGGCGCGTGGAACGTCTTGAAACGAAGAATCCGCAGCGCCTCGTTGAGGCTTGATGTGCCCGTCTTCGGCAAGCCAATGCCAAGAATTTTCAGAGTCAAACGACGACGCCCCAGATGGAACTGTCAAATAGAATGGGCTTACCGAACACCTCGTTAACTGCCCGCTTCACCCCCGGCCAGCGGTCCGAATAATCGTGCCCGAGCACCATTCCCCATCGCCTGACCTTCGGCCGCCATGCCACTATGTCACGCTTCACTTCGGCGTATGTGTGGTTGGCGTCGATAAACACGAAATCCAGTGAGCCTTTGGGGATCGAACTCGCCGCCTGCTCGGACGTCATTTTCTTTATGATCATCCTGGGTGCGAACTCGGCCGCCACCGCTCGCACACACCGCTCGCAGTGCGCGAAATCGAAATCCCGGTAGAGCCCGGATGACTCCGCGTCGATCACGTAGCGGAAAGGGTCGACCGCAATGAGCGTAAGCTGAGGGCACTCCTTCAAAATCACGCGCGACGTCCGCCCCTGCGCTACCCCCACCTCAGCCCCTTTTTTCCAGGTCGGATGGCTCTTGATGATAGAGACCAGCGGAACAGCATGCCGGCGAGGTGTCAGCGTCTTGAGCAGATCCGCATTGCTCAAGGAGTATCACCTCTCGTTATGCCCAAGTTTCGGATATCCATTTCTCTGTCGTCTCCCTCATTTTGATCCGGCCGTGGAAGCATACGATCCTCGCATTGTGCGGAGGCCTGCCGCGCCTGCGGCAGTGCAATTTGTAGCTGGCGAGCTGGTCCGGCCAGAATTGCTGGAAGACGTGCGGCCGCACCGGCATGAAATGGTTGATGAACAACTGGTCGGAGCGGCCGCCACCGACACGATAGGTGGTGTCGCGCACATGAGGCGGCAGCTTGCAAAAGGCCTCATACATGCCCGCGCCAAAGCCGGGCGCCCACGCCATCACACCGGAGCCGCGACATTGCTGCGGCTTTCCGCCGAGATCACCGAGCATGCAGAACGTGCCGTCGTAGGACAGCATGTCCTCCAACGATCCGCACACGACGGTGTCGAGATCAAGATAGAACACCCGCCCGAGCTCCAGCTCCGGCCTGAACAACTCCATTTTGCTCTGCTTGGTCACCCATTCGGGATGACGCAGCGCGATCGTCTCCACGCCGGCGACAGCGAGCTCGTCGGTCAGACAGACAAACCGAAACGGTCTCGTCACATTCCGCGACACCGCCCGCTGCAGGCGGCGCACGCACTCGGCGTCATATTCGGGCGAGCGCCGCAGCACGCAGGCGATGGTGATCGGCCCGGCATGCTGATTGGTCGGTCGCGGCTGCCCGTCTTTCGCCGGCGCCTGTTTCGGCGCCGGCGGCAGATCAAGCCACGGCCGCATTGCGTAGGAGGTGCCCAACTTCCCGCATCCTCGGCCGTCCATGGAAGCATAGCACCGAAGCGGCGTCGGGTATGCGGTTACCGTGACTGCGAACGTGAATCTTGTAGCTGACGACCCGCCCCGGAAACATGGTCTGCCAGCGATGCGGCTCGACCTGGCAATGATGCTGGATAAAGAGCTGGTCGCCACCGCCGCGTCCGAGCGGGTAGAGGCGCGCACGTTGCTCGGCCGGCATGCGGCAGAAGGCTTCGTAAAGACCCGACCCGATCTTTGAGTCCCACGCCATCACGCCCGACCCGAAATTCGGTGTGAGGTAAAAGTCATCGAGCATCGCCAGCGCGCCGTCGTAACTGAAAAGATTGTCGACGCCGCCAAGGATCATCGTGTCGAGATCGAGATAGAAAAAGCGCGACCCCAGAGCCTGCACGTCCGCCCTGAACAACTCCAGCTTGTTGTATTTGGCCTCCCATTCGGGATGCCTGATGGCGATAACATGAATGCCGGGACCGAAGCCGTTCGCATCGGTCAGGCAATGAAAGCGCACACGCCGATCGGTCGCTGCGACAATGGAGCGGTAAAGACGGTCGACATCGCGGGAGCTGAACTCATTGCTTTCACGCAATAGACACAAGACATCAACCGGTCCCTGCCACCTGTTGCTCGGCCACGATTGCGCTTGCGGCGACGGCAGACGTCGCGGGGTGAACCTTGGATGTTCGCGCAAGCAAATCCTCCAATGTCATTCTCGGCCACCAATCGACTTTGCTGTCCGGGCTGAGATTGATCACCTTCATGCCGGCGCGCGCCAACGGCTCGGCCACAGCGCGCAACTGCTTCGACTGGAACTCGAACACCTTGGCGCCGAGCGCGAAGGTGTATTCCTCATGGTGGTGCATGCGCTTGGTGCGCGGGTCTCGCTGCTGGTCGACGCCAAGCATGCCGACGCAGGCGACGCCCAAATGCATCATCAGATTAAGCGCGCCGGTGACCACGGTCTTGTCCAGGTAGACCTCGTTCGGCCGTTCGCAGAACCTGTCACGGCTCTTGCCGATGGCGAGCACGCCCGGTGGCACCACCTCTTTGTCCTTGAAACGCCGGCAGGTGATGACCCTGCCCTTGAACATTCTGCGCACCTTGGCCGCGTTCGGGTGCCACCACCTCTTGTCGGCATAGAACAGCAGGTCGGCCCAGGGCGCTTTTTCAAACGACGAATTGACGACGACGACGCGGTAGCCCTTGAGCCTGTCGACATGGGCCTGTGTCACCGAGGGACCGCCGGCCACAAGAAAGACGGTCTCGCCCTGCCATTCCGGCGTGGCGGTCCAAAAGACCGGGGCGGGCATTTACGCCCCGGTCCATCTTTGTGCATGCATTTGCGCGCGTGATTAGGTGCGACGCGCCCGATAGAGCGCCTGCGGCATGGTGCAGACGGGCAGCGGATACGAATACATTTCGACATCCGCATATTGGTTGCGCTTCTCGTCCGGCACGATCAGCGAATAGAACATCTGCCCCGGCCGTCCCAGATGCTCGAACGCCTCGCCCGGAGACATCGCCCATTTGAAAACGCCGGCGCCGACGGGGAAGAATTTTGCCTTGTCGGTGCCGACGGCCACGGTCGACCCGTCATCGGTTCCCCGATAATTGGTCCAGGTGATGCCACCGAAATTGAAGCTCTCCCATGCAACCGGATCACGCAACGCGGCCGCGCCCGCATAGTTGAGATAGGTGGTACGCACTTCGGTATGCGCAGTCAGATCGTCCCAGAAGTTGTCGCCGCAGATGGCCATGATGCGCACTGCGTTGCCGCCCATCCCCTTGAGCCCACGCGTAATGGAACGCATGGCCGCCGTGCAGGCCTTGCGCAACACGCCCGATGCCGGGTTGGCATTGTCGAGATCGAAATCGACCTCGGCCGGGATGGTCTGGCTGAACTCCGATTCCCAGTCATAGATGGTGGTGCCGTCGGCGTCGGCGACGAGACCCTGCACGCATCCGAGACGCAGATTCTCGAAGGTCAGATCAAAGTCACGCTTGATCAGGAACTGCCGGCGCGACACCTCCCTGACGAGCTGCTTGAGCTCCGTCTCCGATCCGAACTCGCGAATGGAGAACAGCTCGTTCGCCATGATGCGGCTGCCCTGCGCGATGCGCCGGGTCGAGAACGGCCGCGCCTCGCGTTCGCTGTCCGCCTTCTGCGGAATCGCCGACGCACGCGGCGTGGTCTGGATCAAGGCCGCCTCGGTGCCGCGGCTCTCGATGTAGATTTCCTTGGTGCGCACCGGCACCGGTTCGAACAAGCCCGGGATGGAACCGAGGAAGCCAGGAACGTAGCCGACTTTATCGACGGCCGTCAGCATCGTGGTGGCGCTGAACGCATCCTGGCGGAAGACGTCCATTGTCAACATGGGTCAAATCTCCTTTTTGCGCCGTTCAGCGCACGTCCAAGAAAGAAGCGAAGGGGGAAGCGCCGCGCCTTTAGCGCGGACGGATATGAAGCAGCGCGAGGCTGTCCTGGCAGGCGGACTTTTCGCCGCCGGCCGTGCTCTCGGTGGGATAGGTCAGTTTGTCGTCTTTGACCTCGGCCAAGCGGGCGACGTAAACGCAATCGGCAACGTCGCCGTCGGTGGCATCGACATTGTCCCACAGAATGCCGGCAGCGGCCGTCACCAACGAGCCGTCGGTGGCCAGCTCACCGTCCTGGGCGATGATCTTACCGTCGTTGTTCAGGCTGATCACCTGGCCGGCGACCAGGTTCTCCCCCGACAGCACCGTGGCCTTTTCGATCGACAGCGTGCCCGCGTGCCACGCACCCATGAAGGCGCCGGCATGCACACTTTCCGTTAGAGTCATTTCTTGTCTCCTAGTTCCTTTTGCCGACGCTCTACGGCCGGCGCCAACTCATCCGACTAGCGGCCTCTCTACTGAACGCCGAACTCCTTGTTGACCTTGGCGATCTCACCCGACCACAGATCGTCGCCGCCCTGCTGCACGGGACCATTACCGATGGAGGCAAGATCGGCGTTGCGGTCGCGAATGCTCGCCGGCGCCTGCGCCGCCGGCAGCGTCTCGACAAAGGCGAGGATCTTCTCCGCGCTCATATCCGGCGCTTCCACCGCCAGGCGCAGCGCCGTGGCCTCGCGACCGATGACCTTGTCACTGGCGAGGATCGCCGCCAGGCGCTCGCGTTCGCTCTTGGCGCCTGCGGCTACGCCTTCCGCCCTGGCCTCTTTCTTGGCGTCCGAAACCGCCATCTCAAGCTCCTCGCGCGAGATGCCGATCCTGATCGAGTGCTGCGGCTGCTCGTGCTGTTCCTGGCCGGACAAAGCCCCGGCCACGCTTTCGCTGCGTTCCATCCTGGAACTCCCTGTTGAGCGGCCCGTGCCGCGTGAAAGATTGACGAGCGTTTCTTCGAATGTGCCCACGACATCGGCGAGACCAACGCTCACAGCCTCGTCACCGACAAAGGTACGCGCCTCAGTGTTGCGGATGGCCGCCGGATTCATGCCGGCACGTCCAGCGGCAACCGTCTTGACGAATTGCTGGTAATAGCCATCGACCTCGCGCTGCAGATCGTCGCGCACCTCCTCCGGCAACGGCCCGAACGGATTACCGTCGACCTTGTGCGCGCCGGCGAAGATCAAGGTCGGCTTGACGCCTTTCTTTTCCAGGAAGGCAGACCAATCGGCATGCATGAGGACAACGCCGATCGAACCAGCCAAGCCGGTCGGCGTCACCACGATCTGCTCGGCACCGGAGGCAAGCGCATAAGCGGCTGAGGCCGCCATGCCGTTGACGACCGCAACCACCGGCTTGATCTTGTTGGCCGCCCGCACTGCTGCGGCAACCTCGAAGGCGCCAACGGCTTCGCCGCCTGGGCTTTCAATATCGAGCAGAATCGAGCGGGAGCGCGGATCGGCCGCAGCCGATCCGATCTGATATTTGATGCCCTCATAGGACGTGGTGCCGGAATAAGAGCCAAGCCAGGCGCCGCGGTTCACGAGCGAGCCGGTGACGGTGATGATGGCCACGCCCTCGCGCGTGCGGCGATAGGGCAGCATGGACTTGCGCCCGGTTGCCGGATCTTCGTCGATCGCCGAACCGACAAAGCGCGATGCCTCCGGCCCACGCATGGCGCGCTGCGCGTCTGCCGGCATACGATCAATGCGGCTCTCGGCCTCGTCCTGCCACTGGACAAGTCCGCCGGCGACGGGAATGCGCCCCTCGAGCACGCCGACAATAAGCGGCAGCTTGTCAGGATGGATGAGCAACGGACGGTTGATCACCCGCTCCGCAATGCGCAGCAGCACGGTCATGGTAACCAGCCTTTTTGTTTGTGATTTTTTCGAAGGTTCTAGGCGGTCAGCTTTCGCCGGCAGCGATTGCCGGGAATCACCCTCAGCCTCCGAGAATGGCGCGGCGGCGGTGCGTCTTCACACCTTGCGCCGCGTCACATTGCGATTGCAGCTCACGAAAGAACGCCTGCAGTTCGCGCTTGTTGGCCTGACCGTAGGTGACCGTGGTGTCGCCATGCGTCAGCGTCACCGTGGCCAGGCCCGCCATCGCCTTGAAATATTGCGGACGCAGCCAGGCGAGAACCGCACACGGGTCGGTCCAGTCGGGATCAGCCACTTTGGTCCTGCCTGTCTTCGATCGGCGTGCCGGCCTGCGGCGCGCGCGCGGGATCTCTCAATTCCAGTTCGTCGCGGCGATCCTGTTCGCGCTTGCGCTGCTCATACCATTCGTCGACGTCGCCGCCGAGCTCATCGAAGATCACCGCATCGGGGACGCCGATTTCCTGCCAGGTCTGCGCCGCCTTGGCCGCCTTCAGATCATCGGCCTGCGGCTTGGTCGGGCCCCGCCAGCTCGCCTGCGTCACCGCTTCGCGGTTGGCACGAAACCCATCAACGCCGCCGGGAAACGGCGTCATGCCGGATTCTATGTCCTCCTCCAGGAAGGCGGCATAGACGGCGGTGCACAACGGCGCCACGATGTGGCGGCGTCGGTAGACGACACGCGGCCACACAACGGCGGTCCCCATCTTGACGCTGGAGAAGGTCGCCCCCTGATAGTCGCCGGTGAACTCCTCATACGTCATGGCGCCGGCGCGCGAGCACTCGCGCAGCAGAAACTTGGCGAAGGATTCATAGGTCGCGTTCGGGGTTTCGGAGCGCAGGAATTGCAGCTCGTCGCCGGGATACCCATGAATGATCTTGCCGGGGACACCGAGACTGAAATCAGCGTTCTGATACCATTTCGTCCGCGTCGTCAGGTCGGCCCGCAGCGCTTCTTCATCGGCCTCGGCGTGACTGATCATCGCCGCCCTGGCTTCCTCCGGCACCGCCTGTGTTTTGAAGACCGCGGCAAAGATCGCCTGAATGAGCGCCGCCGTCAGCGTCGCGTCGGCGAGCTGGTCGAACTGCTTGGCCGTCTTCAGCACCGCAACGAACGGACTGATGCCGCGCACCTGATCAGGCTCGCCATCGAAGATGTGCACGATGCGCGGGCGCCCTTCCCCATCGACGGCCGCGAGCTCGGTCTCATTGTCCCAGCCGTCGGTCTTGCGCTTGATGACATAGGCGCGCGGCTCGCCGGAAGCGGGATCGACACGCACGCCTTGCACCAGGTCCGGCGCCAGCGACCGATCGGACATGCGCCAGGCCGGGAACAATCGCAGCTTGGTGCCGAACGAGGACCCGGGGCGATCAATCATCGGCAGGCTGGCGAGGATCTCGCCGGTGGCCATCCAGTGCCGATACGCCTGCACCTGCAATTGCCCGAAGGTGAAACGCGCGCCGGCGTCGCAGCTCCGCCTGTTGCTGGCCCACAACTGGAACCTTGCCTCGACCCGACGCGCCCACTGGTTGGCATCCGCCTGCGTCCAGCCCAGCGCCTCGGCATTGGGCTTGGCGTTCAGACGCAGGCCGGGGCCGACGACGGAAGCCGCCGACTGTTCGACGCAACCCGACAGCCATCCTGAATTTTGAATGGCATCAATCGAGCGTGCCGTGGCCAGACGCCAGGCAACCTTCACATCTTCCGACGCGTCGCGCAGCGCCGGCGACCAGCGAAAGAACAGCGGCAATTGCTCGCCGCGCATATAGGCCGCCGACGGCGTCGGCCGCACCGCCGGGGCGTGCGAGGGAAGAAGGCGCCGTAGGACCTGCGGAAGCTTCATACAACACGTCTCTTCATGATGACGCCCAAGCGCGCATCCCCGCGCCAATAGGCCTCAATCCATTTGAGGATGCGCTCGCCGTGATCGGTGATTTCTCGCCAATGCCCGACAACATCATGGAGCCTCACGCCACGGGTGTGACTCACTTTTGAACCTCCCACCAGATACCACCGAACTGAAATCTCTCCGGCCGCCGCTGACGGAAAAGACGCGCGTATGACGCGCGGACCTCCGCAATTGTGAGCAGCGTGTCCCAAAAGAGGGAACTGAAGGCGATGACCGCTGCGACACGCGCATCGGCTTGCATATCCATGTTCACCCGCCCTGCATCTCTGCCGCCAGCTCCTCGAAGGAGCGCTTCGGTTTCGTGTTTTTCGCCGCCCGCTCAGCCGCGCGCTCGGCCGCGATCGGCTCCGGCGCGAACAGGTCGCCTTCGATCGCGTCCAACGGCACCGATCGCCGCTGCGCCAGGCGCCGCCATCCGTCCGGCGTCATCCGCGTCAGCCCCAGATAGTCGGCCACAGCCAACGCATAGACGCGGCAATCAAGCAGATGGTTCTGGCCGCTGATTTCTTTCCACACGCGCCGGCTGCGGCCGCGGATCATTTCATCGGCGAGATATTCGTCGGTGAGCTGCTTGAAGTAATTCTCATCGAGGAACGCCCCGAAATGACAATAGCCGGCCGGGTCGGCCTCGAGTCCAGCCGCACGTCCCGACTTGCGTAGATCGGCGTAGAACTCGCCCTTGAGTCCCCAGGTGCCAACCGGCCACAACATGGCGCCGCGCTTGAGCTTCTTGCCGCGCAGACTGATGTCAACCGGCGTCGGCGTGCCGATCGCCGGCGTCGTCCAGCCCGGCATGCCCTTGACGGCGAAGGCGCGGGAGCGGGAGCGCGCGAACGAATAGACCTGGTTGGCGCGGCCGCCGGTGGCGTCGCCGGCGTCGATCGCCATGGCGTCGATTTCACGCACACCGCCAAAGGCGTCGGCGAATTTTTCCGTGTAGACTCCATCGAGCAAGGCAAAGGCGCCGCGCTCGTGGTCTGTGGTCTCGCCTTCGAGATAGCGCGCCGAGACTGTCCAGCTCTGACGGTCGGCGCCATAGGCGACGATCTCCACCCAGATTCCCCGGTGCTGAATGTCGGCGCCGGCGACCAGAAGCAGGCCCTTCGGCGGAATGTGATTCTCGCGATAATCCTCGCGCCGCTCCATCAGGCGTTGATGATCCGGTGCATCGCCGCGCACTTCGTAGGCGAGACCGAGCACGTTGTTCCAGAACGTCTTGCGGCCGGCGTCGGTCTGATAGTCCTGCCACCATTGCCGCGCAACGTCGTCCCAGGTGGTGATCAGCGAACTCAACGCGTCGATATGAAACGACGGCCACACCCCTTCGGGGTTGAGCGCGATGAAACGACCATTGCGGACGAGATCGCCCTTCTCGTGGTGCTGGATGATCGAGCCGCAGCATTGCGCCACATAATGCGCCTCATAGGGCGGACGGCGGTTGAACTTGAGATGCTTGAACTCGAAAACGAACTCGCTGTCGCAATGCGGACATCTCACATGCCAGAAGCGTTGATCCCCGGCCTCGAATGACGCGGTGATGCGCGAGGCGCCGGCGATGGTCGGCGTCGAGATTTCCAGAATGCGCCAATCGCGCGTCGCATGGAATGACGTGAACCGACCCTCGAACAAGCGGAACGCCGAGCCCTCGTCCGCCAGGTCCTCGTCCCATCCGTCGACCTCATCGGCCACGCCATATTTGAACGTGCGCACCCGCAGCTGCACGGCTGAATTGGCGTTGATCAGATGAATCTTGGAACGGTTGGCAAAATCCTTGGTCGATTGCGTCGACCCTTGCGACGAGCGGGCAATGATCGGCTTCAGGAGCCGCGCCAGGACCGGCGACTGCTCCAGCACCGGCTGCATCTTGTCGCGATTGAAATTGCGCAGCACATCGAGGGTCGGCAGCGCATAGCCGATATGCACATTGGCCTCCTGCGACGCCAGGAACGCCACCCAGATGATCCCCATCACCGAGAGACCGACCTGGACCGACTTGCGCACGACGATGTGGTTCCACAGTTCCGCGTCGGAATCCGCCGCGAGCACGTCGAGGATCTCCGGCACGTAGGGCGTGAGACCAGGATCCCAGAAGTGTCCGGCGCGCGGCCCGTCCGGAGCGACGATCGTGTGCGACGCCCAAGCGTGGACCGCAACCTGCTCCGGCGGCTTGAACATGAAATGCAGTGTGTCGGCAACGAGCGGCAGCGACGGCGCGAAGGCGCTCATTTCTCGTCCTGCTTGACCACACGCATATTCTCCGCGAGCGTTTCACGCACACTGCGGGCAATGTCCTTGAGCTCACGCCGCACCGCGTCAACGCCGGCGCGGGTGAAGGCAGTCGCCAGGCGGTCGGCATGATTGGGCAGATCGTCGATGGCACGCACGATCACCGCACCGCAGGCCTGCATCGAGCGCGTCACGTCCTCGACCTCGAGGAGCTGCCCCATCTCCTTGCGCAGGCGCAGTTCGGCGCGGCGCGCTTCGAAGCCGGTGAGCGCGGTGCGCATCTTGGTGAGCGAGCCGACGCCCACGCTCGGCATCTCCAGCAGGCGAAGATTGTCCGCCGGCCGCAGACGCGCATTGGTATCCTCCAAGGCGACATCGGCCTCGGCCGGGTCGATCAGCCTCTGTCGGCCGTGAGTCGGAATCCTGCCCGCCTGCACCATCTTGGAAACGGCCTGACGCGTAACGCCGCGATGGCGCGCATATTGAGCCTGCGTTACCAGTCCATCCATGTACAACCGAAGCAGTTATGACGCTGACGCGAAACCCGTGACGCCAAAGGCCGCTCCTCCGGGCCCCACGCTCAGGCGTCAACCCGAGGCAACCCCGTCAACCTTAATTTTTTGCTGAGTGTCTGCGAAAGTGGGGGGCCAAGTTCCCCCACATTCCGTTTTCTTGTTCGGGAGAACCTAGATTTCTACGGTTGTGATCGTTGTCAACGATAGTCGCAAAAGTCAAGGCTGCTGTCGAACGGGTAGTGGGCCAGTTTGATTGTGGCGGGTTCACTAGATGAGCCGCCGGCAATTGTTAGGTGTGCCACCGGCTTCGCCTCGCCCCCCGGCTGTGCTACCGTGGCCTGGGAAGAAGCTTGTGGCGAAACCCGCCATTGCCACAGGTCAGGGGGCGAAAATGCCAGCGGTAGTTTCATTGTTCAATCACAAGGGTGGTGTCAGCAAGACTACAACAGCCTTCAATTTAGGTTGGGCACTTGCCGAGATGGGCAAGAGAATTCTGATCGTTGATAGTGATCCGCACGTGACCTTCCCACATCAACGGGGCATATGCAAGCATTATAAGACAGTTTGCGATTTTGCGCAGGTTGGCATATTCTGCTGATTCGTGGGGGTGGGGTATCCGAATGGAACATAAGACACCGGGCCAACTGATCGCGGCTCTCCTTAGCGAAAGAGGGTGGACGCAACGCGTTCTCTCTATCGTTCTGGCGATGGACGAGACCGGCATCAACAAGCTTGTGTCCGATAAACGGTCCGTTGATGCGACGCTGGCGCTTGCCAGATGGTCGGCGACGGCTTGCAGCTCACCTTTGACCAGGAGCATTGGAATCGCATTCACGAGGGCGAAGAACCAATCGATCTCCCGATGGATCTGACCTTCGATATTGAGTTGCGAAAGAATGCGCCCGGTGAGGAAGAAGAAGCAGCCTAGTCTCGCTTTTTCCACCGCGCTTCGGCTGCAACTCGGGCGATCTCTGCGCGCCGCTTTGGCGAAAGCGCTTCGGCTCGTGCAACACCGCCCCGGGCTGCGCTCTTGACCGGAGGCTTGTCCTCAACCTCGCCAGTGGCGATATCGACCATGCGCTTCGCCCACTGGAATAGATCGCGCGGCCGCTTGGGCGGCTTCGCAGGCGCGATGGCGCCGCCTTCGTCGGTCCAGTCGTCTAGGGCTTTCGCCTTCGCCTGCTCGTCAGACGGGCGCGGTGGGCGTTTCTCTGCCATGCTCGCAATATGCGGCCAGGCGCGTTCCGTTTCCAGCCTCAGATGAATTAAGGCGGGGCAAACTGGCCCACTACCGTCGAACGCGGCGGGCACCTCGTCGGCTACGAGCAATCAGCTAAACATCCGCAGATCCCCGGCACCGTCGACGGCAAGCGCGGGGAGGATGCGCGGCTTGTCAACACCTTCGTGCTCTGCACCAGCCAGCCATGGCATCCACGGCAAGCGCAACGAAGACAGCGTGCGCTCGTGCAAATGACCGGCAAGTGATTCGGCCAAATGCTCCAGCGCACCACGCCAGACCAGCCAGTCGGCACGCGCCTCCACGACCGATGCGATGTCGGGCACCCATACAAACTTCTGATAGGCCGTGGGCGGATAGCGTCGTGACCTGGGATTGAGTTTCGCCAGGCGCTCGACCTCGCCCATCTTGCCGAACGCTCCGCGCACCTTGACCTTGATGAACCAGGGCGCACGCCCCGGCCGACCTTCCGGCGACCACGGCTTGCGCTGCGGGATCTCACATCGCCACGGCGGGCGCGATCGCAGACGCGCACAGCGAATGACCAACGCCACGATCTCGACACGGTATTTGTCCAGCGCCTCCGCCGCCCCGGCCTGAACTTCTGACGGCATATCCGCCACCAACACGGCCGGCTCATCGTGCAATCGCAGGACATGATCGTTGAGCGCCAGCACATGCTGCTCGACCAACACCGCATCCGCATGCGGGCCGCCGCGATAAAGCTCGGCATAGCGATTGGTGATCGGCCGCCCATCGTCGATGGTCTCCATGGCCAGACGCGCCAGGTCCGAGGCAATGGAGAAATTGGAAAGCCCGAGACCCAAGAACTCGCGCTTGGGCAGCTCCTCGCAATAGGCCCAGATCAGCAGCCGCTCGATGTCGAGTGCCTTCACAAGCCCACCTCGTCGGGCGGGATTGTGTTTCCGGTGTCCTTTCCGCCGTTCGCGACGGCCTCGCTACCCTCGGCCTGCTCGGGCTGGGGATACTCGCTCGGCACCCAGATCCATTGCCCGGAGAGCACATCGAAGGCCGAGACGAAGACGCGGCAGCGTTCCTGCAGCCAGTGCGCCCAGGCGGAAAATTCCGGCGAAGGGCAGCGGTCGCGTTCGGCCCAGACCGGGATCTTGACCATCGCCGCCACGTCGGCATCGGACGGAAATTCCTCCAGCGGAACGGTGATCCCCTTCCCCGACTTGCCGAACCGCGCCATGCTGGTGATCTTCTCGCCGCGCACAGCGCGGGCGAACAGCACCGTCCACCAATGCGCCGAGCGCAGCGGCAGCTCGGCGAATTGCGCCGGCTTTCCCTCCGCCTCCGGGTCGTCGATCAGCGCAAACTGCCGCTCGCCCAGATACGTCGAGAACGCGCAGCGCACATTGCGCGTCCGGTGTTTGGCCAGGTAGCCGGGGATGCGCCGCAGCGCCGCCGCGCGGTCCTCGGCCGAAAGTTTTTGCCATTGCCGCCAGGACGAGGCGAGCGAATCGATCGTGCCCCAGGACTTGGCCCCGTCCAGGAACGCCTGGTCGCGTTCCCAGGGACGGGGATGATCGGCATGGGGATGCTCGTCGGCTTTCGGTTGTTCGCTCCCCTTCCCAAAATCAGGGTCGCGCGCGCGCGCCTCTCTCTCAACGGGTCCAATGGGGGGGTCAGGGAGGGTCTGGGGGACATCTGGATGTCCCCCCTGGTGGACATCTGGATGTCCACCCTGAGGGTCCGAAATGTCCACCCTGGTCTCCGGCAGGGGGGACACACTGTCCACCCTGACATCGGCATTTCGAGGTCGCCCGCATACCTCTTTGAAGCCCCCCGCAGCGACCTCCGCCAGCACGTCGAGATCGATCGCATATTCACGCGGGCGGTAGCGCTCGGCCTCGGCGACGAGCCGCAGCAGCCCCGCCGCCTCCATGACGCGGATTTCGCGCTGCACCGTCTTCGTCGAGCACAGCGCCGCCCGCGCCATTCGAGCCTTGGAGGGAAAGATGCGGGTGCCGTCCGGCTCCGCCGCATCGGCGAGCGCGATCAGCACGAGCTTGCGCGCCCGCGTGCCCATGTCGGCGTCGATTGCCAGACCGGTCAGCCGGGAGCTCACGCATCCCCCCTGTGAGTTGCGGGGATAGCGGGCGCAGAAACGTCTTTCTCGTTGCCGGGGCTGGACGCGTCGCGAATCATATCAGGCGTGGAGGCGTGCGCCTTACGTCCCCGCGGCGAGCGATTGACCGCGATCGCCGCCTCCATCGTGTCGGCGGCGATGCGCAGCGACCTGGCGGCCTGCGCCAGCGCGTCGGGCGCGATGGAATAGCCATCGCCCATCATCTCGCCGGCGATCTGGTTGACGTTCACGAACGCCGTCCGCAGACGCCGCTGCCATCCGCGCAGACGATACGTGCTCACAGCAGCCGCGCCTCCGCTTCGTCGCGCTGCGCCGCCGAACGCACCGCGCAGTCGGAAAGCCCCTCGCGCTTGACCAGCCAGTCCGGCAGCGCGAACAAGAACTTTCCGGGCCCGCGAAAACCGCGCTCACGCACCTTCCACGATTCGAAATCCTGCTTCTGCCAGCGGTCCGGCCAGGACACCTGCGAGACCGGGATGAAGATCCCGCCCTCGGCCGAACCGTCGGGATGGCTGCGCCCGTGCCGGGACACGAGCAGCGAGGTCGGAAACGCCTGGTGCACGTAGAGCGCCACCATCACCGGCCAGCGTGAGCGGGACAGCCTCATGCCGCCAACTGCCGCCGCGCCGCGCGGTCGTCCTCGCCCACAAACGACGCATAGCCCTGCGCCGCCGCCGGCGACCTGGCGCCGAACCACAAGCGGACATAGACGCGCCCCTCTTCGCTCGTCTGCCGCAGCGACGGATAGACGATGCTGGCGACCGTGAGCGCTGTTTGCTCAGTGAACGGACCCGACACGCCGCCAACGAGAACGCCGCGGCCGCGCATCATCAGGAAAACCTGAAAGGTGCGAAGCTCAGCCGTGCGGCTCATGCCGCCTCCGCCAATGCATCATCGACCTCGAAGAAACCGAGCCGACCCTTCAGCGGGCGGAACGGCAGCGGAGTCGCATTGGCGATCACCAGGCCGACCGGACCGAAGAACCATGGCGAAACGTGCCACGACACGACGTCGACCAGCTCGGCGCGGCCGACAATCCCGCCGCGCGGCAGCGCGTCGAAGGAGGGAATGTCCTCGAACGGAGGCAGTGTGACGGCCGCCCGCGCTTCCATGTAGGGTTCGACATAGAAGTCGACGAAATCGTTGTATTCTCTCCGCGTCATGCCCGAAGATGCGTGGATGAGAAACGGCCCGCGGAAGCGCAGGCGGCCCGGATTGGACGGACCCCAGCTCCGGTTCTCTATGTCCTTGCCGGCATAGAGGATCGCCCAGGCCCACGGTTGGCGGATCGACAGCGCTTTCATGCCGGGAGCCCGTCGTGCGTCACGCCGTCGAGAAGGCGGCCGGCGCGCTTCTTGCCGAGCCGAAAAACCCACTCCTTGTCGCTCATCGCCCGCCGCTTTCTCCAAGGCTTCTTTTTTTGTCTTTGGCTCCCCCCGGCGGAGGTTTCGGCCGGCGCCAACGAAAAGGTCCGTCGATCCCTCTTGTGTTGAGCCGCCTCCGCCGGGAGGATCCGTCAGCTCTCCGGCGAGCCCTCGAACATCGGCAGCGTCGTTTCCGCACTGGCCTTCATCAGATCGGCGCGCACGCGCTCGCGCAGAAAGAACTCCCAGCGATAAAGCTGGTAGAACCACATGATCCCGCCGCCGGCGATGCGGTAGCGAAGACGCGCCGGAATGCGCACAGGATCGCCGTCGACGAAGGCGGCCTCGCGGAACCGTCCCCGGTTCAGGAGTGCGAGCACCTGGCCGAGACCTCTGATCTGTCGTGTCATTCGGATGATCTTCCCTTCCTTCAGCGCCAGTCCCTCAGACGCCGCTGAACGGACCGCCCGTGTTGCGGGACTCGATCGCCTGACCGGCCCACAGGATCGCCTCCTGCAACTTGGTGATGGCGAGCGACGTCTCCCGGCCCGGACGCCCGAAACGCCGGATCGTCGCCATCAATTCAGCGGCCTGGCCCTCCAGCTCGCCGATCAGATCACAGTCGCGCACGCTCAACTCGCCGCGCGGGATGATGAGGATTTCAACCTCACCGGCACCCCCCACATCCTCCGGCATGCCCTCGGTTCGCTTCGTCGTCATGGACCCGTCTCCTCTGTTTGGATTTTGTCGCCCCGCAGCTCGATCACCTTGTCCCGGCGATGGGGCGGGGGCTCGCTCACCCACTCCTTCAGCGCCGGCAACAGCCGCTGGCACAGGACGGCGAAGCGCGCGCGCGCCACCTTCCAGCCCCACGGCTCGATCGTCTCCGTGAGCGGCGCGAGGTCCTGGTAGCCCTCCGGCAGGTCGACGCCCGAGCGCAGGTCGCGCCATTCGGTGACCAGCATCACGCGGTCGACATGATCGACCACGGCCTTGATTTCGGGCGGCACCGGCCAGGCCAGACCCGCCGCTGCGTGGATGGCGGAATCCCAGCGCTCGGTCAGACGCGCAAAACTCTCGCGCACCACGCCCGACGCCGCGCCGAACTCCGAAGCGATGGCATCGAGCGCACGCTTCTTCGGCGTCACCTCGTCCTTGAGCACGTATTCGTGCCCATCATGGACGAGGAAGTAAGAGGCGATCTCTTCGTTGAGCACGTGCATGTCGTCGAAGAAGCGCACAGGATATTTCAGGCCCTTCTCGGTGAACTGCAGGATCGCCTCCGCGCCCCGCACAGAATGCTCGGCGACGGAATAGACGACGTCGCGCGTCGCGCCGTTGAACCTCGCCTCCTTGGCCAGCATCTCGGCCATGTCGTCGAGGAAATCGACGTCGTCCGCGTGCGGATTGAGCATGTCGAGCGCGCGCCCCGACAGCGGCGTGAACAGGATCGCGCTCATAGCATTCGCGCCATGTCGCGATCGAAGCGCTCGATCTCGGCGAGGATTAGTGCGCCGGCTTTAACCAGATCGCGGCGAGCGTAATCGGGGTCGGTTTGCGGCTTCCACCAACTACGGTCCCATTCCTCCGGCCATTCATAAGGCGGATCGTCCAGTGCCACTCCGTTGTAGGGATTGAGCAGGCACGCAGCGTTGAGCGCATAGCAGGCGCCGGCGGTTACCAATTCACCGGCATCGTGCTCATCGTCGTGCGCGGCATCGAAACCCTCGACTTCGATCTGCCGCTTGCGTTCCGCCAGCACGTCGCGCGCGGCGGCCGTCTCTTGCTCGTGCTGCGCCAGCGCTGATCCCGACACGGAATGAATAGCCGCGAGGCATCCCTTTTCGTCGGCCGCCAGCCACGCGATCAATCCCTCGACCTCGATGCCGAGCAAACCGCTAGCGCTGCGCGCGACTTCCGCGCTCGTTTCCTTCGCCATCAGATCAACCCTTTCTCCAGCGCCAGGTCCTCCGGCAGCGTGATCTCGTTGGTCTTGAAAACCTGAACGTCGCCGTTGAATTCGACTGGTTCCTTCGGCAGCCACACGGCGGCCTTGGCGCGGTCGCCGTCGAGCGAGACCAGCACCGCCTTCGGACGGTCGTGATGCACGAACACTTCGAGATCGACGAGCCGGACCTTGCTCATGCAGGAACCCCGAACCCGGCGGCGTTGCGGTGCCCGCCTCCGCCGAATATCCGCGCGACTTCGCTCACGTCCTGGCGGCTGTCCTCCGAGCGCAGCGAATAGGTGCGCGCGCCGTAGGCATCGACCACGACCGCGGCGAACGGCGCATCCCGATGCACCTGCAGCAAGTCGTGAGCGAGATCGCTGGCGAAGGCGTATGGCGCATGCGCCACCGGCACGCCCTTCCATTTGCCGATGCTCTTGAGCGTCGCCGTGGGCGCCATTTCAGAGAGCTTGCGATCGTAGAAGCGCTCGATCGCCGCCGCCTCCTGCAGCAGCGCCGCGCGCTGCGCGCCGCCCCGGTCGAGCCGCGCCGCGATCTCGTCCCACACAGCGAAGTCATGCGGATAGGAGCGCAGGTAGAGCCAGATCGGGCACGTATGAGGGTTCTCGTTATGCCAAAGGTCGCGGTCGGTGGGGAAGCAGAAATCCCAGGTGAGCGTCGCGCCGGACCGCTCCTGGTCGAACCAGGCAACCACGTTGCGGCCGGCGTTCGCGATGCATTGCGCCAGCACGCCCGCGACGTGCACATAGTCGCCGCTGAAGCTGTCGATGCCCGCCAGGTCTTCCTCGGCGCTCTTGTGATGGTCGAGAATAACGATCGAGGTCGCCTGGCCGGCGATCTCGGCGAGTATGTCCGGCTTGTAGGAAAAATCCGCGATGAGGACGTTCTTGCCGGCGATGTCGACGTCTGGAAAAGGCTGGCCGTAATTCGTCGGCGCGAGCACGACGTCGGGCCAGCGCTTGCGCGCGATCCAGGCGGCGGCAAAACCATCGTCGCAGGGAAAATGGTAGATGCACACGTCGGGTTCCCAGGGCGCGTTCATGCCGCCTCGCCTTCGCGTTTCAGGCACGCCGGCAGATCGGGCATGCGCTCGAGCCCGGTGTGCGGATTGAGATCTGGTGCCGGTCTCTCCCGGCTGTCACGGCCTGCGACCTCCGTTGCGCCCGGCGTCCGCCCGTCGGGGAGCCTACTCGCGGCGTCATCGGCGAGATCGGCGTCCGCGCCTTGCTCGCCTCGCGGCATCACCCCTTCGGCTTGCGCCTTATCGGGCCTTACCGCCTCCTCCGCTTTCGCTTGGGATTCCATCTCTGCGCCATTCGCAACGCCGCTTCGCGGCTGCTCGGGCGTGGCCTCGTTTCCCCATGCCTTCCAGCCCGGCCGCGCCGGGCCGCGGCGGTTCATCTCGATCTTGGGCGTGTGCGGCCACAACGCTTCGATCATTTCCGCCGGCAGTTCGGGCTTTTCCGAATGCACGCGACTGGCCGGCTGATTGAAAATCGAGCGCCATTGATCCCCTTCCGCCGGCGCCACGACACGGCCGCGCGTGGCGACGAGCAAGATCTCGTGATCGACGCGGAACCAGTGCCCCATGCCGATGCCTTGCCCCGGCCGGTATTTGGTCCACACCGCCGAGGAGACGTAGCGCGCCTGACTCTTGTCGGGCTCCAGAAAGCCGGTCGCCGGGTCGCGCACGAACGAGGCAAAGCCCCAGGCGTCCAGCACGCAGAACGCTTCGGCCAGCATGGGGACCGTCGCCCACAAAAACAGAATGCAGTCCGCCGCGGCGATCTTGGCGACGGGCCGGCGCATGATCTCGACCAGGGGCGACGTCGGATAATGATTGTCCGCGCCGCGGTCGAGACCGGTCTCGCGGCTATAGGGTTTGTAGCGCCATTCCGGATCGGCGAGGATCACGCCGAATTTCTGCTCCGGCAGCGCCATGATCCTGCCCGCGAGCGAGACCTCGCGGGCATCGCGTCGCCCCCTTTTCTCCTCCGCCTTGGCCGAGACCTTCTTGCCGGCCGCCGCCTGGTCGATCAGCGCCTCCCGCTGCTTCGCCGGCAGCTTGGCGAGGGCATCAAGCTCCTCGCCCTTGTCCAGCGACGTGCCCTTGAGGCGCTTCAGCCCCTCGGCGCCGATCGCCGCGCCGCGCCTGGCATCGCGCTGCACCGCGCGCTCCGAATGGCCGGTGGCCTTCGACGTCGCCTCGGTGAAGCGCTCGGCGGGCTCGTCGTCAGATAGAGTCGCCAAGTTGGCGACTCTATCCTTGGCCCGCCCACGGCCGACTTCTCCGTGTTTTGTCTCCGGGTGCAGCTGCTCGTAGATGCACTTGCGCCGCGCCGTGGCCGCCGCGCGCTCCGCCGGCGAGAGGTCATTGCGGCAGAGATTCTCGTCGATCAGGATCAGCGCCGCGATGAGATCGTCGGCCTCGATCACGAAGGCCGGGATGGTCTCGCGCCCGAGCCGGCGGAACGCCTTCACCCGGTGCAGGCCGGCAAGCACCTCGTAGGCGTCGGCCTCCTGCCCGTTACGCTCCCTCCGGCAGCGGCGCACGCTCACCGGCTGCAGCAGCCCCAGCGTTCCGATGGAGGCGGCGAGCGCGGCCACCGCCGCCGCGTCGACCGCCCGCGCGTCCGCCGCCGGATAGCAGAGCGGCAGCGCAATCTCGATCGCTTCGGCCATCAGCGCTGCCTCTGCCCGTAGGGCGTGCCGCAGATGCGAATCTGGCCCGGCTGCGCCCGCACAATCTTGAGCGGGCGCTTCTCGTAGCAAGCGTTCCACGCCGCCGCTGCGATCGAGGCGATCTCGAAAGCACCGCCGCGCCGGCGCTCGCTCTGCGCCAGAAACTCCAGATGCAGCGTCTGCCGCGGGTCGCCGACCTTGAGCCCGTCATTGGCGATGCAATAGCGCCAGAACGCCTCGCCTTGTCGCGGCTGATGGGAGAGAACGGCCAGCGCCACCGACGCAGCGCCGGCCGAGCGGAAGCGCCGCGGCGCCGTCCGCTGCGCCGCCTCCAGGCAATCCTGATAGAGCCGCGCCGCCGGCTTGAACGGCACCGCGAACTGCACCCTGGAATCGATGTTGCGGATGGCTGCCGGCCACATCGACTGCGCCGTCGGCCGGAACCCGAGCAGAATCAGCGGCATCGCGTCGTAGAGCAGCCTCGCCATCGCCGGCGAGATGCCCTCAACGTCGTCGTCAAACAGGCTGGTCGAGCGGATGATCTGCGGCGTCGTCCGCTTTTTGATCACCGTGTCGAACGTGGTGTAGAGTTGTTGTAGCTCCGCCGTGCTCGTCACATCGTGGACGACGATGGAGAACTCGATCGGCACGTAGGAGAGCTCGACCGCGCGCAGCCGGTGCTGGCCGTCGACGAGATGCAGGGCGCCGTTCACGCGCCCGAACGCGAGCGACGTCTTCGACCGAAACGTTCCCTGCTCCATCGACATCGCCAGGGTGAGGATGTGGCCGTCCCGCTCCGGAGGCACCCGCAGCGCGCGCTGTTTCTCGTAGCCGTAGGCGGCGAGGATGGCGGCGGCCTCCCGCGGCCCGATGGTGATTCTGGTGTTGTCGATGATCGCCGGCAGCCCCGGCGCCCGGATGCTTCCCGCGATCGGCTGGATTTTTCCCATGCTTCGTCTCCTTGCTCCTGCTCCACCCAGCATCGTCATGCGCACATCCCCGCTCGCGCATGTCGCGATGCCGGCGGATGGCCCACACGCCCACGGCGAGGAAAATCTCGGACTCAAGGAGACCGAGCTGCAGCACCAGCCACCCAAATCGCTCCGGCGACGGCAGCACGATCTTCGCGTAGGCGCGGGAGCTCATGCCGCCTCCTGCATCGCGCGCTTGAGACGGCGCACATGCGCGGCGGCGGCGAACTCGTCCGCGGCCGCCGCCACGTCGAGATAATCCTCAAGGAGATCGTCCGGCACCCAGGCCGGTATGGCGACGTCCTTGATGCCGGCGCGCGAAGCCTTCAGGCGGCGGCGGACCTCGGGGTCGGCCAAGGCCTTCTTGCTGGCCGCCGACATGCGGGCGCGGACCTCGGGATCGGCCCAGGCCTTCTTGCTGGCCGCCGACATGCGGGCGCGGACCTCGGGATCGGCCCAGGCCTTCTTGCGGGCCGCCGACATGCGGGCGCGGACCTCGGGATCGGCCAAGGCCTTCTTGCTGGCCGCCGACATGCGGGCGCGGACCTCGGGATCGGCCAAGGCCTTCTTGCTGGCCGCCGACATGCGGGCGCGGACC
>Ga0326597_10000847_pt1 | contig 52005 bp, 46 predicted proteins | sample RVTome_12_FD_203789 | JGI IMG/M metagenome (GOLD analysis project Ga0326597, IMG submission 203789) | Soil microbial communities from uranium-contaminated site in the Upper Colorado River Basin, Wyoming, United States - RVT100D185 | ecosystem: Environmental > Terrestrial > Soil > Contaminated >... | reverse complement strand
CCCCAGGCTAGCGGGTCTTGATGGGCCGTGACCCGCTCCCCTGCTTAGGAGTGCCTGATTTCAAATCCCGAACCGCTGGAGCCCCTATCACCTCGGTTTAGTGTCATAGGTCCTTCTTCCCGCGAGGCAAAAAATACAGGAAAAGCGTCACAAGGCTTAAAACGGCCACAAGTCCCGACGGTATAAACTCGCCGACGCGCGTTGAGCGATAGCCGAAAAACGCAGTGACGAGAACGGTTAAAACAGGGGCGAAAACAAACCCCAGCTCTTTGCGTCTGAGCACGCCCAAACCGCTGGCCACAAGCCCAAACCCAAAGACGCAGCCGGCTATAAGGAACGACGCGCTTCCCGCAGTGAGATAACTAATGATTGCAGTAGTGAGGACAACGAGCCCATAAACTGTGATCACTATGCCCGGTACCTTCACTGTCTTACGCCTGCCATGTGCTCAAGTCGCCTGATCCGCTCCTCAATATTCGGATGGGTGCTGAAAAGAGTCATGAGGCCTCCACCTGTCAGTGGGTTAACGATAAACATGTGGGCGGTGGCAGGGTTGGCTTCCATAGGAATGCGTTTCACGCCCCGTTCGAGTTTTCTGAGCGCGTTGGCCAGACTCGAGGGATCACCGGAGATAGTGGCTCCGGTCGCATCCGCGCCAAACTCCCGGCTACGCGAGATGGCCATCTGAACCAGCATCGCGGCAAGCGGCGCAATGATGATCATGAGCAAAGCAACAATCGGATGACCTCCCTCCCGATTGTCGCTGCTTCTTCCTCCCAAGATCATTCCCCAGTGCGCCATGTTCGCGAGCATCGAAATGGCCCCGGCCATAGTCGCGGCGATAGTCCCAATGAGGATATCCCGGTTCTTGATGTGAGAGATCTCATGGGCCAGTACCCCGCGAAGTTCCCTCTCATCGAGAATGCGAAGAATACCTTCTGTAACCGCCACGGCGGCGTGCTTCTCGTCTCTGCCCGTGGCAAAAGCGTTCGGGGCTTCCTGGGGAATCAGGTAGAGCTTGGGCATGGGCATTTTCGCGCGTAACGCCAGTTCTTGTACAATTCGATGGAGCTTCGGGGCCTCTCCTTGCGTAATCTCCTTTGCCCCGTACATGCGTAGAACGATCTTGTCACTGAACCAGTAACTGACACCGTTCATGATCAAGGCAAAGAGAAATGCGATCACCATTCCTCCTTCACCCCCGAACGCACCGCCAGCCGTGACCAAGAGAACAATCAGTAGCGCCATCAAAAAAGTGGTTTTGAGTGTATTCATTGTGTCTCCTTCAGGAGTTCCTTTCGCGCCCTAAAAAAACATCGAAGCAACGTAAGCGATTGCACCCAAAATAACCAAGAGGACGGGAATCCATTTCTCCAGCGCTTCTTGCTTAGAGTCCACGGATTATCTCTGTTCGCTGCCAACCGCATCGCTCAGGGTGAACACGTATGGTTTTTTGTCTGGGCCTCACGCCTCCGCTTCAGTTCACGCGTAACGGAGCGCTCTAGCCGGTCTGCCGCACGATCAATGGCCCTGTGGAGGTCAGCATCGGTCGCCCCCACAATCACCTTCCCCGACGGAGAGAGGGTCACCGTAACCCGGCACTGCTTATCAAACCCGCGGCGTGGTCCGTTGAGGTCCGTGACTTGCACGGCGATTTGCCGGATCTTTTGTTCAAACCGGCTCAGTGCGAAGCGCAGGCGGCGCTCCACATGGGCCAGTAGTGTGGCGGTCAACACTATATGCCGTCCTCGAATGCCGAGCTTCATAGGCGCTTCCTTTCCCTCCAAAAATCTTGATGTTTGCCGCCGTTCTTGGAATCCTTTCGACACATCAGTTGGCAAGCTCTTGAATTTTGGGCCCGCCTGCTCAGGCGACAAGCACTTGGGTTACTGTTATCGGGCGTAAATATTTTGGAAACTAACCAGCTCAGTTTCTCTTCCCGCGGATCTCTGCGCGCCGCCCAACCGGGAGGGACCAACCGACGCTTGGAGTTTGGCCGCGAATGAGAAACTTATCCGGACTAGGTAGATGGAGGAGCGCGGATTACTACGGATTCTAGCGGGAGTAAACGAGGTAGGTTCTTTTTATCGACAACGCTAAGAAAATACGGATGAAAGAAAGTGGTCCAATGCACCGAGGTAATCGTCAAGGCGACCTCAGGTCGCGCACCGTGGTTGTATTTGATGTTCTTCCTGACCTTGGCAAAGGAACTGTAACTGACCTTGGCAGCACCAACCTCCGTGTGCAGCTCAAAGTGTAAGGACAGAGAAAATATGGCGAGCAGAAGCCCGTACGCGAGGATGCGAACAGGCCAAGGTTTTCTAGCGACTTTTGCCAAGGGAAACACTCCTTACAATCTCCATAGGGAAAACCGTCGGTGATGTCAAGGCGGATGACAAGTCACCTATCTACTCCTCGCAAATTGCTCGCTTTGACATTTAATCGTATCGCTCATGGTGAAGAGATAGATTCTCTCCCGCCGCTCTAGAAAAAAGCCCACGCAGATGTCGACGAGGCGCAGTCCGGTAATCTCGCAAAGAAGCTTATCGAGATCCGGCTGTAGTTCGCGGCATAGACTTTCGCTGACCTCTTGGAGCAGCAGTCGTCCGGCCTTCATGCTGCCCAGATTGATCTCCGACGGCGAAAAAGCTTCTTTGCATCGGATCACAATCAAGTCACCCATGATGCTGACTCCTAGCCGCCATCTTCCTCCCATTCGTTGCTCGAAAAACTCTTCCAGCGAACAACGTATGTGCCGTGTCAAATCGAGTTTAGTCACGCGATGCATCCGTTGATGAAATATCTCCGGCAGCTCGATTGTTAGTCCGAAGCCTATTTTTCATTTTGCCCTTCAAAGAATCGACGAACAGGACGACAGCAAGAATACCTATGCTGCCGCCAATGATCCAAAAAATGGGAATCCACCTTTCCATCGGGTTCTCCTTTCACGAAATAAAAAGGCCAGCCTGTCCCTTACGGGATAAGCTGGCCTGCCTGTTAGCAAGTCCTCCCCTTAAGGGGTTACTTTCTATCCGGCCTACCGACTAGAAAAATAAAAAGCGGATCTGGCGCTCGCACCTCAGGCCGCTTACGCCCCAACTGGCTTCTCTTTAGCTCGAGCCCTTTGGGTCATCTGCAAACCAATCGAGCGTTATAAAAACAGACCGTCAAAAGTGAATATCAGTGAAATTCCAAGTCTTTCACTTTACTTCACCGCTGATCTGCCATTTCCTTAGTTCGAAATTTTCACAGCGATGCCGAGAGGTAATGCGCTATCGCCGATACTCAAAGCCGTTCCTAATCTGGATACCTCCCAAGATGGGACAGGTTCTTTCGATAGTCCTTCCTTCACGCCGACACCCGATGTGCCGGCTTTTTCCGATTTGATGAGGTATTTTACATTAGTCCCGTCGTGACGAGTCATAGATAGGATCACCTCTTTTCCTTCCGCTGCGGACACTGTGATAGGATCACCGCTTTTCCTTTCCGCTGCGGACACTGTTTGAATCGCGGCAATTTGATTCGCGGCTGTTGTTTTATTCACTGTGTCCAAATACATCCACCAGAAGGACGCAACAAATGTCAGTAGAACCAACCAACCATACTGACCTACCCTTTTCTGCCTTTTCAAAAATCGAGTTCTCTGTTGATCGAAGAAGGTGCGGTAAGCTTGCCTTTCGGCTGCCAATTTCTTAGCAGGATCTTGCTCCGGCGAACTTTCAGGTTGATCAAATGAAAGTCCAACATTGTTCAATATCATGCCTACGATCACCAACACTAACGGGACGGCGACCACCAAAAGAGGATTCATAATCTCTCCTTTTTGAGGCTCTTGATAGCCTTTAGATTCGTACGCCCCGACCCCTCGATCTAAAAGAAACTACGCCTGTGCCCCTACCTTGACCCGCCATTTATCAAACCGAGCCTCCAGCCTGCTTATGATCTCCATACAGACCATCCCCGTTGTGGCAAAAATAAGGATGCCGACAAAGACTTTATCAGTCTGGAAGGTCGCGCCCGCGACCGTGATCATAAAACCGATCCCGGCGGTGGCGGCATAAAGCTCCCCGACCATGACGCCGATCAGCGCCCTGCCGACTCCAAGCCGCAGGCCTGTAAGGATGAAGGGCACGGTAGAAGGCAATACGACGCTTTTGAAAATCATCCACTCGGTGGCACCGAAACTCCGCGCCGCGATCAAGAGATTGTAAGGCGTAGTTTTTACCCCGTCGCGCGCATTGATCAATATTGGAAAGACTGCCCCTAGAAAAATAATGCCAACTTTAGAGAGAATACCAATACCCAACCAGATAATAACCAGGGGTAAAAGGGCGACGCGCGGTGTGGCGTTCATGGCATTGATAAAAGGATCGAAGACGTAGGACATCCTTCTATACCAACCACACCCGATGCCGAAGGGGACGCCAACGGCAACCGACAGGAAAAATCCCCAGGCAAATTCAATCCCGCTGACCCTGAGATCATTATAGATCTCTCCCGAGGCAAATAGCTGCACCCCGGCCTTCCATACGAGCGACGGTGCGCTCATAAACATGGGGTTGATGAGCTGAAGCGTGTTGCCGACCAGCTCCCAAGCTGTCAAAAATATAATGACAGCAGAAGTCCCAAGGATCTTCTTTTCCTGGTTCAAATAAAATTTGTAGAGGTTTGAGGCCTCCGCTACCCTAACGTCTAATAGTACCTCTTCTTGTTGATTCGCGTAATCCGCCATAGATTTACCCTCCTTCTATAACAAAAAGGCCAGCCTCTCCCTCCAGGGATAAGCTGGCCTGCCATTTAGCAAGTCCCCCCTGAGCGGAGGTACTGTCCAATTTGCCTACCGAGCTATTCTTCAGAGAATAAAAAAGCCGACCTGAAACTTGCGTTTCCAGAGTCGGCCCATTTCCCGACTGGTTAGGGGCTTTTCCCCTGAACCGTTCAGGACATCGTCAGACTGAGGGTCTTATAAGCTCATCGACGCGACAAGTCAAGCCCCTTTTTTTCGGTCAACTCGCCTTTCGAGATCGCTTTCCAAAACGAAAACCATAACCCGTTCGCCCAGAACTGTGCTGATATCCGTATGGAGGCTGACGATTTTGGCGCCAGTGATGTCAGCGACAACCTGATAAAGAAGAGGCTTCGCTGTCTCTATCAGAGTCGCGCGCATCTTTTTGATAAGCTCTACTCCGTCGGGGCTCTTGGTCAGCCGTTGCTCCGCAGGGGTCAAAACGCCTTTAAGCCGAACCAAAACCACGTCCTCAATGATGTGGGTTCTGGTCTCCTTCGGGCCGCGGCCCATGTAGTCGATCTCAAACTGAACCATCGCTCGACTGATCTCGGCTTCCATTTCGCCTTTGGTTTTCATCGTCCTAGTTCAGGCAAGCTGATTGCTGCGGTCGCTTGGCTGGCACTGCGACTAACGGTTTGCGATTAGAGCAAGGTCTTCAAATCTGTTTCATTAAAGCCAGTCAACTTTTTCTTGCCGTTGATAATGACCGGCCGCTTAAGAAGGTTCAGGTCGCTTTGTAGATAAACTTGATCTTGGCCGCCATAGTTTTCCTCGCGAGGAAAACCGTTCAAGGTTCAAGGGTTCAAAGTTCAAGGAATGACTCCGCCCCTTAAACATGGAACTTTGAACATTGAACGGCCCGGTTCACCTATTTAAAGAACTTGGCGACCCGTTCATAGGCCGCGGGTTCGATTTCGTTGCGCGCCGGCCATTCTGATTTCGATGTAAACGGTATCGTCGCGTCGATGATCGCCACGGCGTCGCCGAGCCAGCCGCGGAAGCTTTGCACCTCGCGGATGATCTCGATGTCTTTGTCCCAGTGCACGCGGGTGGCCACCGCCCACAGGACTTCCCGTTCGTTGAAGACGTCGACGTCCTCATCGACGATGACCGCGAGCTTCAAATTCGGCATCTCGACGAACGCTTGCATGCCGGCTTTGTTCGGCTCGTTCTCGAATTCTTTCTTAATCGATATGTAGCAAATGCAGCGGCCGCAGCCTGAAGCTGCAAGGTGGATCCCCTTGATGCCGGGAATGTTTTTCTTGATGACGTTGTAAACGCTGCCTTCTTTCGGGATGCTGCCGAGGTTCCAGTGGTCCATATGGCCGGGCCAGAAGTCTTCGACGATGCCGCCCCGCCGGTGAGTGATCGTGGTGACTTCGATGACGGGCATGTCCATTATAGGCTGGGCGTAACCAAGAATTTCGCCGAAGGGATTTTGCGGCTGGCGCACGCCGGGAAGGATCTCTCCTTCGATAATGACCTCGGCGTCGGCCGGCACCATGAATTTATCCCCCCAAGTCGTCGATGGGGTTAACCGAAGAGGTTCCTTCAGAAAGGCCGAAGCGGTTAAATAATCATTGTTGCCCATCGGCGTCATGGCGCAGGAGGAAAGATAAAAAGCCGGGTGGTGTCCTAGGATGACGATCACGGGCGCCCGCAGATTTTTCTCCTCGTACTCGCACGCCATGGCTTCGAGGTGGTGATGTTTGTGGGCGGAGAAACTCATGTGTTTGGGATCATGGTACTTATTTTTCGTGAACGTAATGTCGTAGAAATCGGCGTTCAGTCTCTTCATCGCGCAGGTCATAGTGTGATAGGGGCCGGCGTCGCCTTTTTGGTGCATCGGCATGGGAAGCACTCTGAGATCGGCCTTGTCCCCGGTCAGCACGACTTCCTTGACGGGGGCTTTCTCCGGCGCAATGGTTTCGATCTTGCCTTGCCGTTGTTCGAGCTTGGCGACTTCGAGGCTGACTTCCATGGGAGACTTGATGTCGCCCATGTCGAGCGAGTCGGCGATGTACTGTCGCGTGACCCACGGGTTGTAGAACATCGGGAACGGCGACTTCTGCCCGTTCAGCGCGGGAACATTTTCAAACAAAACCATCTTGGGTTCGTTGCGTACATCGAGGTGCTTTAGATAGGCGACGGTCTCGTAATTGTTCGCGTCGATAAAGTTTTTCTCGCGAATGATCGATCCTTCTCTCTTTGCGCCCTCCTGGGCGATGAAGCTTGGCAAATCTTTGGCCATACGGATTCTCCTCTTAAGAATTTATTGAAGCAGCGTCATTTCTACTTAGATGAATCGCCCCTGGAGTGCAAGCGCGGATTATTCACGCTAATTTGTCCGAGGAGCGAGCCTCTCCGTTCGCGGGCAATGGGGCCGAACCTTGAAGAGGGCGGCAAACTTAAGAGCCGGTGCGCACAGTGAAAATGGAGCGCAAACCTATTGCCACGTGCGTACAAGCTGCCGCAACTTTACGCTCCTGTGCCCGCTCGCTACGAGGCTCACTCCTCGGATTACCGCGTGTCGAGTTTTTTCCGCGGAGCCTGAACAATCCCGAAAGGCGAGGTCAGCTCTTGATCAGCCCGATGAGGGCGCGCAGCTTATGGGACCAGCCGGAGCGGCAGAGCAGAGTGAGCAGGTGACGAATCTGCCGCGTCTTCTTCGCGCTGGCCGGGAACCAGGGGAACTCTTCTTTGCGGCCGGATCGGTCGATCACGATGGTTTTCTGCTGGCAAAACTTGCGAATCCCTTCGGCACCATGGCGGTAGCCGAAGCCGCTGTCTTTAGTGCCGCCCATGGGGGCGTCGGGGATGATGAAATTGACCAGACTGTCATTGATGCAGAGCGAGCCGCTGTGCATGCGTTCGGCCAAGCGCCAAGCCTCCATGGGGGAGCGCGAGAAAATGGCTCCGCTCAAGCCGTACCGGGAATCGTTGGCGAAACGAACCGCCTCGTCGGCGTCCCGGACCTTTACGATGGGAATGATGGGACCGAAGGTTTCCTCTTTCATCACGCTCATGGACGGTTCGACGTCGATCAGTACCGTTGGCTCAAAGTAATTGCCCTTGTAGCGCGGATTGCGTCGCCCGCCGACGAGCGCTTTCGCGCCTTGCGCCACGGCCTCGGCGACCTGCGCTTCGACTTTTTGGAGTTGCGCTGCGGAAGTCATGCTGCCGACGTCCACCTCATCGTCGCTGGGTCCCTGGCGTATGGCGCGCACTCTCTCCACGATTTTATCGACAAACTGCTGGTAAACCGGCGCCTCGACGTAGACCCGTTCGATGGAGGTGCAAACCTGCCCCGCGTTCATCAGCGCGCCCCAGACGCAGGCGCCCGCGGCGCGCTCGAGATCGGCGTCCCTGAGAACGATCATCGGATCCTTGCCGCCGAGCTCCAATGAAACCGGGATCAACCGCTCGGCGGCGCGACGCATCACATGCTTGCCGGTCTCGACGCTGCCGGTAAACGCGATCATGTCCGCCTGGTCGATGAGCGTTTCGCCGGTTGCGCCGGCGCCGACCGCCACCTGCAGGAGATTTTCGGGAAAACCGGCCCGGGCCGCCAGTTCCGCACCGAAAATCGCCGTGAGCGGCGTTAGCTCGGAGGGTTTGATAATAACGGCGTTGCCCGCCATGAGCGCGGGAATGGCTTCGCCCAAGGTCAAAGTCAGTGGAAAATTCCACGGGCTGATGATGCCGACAACGCCGCGCGGCGAATAGATGGAAATGACCCTTTTCGCCTTCAGCAACAAAAAATGGGGCCGAACCCTTTCCGAGCGCAGATACCGGGCGCCTATTTTGGCCCAGACACCGATGGCGTCGCAAAGATAGAACAGCTCGTTGCCATAGACTTCGGCTCTCGGCTTACCGGTTTCCGAGGTCAAGATGTCGGCAAGCTTCTCTTGCTCATCGAGCAAAAGATCGCGCAGGCGATAGAGCAAGCGCGAGCGTTGCTTGAAGCTGGTAGCTTGCCAGATCGCTTGCGCTTTCCGTGCGCGCGCGACGGCGGCCGACACGTCGTCGGGTTGCGCCACCGGCAACTCGGCAATCGTCTGGAGTGTAGCGGGATTGCGTATGGTGATAATCTGAGCGCTCACAGGGTTGGTTTTGTTTCGCGAGGGCAGTGTGTGACGAGGAAAGTGGCCAGGATGCCATTCGACGAGTTACAGCATCGTCTGGCCGCCGCAAATGTTGATCGCTTGGCCGGTGATGCCTTTGGCAAGGTCCGACGCGAGGTAACAGACCAGTTCTGCAACCTCATCCGGTTCGAGGAAGCGCCTGATCGGCACGCCTGCCAAGGCTTGCTTCTTGAATTGTTCCGGCGTGATCCCCAGGTGCGCCGCCGATTGGTCGATGCCTTGGCGCGCCATCTCCGTGTCGACCCAGCCGGGACAGACGGTGTTGACCGTAATGCCGCGATCGACCACTTCCAAAGCCAACGCGCGGGTGAAGCCGATCATGCCGTGCTTGGTCGCGCAGTAGGCGGCGTAGCCGGCCACCCCGAATTTCCCGAGCACGGAAGATATATTGATGATACGGCCCCCGGAATGGTCCGGCATATGTTTCAGCGCTGCCTTCGTGATCAGGTACAAGCCGCTTAGGTTTGTGTCCAGCATGTCGTACCACATTCCATCATCCGGATCGTCGGTCCGGCTTAGGCCTGAAATACCCGCGTTATTGACAAGGATATGAATGGCTCCCCATTTGGCGGCAACCTCCGCCACCGTTCGTTGAATATCTTCCTTTTTGCGCAGGTCCATGGGGAGCCCGAGCACCGGCAGACCCATCTTCTCGAAATCGGCTTTAGTTGCTTCAATGTGAGCAGGGTTGCGAGAAGCAATAAACACCCGGGCGCCCTTTCTGGCCAGGTTTACACCAATGGATTTGCCGATTCCGGTCCCACCACCGGTCACGATGGCCACTTTATGTCGCAGCAGCAAACCCAAGCTCTCCTAAAAGCCCACTGCTTAACTAGCTGCTTTTATGGGTAAAAGCAAGAAAACGCGTAGAACAGATAGATGTGTCAAGGGGCTTGTGAACTGCTGGTACTCAAATTGCTGCCCTTTGAGGAAAAGCGGACGAAAGCAATTCCCCAAAAAGGACAACGCGCGTCAACCTTTACAGCTTGGACAGCGGTGTATTAAAATACCAATATTAGAATTGGGTCGGGAGCCTTAAATATGGATATTTCCCAGCTATTGACCTTCGGGGTGGAGCAGAATGCGTCGGATTGCCATTTAAGTTCCGGCGAGCCGCCGATGCTACGGGTTAATGGTGATCTCAAAAAATTGGATTTACCGGCGCTTTCGCAAGAAGAAGTGCACGGCCTGATTTATGACATCATGAACGACGCCCAGCGAAAAACCTTCGAAGAATCTCTTGAGTGCGATTTTTCCTTTGAAATGGGCGGGCTGGCGCGTTTTCGCGTGAATGTATTCATGCAGCGCAGAGGTGAAGGGGCGGTGTTTCGAACGATTCCGACAAAAATCCTTACTCTGGAAGAGCTGGGCATGCCGGCGATTCTGAAACAGTTGTGCGAGAAGGAAAACGGCTTGATTCTAGTTACCGGGCCAACCGGGTCCGGTAAATCAACGACGCAGGCGGCGATGATCGATTATCTGAACCATACCTTCGAAGGTCATATTCTCACGATCGAGGATCCTGTTGAATTTGTGCATGAGTCGAAGAAGTGTCTGGTCAACCAAAGAGAGTTGGGACCGCACACCCGTTCGTTCGCGAACGCGCTGCGCGCGGCGCTGCGCGAAGACCCCGACGCCATCCTGGTGGGCGAAATGCGCGACTTGGAAACGATTCAGCTCGCGCTGACCGCCGCGGAAACCGGCCACATCGTTTTCGGCACGCTTCACACTTCGAGCGCTCCGAAGACCGTCGATCGCGTCATCGACGTTTTCCCGCCCAACCAGCAGTCGCAGATCCGCGCGCAATTTGCCGAATCGATCGAGGCTGTGATTACCCAGACATTATTGAAGAAGAAAACCGGTGGGCGAATTGCCGCGTTGGAGATTATGACCGGTACCACCGCGATCCGTAATCTGATTCGCGAAGGAAAGATCCATCAGATAATCGGGACCATGCAGGTGAGCCAGAAAGACGGGATGCAAACCATGGACATGGCCTTGCAGAATTTGGTCGCGCATGATCTCGTGACCAAGGAAGAGGCCCAAGCGAAAAGTATGACGGCGAATCTCTTCGGCCCATCCGCCGCCGCCGTCGGCGGCGCTGCGCGCCGGTGAATCGGAGCGCGTGAGCGCGAAAGCATTGAGCAGAGCGACGATGGATATTCAAGAATTATTTAAAAGCATGGTCGAACACCACGCATCGGACCTTTATCTGACGGTGGCGCGACCGTCGATGTACCGGATCGACGGGATAATCAAGCCCATCGGAGAATACCAATATCGGCCGCAGGAACTCGAAGACCTCGCTCATTCGATCATGAACGAGCGACAGCGCCAGGATTTCGCCGCGACGATGGAGATGAACATGGCGATGGCGTTGCCCAACGTCAGCCGCTTCCGCGTCAACGTCTATCGCCAGCGGGGCTCCGTCGGGCTAGTGATTCGTCGAGTGAAGGCCGAAATCGACTCGCTGGCGGAGATGGGATTGCCGCTTATACTGGGTGACATCGCGATGACAAAGCGCGGCCTGGTGTTGGTGGTCGGCGCCACCGGTTCGGGTAAATCAACGACGCTGGCGGCGATGGTAGATCACCGCAATACTATCGAGAGCGGACATATCATAACGATCGAAGACCCGATCGAATTTGTGCACCGCCACAAGAAGTCCATCGTCACCCAGCGTGAGATCGGCTTCGATACCCATTCGTATCAGGCGGCGTTGAAGAACACGCTGCGCCAGGCGCCGGACGTTATTCTTATCGGCGAAATCCGCGATACCGAGACCATGGAGGCCGCGCTTACCTTTGCCGAGACGGGCCATCTTTGCTTGAGCACTCTCCATTCAAACAACGCGAACCAGGCTATCGAGCGCATCATGAATTTTTTCCCGCCGGTACGCCATGCGCAAATCTATCTCCAGCTCTCTTTGAATTTGCGGGCGATCATATCCCAGCGGCTGATACCGTCGCCGGACAGCGGTCGTGTCGCCGTCCTCGAGATCCTCATGGACACGCCGCGGATCAAGGATCTGATCAAGAAGGGGGAGGTCGATATACTCAAGGAAGGGATGGAGCAGGGGGTTCAAGAGGGCTGCCAGACCTTCGACGACGCGCTGTTCATGCTCTACAAGGAGCGTCGCATTAACTTTGATCAGGCCATGATTAACGCCGATAGCGCGAACAACCTCAGATTAAGAATCAAGTTGGCTGGATTGAAAGTCGACGACGAGCCACAAGAAGTGCAGCCGATTAAAACGGCGGCGAGCCAGCCGAAGACTATCGGTGTAAGCGATCCCGGCGTGTTTCGTTTGCGCAGGAGTTGATCCCTATGGCGATAACCATCGATTACGCACAGCCGCTGCGGGCCATAGGGCAAGCGCTCGAAATATTGAAAATGGAAAGCTTTGAACTGGAGCCGGACGGCGACGACTTCGTCGTTCGTGGAAAAGTGACCGCGCGCGGCGGCGGTGACGATGTCGAAAGCGCCGAAAGCCGGAACCTGCGATTCAATGGGGAAGGGGAACAGAACCTTGGGGCTCCCGATGCGGAGCGGGTAGCAACGCCAGCAATCGTGAATCAACTTGATCTTTGCTACACGCTCAAAGATGTCGACCGGTTGGAACAAAAGGGACAGGCGCGGCGCGGCGAAGCGCCGGCAGTCGCTCAGACGCCGGGTCTATCGCATTTACTTCGGACCATCGGCGCGTACCTCGAAGAAAAACCCGCCCGTCTATTAAAAATTGCCAAAGACGGAGAGTCGGTGACCGTCGTCTATGAAACGCTTTCCGGGATTAAATTCGAAGAAAAACTTGACGGCGCCACGCTGCGCGAATGGGAAACGCAGATGTTCATCAAACGAGGGAGCCGTGATCTCCACTAAGCCGAGTTGTAACGGAATCGGAAAAACGACGACTCGCGCAAAGTCGCAAAGCACGCCAAGGGAATGAGAAGCGCAGACAAAACTGAAGCACGAAATTCGAAATCCGAAACAATTCTAAATGATCAAAAAATACGAAGTTCCAAACAAACCCGTTTCGGATTTCGTAATTGGGGTTTAAGGCTTTGGGTTTATTTCGGGTTTCGAGCTTCGGATTTGGGATTCGATTGGAGCGTAATTGGCGTCTTGGCGCGATACACTTTGTTGCCGTCCTTTTATTGAAGATTCGAAAGGTAATATTCTACGTCTAAGCGGCGCTCATGGCCGGCGAGTCTCGATCCAAATTCACTTATTCTTCGTCGAAAAAAGCCCGAGCAATTTCGCGATCGGATCGTAGTAACGGTCCACCACCCGTTCTTTGAGTGGGATAATGGCGTTATCGGTGATGTGGATATGCTCGGGGCAGACTTCGGTGCAGCACTTGGTGATGTTGCAGTAGCCGAGTCCGGCTTTCTTTTGGAGCAGTTCTATCCGGTCGTTGCAATCGAGCGGATGCATTTCCAGCGACGCCAGGCGCACGAAAAAGCGCGGGCCGGCGAAGGCCGGTTTATTATCGTCGTGGTCGCGAATCACGTGACACACGTTCTGGCAGAGAAAGCACTCGATGCACTTGTGAAACTCCTGGACCCGGTCGATGTCTTCTTGAAACATCCGCCGGGTGCCATCGGCTTCTTTCGGTTTTGGCTTGAAAGCTGGAATCTCTTTGGCTTTTTCGAAGTTAAATGACACGTCGGTGACGAGGTCGCGGATGATCGGAAAGGTTCGCATCGGCGAGATCGTAATGGTTTCGCCGGGCTGGAAAGTGTTCATGCGCGTCATGCACATGAGGCGCGGCTTACCGTTCACCTCGGCGCTGCACGAGCCGCATTTGCCCGCCTTGCAGTTCCAGCGCACCGCGAGATCGTTCGCTTGTTGCGCCTGGATCGCGTGGACCACGTCGAGCACCACCATGCCTTCGCCGACGCCTATGCGGTAGTCGCGAAACTCCCCGCCCTTAACGTCGCCGCGCCACAGCCGCATATGGACTTGCTGCTCAGCCATTACTTCTTCTCCTCAAGCAGTGCTTTTAGCTCCTCCGGCATTTCCGGCAGAGGCTCTTGAGAAAGCGCCAGCGCGCCGTTCCTCTTGCGCACGATCACGTTCACCTTGGCGAACTTGGCATCCGTGCTCGGATAGTCGTCGCGGGTGTGGCCGCCGCGGCTTTCCTTTCTCTCGATCGCCGCCAGGGTTGCCGCTTCGGCGAAGGTCAACAACGAATGCAGATCCAAGGCGAGGTGCCAGCCGGGATTATACTGCCGGTTGCCTTCGATTTTCACATTACGCGCCCGCTGCTTCAATTGCTGGAGGGTCTCTAGCGCTTTTTTCAACTCCGTTTCGACGCGGATGATGCCCACCAGGCCTTGCATGCACTCTTGCAGATCCGCGTGGATCGTGTAGGGGTTCTCGTTCCCCTTGCTCTCGAATGGCGCGAGCATCCCGCGGGCGAAGGCGTTGACCTCGTCGTTGTTCACGGTCAGCGCCCCCTTGAGAGACTTGCAGTACTCGGCCGCGTAGAGCCCGGCGCGCCGCCCGAAAACCAGCAAATCGGAAAGCGAGTTTCCGCCGAGGCGGTTGGCGCCGTGCAAGCCGGCCGCGACTTCGCCGGCGGCGAACAGACCGGGCACGGTGGCCGCCGTGGTGTCGGCGTCGACCCGCACGCCGCCCATCGCGTAGTGGCAGGTCGGCCCGACTTCCATCGCTTCTTTGGTGATGTCGACGTCGGCAAGCTCCTTGAACTGGTGGTACATGGAAGGCAAACGGCGCTGGATGTAATCCGCCGGGCGCCGCGACGCAATGTCGAGAAAAACGCCGCCGTGCGCTGTGCCGCGCCCGGCTTTGACCTCGGAATTGATCGCCCGCGCGACTTCGTCTCGGGGCAGTAAATCCGGCGTGCGCCGATTCCGTTTGTCTTCGTACCAGCCATCCGCTTCCTTCTCGGTTTCGGCGGTCTCGGCTTTGAAGAACTCGGGAATGTAATTGAACATGAAGCGTTCGCCCTTGGCGTTCTTCAAAGTCCCGCCGTCGCCGCGCACGCCCTCCGTGACGAGAATACCGCGCACGCTGGGCGGCCAGACCATGCCGGTCGGGTGGAACTGCATGAACTCCATGTCCATCAAATCGGCGCCGACGTCCGCGGCCATGGTGACGCCGTCGCCGGTGTATTCCCAAGAATTGGAAGTGACCTTCCAGGCCTTGCCGCCGCCGCCGGTGGCGAGCACCACCGCCTTACATTTGAACAGAATGAACTTGCCGGTCTCGCGCCAGTAGCCGAAGGCGCCGGCAATTCGGCCGGCGTCGGTGAGCAGGCGCTGAAGATTGCACTCCATGTAGACGTCGATCCCTTTGTGCACGGCGTGCTGCTGGAGCGTGCGGATCATCTCCAATCCGGTGCGGTCGCCGACATGCGCCAGGCGCGCGTAGCGATGGCCGCCGAAGTCGCGCTGCAGGATCAATCCTTCTTTGGTGCGGTCGAACAGCGCGCCCCATTCCTCCAGTTCAAGCACGCGGTCCGGCGCCTCCTGGGCGTGGAGCTGCGCCATGCGCCAGTTGTTCAAAAGTTTGCCGCCGCGCATGGTGTCGCGGAAGTGAACCTTCCAGTTGTCTTCCGGGTAAACGTTGCCCATCGCCGCCGCGATGCCGCCTTCGGCCATGACCGTGTGGGCTTTGCCGAGCAGGGACTTGCAAACCAGGGCGGTCTTGACGCCTTGCGCCGATGCTTCGACGGCGGCGCGCAAGCCGGCGCCGCCGGCGCCGATGACGATAACGTCGTATTCGTGGGTTTCGTACTTTTCCTCAGCCATTAGAAAATCCACCTCAAATCGGAAATCACGCCCATGGACAACAGGCGCACGTAAAGATCGGCCAGCGCCACCCAGATCAAGCTCACCCAGGCATACTCCATGTGCTTTTCATTGAGCCGGCTGATGAAGCTCCAGGCCTTATATTTTCCCGGCGCGCTGTGGAAGGAATTCAAATATCCGCCGGAGATATGCCGGCAGGAATTGCACGACAAGCTGAAGAGCGATAGCAGAAACGCGTTGACACCGAGCACGATGGTGCCGACGCCCACGCCGAAACCGTCCGGAAAACGAAAAGCCAGAATCGCGTCCCACCAGAGAAAGGCCAGAATGACAAGCGAGAGGTAGAAAAAATATCTGTGAAAATTCTGCAGCAAAAAGGGAAAACGGGTTTCGCCGCAATAGCTCTTGGCGGCATCACGCACCGCGCAGGCAGGCGGTGACGCGAAGAACGAGCGGTAATAGGCTTTGCGATAGTAATAGCAGGTGGCGCGGAAACCGCCGGGCACCCAGAGAACCAGGAACGCCGGCGACAGATTCCACCAGGAGCCGATCAGCGGGATCGTCTTGTGCACGCAGTTCGCCGAGATGCACGGCGAATAGAATGGCGAGAGATAGGGCGCGAAAAAGTAGTGCGCGTCTTGCAAGGCGGCCCAAGTCGCGTACACCACAAAGCCGCCCAGCCCTACGAAAACGAGCAGCGGTTGAAGCCACCAGGCGTCGGTTCTCAATGTTCGAAACTGATCCAAGCTCGCGCTTTTACCGTTCACGGCTGTGTCCTCTTTGTTAATGATGTTCGGTGAATTTATTTTTATTTCCTACCCGGATGTCGGAGGGGTGTCAAGGTTGGCGCTCCTCGTTTCGGCGGATTTGCGCACGAAGGCCGCCACGGGGGATTGTCTCCCTGGCCAGATGGCCCACAAGCTCCGCCTCTGGGAAGAGTGAAAGTCAAACCGTGCTACGATGGTTACTTGGCCGCGGCACCGGCTTTTTTCGCCTGGTCCGCTTCTTCGAGCTTGAGGTATTTATCGATGATCTGCGGAACATCTTCCTTGGTGACCTTCATATACCAAAGTCCTTCCGGCCAGATCATCATGTTGGGTCCGAAGGCGCAGACGTCCAGACAGCCGCTTCTGACCACGCGGATTTTGCCCTTGAGGTTGCGTTCCTTGCATACTTTCCTGAGTTCCTCCACCACCTCTTCAGAGCCGCTGTAGCCGCAAGACGGGCTTTCTCCGTTGCGGTTGTTGATACAGATATGAATTTGCCGGATATAGGGCTGCGGTCTTTGAATCATGAACCCCCCTTTATAATACGTATAACAAAAAGCCGGGGACTTTGCACGCTAGACGCTATACCTTGTCCGGAACGCCCGGATGGGTCATTCGCCGGGCATCGAGAATTTTCTCCAGCTTTTTATCCGAGAGAACTTTGTGAGCGCGCGCCACTTCCCTAACGGTTTGACCGGACGCATGGGCTTCCTGCGCGATCTTCGCAGCCCTATCGTAGCCGACAAACGGCGCAAGCGCCGTGACCATCGCGAGGCTGCGCTCCACGGTATCCCGGCAGCGTACCCGGTTGGCTTCAATGCCCGTGATGCACTTTTCCGTAAAGGCCGTGATTACGTTGGCCGTGAACTCGATGGCTTCCATCAGTTTTAGCGCCATGATCGGCATCATGACGTTCAACTCGAAGTTTCCCGCCTGGCCGCAGAAGGTAATGGTCGCATCACAGCCGATGACGTGTGCCGCCACCTGGAGCACCGATTCGCAGATCACCGGATTGACTTTGCCGGGCATGATCGAGGAGCCGGGCTGGGTTTCCGGTAGGCTGATCTCGCCGAGGCCGCACCTGGGACCGGAAGCGAACCAGCGCAGATCGTTGGCGATCTTTGTTAAACTCACAGCGAGAGTTTTCAAAGTTCCGCTGAGCTGCACGACGGCATCTTTGGCGCCCTGGGCTTCAAAGTGGTTTTTCGCCTCCCGGACCCGGAGACCGGTCATCTCGGCGATCGTCCTGATCGCACGACGCGCAAATTGCGGATGGGCATTGATCCCGGTGCCGACCGCCGTTCCGCCTAGCGGTAGTTCCTCGAGACCGTTGGCTGCTTCGCTGATGCGTGCGCGGCTCAATTCGATCTGCCGTGCATACCCGCCGAATTCCTGGCCGAGCCGGATTGGGGTGGCATCGTTGAGATGTGTGCGCCCGATTTTAACAATGCTGTCGAACCGCCTGGCCTTTTGCGCCAATGCCTGCCCCAATTCCTCGAGGGCGGGCAATAGTTCTTTTTGAATCGCCTCCAGGGCGGCGATGTGCATCGCCGTGGGAATCACGTCATTACTGGACTGGCAAAGATTGACGTGGTCGTTGGGATGGATTTCCCTGCTGCCGCGTCGCTTGCCCAGGAGTTCCAACGCCCGGTTGGCGATGACTTCGTTGGCGTTCATGTTGGTTGACGTGCCGGAACCGGTTTGAAAGATGTCCACGACGAACTCTTTATCGAGTTTTCCTTCCATCACTTCGGTGGCAGCTTTGCGGATCGCGGCCGCGACCTTGGTATCTAGAAGTCGTAGCTCTTCGTTGGTAGTGGCGGCGGCAAGCTTGATCAGCCCCAGGGCGCGAATGAATCGCGGCGGAAAGCCGATGCCGCTGACCGGGAAATTCTCAACCGCTCGTTGGGTTTGGGCACCGTAATAGGCACTCTTCGGCACCCTGACCTCGCCCATCGAATCATATTCAGTGCGGTATCGGTTCTTTGCCATATCAATCCTCCCTCATGACGGTGCTCGTTAGCTCAAAAGCGCACGCGAACAATAAGAACCAGCCGTTGCAAGCTTTTTTGCCTTTATGTTAGCACGAACTGGTGACTACGAAACTAGACGAATTCAATCAGACGATCATCGGCTGCCGCAAATGTCCGCGGCTGGTGCGCTGGCGGCAAGCCTGCGCGAAGAATCCGCCGCGGCGATTTCAGGGCATGGATTATTGGGGAAAACCGCTCGCCGGTTTCGGCGATCCCAAGGCGCGGTTACTGATCGTCGGACTCGCGCCGGCCGCAAACGGCGGCAATCGCACCGGGAGAATGTTTACCGGCGATCGCAGCGGAGATTGGCTATACGGCACGCTCCATGCCGCCGGCTTCGCCAATCAGCCCAATTCCGACCATCGCGGCGACGGGCTTAAACTCAATGATTGCTACATCACGGCGGCGGTGCGCTGCGCGCCGCCGGGAAACAAGCCGAGCCACGCCGAGTTCGAGCGCTGCCGCCCCTATCTGGTCCGGGAGCTGAAGCTCATGAAGCGCGTTCAGGTAGTCGTGGCGCTGGGCAAGATCGCCTTTGATTCGTTTCTCAAAGCGTACCAGGAGAACGGCGGGACCGTTCCCAAGCCGCGCCCGCAGTTCGGCCATGCTGTCTCGGTCGTTTTGCCGGATGGCTTGCGCTTGATCTGCTCCTATCATCCGAGCCAGCAGAACACTTTTACGGGCAAACTGACGCAACCGATGTTCCGCGATATCTTCATGCAGGCGCGCGCCGCGCTTGCCCCCTAGCTCCAGATCGTGGAAACCGGGATACTCTACGCCATCTTCGCCGGCCTGTTCTGGGGCACAAGCCCCGTGTTGGTGAAGCGCGGGCTGGTCAACGCCGATGTCAGCGCAGCGACGCTCTACCAGCAAGCGACGATTCTCGTCACCTTGCTTGCCGCCGCGTTGCTTGAAGGCGATCTGTTCGCCGGGAAAATTGCGCCGCTCGCGATTCTAATTTTTTCCGCTACAGGCATTGTCGGCGCCTATCTGGGGCGAACTCTGTTTGTTAAGAGTGTCGATGAGATCGGTGCGTCGCGCGCACAGTCGCTGAACAACTCTTCACCGCTGATTACAGTGCTCTTGGCAGCGCTGCTTCTCGGCGAGTATCTCACGTTTTCGGTCTTGGTTGGCGTGGCCTTCATCATCTCCGGCGTGTTTTTCGTTGTCCAATCTGAAACAAATGCGAGCGGAACTACGACCGGACGCAGGCTCACGCCGACAGCCGTTCTCGCGACGCTCTGCTACGGCGTGGTTCCGGTGCTGAAAAAGTTCGGCACGGACAACGGCGGCCCGCCGGTGCTTGGCGCTCTCGTGATGCACGCCACCGGGCTGGTGCTGCTATTAACCTTGGGAAGTCTGCTCAAGATCGAGCTTAAATGGGAAAAGACAGCGACGAAGAGCGTCGCCTGTTTCGTCACCGCCGGGATTCTCTATGCCATCGGTTCCATCTTGACGCTGAAGGCGCTGGTGCTCGCGCCGGCCTCGGTGGTGGCGCCGATCTGGAGCGCGCAGCCGATCGTCAGCTTCTTTCTCGCCAAGGCGACGCTCAAGGGGATCGAAGAAGTTACGTTGAGAGACGGCGTAGCCGCGGCGCTGGTCGTCTTGGGGGTGTTGGTGCTACGGTGGGGATAAGTCAGTTAAGAATTGGGTCTTCAGGCTTTCGTGTGAAGCAGGGCTGGGAGATCACACCGCCGAGGCGCGGAGAGCGCAGAGTGAAAAGTTTTTGATCAAAAAATTCTCCGAACTTTGCGAACTCCGCGTCTCTGTGGTGATTTTTTCTTCACAGGAAACCCGGAATAACCAGGGCTCTTCGGTATCTGTCCAACATGCCCTAGAGTTCGCATCGTCGCACTGAACCGGCCGCTGTGCCGCGGCCGTCTACTTGCTAAGCGCTTCGGATGCTTTCTTGTGCTGCACAGAGAGCTTTGGTAAGAATGAAGGTGTACGTAATGCGCGGGCGGAGATGACATGGCTAAGCAAGGGATTCATAGCAGCCAGCTCACCTATGAGGACTACCTTCAGTTTCCCGACGATGGCAAGCGTCATGAAATCATCGATGGTGATCACTACATGACTCCCGCGCCAAAAACGAAGCACCAGAGAATATCGGGCAACCTAGCAACGGCTATGATATCCTTTTCCAAACAACATAAGCTTGGTTTGGTTTTAACCGCGCCATGCGACGTGATCCTCTCTGATGAGAACGTGGTCCAGCCCGATCTTTTGTTTGTCTCCACCGCACGCGCTGCCATCGTGACGGAAGACAACATCCAGGGGGCTCCTGATCTCATCGTCGAAATCCTTTCCGAGTCGAGCCGCAAAAAGGACGAAGTGACCAAGCGCAAGCTCTATGAACGTTTTGGCGTCCGGGAGTACTGGATTGTCGACCCGGAATTGGAGATCGTAAAGATTTTCAAGCTAACGCAACACGGATACGGACGCGCCTCAGAGCTGAGCAAAGAAACTAACGATGTCCTCACTACGGAACTTCTGTCCGGTTTTGATTGCGCCGTTAGTGAAATTTTCGAGTAAGTTCCTTCGTTCCTAACCTCAATAAACGAAGCCACTGCGCGAGCGGGGCATTGACACCGCCGTAGAATACAATGGACCGAAGGAGATGCTCACCCCCTTTGGAATCGCCATTTAAGTGGTTCCACGTTGCAAGCAGCGTGGTCAACGAAAAATAAGAATCGCGCCAAAAATACTTAAAATTTAGCGGACTTTCGCGCAAGAGAATCCAAACTACCGTGACTCCCGCAAAACATGCCCTGAGCGAAGTTGAAGGATCGCAGAAGCACCAAGGGCAAAAAATTCGAAGCACGAAGCTCGAAACAAATTCAAAACGATGAAAAACAAAACAACTACAATGCTCCAAACGGGACGGATCGAATTCGCTGTCTTAGATATTCTGATTTTGAATTTATTTTGGCCCCGGTTTGTTTCGGATTTCGTGCTTCGGATTTCGGATTTACCCATGTGGAGTTTGTTTCGGATTTCGAAATTCGGATTTTAGATTTGCTTCGCTGGTTACTTGGCGCGATAAGATATTGTGTCACTTCAGTGTGTAGGATTTTCGGAGGAAGCGATGAGTGGGAGTCGAGATTATTTTGAAATCGAGGCGGAGTTGAAAAAGCGTATCGAAGGCGACGTTCGCTTCGACCGTTATTCGCGCCTGCTCTATTCCACCGACGCCTCGATCTATCAGATCGAGCCCATCGGCGTCGTGGTGCCGCGTGATAAGGGTGACGTGCAGGCAGTGATTGAAGTCGCGAATAAATTAAATGTATCCGTGTTGGCGCGCGGCGGCGGAACTTCGTTGGCCGGGCAGACCGTGGGGCACTCGATCGTTTTGGATTTTTCCAAGTATATGAAAAATGTCTTCGATGTGAACAAAGAGGAGCTGTGGTGCCGCGTCCAGCCCGGCTTCGTTCAAGATGAGCTCAATGCCCACGTCCGGCCGATGGGACTGCAATTCGGGCCGGATACCTCGACGGCCAATCGCGCGACCATCGGCGGCATGATCGGCAACAACTCGGCGGGCGCCCATTCGCTCACCTACGGCAAGACGCTCGATCACGTCATCGAGCTGACGGTGCTGCTTTCCGACGGCAGCGAAGTCGTGCTCAAAGATCTCTCGGCGGATGCCGTCGAGAGCAAGAGCAAAGCCGATACGCTGGAGGGCAGGGTGTACCGCGAGATTGGGCGATTGGCGCAGCAGCACAAAAACGAGATCCTCGCGCGCTATCCGAAAATCATGCGGCGCGTGTCCGGTTATAACCTGGACGAGTTCATCAAGCCGCAGCCGTTCAATCTGTCGCGTATGGTCGTCGGCTCTGAGGGAACGCTGGGTGTCGTCGTCGAAGCCAAGATGCGTCTCGTGCCCAAACCCAAATGGACGGCCATGGACGTGATCCACTTCTACAGCGACCAGGAAGCGCTGGAGTGCTCTCAAGTCGTGTTGCAGACGGCGCCGTACGCGATGGAGTCCACCGATAAAATGATTCTCAATCTCGCGCGGGGGAATATCGAGCAATCGCGCAAGCTCGGCTTCGTGCAGGGCAACCCCGATTCGCTGCTGATGGTCGAGTTTGCCGGCGAGACCGAAGAGGAGGTCAAAGCGCAGGTCTATAAACTCGAAGAATTGCGCAAGCGGGAACAAATCGGCTACGCCGCGACTCTGGCCTTCAAACCGGAAGAAGTGAAAACGATCTGGGGCGTGCGCAAGGCGGGGCTGGGATTGCTGCTCGGGACCAAAGGCGACAAGAAGCCCATTGCGTTCGTTGAAGATGCCGCGGTGGAACCGGCGAAGCTGCCCGAGTTCATCAAACGTTTTCGCGAGATCATCAGCGGTCACGACGCCGTCGCCGGTTACTATGGCCACTGCTCCGTCGGCTGCATGCACATACGCCCGCTCATCAATCTCAAGGAACAGAGCGAGATGCATAAGATGGTCTCCATCGCCGATGCGATCTGCGATCTGGTCCTGGAGTTCAACGGCGCCATGTCGGGCGAGCATGGCGACGGCCTGGCGCGCAGCCACTTCAACGCCAAACTCTTCGGTCCCGCTCTCTACGATGCCTTCCGCCAGGTCAAGCGCGCCTTCGATCCGAAGAATCTCATGAACCCCGGCAAGATCGTCGATTCGCCGGCGATGACCGAATCGCTCAAGATCAGCCCTCAGTACAAGACCTGGGAGCCGCGGACGACGTTGGATTTCACCGAGCAGGGCGGCTTCGTCAGGGCGGTGGAGATGTGCAGCGGCATGGGCGAGTGCCGAAAGAAGCTGGACGGAACCATGTGTCCTTCCTACATGGGCACGCTCGACGAAGAACACTCCACGCGCGGCCGGGCCAACGCGCTGCGTTCCGTGCTGTCGGGCAAAGTTCCAAAGGAAGAATTCACCGGCAAGCGGCTCTATGAAGTGATGGACCTCTGTCTCGAGTGCAAGGCCTGCAAGGCGGAGTGCCCGTCGAACGTCGACATGGCGAAGCTCAAGTATGAATTCCTCGATCACTATCACCGCGCCAACGGTTTGCCGCTGCGCAACCGCATCTTCGGCGGCATCGAGACTTTGAATCGTCTCGGCTCGCGCCTGGCGCCGTTATCCAACTGGGCGGCGAATTCGTCCCTGAACCGCTGGCTGATGGAACTGTTCGCCGGCGTCGACCACAGGCGGCCGCTGCCCCAATTTGCGAGCGAGACCTTCGAAGATTGGTTCCGCAGCCACAAAACCGACGGCGACGGCGCCAACGGAGAAGTCGTCTTGTTCCACGATACTTTCAATAACTTTAACACGCCCAACGTGGCGATCGCCGCCACGCGCTTTCTCGAACGGTCCGGCTACCGTGTGCTGTTAGTCGATAAAAAGTGTTGCGGCCGGCCGATGATCTCAAAAGGCATGCTCGGCCAGGCGAAGGAAAACGCCGCGTGGAATGTCGACAAGCTCGCGCCCTATGCGGAGAAGGGAATTCCCATCGTCGGTCTGGAACCGTCGTGTTTATTGACACTGCGCGACGAGTATCCCGAGTTCATTCGGACGAACACGGCGAAAAAGGTCGCCGCGAACAGTTTTTTGCTGGAAGAATTCGTGCAGAGGGAACAGGCCGCGGGTCGGTTGACGATAAAGGGCAGCGGCAATGCCCGCAAAGTTTTGCTGCACGGCCACTGCCACCAGAAAGCGCTGGTCGGCACGGCGCCCACCGTGGCGACGCTCAAAGCCGCCGGCTTCGAAGTGAGCGAAGTCGATTCCGGCTGTTGCGGCATGGCCGGCTCCTTCGGTTTTGAAAAGGAACACTACGATCTCTCGCTTACCATCGGCAACCGCCGGCTTGGACCGGCGGTGAAAGCGGCGGGCGCGGAAGTGGAGATCGTCGCGCCCGGCATTTCCTGCCGCCAGCAGATCGATCATTTGGCAAGCCGGAAAGCGAAACACCCGGCGGAGCTGCTGTGGGAAGTCCTGAGTAATGAGTCCTGAGTGCTGAGCAGGGAGGGAACGCAAATTGGCTACGGTTGAGACATTGGGGAAGATACGGCGGTTTGAAGATCTGATCGCATGGCAAAAAGCGAGGGAGTTGACTCTGAAGATCTATCGGATCAGCCGGCAAGGTGCGTTTGGAAAAGACTACCGTTTGTCAGGTCAGATTCAGGGTGCAGCGGTTTCGATCATGTCTAACATTGCGGAGGGATTTGAAAGGGGTGGACTGGGTGAGTTTCATCAATTTCTTTCGACCGCAAAGGCTTCTTGTGCTGAGCTCCGATCGCAGCTTTACGTGGCACTCGATGTGGGTTATATCGATACTCGTACGTTTCAAGACTTGAGGACTCAGTCCGAAGAGGTCGGCCGAATTGTCGGTGGCCTAAGAGCGTCAGTGGCGAAACAGAAACAAGACAAACGAAACCGACTCTAGGTGTTTCTTAGCTCAGCACTCAGGACTCGTTACTCAGGACTCAGGACTAACTGATGGAACCACTCCGCATCGTTGGTTATTACCCTTTACCGGCGTTCGTCGCGGCGGAAAAGAACGGCTTGTTTGCCCGCGAGGGGTTGAGCGTTACTTTTGAGATTGCGACTTTTGCTCCCGAGCACAACCGCGGCATGGCCGAAGGGCGATGGGATATCAGCCTGACCAGCCCTGACACAATGCTCGCGCGGGCGACGCGCGACGGTCATGATTTTGTCCTTTATTTAATTCCGGAAAGAGGGCTTCAGGTAAAACTGGTCGGCGCCAAGGATATCAAGTCGCCGGCGGATCTTAGAGGGAAAAAACTGGCGGGCGATCCGGGGGACTCGAATTACGATCTGCACCGGCGTAAGATCTTGCGCGACCACGGCGTGCATGAGTCCGAATATGACGTGGAAATTATCGGCACCTCTCCCTTCCGTCTGGACGCGCTGCGCAAGGGGCGGGTCGCCGCTTGCATGGTGGCTCCCCCGTACGACGCCCAGGCTTTGAGCGAGGGGTTCAACCTGCTGGCTAAAGCGTCCGATCACATCCCCGATTACGTGACGACCGGCTGTTGGGCGCGCAGGCTTTGGGTCGAACAGAATCGAGACAAGATGCGCCGCTTCGTGCGCGCCTTCGTGGACGCCACCGATTGGACGTTAACGCCTGAGAATCGAGAACAGGCTTTAACGCTCTTGCAGGATTATCAAAAAGTTTCTCGACCGCAGGCCGAGATCAAGCTGCAACAGATGATCCCCAAGGCCGAAATCACCCCGAGCGAGATCAATCGAGTTGTCCAACTGAGAATCGAAATGGGACTCTACGATCCGCCCCATGATCCCGTCGAACGGTTTTACGACGCGACGCTTTGGTCCGAAGTCACGGGTCTGCCGCCGCCTGCGCCATTCGGCGTGCCGCGGCCTATCTGAGACTCAGTTCTCTTTGAGCTTCTCCCAATAACGAAAAAGCTGCGACATCGTTGACCGAAATGGCCCGGTCGATTTGCAGGCGCGACCGGGTCGAATCGATGACGTTCTGGATGGATTTCGCGCTCGCGCTGCCGTCCTTGCTGAAGGAGCGCACCATGATGTCGTAGCTCTGAGCGGCCAGTTCTTGGTCGATCTTCCAGCGCGTCGCGATATAGCTCACGGTTTGTTCGCGCTCGCTACGAATCTCGTTCAGAGCCTGGAGCATGGCGCGAATGATCCGTTTCACTTGGGCCGGCTTCTCTTTGAGTTTTTTGTCGGTTGTCGCGATTCCGCCTTGAGGATATTCGAGCAGATCGACCGCGGAAACCAAGCGCCGGTAGCCTTTGCGCGCCATGATACCGTCGTAGGGCGGTACCAGCATCGCGCCTTGCAGTGAGCCCGCGGCCAAGCCGGCCATTTGCTCAGGCATGCCGAGCGAAACCGTGCGCACTTCTCGGTCCGGGTTCAACTTGCCCTGTTGAATCAAAATCTCGCGCAGCGCGTATTCCAGGCCGCCGCCCAAAGACGTGACGCCGACCGCCTTGCCGCGCAAATCCGCCACCGACTTGATGCCCGGCGCGGTCACCAGCACGACCGATAGCTTTGCGCTGGTGTAAACGATGATTTTAAAAGCCATCCCCTGCATGGTGGAGCGCAGGATTGTCTCGACCGACGCCGCATAGTCGATCTCGCCGGTGCCGAGCGCGATGGCCTGCAAGCGCCCGCTCATCATGACGATGACGGGCTCGATGTTTTCTTTCTTGAATAATCCCCGGTCCTGGGCAAAAAAAACCGGCAGCATGCTCAGCGCGGGGGAGGGAACGGCGATGATCGCTTTTTCGAGGGCGGGCGTTTGGGCGAAGGAATCGGGCAAGGAGCCGAGAAGCAGCAGTAGCAACGCTAAATAAAGCCGCGGAGAGTATCTGAAGAAAGCGCGCACAATGGATATCTAATACTCCATCGTCGGAACAAATTCCATCGGACTTTCTTTCCGTCATCTTTTTTCGTCGCATTCCGCTGTGTGGCAAATTTTTACCGGTAGACTCGGCTTCTTCTGACATGATAGTGGCGTGACAGATATTCCCTGCGATCTCCCGTGCGCGGTGACAGATTTTTCCTGCGTTCTCCCGCGCCGCGAGTCCCCCCTTAGGTGAACATTCGACAAAGTTCCAGAATTTTACCGCCGCTGGCAAAAAGATATAACAGTCAACTGCAGCTCCTACGTCCGACCGAATCTACTCAAAATGTCCGCGCGGAAGATTGATTTTCGCCGCGTTGCTGACATGTCCTGTGCACGGTTGGCATGCGAGTTGCTGTAACGCAACTTCAGCACCGGGAATCAAATAACAAAATTCCCTCGATAATCGGTCGATACGAAAAAAGCTGGGCGGGCCAGCAGTCGCAGAGGTCCGTCTACCGATAAGAGCAAACCACGCGAAAGCGTGGGACGCAAAGCTTCTGGCCTAATTCTCAAACGAGATATGGCAGCAGGGCTGCCGAACGACAGCACATCTCTCTGGGGAACCGTGCGCCGTACGGGAGACTCACAGGAGGTGTGCAGTGATTTCTCAGAAAACATTACGCAGAGTCGCTGTTATTTGGATCTTGGCCTTAGGCGTCGTTGGAATACACCGCGCGGCGATTGCCGCGCAGCTGACCCTGACTTGGTCAGACAACTCGTCGAACGAAAGCGGTTTCAATATCGAACGGCGTGTCGGCATCACGGGAAGCTACACCCAGCTTGCCAGCGTCGGAATCAACGTCAACTCCTACAGCGATAGTAATTTACTCAACAGCACCACCTACTGCTATCGAGTTCAATCGTACAACTCAGCGGGCCTTTCGGGGCATTCCAACGAGGGGTGCGCGACAACGGCAGCTGTGACGACAAGCTATACGCTGACCGTGAGCAAGAGCGGGACAGGGAGCGGCACGGTGACGGGGACCGGGATCAGCTGCGGTGCGGATTGTTCGGAAGTTTACACCGGCGGCACGTCGGTGGTACTGACGGCGGTGGTGGCAGCGGGTTCAACATTTGGGGGGTGGTCGGGCAACGGTTGCACCACCGGGACGGTGACCGTGAACGGGAACATGACCTGCACGGCGATTTTCAATATGGGCGTCGCCGCTCAGCTGACCTTAAGCTGGACAGACAACTCGACCAACGAGGACGGTTTCAACGTCGAACGGCGTATCGGCATCACGGGAAGCTACACCCAACTTGCCAGCGTCGGAATCAACGTCAACTCCTACAGCGATAGTAATTTACTCAACAGCACCACCTACTGCTATCGAGTTCAATCGTACAACTCAGCGGGCCTTTCGGGGTATTCCAACGAGGGGTGCGCGACAACGGCAGCTGCGACGACAAGCTATACGCTGACCGTGAGCAAGAGCGGGACAGGGAGCGGCACGGTGACGGGGACCGGGATCAGCTGCGGCGTGGATTGTTCGGAAGCTTACACCAACGGCACGTCCGTGGCATTGACGGCGGTGGCGGCTTCGATCTCGACGTTTGCGGGGTGGAGCGGCGGTGGGTGCACCGGAACGCCGGATTGCAGCGTGACCTTGACCTCCGCCTCGACGATCATGGCTAACTTCGTCAATGACCTAGTCGATAAGGTTGGTGTCTACCGGCCCTCCACCGGCGAGTGGTTCCTCGACTCAAACGGCAATGGAATCTGGGATGGATGCGAGATCGATTTCTGTGTGGAGACCTTTGGCGCGACGGGTGCACTGCCTGTGGTCGGTGATTGGGACGGATCGGGATTCACCAAATTGGGTTTATTCCAACCTAGTACGGCGCAATGGTGGCTTGACACGAATGGCGATCATGTCTGGGACGAACATGCCGGCGATCAGCGTCTAGGACCGTTTGGAAAATCCTCCGACATTCCTTTCTCCGGACGTTGGACTAACTTGGGACACGACCGCATCGGGACCTACCGGCCAAGCACTGGGACCTGGCATCTCGACAAGAATGATAACGGGGCGCTGGATTGCCGAAAAGACTATTGCCCCCGCTTGCGCAACTATGCCATAGGCGATTTGCCGGTGGTCGGCGATTGGACGGGGAGCGGTACCAGCCGTGTCGGTTTGTACCGGCCCTCGACCGGTCAGTGGTTCCTCGATCGCAACGGTAGTCGATCCTGGAACGGTTGCTCGAAGGACACCTGCGTCAATGACTTCGGCGCCGCGGGAGATTTGCCGACAACCGGCGATTGGTCCGGGAATGGTATAAGCAAAATCGGAATCTTCCGACCTTCGACCCAAGAGTGGATGCTGGATTTAAATGCCAACGGGAGCTGGGACGGCTGCGATGTGGATCTGTGCGTGTCGGGTTTCGGCGCAGAAGGCGATATACCAGTCGTTGGCAGATGGTAGAGACAGCGACACAACCGGGATAGAGCCCGGTTTCTTCAATAAACCGGCGAAAACAAAAAGGAGCGACGGAAAACCGTCGCTCCTTTCATTTTTAGGGTCTTCCGGGATTACTGTGAAAGACTATTCACCACAGAGACACTCGCCCTGTGGAATTGCAGCCCGGTATTCCACAGGGCAAGAGTTCACAGAGTTCGGAGTATTTTTTAATCAAAAACTCTTTTCTCCGCGACCTCAGCGCCTCCGCGGTGCAATTTCCGAGTCCTTGCGCTGAAATAGCATGGCCAAGTTAGCCACGAGGGGCTACTTCTTCTCCGCTTTTTTGTCGTCCGGTTTCGCGGCCGCGCCTTTGGCAGGTTCGATTTTCCTAGCGTCGGTGGCTTTGGCATCTTTGGTCGCAGCTTTCCCGACGTCCGTCTTTCCGCTGGTCGTGACTTCGGAGCGGATCTGTTTCATGATGCCGGGACCGATGCCGGGGACCTTTTCCAGATCATCGACGGTTTTGAACGGGCCGTTCTTGGTCCGGTAGTTGATGATTTCCTGGGCGCGCTTTTCGCCCACGCCTTTCAGCGAGGTCAGCTCCTCCTTGGTCGCGGTATTGATGTTGACCACGGCCAGCGCGACCCCGGAAATCGCCAACCACATGAGAACAGCCAGTAACAATCTTTTCATAGACTTCTCCCTTTCTTGATTCGACGATTTTACGATCGGGTTGTTCGTTAGACGAGACCGGTCGTCCACTCATTCAAGGTTTTAACCTGGATATCACGCCGAGAGCCTTCGCGGAAGCGGGTGCAGCGGCGAGAGGCAGGGTATACGACGGACTTGAATCCGGATTAGGAATTTGCCTCGCGAAATTTCTGAATTTACGGTAAATTGATCCAAACCGCGCCTCCATCGAGCAAATGAGCCAGGTACTCATCCAACAATACCTCAACAACCTGCGCGACCTGCGCAAGGTTTCGGGCACGACCCGCGAATCTGTAGTCCGTGAAGCGTTCAAGGATTTGCTCAAGGGCTGGGCGCGCTCGCAGGACCTCATTTTCGTTCCGGAGTACGAGATCGAAACGCCGGCCAAAGACCGCCGCTACGTGGACGGCGCGCTGGTTCACACGCTGCGCGTGCCTTTCGGCTATTGGGAGGCCAAAGACGAAAAAGACGATCTTGACGCCGAGATCGAAACCAAACTGCGCCGCGGCTATCCGCAAGACAACATCATCTTCGAGGACTCGACCCAAGCGGTTTTAGTTCAAGAACGGCAAGAGGTCTACCGTTGTCCCGTCGATAACGTCAACGCTCTGGAAAAGTTGCTGGGTCTCTTCTTTCAATACGAGCGCGTTGAGATCACCGAGTTCCGCAAAGCGGTCGAGCAGTTTAAGACCGACTTGCCAATGGTCCTGGAGGCGCTCCGCTCGATGATCGAGCGCGCCTACAAGCGCGAACCTGAATTCAGGAAGGCGGCAGAAGAATTTCTGAAGCACGCCCAAGAGGCGATCAATCCGAGCCTCACCGAAGCCGACGTGCGGGAAATGTTGATCCAGCACATCCTCACCGAAGACGTTTTCGCCGCCGTCTTTCCCGGCACGCCGTTTCACCGGGACAACAACGTGGCGCGAGAGCTGTACAAGCTGGAGGCGACTTTCTTCAAGGGCGACACCAAGTATCAGACGCTGAAGGGCATGGCGCCCTATTACGCCGCGATCCGCGCGGCGGCGGCGCAGATTTCAACCCACCACGAGAAGCAGACGTTCCTGAAGGTGATCTACGAGAACTTCTACAAGGTCTACAACCCCAAAGCCGCCGACCGGCTCGGCGTGATCTACACGCCGAACGAGATCGTCCGCTTCATGATCGAAAGCGCCGATTACCTTTGCGAGAAGCACTTCGGGCGGAACCTGATCGACAAGGATGTAGAGCTTCTCGACCCGGCAGCCGGGACGGCCACGTTCGTCTGTGAATTGCTGGAACATTTCCGAGGCCAGCCGGCGAAGCTCAAGCACAAATATCTGGAAGAGTTGCACGCCAACGAAGTCGCGATCCTGCCGTACTACGTTGCCAACCTGAATATCGAAGCGACCTACGCCGCGATCACCGGCGAGTATCTCGAATATCCAAACCTCTGCTTCGTGGACACGCTCGACAACCGTTCGCGCTGCGCAAATACCGCGGCCACATGGACGATTTGTTTGGATCTGTGAGCGACGACAACGTCCGCCGCATCCGCCGCCAGAACAGCCGGAAGATCAGCGTCATCATCGGCAACCCGCCGTACAACGCCAACCAGCTCAACGAAAACGAGAACAACAAGAACCGCGAGTACCCCGAAATCGACAAGCGGATCAAAGAAACTTACATCGAAGCAAGCACGGCACAGAAAACGAAGCTCTACGACATGTACGCGCGGTTCTTCCGCTGGGCGAGCGATAGGCTGACGGAGAACGGTATTCTGGCTCTGATTACCAACCGAAGCTTTATCGATACCCGTACGTTCGACGGATTCCGGAAGGTTGTTGCGGAAGAATTCAACGAAATCTACGTAATTGATCTTGGCGGAGATGTGCGCGCCAATCCGAAACTATCTGGTACCAAGCATAATGTCTTTGGCATCCAGACCGGCGTTGCAATCAGTTTCATGGTCAAGCGCGCGAAGGCCAAAGGCTCCCGCGTTTTCTACGCACGGCGGCCAGAGTTGGAGACGGCGGAGGAGAAGTTGGCGTGGCTTGGAAGCAGAAAGCTTCTTGACGTTCCATGTGACGAAATCCGGCCAGACAAAAAACAAAACTGGATCAACCAAGCAGACAACGATTTTGACGGTCTTCTTCCAATGGCCACTCGGGAGGGGAAGCGGTCAAGAAATCAAATGAATGCGCGCGCTTTGTTCAGTCTATTTGCCAGCGGGATAAAGACTAACCGCGACGACTGGGTGTACGATTTCGCGGAAGACACCCTTCGCGAAAAAGTCCGCTTCTTTCACGATAAACTCAAAGCGCTAGCTTCTAAGAACTTGAATGACCAATTCGGGACAGATGTTAAATGGAGCCGCGATTTGAAACTAAAATTAAAGCGCGGCCCGGGTGGAGTCCCCGCGGACGGAGAAGTGGTCGAAGCACTATGGCGGCCCTTTGTTCGTAAGAGCTACTGGGTAAACAAAACGCTTAGCGACATCCTGACCGAGCACCACTTTCGCATTTTTGGTCCGAGACTTGATAAGAGAAACCCGACGATTGCCTTCCTCTGCGTTTATTCCTCCCATCCAATCGCTGTGATGCTAAGCACCGCGCCATTCGACTACTGCCTGCTCAAGACAGGGAACGGAGGGACCGAATCGGTACCACTGTTCACGTACGATAGCAACGGAACCAAACGAGACAATATCACGGACTGGGGCCTCGATCAGTTCCGTAAACATTACCAAACCAATCGCGAACAGAAAAAACGCCCAATCACCAAAGAGGCTATCTTCCGGTATGTTTACGGCCTCCTTCACGATCCAGTCTATCGTGAGAAATACGCGATTAACCTGAAGCGAGAATTTCCGCGCATTCCCTTTTACAAAGATTTCTGGCAGTGGGCGAACTGGGGCGAGGATTTGATGGACCTACACATCGGCTATGAGTCGGTCACGCCTGCCAAGCTTAAGCGGATTGACATGCCGGACGAAAAAGCACGGAAAGCTGGGCTCCCGCCGAAGTGCATCTTGAAAGCCGACAAGGACGGTGGGCGTATCATCATCGACAGCGACACCACGCTAACCGGCATCCCGCCCGAAGCTTGGGATTACAGACTTGGCAACCGCTCGGCGCTCGAATGGATTCTCGACCAATACAAAGAAAAGAAACCCAAAGACCCGACCATCCGGGAGAAATTCAACACCTACCGCTTCGCCGGCTACAAAGAGAAAGTGATCGAGTTGTTGATGCGCGTGACGACGGTGAGCGTGCGTACGGTGGCTATTGTCAGCTCGATGAGAAAAACTGCTCGGTAGACGACCGCCGTCTTACGCAGAGAATTATGAAAGGTGACCTATTCCAACAGACAGCCAAGCTACACTAGTTCTCACTCGACTCTGGTCCGTCGGACTATACACGCACAATACGGACAGTGACAGTCGTTTATTCAGACCATACAATCGAGTGGCTGAAAGCGGTGCACCAATTGGTCGTCTAAACTATCTGTTTCTTCGAACCAATGAGCCTCTTCCAGGAAAAGCATCAAAGGGATTTCGATTTCAAAAACTGTGGGACATGGCAAGCAAAAATTGGCGCGACCACATTTACCGAAGTTTGGTTCGTCTGTTGGGTACCCTTTGCTACACGCCACGAGGAATGCTCCTGTATTTTCCCGGTTACCGAGGCACATTTGTCACCGGATACGATCAAGTATTCAACCCAGTTAATAGACGCGACCCATTTCCGGTAGATCATTTTTCGTTGGAGCCCGGCTTTAATCGTTGGCATATTACCGCGAGTGATAAGTCCAGGGTGCAAAATCTTTCAGTAAAGCAATTGGCGGAGAATATGGTTTTTTGGTTTTCGATGAGCGTGCAGCAGGCTTCTGAATTCGAGGCCATCTGCAGGAAGAACACGTGGTCTTTTCAGTGCCCGGATAATGACGCTCGACGACGGGGCCAGGAGGTAGTACGCGCGTGTGAGGGCGCCGTCTTTCAAATAGTCAAAAGTCCTGGCCCTCTAGTAAGCAATGGTACAAACTTCTGGCATATAGAGTTCGTTGTAAGCCGAAAACCTGTCACCGGGTTTCCCGCTCCACCGCTTCATCTTCCGCCCAAGCCTCTCGCCGACATTAGACTTGCAGCGGGCCAGTTTCCGGCTCGCAGTCATGTAGTGCGACTCCAAAATTTTGAGGGCGCTGTAATTATATCAGTAACGTTACTTCCCGGGACTCTTTCGGTTCCTATACTGCTTACGCATGCGTAGCGACGACCCACAAGGTAGCGAATCACGCTACTTTTGAGCATCCAAAGTTCCCGGCCTCCTCTTGTCGCTGCTCGGTGTCGTCCTGCTAGGCGTTTAAATCGACGGCAACGAGATGTGCTGCCCTAAAGGGCAGAGTACTTACGGGCGCGATAGGTCGGAAACCTTGACGGTGAGAGTGGGAAATTTTCGTCCATTTTGATAGGCGAAAAAAGCAGATGTTGATGCTATATTGGTGTCTGCGAGTAACTGGTCGTAACGTTTCTTCCTATGGAAAGACAACTGCCCGGTTCGATACTCAGGGAGCTACCGCCTCATCTGCCAGCTCTTCTCGATAACGAGACCTGCGTCTACTGCGGTACATGTTTGGATGGCGTACCCGTCACAAAGGAGCACGTGATCGGCAGGCGATTCATTCCAAAAGGAAAACTTGATGGTCAGTGGAATCTGATTGTACGAGCGTGTGAGCGTTGCAACAAGCTTAAAGCGGATCTCGAAGACGATCTTTCGGCAATTTCCATGCACGCAGATGTGCGCGGGCGGCATGCTGAGCCGGACCAAGTTTTAATCGCCGAGGCCGCACGTAAGGCTGAACGGAGTATGAGTCGTCGAACTGGCAAAGCCGTCAAAGACAGTTTTGAAACACTGACGGTTAGATGGCCGATCGCGCCCGGAGCTGAGCTAGAGTACAACGCTGTTGGCCCACCGCAGGCAAACAGTGATCGCGTTTTCGAGCTCTCACGTTTGCAGATTATGGCCATTTTTTACTGGCTCACTTACGACTACACCATAAAAAGAGGCAGGTATTGGCAGGGAGAATTCCTTCCCATTGTTGAAGCAGCGAGATCAGACTGGGGCAATTTAGTACATCGGGCATTTATGGAAGCTGTTCTAAACTGGGAGCCTCGGATTCTTGCGATCGGAGCGGGTGGGTTTTTCAAGGTAGCTATACGCCGGCATCCTAGCGCTGTGTGTTGGTCTTGGGCTTTGGAATGGAATCAGAATTATCGGATTGTGGGCTTCTGTGGCGAACAGGAACCTGCAGAACAGTTAACATCGACGTTTCCTAAGCTGGAAATAATCACTGTTGCTCAAAGGGGTCCTGATTGGGTGGGCTACCGGAAGGAAATCCCCCTAGCGGAAGAAGACGACAAGTTATTTCACTGGAAGGTCGAGGGGAATGTATCAGAAGCCTGAGTTCATCCACCAATCAGACAAGTACAGACGAGCTAACCGTCGTGAAGTAGAGTGATGCTGAAATGTAATGAATGTGGCGGACTAATTGACGAGCCTGAAAATACTGCGGTGGATCTGCGCTTACCTTGTCCCTGCTGTGGCTCAAAAGCTCGTGTTTCCGCCATTCAGCTTAACGACGAAATCACTTTCTGGGAAAAATTAAAACTCAAGGCACGTCATGGAAAAGCCGGTGAGGCGAAGCCGTTCCTTGAATTACAAACCGGAGATGATTTTTATCGTAAAACCGGAGAGTGGAACCGTCGCGAAAAGATCGAAGACCGGGAAAATGACCGCTACTACGAGCACATCGTCAACCCGAAAACGGGAGAAATCGTTCACCACTGCGAAGAGCCACTGAGTCAACACCGAGGACATGGCGCTGCGAGAAAGAAGAACACCCGTACGGCACAGATTTTTGAAATCAGTGCCCGCAGATGGGAGAAGAGAACAGGCGTGTGGCGGGCGTGGAGAAACTGGGCGCTGGCGTTAAGAGAAGATACCTACGCTCTCTATTTGGCATCGCGCGATCCGCGCGTGCCGCGCCTGGCAAAGCTGGTGGTTGTTCTCGTCGTAGCCTACGCATTGAGTCCCATCGATCTGATCCCGGATTTCATTCCGGTGCTGGGATATTTAGACGATATGTTGCTTTTGCCGATGGGCATCGCCCTGGCGATAAGACTGATGCCGTGCGATGTCTGGGAAGATTGCAAGAGCCAAGCACGGGCACAGCTCGGGTCCGAGCTGCCTCGGAACCGCACGGCTGCCATCGTGATCGCGACGGTTTGGGTTGCGCTTCTCGGTTTAGTGGTGTGGCTGGTCTGGCCGTGGTGAAGCAACCGTCAGCCGGCCAGCAGAGGACCCGCCCAGGCACCGAGGATGGTGCCGCCGATCAGGATTAGAATCGGACTTACTTTGGAGAACAAGGTGAGGATAAGAGCAGTCCCCGCGATAACCCAGTAGAGCCAGCCGAAGAAAGCGTAGCTTCCCAGCGTGAATACCGTTATGCCGAGCAAACCGATCACGGCGGGGGCCGCGCCGAGACCGAAGCCTTGTAACCACGGGTGATCGAGGTGGCGGCGCACCTGATGTGAAGCCAGGACCGACAACAGCCACGGGACGAGAAAGACTCCTAAGGTTGCGACTAGAGCGCCCGATAAACCGGCGACGCGATGACCGATGAACGCCGCTGTGATCAACACCGGGCCGGGCGTTATGTAGGCGAAGCCGATGGCGGCGGCAAAATCCTGCGGCGTGATCCAGCGCATCTCACTGACCGAGATCCGTTCGAGGAGGGAGATCGCCGCGTTGCCTCCGCCGAAGGCGAGCATGCTGATGATCGCAAAGTAGACGAACAGTTCGAGAAGGACCATCACTTGATCTCTTGACCGCTCGGATTTGTTTCTTGGGCGGTGGCGCGCTGTTTTTGGGCGAAGCTCTTCGGCATCAATATCCCGAGAACGCCGGCGGCGAGGACGATCCACGCGGGGTTGACGCCGTGGACGACCCCGAGGGCGCATGCCGCCACCGCAACCGCCCCGCCCGTAAGCGTGGTGATGGCTGGCTTGGCCAAGCGATAAATCGTAGCGACCAAAATTCCCGCCACGGCGGCCGTGAGATCTCTGAGCGCGGGCGTGGCCGAGTCAGCCAGAAGCCCGGTGACTTCCCCGTAGAGAATCGACAGCACGAGCATGAAAAGGAATGCGGGGAGAAGATAAGCGCCTGTGGCCAATGCGGCGCCGGGCCAGCCGCCGAGACGATATCCCAGATAGCCGACCACCTGTACTCCCGTGGAGCCCGGGAGGAATTTCGTATAGGTCAGGCTCTCAGTTACTTCCCGGGCCGTCAACACGCCCTGGTCTTTAACCAAATACCGCTCGATCAGGCTGAGAGTAACGCCCAGCCCGCCGAAAGCCGCGCTGCCGATTTTAATGAAATGCCACGACAGTTTGGGTAATCTCATGCTACCTCCGCATGGTGCCAAAATTCCGCATTACCAGGCGTGCGCGGGAAGGGAATCACGTCGCGGATTCGCTTCTCCTCCTTCAACCTGTTGGTAAACTCACTTCTACCAATTTTGAGAGTGCCGAGCTGGAAGCTGCTTTTAGCGAACACGCGCATGGGAAGTCAAGTGAGTTCTGCGGGGTAGGGTGAATGCTCGCACCGTCGCGATTGCGAACTCGATGGAGACCGCTGTGCACCAAAATGAATTGCAATAGCGACGGCACAACGCGAGATTCGTTTGAAAACGAACAGTCTATAGACGGGAATGATGAGCGGAGGTGGAAATAGGATCGAGAGTCTCGATCCCAGGGTTGCTTTTGAACTTCCGGTTGTTTAAACAGACTGTTGAAAAACTTTTTTTCAGGCTGGTCAAAAAGGTTTCAGTTGCGAGGCGCGCGAAAAATCGACGAGCGGAGGCGTACTTAAGTGGTACGTTGGAGCGAGGCGATTGAGCGCAACGACGTAAATGAGCCTTTTTCAGCAGCCTGTTAAAGACGGCACACGCCGTTGATAATGCAGTCGACCTTGCACTCGGGCAAGGATATCTGAGGGGGCGCGGGTTTTGTTTCGCGCAAAAATGTCGAGGTGAATGCCATGGCCCGTATATCGATGCCGATCTCCAATCGCTGGTTTCAAGGCGCGGTGGTAACTTATTTAATCGGCTTTACGGTACTGGGAATTCTTGCGTATCTGGTTTATCGCGATCAACCGCCGGTACCCAGAGAGGTCGTGGCGGGCGGCAAAATCGTTTTCACCCGCGATGACATTGTGCGTGGCATGAACGTCTTTCAGCGCTATGGTTTGATGGAATACGGTTCGGTTTATGGCCACGGCGCCTATCTGGGTCCGGACTTCACCGCCGAATATCTTCACAAGTCGTCGGAGTTTCTCGTCAGTCGTTATCAAGGAGCCTCGCAACCGGGTCTTTCGGCGCGCGAGCGCGTGGTCGCCGAGCTCCACCAAAACAGCTACGACCCCTCCGACGACAGGCTTCGCTGGAGCGAGGCCCGGGCACAGGCGCACGAATCGTTGATCGAGTATTACCGAACTGTTTTTCAGTCGAAGTCCAGCCGAGGCGGCGCGCAGGCAAACTGGATTTCCGATCGCGACGACATTCGCCGGCTCACGGCGTTTTTCGCATGGACCGCTTGGACGGCAACCGCGAATCGGCCCGGCTACACATATTCCTATACGAGCAATTGGCCGCCGGAACCCCTGGCGGGAAATTTTGTCACCGCCGACGCCATCATCTGGAGCATTATCTCGATCATCGCGCTGTTGGGCGGGACGGGCCTGGTTTTTTATTTCTTCGGACGCTACGACTGGTTGGGGTGGGGCGCTGAGCCGTTGAGTCCGGTTCGGTTTAGACCGGTCGAGGATATTGCCAACACCCCCGCGCAAAGGGCCATCGTCTGGTTTCTTCTGGTCTCCTCTTTGCTCTTTGTCTTACAAACACTCACGGGAGGGCTGATCGCTCATTATCGGGCGGAGCCGGGCGTTTTCTTCGGGGTCGATTTGTCGAGCGTGCTGCCATTCAACATCGTCCGCACGTGGCATGTGCAGCTTGCGATCTTTTGGGTCTCTGCGTCGTATCTCGCGACCGGAATTTTTATCGTGCCGCTGATCGCGGGTAAAGAGCCGCGCGGTCAGAGCGTCCTCACCGTGATGCTCCTGGTGGCGGTGGCGATCGTGGTGTTCGGCAGCCTGGCCGGCGAATATGCCGGTGCTCAAGGTTGGTTAGGCGAGGGTTTTTGGTTCTGGCTCGGCCACCAGGGATGGGAATACTTGGACCTGGGAAGATTGTGGCAAATCCTCCTCATCGTCGGCCTGTTTCTCTGGGTGTTCATATTGTTTCGTGGGCTGCGCGGCCCGCTTCGCGAGCAACATTTCGGCAATATGCCGTGGATGCTATTCTACGCGGCGCTCGCTATACCGGCTTTTTACTCGGTAGGGCTTCTCACCAGTCCGCGAGCGGGTTTCGTCGTGAATGATTTCTGGCGCTTCTGGGTCGTTCATCTCTGGGTGGAGGACTTCCTGGAGCTTTTTACCACGGTGATGGTCGCCTACATGTTTGTCTTGCTCGGCGTTGTTCGCGAAGCGACGGCGTTGCGGGTGATCTACTTGGACATCATTCTTTACTCCATGGGCGGTGTGATCGGCACCATGCATCATCTCTATTTCAGCGGCACGCCCGTGGCCCATCTAGCTCTTGGCGCCACCTTTTCAGCGATGGAAGTCATTCCCCTGATGTTGCTTACGCTTGAAGCATGGAGCTTCATCAAATCCGGCGAACAAAGGGCCGTCGAGCGCTATCACTTGCACCGCTGGTCCGTCCGGTTTCTAGTCGCGGTCGGCGTGTGGAATTTCTTGGGCGCCGGCGTATTCGGGTTTCTGATCAATTTGCCGGTGGTGAGTTACTATGAGATCGGCACAGCGCTGACCGCCAATCACGGCCACACCGCGATGATGGGAGTATACGGCATGTTGGCCGCAGGGCTTCTCTTGTTCTGCCTTCGGTATCTTACTCGACCGGATAAATGGAGCGATCGCGCGGCGAAGGTTTCCTTTTGGTCTTTGAACATCGGCTTGACCTGGATGGCGTTTTTCAATCTTTTCCCGCTGGGGCTCGTCCAACTCTATCGCTCCGTGGACACCGGCTACTGGTATGCACGCAGTCTCGATTTTCTCATGCTGCCTTGGATAAACTCCCTTGAATGGGCGCGGCTGCCGGGCGATACTTTGTTCATTGTCGGCGGCGCTTTGCCGCTTGTCTGGCTTTGCTGGCGCGCGCTCCGTTTCCCGAATCCACGGATAACTCCCGCCGAAGCGGAAATCCCACGCCTGCTCTATACAAGCCAATCCGAACCGCGGCGCCAAAACTGAGAAATATTCCAATGGGGAACGGTTTCGCGCGCCTACTGTCGTTAAAAGGTAATCCGAAAAGCCTGAGTCCGGCTTGAGCGGAGCTTTCAGCGGAATCAAAAATCCGCGTTCCCCGGCGTGCGCGGGAAAGGGATTACGTCGCGGATATTCTTGAGGCCGGTCAAATACATCATCATCCGCTCCAGGCCGAGGCCGAAGCCGGCGTGAGGCACCGAACCGTAGCGACGGAGATCCAAGTACCACCAATAAGGCTTTTCGTCCAAGCCGGCGTCGCGCAGTCGCTCAAGCAGCACGTCGTGGCGCTCTTCGCGCTGGCTGCCGCCGACGATCTCGCCCACCCGTGGCACCAGCACGTCCATCGCCCGAACCGTTTTCCCGTCGTCGTTGACGCGCATGTAAAAAGCCTTGATGTCTTTAGGATAGTCGGTGACGATCACCGGCTTCTTGAAAATTTCTTCAGAAAGGAATCGCTCGTGCTCGGTTTGAAGATCACTACCCCACTCGACGGGGAACTCCCAAGCTTTACCGGACTTCTTCAGTTCCTGGATCGCGTCGGTATAGGTGATGTGGCCGAATTGCGATTCGGCGACATGCTCCAGCGTGGCGAGGACGGATTTTTCAATGAACTGGTTGAAGAACTCCAGGTCTTCGCGGCAATGATCGAGCACATAGCGGATCGTGACCTTGAGAAATTCCTCTGCCAACTGCATGTTGTCCGCTAGCTCGTAGAAGGCCATCTCCGGCTCGATCATCCAGAATTCCGCCAAATGCCGCGGCGTGTTGCTGTTCTCGGCGCGGAAGGTGGGGCCGAAGGTGTAGACCTTGGAGAAGGCCAGCGCGAATATTTCCGCTTCGAGCTGGCCGCTAACCGTCAGATAGGCCGGGCGGCCAAAAAAGTCTTGCTGCCAGTCGGTTTCACCCTCCGGCGTGCGCGTCGGCTGCTGCAGGTTCAATGTCGTGACGCCGAACATCTGGCCGGCGCCCTCGCAGTCGGAGGTGGTGATGATCGGCGTTTGGACGTAGATGAAATCTCTTTCTTGGAAAAAAGTGTGGATCGCGTGGGTGAGAGCATTGCGCACGCGGAAGGCCGCGCCGAAGGTGTTGCTGCGCACGCGCAAGTGAGAAATCTCGCGCAAAAATTCCAAACTGTGTCCCTTCTTTTGCAGCGGATAGGTCGCAGGATCGGCGCCGCCGTAAATTTGAATGGCCGCGACTTTTAACTCGACGGCCTGTCCTTTCGCGGGGGATTCGACCAGGACGCCCGACGCCGCGATGCTGCTGCCGGTGGTTACCTGCTTAAGGATCTCGTCCGGAACGATCCCGGAATCCACTACCAATTGCATACTTTTGAAGCGCGAGCCGTCGTTCAATTCGATGAAAGTAATGCCTTTGGAGTCCCGGCGCGAGCGCACCCAGCCGCGCAGAGTAATTTCGCTGCCGACGGCGAGGCCGAAAGCATGCTTGATGGACGCATGTGTCAGGTTCATAACCTGGAAGTATCGAATAACGGCCGAAGATGTCAACTCTTGCGGCGGGTCGATTAAACGGTTAACGGGAACCGACGGCGGAAGGCTTGCTGGAAAATCTCGGCGCAAAGACGGGCGCCCACTTCGCGGCCAAACGATAACCTAATAGCAAAACCAAAACCGCGCCGTATTGGGCCGGGCGGCGGATATCGGACTTGACGAGCCAGTAAAAATGAATCACTCCGGCGATGCCAACGAGGTAAACCAAACGATGGAGCTGCTGCCAGCGTTTGCCGAGCCGGCGAATCATTTTCGCTGTCGAGGTGATCGCCAACGGAATCATCAGGACGAAACCGGTGAAACCCACGGTGACATAGGGGCGCTTGAGGATATCCTTGGCGATGCGGTCGAAGTCGAAGAAGTGATCTAAGACGAGAAAGGTCGAAAAGTGAAGGAGGACGTAGAAAAAGGCAAAAAGACCGAGCATGCGTCTGAGTTTGATCAGGTCCTTCCATCCCGTGAGCCTGCGCAGCGGTGTGACACCGAGAGTGACGAGCAGAATAATTAGCGACCAAGAGCCCGTGAATCGCGTGATCGTTTCGATGGGATTGGCGCCGAGATCACCCTGATAGCCGTTGTAAAGCAGCTGACCGAAGGGAATGAGACAAGCGCCGAATGCCGCGATCTTTAGGAAAGAAGTCTTCATTGCAAAGTGAAAAGCGCAAAGTGCAAAGAGCAAAATGGAATTCGAAAACCCGGATTCGAATCGCGACCGTGACCTCGTTCGTTCCGAAATTTTGAATTTTGCATTATGCAATTTGCTTTTTGCATTAATAAAGCTTCTTCAGATCCATCCCCTTGTACAGGCTGGCGACTTGATCGCCGTAGCCGTTGAACATCAGCGTCTTGCGGCGCAAGAATTCGCCGATGCGCCGCTCGGTCGCCTGGCTCCAGCGTGGATGATCGACTTCCGGATTGACGTTGGAATAAAATCCGTATTCGTTGGGCGTCTGTAAGCTCCACGCCGTGGCCGGCTGTTTCTCGACGAAGCGGACCTTGACGATGGACTTGATACTCTTGAAACCGTACTTCCACGGCACCACCAGGCGCACCGGCGCGCCGTTCTGCGACGGCAACACTTCGCCGTAGAGGCCGACCGACAAAATAGCCAGCGGATGCATCGCCTCGTCCATCCGCAGTCCTTCGACATAGGGCCAATCCAGCACGTTGCCGAAAAGGCTTTTCTGTTGGCCCGGCATTCGTTTCGGATCGTAGAGGGTCACGAACTGGATGAACTTGGCGTTGCCGGTGGGCTCGACTTTATTGATCAGCGCGCTCAAGGGAAAACCGATCCAGGGTATGACCATCGACCAGGCTTCGACGCAGCGCAGGCGATAGATGCGCTCCTCGAGGGGAGCGAGCTTCATGATGTCGTCGATGTCGTAGGCCTTGGGCTTCTTGACCTCGCCCTCGATTGCGACGGTCCAGGGTCGGGTAGTTAAATATTTGGCGTTTCGCGCCGGGTCGCCCTTGTCGACGCCCAGCTCGTAAAAATTGTTGTAGCTGGTGATGTCCTTTAATGAATTGAGTTTCTCGCTGGTGCTGTAAGTGCTTTTCTTTACGTTGCCGAGCTTTTCGGCGGCGCCGGCTTCACCGACGTTGAAGGACGCGTCCAGCCCGCTCAACATCGCGCCGGCGGAAAACGCCGTCGCCGACGCCGCGCGGATGAACTGGCGCCGGTTTAAATATAGCTCTCGCGGGGTTATCTCGGATGACCTGATGTCGTTAGGTTTCTTGATCAGCATCGATGCCCCTCCTTAAGGGCGACTGCTGCATTGTCCCATCTGAAAATCCTTTGTCAAACCTAGCCAAAAGTCTTTGAAATTCGGAAACGAAGAAAAGATCGCAAAAAACCATGTTTCCCGCAAAGATGCAAAGACGCCAAGAAAAATTTCGAAATTCGAATATCGAAATTCGAATTTAAATCTTTGCGCCTTGGCGGGATAAATTTTCCTGGAGTCGTTCTGTTCAGCATTTCCAAGGTAAGTATCTACTCCACGGCCCGCCGGCGATTTCCGGAGCGGGACTGCCGATGTTGAATGCATGACCATCAGAGAGCCATAGGGTCAAGGTCATCACGGCGGCGGCTAGCAAGAACGGTCTAAGCATTCGCCGCCAGGTCATTTCAACCAAATTATTCGTCCGCGGGTTTGCTATCATCGGCTTATTAGATGATGCCTGGGCTACTTTGGATGCCAATCGCCGGTCTCGCCTGTGAAAAACGCAGGGTTTCGCTTAGAGTTCCCGGTCGCCGGCTATATGCGGGAAATATCGACGGATTAATTAAATGGAAGCCCTACTTCCACCAAGGGCATGACGGCCTAATTGAGCGTTTGGCTGCCGGTTGTCTGCGTGGGAAAATCCCTATCTAAATCAATGGTTTTAGGCGCATTTCTAAGGAATTCAATCAACGCGAGCCGGGCCAAGCGCCGGCCGTCATTGTCGTTTTCCGCGTATTCGAATGCCAGCTCGCCGGCGGCGGCGATCAGCTCTCGAAACGAAACCGCAATGTTTTCTTTGGGATTCCCCATGTTCCTTGGTCCTGTCATCGGCCCTTCGACTCCAGCCCCGTATTGGCCGCGGGCTCGCCCTCGGGGCTTCACTTACACTCATTAGACGATCCCAATCCAAAAAAGTTTGATGAAATGTGCAGCGGCTGAAACATACGATTCAAAACGGCAGCTTCACGCTAAAGGTTACTCGGTTTGCGGCAGAAACGGCTCCTCTGCCTGGACTTTTTGAAACAGCCCCACTTGTTTTGCCCGACTGTACTCCGCCTGGGTGAGGTAACCGACGCTCGCCAAGCGTCCTAAGATGACATTGCGCCGATAGAGTACGCCTCTCTGCCGCGAATCCCGCGGGCTCGGAAGCAGGGCGGCCAGGGTTGCGGCTTCGAGGATGTCGAGGCCGGCGGCCGATTTGCCGAAGTAGTGACGCGCGGCCGCCTCGGCGCCGTAGATATTTCGCCCCCACTCGACGACGTTCAAATAGATTTCAAATATTCGTCGCTTCGGTAGCGCTTGTTCGAGCTGCCGGGCAATGATGATTTCCTTTACCTTGCGCAACGGATTTTTTGATGGGTTGAGATACAAGTTTTTCGCCAGCTGCATGGTAATCGTACTGCCGCCGCGCTTGAAGCTGCCGGTCTCCCAATCCCTTTTCAGGGCTTCTTTTAGCTCGTTCATATCGACCCCATTGTGGCTGAAGAACGCCGCGTCTTCAGCCAGCAGGACGGCCTTTTTCAAATGTTCCGAGATCGATCCGTAAGGCACCCAGATGTGCTGCCGCGCGACACGAATGCCTTTTTGACGGTATTCCTCGGCGCGCTGCGCCATCAGCGCCGAGATCTTGGGGTTTCTCTGTTTCAGAACAGAGACGTCCGGCAGCGATTGGTAAGAATAAAACAGCCCTCCCGCGAGCACCGTCAGGATCAGGGTACTAAAGAAAACTTTTTTCATGGGCGGCCAGAATCCTGAGGGCTTTTTGGGTCATCGACGATACCGGGTAAGCGCGCACGGAATCCGGAGAAACCCAGCGCCAGTGAAATTCGGGAAGGTGAAAATCAGTTTCGGGACGGACGTCGAAAAGAAAAACCGGCGCGCGAATCCGGCGGTTCGTGATGCCATGGCGCAGCTCGCCGATGCGTCGGCGGAATTTCAGATTGCCGTTCAGTAGTCCCAAGTGATTCTTGAGGCAGGCACGAATGCTACGGCTTGCGCCAAGCTCGCCTCCCGGCAGTTCCCAAAGCCCGGCAAGAATGCCGCCGGCCGAGCGGCGGCGCAAAAGAATCTTACCCCGGCGGCACACGGCGGCGAGCGGCCAGGTTACCGCTTTGACGCCGTTGTTTTTCTTCGCCGTGGCCGCCATGCGGCCATCGCCGTTTTGTGCGGCGCAATCGCGCCGAAGCGGGCATTCAGGACAGCGCGGATTCTTCGGAGCGCAGATCGTCGCGCCAAGCTCCATCAAACCTTGATTGAAATGGCCGGGCCGCGAGGGTGAAACCAGATCCACGGCGGCGGCGCGCAGCCTTTTTTCGCCGGTTAAATTAAAAAGCCTACCGAGGACGCGACGGGTGTTGCCGTCGATGGCCGGGTAAGGTTTCTGAAAGGCGATGCTCATCAGCGCGCCGCCGGTATAAGAACCGACGCCGGGCAAGCCGAGGAGATCATCGTAATTGGCGGGGAGCAGCCCCGCGTGCCGTCGAACCAGAATTTGGGCGGCGGCTTTGAGATTGGCCGCGCGCCGATAGTAGCCGAGACCGGACCACAGCGCCAGGACCTTTCTGAGCGGCGCCCGGGCGAGGGCATCGACGGTGGGAAAATTTTCGAGGAAGCGTTCGTAGTAGGGGACGACGGTTGCCACTTGAGTCTGCTGCAGCATGGTCTCGGCGATCCAGATGGCGTACGGATCGCGGATGCGACGCCACGGAAGGTCGCGGCGATTCTTCTCGTACCAGAGGAGCAACTTGCGTCGAATGGAAGAAAGATTCTTCTGGGGCATCAATGAAGTTCGGCAAGAATTCGGCTATAAACGGCAGTCTAAACCAAAACGTCCGATAAGGAAACGATTATTTCGCCATGCTGCCGATCGTATTTGGAATCTTGACTTCGCTTTGCTTCGCCGTCGCCAGCCTGCTGGCCCAGCGCGGCTATCATCTGTCGCCGGCGCCGTGGGGAGCGTGGGTCACCATCGCCGGCAACGCCATGTTCCTGATGGCGGCGCATTTCGCCCTCAATTCAGATACCCGGTTGTGGGTCGCCGAAAATTTGCTCTTCGTCGCCGTGGGTCTGTTCGTGCCCGGCGTGACCCGGGTATTGAGCTTTCGTGGCATTCGCACCATGGGCAGCTCCGTCACTTCGACGATCGTCAATACGACGCCGATGTTCTCGACCCTGCTCGCCATCCTCGTTCTTGGCGAGCGGCCGGGCCCTTTGGTGTTGTTGGGGGTCTGTCTGACGGTTGCGGGGTTGATCGCGGTTTCCTGGGCCGCGGAGCAAACGTCTTACAAAAAGGTAGAGTTAATCTATCCATTTCTCGCCGCCCTGCTGTTTTCGCTGAAAGACGTCACGGTGCGCTGGGGACTGGGTGGCGGAGGAGGACAGCCGATCTTCGCCGCCGGCATCGCCGCGTTGACTTCAACTATCGAAATATTTCTAGTCACCCGCTTGATCCATGGTGAAAGATTTTCACTGCCGCCGCGCCGCGTGTTTCTATGGTTTCTGGCATCCGGATTATTCACCGGCGGCGCCTTCCTATTCATGTACCTGGCTTTCAGCATGGAGAAGGTTTCCATCGTCTCGCCGCTGATCAACAGCTACGCGGTCTTCGTGCTGATATTGACGCCGCTCATGGCGCGGCGGATCGAGACCGTGACCTGGCGCAAGATCGCCGGCGCGGCGATGGTGGTCGGCGGGATTTTCCTGCTCTCGCTTGGTAAGGAATAAGGGGCCGAATTAAGCCCCGTAGCTCGTAGAGCCCGCGTGCGGCTAGTCTTTTTCCTTGATCTGCTGGGTCAGATAGTTTTGATATCCGACTTCCTTTATCTGATGCAATTGCGCCTCGATCCAGTCGACATGTTCTTCCTCGTCGACGAGAATATGTTCCAAAAGCTCGCGTGAGGCGTCGTCCGCGGTTTCGACGCAGGTCTTGATGCCGTCGCGCAGGACGACCAGGGCGGCGACTTCCAAGGCGAGGTCGTTATCGAGTTGCTGTTTTACGTCGGCGCCGATCGTGATTTTGTCGTAAGCGGAAATATTCGGCGTGCCTTCGAGAAATAGAATGCGCTCGATGATCCGATCCGCGTGTTGCATTTCCTCGATGGATTCCTTGCGAATCAGGTTGCGCAGACGGTCGTAGCCCCAATTTTCGCACATCTTGGCATGGATGAAGTACTGGTTGATTCCTGTCAGCTCCTTGCGCAGGACTTGGTTGAGCACGTCAACGACCTTCTTATTTCCCTTCATGGCAACACTCCTTTTGCGTTCAGCGCTCCTCGGTCGCAGGCGGCCGGCGTGTGACAAACTTGGTTAACGCCCGGTTCCTCCGACCGTTAAGGACAGGCTGGAGCCGCCGTCACTCTTGGAGACCATAACGACGACGGTCTGGTTTTCCTTTGTATAGGTCAGCATGCCGCCCTTGGAAGTCAGCTCGATATTGGGCCGCCATCCACGATTCGGCATCTCTTTCTTGTAGAATTCGACGATTTTGTCGGGTTCCAGATTGCCTATGAACGAAGCTTGAGCTCCGCCGAACCCCGGCAGCGAAAGCTGCATTCCCTTCGCTTGGGATTTCGTCATCCCGTTGGGTATCGGAATTTTGGCACCGGCCACGTTCTCCTCGTATGAGCCGCCGCAGCCGGCAACGATCAATATCAAGCCCATTAAGCCGAAGAGCGGGGAGCGGCGTAAAAGTAAACGGGCATTAAAAGGGTTCATGTTTGCTCAAGTTACTCCCTATCTCAATCGGGCAGATTGATCAATGCAACCGAGGGTTCGCCTCGCTGTAGTTCACGGTGGCTTTGGACCTATGAAGTGGACTCCGGCGCAACGGGAAGTCCCAAGAAATACCAGGCCACCAGTAGAACAACGCCGAGAAATTCCGGCAGCGACGGCGAAATATGAATAAGGGCGCCGGCGAGCATGCCGCCGAGGGAGGAGCCGACAAAGCCGAAAAACGTATACACACCCGTGGCCGCGCCGCGCCCGCCCTGGGGAACGCGCTGCGTGAGAAACGCGGGCAGCATGGGCTGGAACAAGCTATAACCGAGAAAAAAAGCGGCGCCGCTCAGGTAGAGTAAAAAGTTGTGCTGCGCGCCAAAGAGGTAAACCACGTAGCCGGCGGTGGCCGTCAGCCACCCGAGCAGTATCGGCAGGCGATAGTGTCCCCGCTTCTCCGCCCGCCGCATGTACGGAAACACCAGAACGATGCTTGGAAGAAAGATGATCAGGTAAACTTTCCACAAGTCGGCTTTCTCCAGGCCGATTTCCGTCCAGCTTAGCGGATAGGTGAAGAAAAAAAGATTGAGCGCAAACGACAAGACAAATGTAGCGATGAAGATCGGACGGAGGTCGACGCTGAATAGAATCGGCTTAAGCGCCAGCGGAGGCTCGGTCTGCGAAGGTTCACGCGCCTGGGGAAATGAAGTCCAGGCGAGAAGCATCGCAAGAAATCCGAGCGCGGCCAAAATGTAGAAAAGCCCGTTGAGGCCGATGCGCGCGGCGAGAATGGGTCCGCCTAACAAGCCGATCATGAATGCCGAGCCGATGGCGATGCCGGTGATAGTGAATGCTTGGGTGCGGACCGACGGTCGAGTGAAATCGGCGAGGGCGGCGAGAGCCACCGAGCCCACCGCCCCGCTGCCCTGCAAGGCGCGAGCGACAATGAGACCGTAGATATCGGTGGCCAGCGCGCAGCCTAGGCTGCCGAGGCTAAACAGGGCAAGGCCCATGACCAGCACCGGCCGCCGGCCCCAGCGATCGCTGGCCCAGCCTAGAGGAATTTGAAAAACGCACTGGCTCCCCGCGTAGATGCCGAAGGCGACGCCGGCGAGGACGAGGGACGCGCTCGGATAACGCACCGCGTAGGCGCTGAAGATCGGCAGCATGAGAAAAATGCCGAGCAGCCGGAGCGCGGATATGAGACTCACGACGATGACCGGCGCGATCTCGGAGCGGGAAAAGGAATGTTGAGTTTCACCCAAGGTGCGTGGCGATCTCCGTCATGGACAGTATGCGATGGAATTCGGTCTAATTTACACGCTTGGGCCTAAATGGGAAGAGGTCAGGCTCCCACCCGACTATGTTTCCCCTAGTGTAGTGTCCCTAACGCTTCTTTACCTAAGATGCTCCAACAGGGGCGGGCCTTGCGCCCGTGGTCAATGAGCCGGTGGCTTGAGGGCCGCCACCCCGACCCCTTCGAGTGGGATATTTCACGGCTGGGCCTGGCGAAACCTTCACGTTCCTGTGCCCACGGGCTTCAGTCCCACCCCCGTTGGAGCCTGAAAGTAGACCGCCTCGATGGTCAAGAGATTTCTGGGACACTACACTAGCTGCGAGCCGCCAAAGGACTCTCCGCCTGTTTCACCGCGAATTCGAACGCCGGGCTCGCCTCGCCCATATATAAGGTCCTGTGCGGGAACGGGATTTCGATTTTCTCCGCGTCGAAGGCCTTTTTCAATCTGCGCCTGTACTCGCGGCCTACCGTCCATTGCTGAAGGGGAATGGTCTTCAATCTCGCTTTAATGTTGACCGCGGAGTCGGTGAATTCGTCGACGCCGAAGATTTCAATGGGCTCGATCATCAGCGTTCCGTAGTTCGGTTCCGCGCGCAAGTCATCCGCGACTCGGCGCATGACATCGACGACGTGGTCCGTGTCTTCCTTGTAGGCAACGCCAATGTCCATGACATAGGCCGACCATTCCTTGGTCATATTCGACAGCGTGGTAATGGAGCCGTTTGGAAAAACATGCACGACGGCGGACAGATCGCGCAAGACGATGGTGCGGAAAGTAATGTTCTCCACCAATCCGCCGGTGCCGTTGATGATGGCGACGTCGCCGACGCGGACCTGGTTTTCGAGAATGAGAAAGAAACCGGTGACCAGATCGCGAACCAGGTTTTGCGCGCCGAAGCCGACCGCTAGGCCCACGACGCCGGCGCTGGCCAGGATCGGACCCATATTGACTCCCAACTGTCCCAGGGAGGTCAGAGCGACGACGAACCAGATCATCCCTACCGCGATGGTCCAGATGACGTTCATCAAGGTCCGGATTCTTTTTGTTGCTGCGCCAGGAACCCGCTCCGTGGCTTCTCCGGCGCGCATTAGAAGCACCTCAAGCCGGCTTACGGCGAAACGCAAAAGTTTCACTCCGACATACGCGGCGATTACGATCAATACGATGCGCAGCGATGTTTGAGCGAAATCCAGCCCAGCCTCGACGAGTTTCGGAGATGATTTTTCGATCCAGTTTTCCAGCATACCTGCTCCCTCCTTTGTGCCTGCGGCAATATGTTGGTTTGGTGCGTTGAACGCCGCGTGTCGGCGCGGACTACGCTCCTCACCACTAACTACTAGATACGAAAATGGCCGTCGAAGCAATTTCAAATTAACCCCGGACCGAATTCGCCGCAGCCAGCGCACTCCGAGGCGAAGCGCCATGAGTCCAATCGCAAATTCCTTCCAGCATGGATCGGAGCCGTAGTGTTTCATGCCAAGAGATCATCGCAAAAGGATAAAGCGCTGCGCTTTTGTGGCCAAAGCTTAGGAGGAGGCGGCGACGATCAGGACGATGCGATCAGCGGCCAAGGCTAAATCGATGATGATTTCCATAAACTTGGACGTCAAACGGTCCGCGGGATCGGCAGGCATGGCTAACTCTTCCTTACATTTCTTTTTAACCTCAGCGGGCGAAAATATCAAAAGGGATTTTGCTTGCGCCTCGACTGACGCGTGATCGAGACCCGGCTAGTCTTGCGTTGTCGTCGCGAATATTGGAGTATCCCTCGTCGGTGGAACGGGAAGCGAGACAAAGCCGGAGTGCCGGGAAATCGGCAGTCGCTGGCGTTCAGCCATGAATATATCTGCCAAACCACAGATGAATCCGAAGAAGTGCGGCGTCGCTCCAGAGTTCACTCTGCCGATCGAGTTCGAAGGAATCGTTGCGGTTAGTCTGCCCATGGGCGCCGTTCTCCGGCGCATTATGGAAGCCGCGGCGGTCGATATTCCGGTATTGATCACCGGCGAGACCGGAACAGGTAAGGACCTCATTGCCGCCGCGATCCACAAGCGCAGCGCCAGGAATGGCAAACCTTTTATAGCGGTGAACACCGGTGCGATGGCTCGCGAGCTCATCGCCAGCGAGATTTTTGGCCACGAAAAGGGCGCATATACGGGCGCGCAAGATGCGGCTCCCGGTATTTTTGAGCAGGCGGACGGTGGAACCGTGTTCTTAGATGAAATCTCCACCATGGATGAAAAGACTCAGGTGATCTTGCTCCGGGTCCTGGAAGAGAAAAGTTTTCGCCGGGTCGGCGGCAACACGAGCATCGCCGTCGATGTGCGAATCATCGCGGCGACCAACGAGGATCTGGAAAAAGCCGTTCAGGACAAACGTTTTCGGGAAGAT